>Ga0210015_1003418_pt1 | contig 14032 bp, 6 predicted proteins | sample CryGeymeta201522_FD_185471 | JGI IMG/M metagenome (GOLD analysis project Ga0210015, IMG submission 185471) | Groundwater microbial communities from Crystal Geyser aquifers in Utah, USA - Crystal Geyser metaG 2015-22 (SPAdes) (version 2) | ecosystem: Environmental > Aquatic > Deep subsurface >... | reverse complement strand
CTGGACTTCCGTGAATCTCGCGGAGAAGAGAGAACTGCGCACAACTCCTTTCGAGCAAAAGGCGAAGCAGCTCGCTGCATTAATGGAATCGGCAGAGGGGATGGGCTGGAAAGAAACGCTTGCATCGGAGGAATCCGTGGTACGGGATCAGATAGACATAGGCCGTGCAGATGATCACCGACTCGATCATGAGAAAAATCCCCCTTGAATTTCTTTGCCTAAACTGTTTATAATCTTCCAGGTTTTCAAGATTTTTCTATAATTGAGATTTATTTACAGAGAGTGGAAAATGACCACTGAAGACCTGGATTTAAGACCTGCCGATATTCAGCTTCTCTCCACCCCTGATGACATTGCCGCCTTTTTCGCCTCCCTCGGCTGGAACACGGACGAGAAGGCCGGTGCCCGTATCAAGCAGAGCGCCTCTGCGCTCGGCATCACACCTGAGTCAATCGCACGGACCATCAAACACGTCGAACGCCTTGCGGACCAGGAAAACGGCGGTCTCCAGGTTTACCTCTTTGAACTCACCTCGGTCACGGTCGCCGCCGTCAGGGCCTTATCTCGCACCTTCAGAGACCGGGCCGGGAAATATCTTCTTGTCCTCACGAGTGACTACGAAACTATCGATTTCGTCTTCCTCGAACGCATCCTTCCTCCAGCCAAAGGAGCGGGTATCACAATTAAGACCGTCGGCATCCGGCCCCATCCTCTGACCGTCAATCGCAGGAACCCCGACATCATTGCTCTACGGGTATTGAGGCGCTTCACCTATACAGAATCCGACGCCGACGCCCAGGCAGACAAGCTCCTCTCGGCCTTCGGTATTGCAGAATGGTCTGAACGGCTATTCAACAACCGCGCCCTTTTCTCGGACTATTACCTTCAGGAACGCCTGACCCAGTCTCCGGAATGGAGTGAGCCGATCAAACCGCTCCTGCTTAAATTCAGAGAGCTTTATACAAACGTCCGGGAACGGTTCATCGGGCAGAAGGAAGGGGTCGTGAGATCACAGCTTCTCGAACCCGCCTTTGACCTGTTAGGCTTTAAACCCATTGAAGGTAAGTCCGGCGGAGACCCTGCTGCAAAACCGGACTACCGTCTTTACCCAAAAGATTCTGCTACGGGTAATCCACTTGCGGTCTGTCTTGCCTACACCTGGAACCGGTATCTCGACGGCAAGGATGAAACCAGAGACACCGAAACCTCTGATGAAAACCCAGGCGCCCACGTGGTGACGCTCCTTGAAGCAGGCGAGGCGTCGTGGGCCATCGTCACGAACGGAAAGATATGGCGTCTCTACTCGGCGAAGGCCCATTCGCGGGCAACGAACTACTACGAGATAGACCTTGAAGAAGTCCTTGCGATGGCAGACCCGAAAGAAGCCTTCCAGTATTTCTATCTTTTCTTCCGCGCCCCGGCTTTTATTCCGAAAGAGGAACTTTACAAAGGTGAGAAACGGACCGTTGCATTTGTCGATAAGCTCATCGAAGAGAGCGAGACCTATGCCAAAGAACTCGGCGAAAAATTAAAGGCACGAGTATTCGATAAAATATTTCCGCACTTTTCCGAAGGCTTCATCGAGAATATGGGAGGCGCTGAATACGTCTTGTCCCTGCCCGAAAAAGAACGGGAGGAGAAGCTGCAAGACTGCTACCATGGAACGCTTACTTTCCTATACCGTCTTCTGTTCCTGCTCTACTCCGAATCCCGGAACCTCCTGCCCGTCACCGAGGTGAGAGGGTACTGGGAGATGAGCCTTACTCGTCTCAAGGCAGAGGTGGCGAAGCACGCCGGCACTATCCTGGATGAAGCGCCGGAAAAGATAAAGAAAGCCTATCACGGCAGCAGTACGGAACTCTACGACCGGCTGTTCAAGTTGTTCAGCGTTATCGACAATGGTGATTCAGATGTGAACGTCCCGCTTTACAACGGCGGCCTGTTCATCACCAACCCTCCGAAGGACGACGACTCCCCGGAAGTCAAGAACTCTCGCTTTCTCCGCAATCACAAGATACCCGATCGCTATCTTGCCCTTGGCCTGGACATGATGGCACGGGACATTGATGACAAGACTCAGGCCCTCGTCTTCATAGATTACAAGTCCCTCGGCGTTCGGCACCTGGGCTCCATCTATGAAGGACTTCTTGAATTCAAGCTCCGTATAGCCGAAGAAAAGATGGCCGTGGTCAAGGGCAAGAAGACCGAGGAGATCGTTTCCTATGCCGAGGCGAAAAAGGACAAACTGCGTATTCTCACCATCGGACGCGGCAAGAACGCGGAGGAGCGGGTTCTCAAGAAAGGGACTGTTTATCTCGAAAACGACAAGCGCGAGCGCAAGGCCACCGGCTCTTACTACACACCGGACTACATCGTCAAATACATCGTTGAGAACACCGTCGGTCCGGTTCTGGCTGAAAAGCTCGATGCTTTGCGTCCCAAGCTCCGCGAGGCACAGCAGACCCTCAAGAAAGAACGGGATAAATACAAGGCCCTCGGAGGCGCCGGCGACTCACCCGAGAACCAGACTTATCTCAGGCACCGCCATCTCGTGGATGAGCTCTTCGACATCAAGGTGCTCGATCCCGCCATGGGCAGCGGGCATTTTCTGGTCGAAGCCGTGGACTTCATCTCCGACAAGATTCTCGGCGATAGGGAAGGCTTCCTCCGCGCCTTTCCCTGGAACCCCATCACCGCGGAAATGGAAAAGACCCGCCAGACCATTCTGAGCGAAATGGAAAAGCAGGGTGTGAGCATAGACAGAAACCGCCTAACCGACGTGAACCTTCTCAAGCGCCACATCCTCAAACGCTGCATCTACGGCGTGGACCTGAACCCCATGGCCGTGGAGCTTGCCAAAGTCTCCCTCTGGCTCGACTGCTTCACCCTCGGCGCGCCGCTCTCGTTCCTGGACCATCACCTCAAATGCGGAAACTCACTGATAGGAGCAAAGGTCGAAGAAGTGCGGGGAAAAGTTGAAACCGGCCAGTTGAGCCTTCTGGGTGGCACCCACTTCCAGGGGCTGATGCTCGCCACCGACCTCATGCGCCATATCGGTGAGCTTTCGGACGTGACCGCAGAGCAGGTCAGAAATTCCCGGTCAGAGTATAAAAAGGCCGTAGATGCTCTTGCGCCGTTCAAGCGTTACATGGACGTCTACACTAGCCAGTGGTTCGGAAATGAACCGAGGACTGTGGGTAAAGGCAAGAAAAAGACTGAATACAACCCTGCCCTGGAATTTCTCCGATCCAAAGAATCCGAGGAATGGGCAAAGGCGCCGCACAAGGCCAAGCTCCCCGCAGAATGGAAGGGAATCGCCGCTACTACATTTGCTGCCGAGGAAGAGAAACATTTCTTTCACTGGGAGCTGGAGTTTCCCGAAGTTTTCTATGGCCCGCGTCCGGGAACTACACAGGTAATTGAACGAATCAAAGGGGCAGGCTTCGATGCGGTAATCGGCAATCCGCCCTATGATGTGCTTGCGAGTGAGGAGCTGGGTTATGAGATATCAAGAGATGTTGAATACTTCTTAGCATCTGATCTGTATAAACCGGCAGTTCGCGGTGCCCGTAATCTCAATAAGCTTTTCATTTGTCGTGGACTCAGCATAACAAAAGAGAATGGGACATTCTCTTTTATTGTTCCGATGTCGCTTCTTGGTGATGAGCAGGCAACCGGCATACGCAAAATGATGTTGGAGAAGACCGGGGTAATGTTAATTGAGGCTTTCCCGCAAAAAGATGATCCTCAAAATAGGGTTTTTGCAGAAGCCAAGCTGTCAACGGTCATTTTTGTTATACGTTCCGTACCTACGGGTAAAAAGTTCACAATACGGACTCATTCAGGGAAGCTGTTTGAAGATAGTGCTTCAATGTTAGCAGTTGCACCGGCAGATATTCTGACGTTTGATAAGGAAAATGCAACAATACCTTCTTGTACGCAACATGACTGGGATTTGATTGGGTTGATACGACAGGGCGCTATACAACCCATGGGTAATGTTGCAAAGTTATTTGAGGGAGAATTACATGCTCTGACGCATCGAGAGTTCATAAACGCCAACAACAAGGGGCCGGTTATTATCCGTGGTTCAAATGTTACCTTATATGCCTTACGAGAAGCCTCTCAAGGCGAGGAATTAAGATTGGATGTGAGAGCATATCTGAAGGATAAATCAGAAAATAGCAGAGCCTTTGCACATCTCCATAAACGAATAGGTATTCAGCGGAGTGCTCCCCAAAACAATTTCAGAAGAATCATAGCTGCAATGTTGCCTGAAGGGGTATTTTGCTTCGATAAGCTTAAGTACATTCCTCCTGCAGCAAGTAAAATCGACCTCGATTTGCTGATCGCCGTTTTAAACTCAATAATTCTGGATTGGTATTTCAGACTCATTAGCACGAACGCGATGATAAATGAATATCAGTTTAACTCCTTGCCAGCGCCGACATTCAGCGATGAAGGCCCGAGTGTTGATTGGCGATCGTTGGTAAAATCCGGGAAGTGGGCAGATGTTGGAAATATGCTGTGTTCGGTTTGCGTCGAGCCCGGCGTTATGCACAAGCCGGTGCAAGACGCCCTTACTGAAATGAGCCGACAAATCCAGAAGATCGAAGCCGCTCGTGTTCTTAAAAATAGATCCGAGCGCTCCCGACTCGCACCTGAAAGCCAGCCGATACAGAATACCATTGATAGGATCTTGTTCCGTTGCTATGGGCTTTCTGATGAAGAAGCTGAGTATATTTCAAAGCGGTTGCAGGAAATGCTTTAACGTAATGATAAGGAGCAAAATAGGGACAGCGCCCATTTTACTTGACTGAACAAGTAAAGTGAAACATGCGGTTGAGGTCTTTGATTTTGCTCTATGAAATGTCAAGATTCAGGACCCTCGATAATTTTGGGCCGGTGACATCGGTGAGGCTTGCGTATTTGCCTGAGTATTCCTCCTACGAGGATATTGCAGGAGACCAAGATAGATAAGAGGGGCGCGGAATCGCTCCTTTGCCCATGGTATTGCTACCATAATTTGATAAATATTATCCAATGTTTCGGTGTGCGAGGCAGCGGCGAAATTGCCTGATGAGGTCGAAGCGATTGAGGACGTTGAAGCCGTCGAGGAAACCGCATTGGATGCGGAGGCTGAAGAAGCATGAGCGAACCACCTGACAGACCGAAAATCTATCATATTACCCATGTGGATAATCTATCCTCTATTCTGGCCGCGGGCGGTCTTGAATCCGATGCCAGGCGGCTTGCTCAGGAGGTAGGGCACACGACTATCGGCATGACGGAGATCAAGCAGCGCAGGTTGACGATGGAGGTTGACTGTCACCCCGGAACCAAAGTCGGCGAGTATGTCCCGTTTTACTTTTGTCCCCGTTCGATCATGTTGTATCTGATCCACATGGGAAATCACCTTGACTTGGCCTACACGGGCGGGCAACGGCCTATTTTACATCTCGAAACGGACCTCTATTCTGTGGTAGAATGGGCCAGGGAGAACAGCCGCAGATGGGCCTTCAGCAAGAGCAATGCAGGGGCCTTCTATACGCGGTTTAAGAAAAACTTGGACGAGTTGAACGAGGTGAGCTGGGATGCTGTTGCAGCTCAGGATTTTCGTGACTCAAGAATCAAAGAAGGCAAGCAGGCCGAGTTCCTGCTTCACGACACTTGCCCCTGGAAACTCATAGAACGAATCGGCGTGATTGATGAGCCGACAGCGGAGCGGGTCAACACGATTCTCAGGCAGAACAGGCATCGGCCCGGCGTTAGCGTTCAGCCTGATTGGTACTATTGAAACATACGGGAGATAATGCCATGATTGATCTGAAAAAAGACGACATTCTGACCGCGGACGTAGAGGCCTTGGTCAATACGGTAAATTGCGTCGGCGTTATGGGGCGCGGTATTGCGCTTCAGTTCCGCAAGGCCTTTCCGGAGAACTTCAAGGAGTATCAGGCTGTTTGCGAGAGGGGTGAATTGAAACCCGGCAAGATGTTCGTTCATGAGCAAGGCCAACTGACGAATCCGCATTACATTATCAATTTCCCCACCAAGGACCATTGGAAGGGCAAGAGCCGGCTTGAGTATGTCGATGCAGGATTGGAGGCGCTGATAAAGGAAGTGCGGCAGCGAGGCATTAGCTCGATCGCTATTCCACCGTTGGGCTGCGGCCTGGGCGGACTGAAGTGGAGTGATGTGCGACCGCGCATCGAACGCGCTTTTGAATCCATGCCCGATGTGCGTGTGCTGCTCTACGAACCGAAAGGAGCTCCGCAAGCTTCCGACATGGTCAAAACAGCGCAAAGACCGAAGATAACCGTTGGGCGAGCCGCTTTGCTCGGGCTGATGAATCAATACCTGAATGCCTTAATGGATCCTTTTGTATCGCTGCTCGAAATTCACAAGCTTATGTATTTCATGCAGGAAGCCGGCGAAAAGTTGAAGCTCCGATACAGCAAGGGTCTTTACGGCCCCTATTCCGAGAACCTTCGCCATGTGCTCAGCCTCATTGAAGGACACTTCATCCAGGGCTATGCCGATGCAGAAGACAACCCGCAGAAACAAATCGAATTGCTTCCTGGATCGGCCGACCACGCAATGACATTGCTTGCGCGCCATGCTGAAACTCGCAAACACTTTGACCGGGTGACAGACCTGGTGAAAGGATTTGAGACGCCTTTTGGCATGGAGCTGCTTTCAACCGTTCACTGGGTTGCTATACGCGAGGAATGTGTCACTGTGGATCAAGCCATCGAGAAGACGCATGCATGGAACCCCAGAAAGCAAATGTTTGAACCGGAGCATATCCGGATTGCCTGGAATGTTCTTCAGCAGAAGGGCTGGCTGTCCAAGGTCAGTTGAGGCCGAGTCCTTGGAGCGGAATATCCTCTCCGTCTTTCTTGTTGATAGAACTCTGCTCTTTTGCCAAGCCATCTTTTACTTGATGGGCATTTGTATTGTGTAGTTGTCAGGCAGATGGGGATGAAAGGTTTCCTAATAACTGCTTATCCCACAGACAAGGTAAAGGAAGGAGATGTTATATGGACAAAGTAGTGGTTTACTATCACAAGGATTCGGACACGATGGATATCTGGTTCGGAAATCCCGAGGACGAAGTTATATGTGAAGAGGCAGGAGAGGGTATTATCTTCAAGAAGGATAAAAATGGAAAGACCATCGGGATAGAAAAGCTATATGTCAGCAAGACTGCCGGTATTGACAAGCCGTTCCCGTTTGAGCTGGTGGTTGCTTAGATTGCGTATTTGCCTGAGTATTCCTCCTACGAGGATATTGCAGGAGACCAAGATAGATAAGAGGGGTGTCAAAGGTGTCTGACACCTTTGACCTTCACGAGCAGGCAGACAATCGAATTATGTTATATTTTGTATGCCAAAGATAGGCTGGAGAGGCTATGTACGGCGCATGAAATGTAGCGGGTCTCCGCCTCCGTCCGACCGCGCGTCGGCGATTCGTCTTGACATGGGGAGGGGAGTTAAGTAAAATAGCCCGTCTGATATTAATGGCAAATGGGATAATTTATGTTAACCTACTTCTACCGAAAAGACGACCAGGACATCTTCTCCGGCCGAAAACGCGAGCTGTCGCTCCTGGAGGGGTACCTGCTCGCACAGCGTCCCGCGGACGCTCACCTCTCGGGGCTCCGGCGCATCGGGAAGACCATGCTCATCAAGGAGTTCATCAAGCGCCGGCTCCGCGACCGGGCCGTTCTGCCGGTCTACATCAACCTGGAAGAGATCGCGGAGACGCCCGAGGACTTTGCCCTCAAGTTCACGGGATGGCACCTCTACTGGCATTATGCGAAGGGAGACCGGCTGCCCGGGCCTTTTCTGCACCTGCCCTCGCTCCTGTTCGAGGCGCATGACAAGGCGCTGCGGGACGCCCTTCTGCCGATCACGCAGGAGCTGGAGAAGGCAAGGCCCGACCGGCAGAGGCTGCTCCAGGAGTGCTTCGGGTTCTCCGAATCGCTCGCACGGTTTGCGAAAAGGCGGGTGCTGCTCTTCCTCGACGAGTTTCAGGAGATCCAGAATCTTACAAACTTCGACCAGACGAAGAACATCCTGAAGATCATGCGCGGCGTCAAAGACCGGTCCGAGCACGTGACCTACTGTATCAGCGGCTCGATCATCTCGGAAATGGAATGGATCACCAAGGACGACCGGAGTCCGTTCTTCAATCAGTTCAACCACATCGACATTCCTCCCTATTCTCCTCAAGAGTCGCGTGAACTCATCCGCAAGTTCATCCCGGACATTGACGCGCGGAACGCCGGTCTCCTGCATCATTACAGCGGGGGGAACCCTTTCTACCTCGTTCAGCTCCTGAGGAAGACCGTGCTGTTCCTGGGACGGGAAGAAGAAACGTCGGAAAGCCTGATCAAGCGGGCGTTCATATCCGAGACTCTTTCCCCGAACGGCCTGATCCACTCCTACTGCAACTATCTCTATTCCGTTTCTTTGCAACGAGCCAAGGGATACGGCGTGCTGAAGTCGCTTCTGGACGCCATCGCCGCTTCCGAATCCTCCATGACCCAGTCCGAGCTTGCCAGAGAGCTCAGGATGACCCAGGGCGCGGTCCGGGTCAATCTGAAGGAGCTCCAGGCGATAGGGCTGCTCACGGAGCGGGACCGGCGATATTTTTACAACGACCCGGTGCTCAGGTACTGGGTGGCATACGTCCAGAACGGCATCGAGGCCCCCGACTTTCCGAAGGAGAAAGACCTGGTTTCCCTCATCGAGGAGCTGGACCGGAAGTACCGGCTCGTTTCTGAAGAGCTGGGTCGGGAGAAGGAAGGGACGGTACGCGAATTGATGCGCCTTTTTGCCGGCCAGAGGGTGGAAGGGAGGCTGTTCGGCATTACGCGGACGGTCATGCTTCCTCGGTTTAAAAGCATCAAGCGCTTTGTCTCGGATGAAGGCAGGACAGAGATCGACGTCTTGGCGAGAAACGGCGTGAGGTGGGCGGTGGAGGTGAAGTGGAAGAGCAAGGCAGTGGGAGAAAAAGAAGTCTCAGCCTTTTTTCAGAAAGCAGCGGCCGTTGCCGACCGATGCTGGTATGTATCGAAGGCCGGTTTTACCAAGGAGGCCAAGGCATTCGCATCAAAAAAAGAGATGTTTCTTTCCTCGGAGCGTGAAATCGGCATTCTAAAGAGGGAACTGGAAAAATGAAGGTGTCGAACCAACGATCAGTGACGATCTCATGAAACGGATCATCAATTACAAAACGAAATGCTGATCGAACGATGAGAATCCCCTACGTCATAGACAATCAGACGCACAAGATGGCCGACGTGCTGAACAGCCTGCTTGCCGGGCACGAGGGAAAGTGCCTCGATGTGGCCACGGCCTATTTCAATGTGCAGGGGTTCCGACTTCTGCGGGCCGGGCTGATAAACCTCGGAAGCTTCCGCCTGCTCATCGGTGACGAACCTGAGAAGGCCGAGTCGGTGGGTCTGATTCCCAAAGGACCGCGCATCAGCCGTGGGCTGTGGGGCGATCTGCAAAGCATGACGTACACGGAGGAGATGCTCCGGGCCGTTGAGGACTTGATCGCGTATCTCCGCCGGGAAGACGTCCAGGTGCGCGTGTTCGAGAAGGGCTTCCTGCACGCCAAGTGTTACTTGTTCTATGGTGATTCTCCTTCCAAGGGGTGGGACCGTTTCCAGCCTGTGGCAGCCATCGTGGGGTCGAGCAATTTCACGGCCGCAGGACTGACCTCGAATAAGGAGCTGAATCTTACGCATAAGGCAGCGCTCACGGATCAGGAAGTTCACGATGATATCCAGCCGGTTCTCTTCCCTGATATGAAATACAATCCCAAGGACCTCCTAAATATGGATACGGAGCTTAAACGCCGGCTCAAGTCGAGTGTGGGGGCGCGGGCCATCGCTGATCTGGATGAGTGGTTTGAACAGAATTGGAACACCTCTCTGAATTTCAAGCAGGAGCTGATCGAACTTCTCGATGCCTCCAAGTTCGGGAGCAAGGAATATACGCCCTACCAGGTGTACATGAAGGCGCTCTTCGAATACTTCAAGGACGACCTGGATGCCAAGCCCCAGGAGACCCGCTCGGCGGTTGAGCTGGCCGAGTTCCAGGAAGACGCGGTGAAGAAGGCCAGGAAGATCCTGAACCGCTACGACGGCGTCCTGATCGCCGATTCCGTGGGTCTGGGCAAGACGTGGATCGGCAAGAAGCTCCTTGAAGACTATGCCTACCACATGAGGTTGAAGGCCATTGTGATCTGCCCGGCGAGCCTGCGGGAGATGTGGAGGCACGAACTCGGCGAAGCCGGTGTTTCGGCCACAATCCTTTCGCAGGAGGAGTTGGGACAGCAGGACTTTGACGCCGCACGATACGGTGACACGGACGTGATCCTGGTGGACGAATCCCACAACTTCAGGAATGCAAGTTCCCAGCGATACGAGAAGCTCTCTGAACTCTTGAGCATGAACGGTTGGCGCGGCAGGGACGGGATGCGAAAAAAGATCATCCTCCTTACGGCCACGCCCATCAACAACGACATCTTCGACCTGTATAATCAGATCCTTCTCTTTACCGGCAACGACAAAGCCTATTTCGCCTCCGCCGGTATCGGCGACCTCTACCGGTACTTCCTTGCGGCCAGGAGAGAGACGGCGTCCCAAGCTGCCGGTATCGCTCTCTTTAACCTTCTTGAAGAGGTGGTCATCCGGAGGACAAGGCCGTTTATCCGCAAGGCATACCCGAATGCAACCATTAAGGGAAAGACCGTGAAATGGCCGGAAAGGAAACTCCGCACCATCCGGTACAATCTCGAAGCCACCTATGAGGGAATCTACGAATTTGTGGTATCGCAGATCGAGAATCTGCGGCTTGCGCCGTATAATCTGGAATCGTACAAGAAAGAGGACGCGCAGAAAGATCTCTTCCAAATGGGGAGAGAAGAGGCGCTGGTCGGAATCTTCAAGAGCCGGTACCTCAAGCGGTTCGAGTCGAGCATCGAGGCCTTCCGGATCAGCGTGCGCCGGGCCTTAGAGTTCATCAAAACCTTCGAGTCCTATGTGCTGGGCGGGAAAGTTCTGGACAGCGCGGCTTTTGCCAGGGCCGTGCGGTTTCTTTCGACCGAGGATGAAGAAGACGATGCCACACCCAAATCCCGCGCCGAGGAAATGGATGCCGATGAGGAGGCAATGGAATTCCTGGGTCAGCTCGCGACGCTCGATCCGTCGCAGTTTGAACTGCGAAGGCTCCATGAGGCCTTGCAGCATGACGTAGAAGCTCTCTCGGAGATATGGGAAGAGATCAAAGACATTTCTCCGAAGCACGATGCCAAGCTTTCCAAACTCAAGGATCTGCTTGCGTCGGAACTGAAAGGGAAGAAGGTCATCATCTTCACCTATTACAAAGACACGGCCCGGTATCTCTTCGGAGAGTTGGGCGGCGAAAAAGGCGAAGCATTCAGAAAGACCGTCGGGAACCCCAGGATCAGGCGAATGGACAGCGGCGCCTCGCCAAAAGACAGAACCTCGCTGGTCGCGGCGTTCGCGCCGACAGCGAATAATCGGGAGGAGTTGAAAGGAAGCGATAGGGAGATAGACATTCTGATATCTACGGACGTGCTCTCTGAAGGTCAGAACCTTCAGGACTGCGGCATCCTGGTGAATTACGACCTCCACTGGAATCCCACCCGCATGGTGCAACGGGCGGGGCGGATCGATCGGATCGGCTCCGATTACGATACATTGTGGATATACAACATGTTTCCCGACGTGGGTCTGGAGCGGCTCCTGGGTCTTGTGGAGAGCCTGAACCGAAAAATCGCGGACATCAACAGAACCGGGTTCCTGGATGCGAGCGTGCTCGGCGAGACGGTCAATCCTCAAAACTTCAACACCCTGAAGCGGATCAGAGAAGAGGACGGCACGGTCATTGACGAGCAGGAGCAGTTCACCGAACTCGCGAGCAATGAATTTCTTCTCCACCAGTTGCAGTCCCTTCTTGCAAGCGGTGCGCAAAAGATGCTGGACGAGCTTCCGGACGGGATACATTCGGGCCTCGCACAATCCGGATACCGGGGCGTATTCTTCTATTTCACCGCGGCATCGGCAAAGGGAGAAGGAAGACACCACTTCTGGCGCTATTATGACCTTGTGGAGAAGCGGATCATCGACAACCGATTCGTCATCGCAAATCTCATCGCCTGTTCGCCGGATACGCCTCGGGTTGTCGGCGATATCGGAAATGAAATATTCAACATTCAGGATGCCGTCATGGAGGATATCGTGAGATCCGCCATGGAACAACGAGCGGCTGAGGCCGCTCCAAAGATCCTCGACCCCATCCAAACGACGATGATTACTCTCCTCGATGGTTATATGAACAGTCCTGAAGTTGACCGAAAAGAGGTCCGGATGATAAAGCAGTTCCTCAATAATCCCCTGATGCCTGCACACAACAAGACCCTGAGGAAAGCCTATTCGGATTTTCAGGGACAAAAGGACATCAAAGCTTTGTTGTGCACTGTTCAGGATCTGCGGGAAAAAACCGGGACCGAGACAAGAGATGGCAACGGCACGATCTCAGGACCCATCAAGAAAGAGGATTTGCATCTGATCTGCTATGATTTTGTCTGGACCTGAAACCACATCCTTCTCAAGTCACAAATAACCTTCGAAAGAGAGCAATTTTCTATACCGCCGGCGGGCGGAACTCTCTCAGAGGAATGCTGTGATTCTGGAATGTGGGGGCTCCCATAACCCCCCTCTGTCCCCCTTACATTAAGGGATAACCCCCCTTTCATCCCCCCTTAAACTAAGGGGGGAAAGAGGGAGAGGAAGGCCACCGGCACACCGTTCACCTGTGCCGCCCTTTCATCCCCCCTTAATGTAAGGGGGGAAAGAGGGGGGTTAGACCATCAGATCTTCAGCACATAATACCTCAGATAGACATAGGCCGTGCAGATGATCACCGACTCGATCATGAGCGGCATGCCGTAGAGCATGAACTTTTTGAAGGAGATGGGTTTTCCCATCTTCTCGGCCATGCCCACGATAATGACATTGGCCGAGGCGCCGATGGCTGTGCCGTTGCCGCCGAGGCAGGCGCCGAGGGCGAGGGACCACCAGATAGGCATGAGGTCCGGATGATGCAGGAGCTGAACACCCGAGAGGTTGGGCCAGAGCTGTTTGGCCATGTCAATGATCAGGGGGTTCATGGTGGCGACATAAGGGATATTATCGATAAATGCGGAAGCAAAAGCCGAGAACCACATGACGATCAAGCTCGTACCCAAGAGGTTTCCCTGGGTCAGTTTCAGAACCTCAATCGACATCCACTTGATGAGACCGACCTTGACCACCCCGCCGATGATCATGAACAGCCCCATAAAGAAAAAGAGCGTGGCCCATTCGGCCTCGGCCAGGATGCGATGCGGCTCCTTGGTCCCTGAGATGAGCAGCAGAAGCCCTGCGCCGAAGAGGGCGATGGTGGCCGGCTCATAATGAAGCGCCCCGTGAAAGATAAAGCCTGTAATGGTCACGGCCAGCACAAAAAGGGACTTCTTCAGGAGCACCGGGTCCTTGATGGCCTCGTTTTCATTCATGGCCATGACTCGCTGTTTCAACTCCTCTTTCACATGCAACTGCTTCCCGAATATGAACTTGATGGTGGCTACGTACGCGATCAGTACAACGATGATGACCGGGCTTAGATGGTAGATAAAGGCCATGAAGTCGAGTTGGGCCTTGGAGGCGATCATGATGTTGGGCGGGTCGCCGATCAGGGTGGCGGTTCCTCCGATATTCGAAGCCAGGGCCTCGGTGATCAGAAAGGGGACCACCTCCAGCTCCAGGGCCTGGCAGATCAGGAGCGTCACCGGCGCGATCAGGAGGACCGTCGTCACATTGTCGAGAAATGCCGAGAGCGTGGCCGTGACTATCGAGAAGATCGCCATGATCCTGAACGGCTCCCCCCTGGCCGCCTTGGCGCTCTTGATGGCGATATATTCGAATAGGCCCGTGGGTTTCAGGATG
>Ga0210015_1003403_pt1 | contig 14072 bp, 6 predicted proteins | sample CryGeymeta201522_FD_185471 | JGI IMG/M metagenome (GOLD analysis project Ga0210015, IMG submission 185471) | Groundwater microbial communities from Crystal Geyser aquifers in Utah, USA - Crystal Geyser metaG 2015-22 (SPAdes) (version 2) | ecosystem: Environmental > Aquatic > Deep subsurface >... | reverse complement strand
TTGACTTTGAGTCGGGTCGCGTCCTTGCGCGCCAGGCTTGGGCTGGTATAGGGGCCGAGTTGGACGCGTATCCAGTTGTCGGCTTGGTACAGGTCGAGTTTTTTTCCGTTTTCAATCTTTTTTGATTTGATTTTATTCAGTAATTTGATGGCTTCTTCACGCGTTTTGAACGCGCCGAGTTGCAGGTAGATGCCGCCGCTGACGATCCCAGTTTCAGCACTCGATGCTGCTGCTTGCGGTTTTTTCTCGGTATTTGCGAGGTTTTCGGTGTCGGTCAGGTTGTTGGCGAGTGCGATTTGTTCTGTCGTCATTCTTTTGGCTAAATCGGCCATCAATGCCTTGGCCGACTCATGCCCCTGCGCATCGGCAAGCCTGGCCCAGAGGTAAGATTCGACCAGGTTTTGTGTGACTCCCTGACCATTGGCGTACATCACCCCGAGGTTAAATTGCGCCTGCGGCTCACCCTGTTCTGCGGCCAGACGCAACCACTTCACGGCCTCGACCTCGTCCTGCAAAACGCCCTGGCCGGTCGCATAAGCCACGCCAAGATTGAGCTGCGCCACGGCTAACCCCTGAACGGCTGCGCGGCGATACCATTGCACGGATTCGTCGTGGTTCTGTGTCACGCCTTGACCGGTGGCATACATCATGCCGAGATTGAATTGAGCCTGTGCCTGCCCCTGTTGTGCGGCAAGGAGAAACCATTTCGCCGCTTCTGCGTAGTCTTGCGCTACGTCTTGCCCCTTGAAATATAAGCCGCCCATGTTCAACTGTGCATTCGCATCGCCCGCATCCGCGCGCCTGCGAGTCTCAAGCAAGGTTTTAATGTTTGTCGTATTGCCTGTATTGGACAGGTCGGCTTCAAAATCTGCCCGGGCAGCGGGGGCGAGCAAGGTTGTTACGAGGATGAAAAGCAACAGTAAGGTTTTGGTCATGTTGTCTGATGGATGCCTGAATTCGCTCGGGATTAAAGGGAATCCCCCAAAAGCCGATTGCTCTGGCTATGGGCGAGTTTTTGCCAGTGGTGGAGTGTACCAATAAATCGAACTTTGCTGAAACTGTTGCGCAATGGTCATCACTGACCCACTTATTCGTTACAATCACCCAGTTATTTATGCGTGCCGATAAAAATGTCTATCTCCCGTCTGACTGCCACCGAGCTTCGTTTCACCGTTGATCCTCAAACACTAGGGTTTTCTGATACCGCTGAATTGCTGCATTCCCCTTTGCCCTGGATAGGTCAGGAGCGTGCGGAAGTGGCTGCCCACTTTGGCTTGAGCATGAATCAACCGGATTACAACCTGTTCGTATTGGGCGAGGTCGGCACGGGTCGCTCTTCGCTGCTGCAACAGGCGATGCAGGTTGCAGCAGCCAGCAAGGAGGTGCCGCCAGACCTATGCTACCTGCATAACTTTGCTGTACCGGAAAGGCCGCACGCGTTACGGCTGCCCGCCGGGCAAGGCAAGTTGTTGCGTCAGCAGATGGTGCAGACCTTGAAAATGCTCCAGACCGAAATTCCCCGTTGTCTGGATAGCCAGGACTTCAAGGCGGAAAGTGAGCGTATCGAAAACGCTTACAAGGAACAGGAAGGCGAGTCTTACGCAGCATTGGGCGCATTTGCCGAAGTGCGTCATTTCGCGCTGCACCGCGAATCAGGTCATCTGGTTTTTACCTTGATCGGTGAAAAAAATCAGGCGCTCACCGAGACAGACGTGCTGTCCCTGCCCAAGGCGCGCCGTGCTGAAGTGGAGCTGGCCGAACAGGAACTGCGCACTGAAATTACCCGTTTTCTGGATCACACGCGGCCTATGGAGCGGGTCATGAACGAAGCGCTGGCGGCCTTGCGGCGCAAAGTGGTGACAACGCTGCTGGACAAGGAATTGCAGGGCGTACGATCCCATATCAAAAAACACAGCAAGGATTCCATCAAACTTGGTGCCTATCTGGCACAGGTCGCGCAGGATGTGCTGGAGAATCTGGAGTTATTCGAGGTCGCGGCGGAGGACGATGAGGGCCGGCAGGAAGAATTGAGTCGGTTGTTGTCGCGCTACCGGGTTAATCTGGTAGTGGACAACGACGGGTTAAAGGGTGCGCCGGTGATCGTCGAGGATAACCCGCTGTTCCGGTCGCTGTTCGGTAGCATCGAATACCAGTCCGAGAACGACGTGCTGGTAACGGATTTCAGCCGTATCCGCGCGGGCAGCCTGCTCAAGGCGCATGGCGGGTTTTTGTTGTTGCACTTGCGCGACTTGCTGGTGGATGGGCTGGTGTGGGAAAAACTGCGCCGTTTGTTGCGCAGCGGCAAGCTGCAAATCGAAGAGCCGGGCACGGCCTTCGCGCCGATTGCGGCGGTATCGCTTGAGCCGGAAGCCGTGGATGTGGAGGTCAAGATTGTCCTGATCGGTTCGCGCGAACAGTATTATGAATTGCAGGAGGAAGACCCTGAATTCGCCCGCCACTTCAGGGTTAAGGTGGACTTTGCCGACAGTTTTTCATCCAGCAATGAAACCCGTCATGCCTTTGCCGTTTTCGTTTCTCATGCTTGCCAGAATCGGGGTTTGCCGCATTTTTCATCGGCTGCCGTAGCTCGTTTGCTGGAAGAATCGCACCGCGAAGTGGAAGACCAGACGCGCCAGAGCGCGAACTTTGCACGCAGCGAGGCGCTGGTGATGGAAAGCGCCGCGCTGGGTCTCGAACGTGGCGGCGAGTTGGTCGAAGCCGTAGATGTCGGGGCTGCGATCCGTGCCCACGCCCACCGCCACGATTATCCCGCCCAGCGTTTGCGCGAATCCATCGCGCAAGGCGAGCTGTTAATCAGCGTGGATGGCGAAAAAGCCGGGCAAATCAATGGCCTGACCGTCGTGGATTTGGGCGATTATGGTTTCGGTTTTCCGGTCAGGCTGACGGCGCGCACTTTCGCCGGTAACGATGGCTTGATCAATATCGAGCGAGAAGTGGAAATGTCCGGTCCCATCCACGATAAAGGCGTGTTGATATTACAAAACTACCTGTCCGCCCTGTTTGCGCATATCGCGCCGTTGGCGCTCAACGCCTCTGTCGTGTTCGAGCAGGAATATCACGGCGTGGAAGGCGATTCGGCTTCCTGTGCCGAGCTGTACGCCTTGCTCTCGTCGCTGTCGGGATTGCCGATCAAACAGGGCATCGCTGTCACTGGTGCGGTCAACCAGCACGGAGATGTGTTGCCGGTGGGCGGAATTAACGAAAAAATTGAAGGCTATTTCAGCGTCTGCGAGAAGGCGGGGCTGGATGGTGAACAGGGCGTGTTGATTCCCTCCCGCAACAGTCGCCACTTGATGCTGGAGCACCGTGTCATCGCGGCGGTCGAGCAGGGCAAGTTTCATATCTACACGGCGGAACACATTAGTGCCGGGCTGGAATTACTGATGGGGTTACCTGCGGGTAAAGAGGATGGCGCAGGCGACTATCCGCACGGCAGCGTGCTGGGGCGCGCCCAGAAAACCTTGAACGCGTACCGCCGTGCCTGTCAGGCATCCGAACACCCCAAAGAGACGCATAAACATTCGCGTTAAATGGTCAGTTGTCCTCTCTGCATTTTTTATTCAGAAGGGAGAATATCCCGTTTCGAGTTCGCAGCGATGCCGCTACTGACCGATGAAAGCCTTGGACAATAGCGTGGATTCGAAGCTGTTTGTGCAGTGATTAGCGTCGGTATTTGCGCACCAGACCCGTCAGTACGCCGAATATTTCCAGTGTGCCGTGCGGTCGGATGATGGGGAAGGCAGGATTGGCGGGGCGCAGGATGAAGTTGCCATTTTCCTTGTCCAGCGTTTTGAGAGTGAAATCGTTGTCCACGATGGCGACCACGATGTCGCCGATATTGGCGGTCAGGCGTTTTTCTACGACGGCGACATCACCCTCGTGAATGCCAGCTTCTATCATCGAGTCGCCTTTGACCGTGATGAGCGTGGTTCGCGATGGGGTGTCTATCAACATCTCGTCTATGACGAAGTAGTCGCCTTGTGTATCTGTCACAGAAACCGGCATCCCAGCCTGAACCGTGGATTCGGCCAGCGGTCTGGCGAAGAAATGCCGGGTCGGTATCCATGCGCCGTCTGGGGTGCGCTCGATAAAACCTGCTGTGTTCAGGCGGTCCAGGACGGACTTTACCCACGATTTGGAGGCGATGCCGAAAACTTCGCAAAGCTTGGCGTAGGAGGGAATACTCTTCCAGTCCGCGTAATAGTCCTGGAGTTTACTGAGATATTCGCTATCTTTTGGGTTGAAGTTGGCTGAGTTTGGGTTGGTTGAGTTGAAGCGGGTCATGGCAGTCCAATGCAGAACAAATGTGCTGTGCAGCATAAAGAACGAGCGTTCTGTTGTCAATGTGTGGCGCTCAAATACTTCAAAATTTATAATAACCTTTAATCATTATGGGAATTTGGAGATTGTTAATGCCTGGCATGACTTTTGTGTGAATTAAAAATTTTTTCTGTGCATTTTCAATTCAAACTTAAGTCTGCTATCAGTTAGAATAAACCATGAGCGAAAAAATTATTTTTATCAGAACGAGCAGCGGCGAAGATGAAGTGCGCAATAGGACTGAGCATTTATCCAAGGACATCAAGCGTGCTTTGTTGATGGTGGATGGAACTGCCACCGTTGCAGAAATTTTAAAGCGTTCCTCGCCTAGTTTGCGTGCCATGTTAAAAGACATGTTCGCCGAGTTGGCGAGTGGCGGATTCATTCGGGATAAGTCCAAACCTGTCAGTGTAGTCAAGCAGGCTGTGGTATCGCCCATATCTAAAAATACCAGCGTTGATGATGAGTTGGATTTCACCGCAGCGTATCGTGTTCCCACGCCGGAAATACTGGCTGCCGAGGGCAGGAAAGAAGCGGAAGCCAAACGGGCTGCTGAAACCAGAAAGCAACTGGTGACTGCCGAGAAGATGCGGCTCAAGGAAGAAACTGGAAAGTTCAAGGCCATGCAGGCTGCTGAAATAGTCCGCATGAAGTCAGAGCAGGAACGTGCAAAAGCTGAATCGGATGCCAGAGTGGCGGTGGTGGCGGGCGAAAAAGCTAGTCTGGAAGCGGAGGTTAGAAAACTGAAGATACAGGCCGAGACGGAAGCGCATCGGCGTGCAGAGGCGGAAGAAAAAGCCCAGATCGAGGCGGAAGCTGCCCGGCAGGCGAAGAGCGCGGCAGATCGCCTCGCTAATGAAGTGGCGGCACGCATTCGGACGGAACAGGAGGCAGCGCGAGCCGCAATGCTGGCGAAGGAAGAGGCCAAAAAACGTCAGGCGCGCGAAGAGGCAGAGGCGGTGCGTCATGCCGAGATGGAAGTGCATCAGGCAGCCGAACAGCGCGCCCGGCTGGAAGAAGAAGTCGCGGCACTCAAAGCGCATGTTGAGGCGGAAGCGCACGCGCGGTTAGAAGCTGAAAAGCAGGCCAGACTGGAGATTGAAGCGGCGCGCGTCAAGGCCGAACGGGAAGCGGCCAGCGCAAAACAACAGGCGGAAACTCGGGCGCGCGAAGAGATGGAAAAACGCGTACAGGAAGTGGAAGCGGCCGCCCGGATCAAGGCTGAACAGCAACTGGCACAAGCCAGGGCGGAAGCCGAAGCGATTGCCGCAGTGGCGGAACAGGCGAAACAGGATGCCGAAGCGGCGCGCGTCAAGGCCGAACAGGAAGCGGCCAGCGCAAAACAACAGGCGGAAACCCGGGCGCGCGAAGAGATGGAAAAACGCGTGCAGGAAGTGGAAGCCGCAGCCCGGGTCAAAGCCGAGCAGCAACTGGCACAAGCCAGAGCGGAAGCCGAAGCGATTGCCGCAGCGGCGGAACAGGCGAAACAGGATGCTGAAGCGGCGCGCGTCAAGGCCGAACAGGAAGCGGCCAGCGCGAAACAGCAGGCGGAAACCCGTGCGCGCGAAGAGATGGAAAAGCGCGTGCAGGAAGTGGAAGCGACCGCCCGGGTTAAAGCCGAGCAGCAACTGGCACAGGCCAGAGTGGAAGCCAAAACGATTGCCGCAGCGGTGGAACAGGCGAAACGGGATGCCGAAGCGGCGCGTATCAAGGCCGAACAGGAAGCCGAAGAAGCCGCTCGGATGAGAGCTGAACAGCAGGCAGTGCAAGTTAAAGTGGAAGCGGGAGCCCGTATTGCAGAGGAAGAAAAGGCTAAGCTGGCAGTGGAAGTGGCAGAATTAAAGGCGCAAGCCATAGCGGCAGAACAGGCGAAACGTGATGCCGATGCGGCGCGAGTTAAAGCGGAGAGTGAAGCACGAGCCTTGGCAGAAGCGAAGGTATTGGCTGATGTGGAAGCCGAGAAAACAAGAACGCAGCAGAGTGGGGATGCCGAGCGTCGGAAAATCGAACGTGCTTCAGTTAGAGTGCGAGAAGCCTCCGAACGCGCCAAGCGGGTAGCAGAAGCGAGAGCGCAGGAAAAAGCTAAAGCGGAAACAAAAGCCAAGGGTCAAGCAGAAGCCAAGGCAAAGGCCACGTCAGAAACAGAATTAAAAGCCAAGTCAGAAGTGCCTCAGGGAGGTGCAGTGCATGTGGCACCAGGTGAGGAATCTGCAGGACGCACTAATGATTATTTGCTGGCTGCTGTTGTTCGGCTGAATGCAAAACATGCCGCGATGGAAGAGAGTGTTTTCGCGGCTCTTGATGATCTCGCGCAACATCAGGATGCGGCGGAATATTTCGAGGCGATGCAAAGTGGCGACGGTGATGTGGCAGGTAACTTTGCCAGCGATGCTGCCGAGGCTAAGACCAATGCACCTGTTCCTGAAAGAAGAACAACCATTGCCGCAGTGGCATTTTTCGATGTGGTAAATTACAGCACGGAATCGAATAGTAAGCAGATTGAACTGAAGCATCAGCTTAACGAGCTGCTGGCTAACAGTCTCGAATCGCTCGGTGCAGGTGAACGCGTCATTCTGGATACTGGGGATGGTGCTGCGATTGGGTTTTTGCAACACCCCACTGATGCGCTCGAAGCCGTAATGCATTTTCGTAATCGGTTGATGGCCAACAAGTTTTACAACTATCCTGATTTACGGGTACGCATCGGGATACATCTGGGTCCTGTCAGTCTGGTCAAGGATATTAACGGGCAGGTCAATATGTTGGGCGATGGCATCAACAGTGCCCAGCGCGTGATGAGTTTTGCCAGCAAAAGTCAGGTTTATGTGTCCCGAACCTATTTTGATTTTGTATTCAGCCTTAGCGATGAATATAACGAATTATTTCGCTATCGCGGCTCACAACAGGATAAGCATGGACGTGAGTTCCAGGTTTATGAATTGCTGGATGCGGACGAGCCCGTAGATGAGTTTGAGCAGATGCCAGACCAACCCGAGGCTCCGGTTAATTTGGCACCTTTCAAGCTGGATGTTTTTGATGCGGCATTGTTGCCGTTAGCGCAGCCGGAAAAAACAAGCCCGAAGCGGGCAGAACCGCGTACAGAGCAAACGGGCGAAGAGCCCTCTGAAACGGATATTGCCGACCGGTTACTCAGAGATATAGCACGGTTGGGGTCAATGCAATCTGTTCAATCCGAAGCTAAGCCTTTCAGGCAGGAAGATGCAAACTCAACGGCAGCAGGACGGACTAAAACGGATAGTACCGGGGGGGCTGTTAGTTTGGAAACTGATAAGCCGACACCCCAGTTCTCGGAAGAGGAAGCCCAGGCTTTGGCTGATGTACAGGCTAAAGCCTGGGCAGATGCCCAACGGCGTGCGCAAAAAATTGCGGAAAACGCGGCGTTGAAGGTTGCTCAAATGCCTGCAAAGGAAGTACAAGCCGCCAAAGAGATAAAGAGGCACGTTCGTCGCAAGCCCATTCCCTGGGGGAAACTGGCTGCGGGAATGTCCGCGCTGTTACTGTTTGCTCTGTTGGTTGTTCCCCCGATGTTGCCGACTGAAAACTATCGGGTAGGCATGGAGCAGTGGTTAGGCAAAAAATTGCAACAACCCGTGCATATCGGAAAGCTGTCTGGAGGAATATTGCCTACTCCGCATCTGCTGTTGCGCGAAGTATCTATTGGACAGGCGAAACAGATTCAGTCTAAGCAGGCACGGTTGAATATGACTTTTGCGGCACTATTTAGTGCGCATCGCCCCATCAGTCGTCTGGCGCTAGACGGTGTGGAGGTCAATGGTGCTGCGTTGCAATTGGTGACGGACTGGCTGCAACAAGTGGCGGATGACACTCAGTATCCGGTTGCCCGGATTGCCCTGACTAACGGCGTATTGGTTGCAGAAGGGGTGAAGCTGTCCGATATTGAAGGTGAGCTGGTTTTCGATCAGGCCGGGAAATTTTCATCGGCTCAGTTAGCTAATCAGGGGCGCAAGATTGCATTGGAAATTCATCAAGATGCGGAGAAAAAACTGAAGCTGTCTGTTGCGCTGCGCGACACAGCTTTGCCGTTATTGTCGAATTGGGTATTCGATGATATGAAAGCGAGCGGTGAACTGACGCGCGATGCGGTGCATTTTACCGACCTGGATGGCCGTATTCGGGGCGGGGTGCTGACGGGTGATGTGCGTTTAAGTTGGCTTTCAGGCTGGCATGCGCAGGGCGCGCTAGTGGCCAAGGTCATCCCGACACAAAATATCAGTAAGTTGATGAGTGGCGACATGAACGGTTCCGCACACTTTCAGATGCGTGCGGAAAGCCTTGCCGGACTGACCGATACGACGGTGCTGGATGGTTTGTTTACCGTCAGTAAGGGAATCATCAGCGGCATGGATATTGTCGAATCTGCCCGTTTGCGTAGCCGGGAAAATCTGCCGGGCGGCAGAACACATTTTGATGAGCTAACTGGCGAAGTGCATTATGCAAAAGGGCGTTATCGTTTTAGCCAGGTGAGCATAAATGACAGCGTGATGAGGGCAAGCGGTTCGCTTACGGTTTCCGAGCAGCAATTATCGGGCAATGTGTCGGCTAATCTGGCGATGCGTGCGGGAAAGGGAGCGGTCATGTTACAAGTTGGTGGGACGACTGCAAGCCCGACCTTGCACACTGTGCGCTAGGAGTCTGTCGGACTTGAAGAATCGTAGCGAAAATTTGGCTGGGCGAGGGCAGGTTTTGCTGGTTTTGCAGGTCAATAGTTGTTCTATTGACCAAGAAAGCGGTGAAATATGCGCCGTCCAGGCGAATTTGCAGTAGATTTCCTTTAAGTCCGACAGACTCCTAGGTTGTTGAGTACGCCCGTTATGTCAGTCGGTGTTATCGGTTCCGCGCCCCATTTTTAATCAAGAAACCGGATTCCGGCTCCTGTATCGCAGTACGGGGCAGGCAAGGCCGACAAACCTGCGACTTGCCAGTGCCTGTCCCCTAAGGGGTGTGTTGGCTTAGTCGTATGGTTAGCCGTTCCTGGGTTTCGCGTTACAAGGATTTTCAGGGGCATAAGCCGTAGGTTATGCCCTCGGCGAAGCCTTATGCCCTCGGCGAAGCCTTATGAAAGCGCCTTTTGCATGCGTGCCAGTGCGTTGGTGAGATTTTCCATCGAGGTGGCGAAGGACAGGCGGATGTAGCCTTCGCTGCCGAACGCCGAACCCGGTACCACCGCTACACCCGCTTCCAGCAGCAGGTATTCGGACAGTGCGATGTCGTTGGCTTCCTTGATGAGACCTTTTTTGTACAGTGCGGCGATAGCCTGACGCGCATCGGGGAAGGCATAGAACGCGCCGCCCGCCATTAAGCACTTTAGTCCCGGTATTTTATTCAGCTCGTTGACCACGAATACATGGCGTTCGCGAAAGGCCTTGATCATCGGCGCGAGGCAGTTTTGGTCGCCGTTCAAGGCGGCTTCCGCCGCTACTTGCGAGATTGAGGTCGGGTTGGAGGTGCTTTGCGACTGGACTTTTTCCATCGCCGAGATGATTTCTTCGGGGCCTGCCGCATAGCCGATGCGCCAGCCAGTCATCGCGTAAGCCTTGGACACGCCGTTCAACACCAGGGTGCGCGCATACAGGTCGGGGCAGGCATCCAGAATGTTGACGAACTTGCCGTCAATCAGCGCGATGTGTTCGTACATGTCGTCGGTGGCGATCAGGATTCTCGGGTATTTGCGCAGCACTTCGCCCAATGCCTTGAGGTCTTCCAGCGTATAGACCGCGCCGGAAGGATTGCTGGGGCTGTTGATGACCAGCATTTTGGTTTTGGGCGTAATCGCGGCTTCCAGTTGCGCGGCGGTCAACTTGAAGCCCTGCTCGATGTCGGCTTCCACGATCACCGGACGACCTTCGGCGATGATGACGATGTCGGGATAGGACACCCAGTAAGGGGCGGGGATGATGACTTCATCGCCGGGATCAATCACCGCCAGCGAGAGGTTAAAGAAACTTTGCTTGCCGCCGCAGGAAACCAGAATTTGCTTGGCGGTGTAGGTCAGGTTGTTGTCGCGCTTGAACTTGGCGATGACGGCTTTTTTGAGCGAGGGCGTGCCGCCTACGGCGGTGTATTTGGTGAAGCCCGCGTTGATAGCGACTATCGCGGCATCCTTGATGTGCTGCGGCGTGTCAAAATCCGGTTCGCCCGTGCCTAATGCAATAATGTCTTTGCCTTCTGCCTTGAGTTGCGCGGCGCGCGCCGAGACAGCCAGGGTAGGGGAGGGTTTGATGGCTTGAACACGTTTGGATAGGGACACGATATTTCCTCGGATGATGAACAATGCCGCGAATTATACACGCACCAAACCAATAAATAATCGGCAGTCGCCGTGTGAAAAAAGCAGGTAGGTCGAATTGAGGAAGACTCGATTTCCTTACCTTCTATATCGGTTCGGAATGTTCCTGTATTGGAAATTCTGGTCAATAGAGCCAAAGGTTTACGTTTACCTAATGTTTAACCGGATTCCCGCTTGCGCGGGAATGGTGCGGTTAATGGGTTGCGGCAGTGGTCATTAAAGCAGTGGCACGATCATCAGTGCGACGATATTGATGATTTTAATCAAGGGGTTAATCGCGGGACCAGCGGTATCCTTGTAGGGGTCGCCGACGGTATCTCCCGTGACTGCCGCCTTGTGGGCTTCCGAGCCTTTGCCGCCGAAGTTACCTTCTTCGATGTATTTCTTGGCGTTATCCCACGCGCCGCCGCCAACGGTCATGGAGATAGCGACGAAGATGCCCGTGATGATGGTGCCGACCAGTACGCCGCCCAAGGCTTGTGCGCCGAGGGTCACACCAACGATGACGGGTACGGCAACCGGCAACAGGGAGGGAACAATCATTTCCTTGATGGCCGCGCGGGTCAGCATATCTACGCAAGTGCCGTATTCAGGCTTGCCGGTACCCTCCATGATCCCGGGGATTTCCTTGAACTGGCGGCGCACTTCGACGACCACTGCCCCGGCCGCGCGACCGACCGCTTCCATCCCCATCGCGCCGAATAGATAGGGGATCATGCCGCCGATGAACAGGCCGACAATGACCATATGGTTGGACAAGTCAAAGGTGGTAACCATGCCTAGTTTGGCATCCAGCGCATGGGTATAGTCAGCGAACAGTACCAGCGCGGCGAGGCCTGCCGAACCGATGGCATAGCCCTTGGTGACGGCCTTGGTGGTGTTGCCCACCGCATCCAGCGCATCGGTGATGACGCGCACCTCATCCGGCAAGTGGGACATCTCGGCGATGCCGCCCGCGTTGTCGGTGATCGGGCCGTAGGCATCGAGGGCGACAATGATGCCGGTCATGGACAACATGGCGGTGGCGGCAATCGCAATGCCGTACAAACCGGCCAGCGAATAAGCACCCATGATGGCCATGCAAACGACGATGACGGGCGCTGCGGTGGATTTCATGGAAACGCCCAGACCCGCGATGATGTTGGTGCCGTGTCCCGTGGTGGAGGCTGCCGCGATGTGGCGCACCGGCGCGTATTCGGTGGCGGTGTAATACTCGGTAATCCACACCAGTGCTGCGGTCAGCAGCAGGCCGATGAGCGTCGAGCCGTACAGGGCATTCACCGAATACACGCCGTTGTCGCCCATGATCCAACTGGTTAATGGATAGAAGGCGACGAGTGCCAGCACGGCGGATACGGCCAGCCCCCGATACAGCGCGTTCATGATTTTGCCGCCTGTCCGCACCTTGACGAAGTAAGTGCCGACGATGGAGGCGATGATGGAGAAGCCGCCCAGCACCAGCGGGTAAATCACCGCGTTCTCACCGGCATTCACCATCAACAGTCCGCCCAGCATCATGGTGGCGATGATGGTCACGGCGTAAGTCTCGAACAAGTCCGCCGCCATGCCCGCACAGTCGCCGACATTGTCGCCGACGTTGTCGGCGATCACCGCCGGGTTGCGCGGGTCATCTTCGGGGATGCCCGCTTCGACTTTGCCGACCAGATCCGCACCCACATCCGCGCCCTTGGTGAAAATGCCGCCGCCCAGCCGGGCGAAGATGGAAATCAGCGAGCCGCCGAAACCCAGTCCCACCAGCGCGTGAGTGGCATCATTTAGCGTTGAACCCGCGTTAATCAAAAAGGCGTAATAGCCTGCCACGCCCAGCAAACCAAGGCCTACCACCAACATGCCAGTAATCGCGCCGCCCTTGAAGGAGACATCCAGCGCCGCGTTGAGGCTTTCCCTGGCGGCTTCGGCGGTGCGGATGTTGGCGCGTACCGAGACGTTCATGCCGATGAAACCGGCAGCACCGGAGAGCAGCGCGCCGATGGCGAAGCCGATGGCGGTTTGCCAGCCCAGCGCTGCGAAGATGACGACAAAAAGCAGTGCGCCGACCACGGCGATGGTGAGGTATTGACGAGCCAGGTAGGCTGACGCGCCTTCCTGAATGGCGGCGGCGATGCTGCGCATGGTATCGCTGCCGGTCGGTTTGGATAGAATCCATTTGATGGAAAATACACCGTACAAGAGTGCAACTACGGCGCAGAACAAAGCGAAGCTCAAACCACCTGACATATTTTTCTCCCTGAGTTTAACCACGGACTGCCAACCTGCCGGTATTTTCCGGCTTTCGGAATCATAGCAGCATCCGGCTGAAAATTATGTACAACTATTGAATAATAAATTCGATTACTATTGACTTGTGTCAATTAGATGACATTGTTGTTCGTTTAGTATGTTCAAAATTTATGGGGGGGGAGATATGGCTATTGAATTGTTTAATAACGGAACACACCTGTGCTTGATGTTTGATGATCTGGCAGATGAGAGCGGGGATGTGGCGGTGCAGGCCAACCAATTTTTGATCGTGGATAACGGTCAGGGTGCATTGATTGACCCGGGTGGCAACATGACTTTTAACGGTCTGTTGATGGGTATGAACGAGCATTTTTCTTCCAAAAAATTGGAATATATCCTGGCTTCCCATGCCGATCCCGACATCATCGCTTCGGTGAATAAATGGATGATCCATGTAAATTGCAAGTTGGCTATCTCGGCTTTATGGGCGCGCTTTGTGCCGCATTTCTGTACTGCCGGGAATACCGCTGGACGGATATTGCCCATTCCTGATGAAGGCATGAATTTTTCGCTGGGCAATTGTACACTCAAGGCGATCCCTGCCCACTTCATGCACTCGGAGGGTAACTTTCAGTTTTATGATCCGGTCAGCAAGATTCTGTTCTCCGGCGACATGGGGGCATCGCTCGTTTCACATACCGATGCCGATACGCCCGTGACAGACTTCAATGCGCATCTCAAATACATGGAGGGTTTTCACCGCCGCTACATGATTTCCAACAAGATTTGCCGCTACTGGGTCAACATGGTGCGTCAGCTGGACGTGGAAATGATCGTGCCGCAGCACGGCAAGTCCTTCAAGGGCAAGAAAATGGTCAATCAGTTTCTGGATTGGATCGAGCAATTGCCTTGCGGTGTGGATTTGATGACTCAGGAAAATTACCGCGTTCCCAAGTAAATCCATTTGGGTAAATCGTAAATCCATTTGGGTAAATCCATTTGGGTAAATCCATTTGGGTAAATCCATTTGGGTAAATCCATTTGGGTAAATCCATTTGGGTAAATCAATCTGGCGGAGCGTAAGGCATTTCCCTGAAACTTTTTTGTCCACGAAAAAACGAAATTAACCAAATAAATCAAAATGTTACCTAGGCGATGCACC
>Ga0210015_1003386_pt1 | contig 14115 bp, 16 predicted proteins | sample CryGeymeta201522_FD_185471 | JGI IMG/M metagenome (GOLD analysis project Ga0210015, IMG submission 185471) | Groundwater microbial communities from Crystal Geyser aquifers in Utah, USA - Crystal Geyser metaG 2015-22 (SPAdes) (version 2) | ecosystem: Environmental > Aquatic > Deep subsurface >... | reverse complement strand
CATGTTTAAAAAATACTTTCACTATCAGCAGGAATTTTTCTTTCAGGCAGTCATCTCTTTAAGCGAATCAGTCGCTACCATTGTTTTTTGTCTCTGGTTAAAGTCGGTCATCGCCCTGCCGCTGGGCGTGGTCATAGGCGGCTTAACCACTTTGATTATCTCCTTTTTAGTCACTCAGTTTGACTGGGTCAAACCCCAAATTAAGAAAATTATTGAGCTTTACCGCTATGGCCGCTGGGTAACTTTAGGCACTTTTATCTCTTACGTCAACGATCAGGGCGATGATTTTTTAGTCAGCAAAATGCTTGGCGCCAATGCTTTAGGGTTTTACCAGACGGCTTATAAAATCTCCAACCTGCCCACCACCCAAGGCGCCGGTTTAATCTATCAGGTTATTTTTCCGCTCTTTTCCTCGATTCAACGGGAAACCGTTAGGCTCAAGCGCGGTTTAATTAAAGCCCTGCTGATTACCTTTGCTTTAAGCTTCGGTTTTAGCGCCGTTGTTTATCTGTTGGCTCCGTTTCTGGTCAACTTATTTTTCGGTCCCGCCTGGATGCCGTTAATTCCGGCCTTAAATGTCTTACTCCTTTTCGGCCTGACCCGGCCCTTAATCTCTGTCGGCGCCGCGGTTTTTGACGCCGTCGGCCGGCCGAAAACCATTGCCGGCCTTAACCTAATCCGGCTGTTAATCATGGTGGTTTTGCTTTTCCCTTTAACCAAAACTTACGGCATTGTCGGTACTGCCTGGGCCGTGGTCATTGCTCAAATCTGCGTCTACCCCTGGTTCATTGTTAAACTTAAACAGGTTTTCTCATGAAAATTCTTTTAGTCACTCCCATTAATTTAGGCTCCGCCGACCCTCATTATTTTTGGTTTAAGGCTTTAACCCAACTCGGCCACCAGGTAAAGATTTTTCCCCTTAACCATTTTCCTCAGTTAAAACTGCTTAAATCCTGGCAATTGCACCAGGAGATTTTAAAATTTAAACCGGACAAAATTTTCTTTTCCGCCGGCAAAGACGCGGTTTATCCGCTTCCCCACACGATTTTTTTCTGCGGCGTCCCTCTGGTTTGGTTGTCCGCTTCCGAGCAGAAGACCGGTTTATCGGCCGATTTAGTGGTCACCAACGACGACAGCCATGCTTTGTGTTGGCAGCAGTTTGGTGCCAAAAAAGTTATTAATCTGCCGATTTCCGGCATTGATCCGGCTGTTTTTAAACATCAGGCCGTCAAAACCATCCCGGTCAGTTTTGTCGCTAGTTTATTTCCCGACCGCCAGCAGCAACTAGCGCAAATTGCTAAGCTTTATCCTGATTTAAAAATCTGGGGCTGGCTGCCGCCAAAAGTCAAGTTATTACCGTCGCTCAAAGCCTATTACCAGGGCGAAGCTTGGGGAGCTCAACTCCGGCGCATTTATGCTCAAAGTCTGATCAGCCTTAATCTATCTCCCACCCATATGCAACAGGGCGGCAATATCCGGACTTTCGAGATTGCCGGAAGTCAGGCCTTGCTTTTGACCGACCAGCTTAATCCTGACTGGTATCAGGAAGGCAAAGAAGCCGTTGTTTTTACTTCAGCCGAAGACTGCGTCCAAAAAATCCACTACTACTTAAACCGTCCTCAACAAAGACAGGCCATTGCTTTAAAAGGTTTCCGCCGGACCATTAAAGACCACACTTATTTAGTTCGCTTTTCCCGATTAATCGCTGATATAACCTCTCCCGTTTTGCCGTCTGTTTAACCGCGTCAAACTTATCTTCTACCAGGCGGCGGCCGTATTTACCGAATTTTTGCCACAACTCCTGATGTTGGATCAGGTACTTAAGTTTTTTCGCCAGTTCAGTCTCGCTTTGCTCGGCTACCAGAAAGCCGTTTTTATTGTCATGAATAATTTCCAAAATATCCGCGTGCCAAGTAGAAATTACCGGCATGCCGCTGGCTGATCGCTCAATAATACTGGTCGGGATGCCTTCCTGCTTATGATCGCTTGAGGTAAATGACGGATGCAGGAAAATGTGGTATTTTTCTACTTCTTTCACCAGCCTTTTTAAAGGCATGAACGGCCGGCAGAGCACGCGCTTGTTTAAATTAAGGCGCTTAATCAACTGGGTGATTTTTTCTTCTTCCGGCCCGCTGCCGATAATTGTTAAAGAAGCTTGGGGAAACTGGCTGGCTATCAGTTTAAAAGCTCTGATGGCCACATCCACCCCTTTATAATCAATCAAACTGCAGGCAGTTAACAACTTGACCTTTTGGCTCGGTTTTCTGACCTTAAAGGGGATTTGCTCCAGCCTGACGCCATGATCAATGATCTTAATCTTCTTGGCCGGACAGCCTAACTTGATTAACTGCTGTTTCATCTTCGGTCCTTTAACAATCAACGCCTCGGCCCGGTCAAAAAGCAACTGGTACTTATTTTTCCATTCTGGATGATTAGCCGGCAGCCAATAAGCATCTGAGCCGTAAAAACTGACTACCAAAGGCAACCCGCTTAGTTGTTTCAATTTTAAGGCTTTATAGCCGGTTGTCCCATAGTGTGCATGAATCAACTCTGCTCCGGACTTTAGCAAAATTTGCCGATAGAACCTCAACTCGCTGTTTGTTAATTTGTCCCTCAGTCTTTGTCCCAAAGCCAAAATTTTGCGCAGGACTATTTTCAATAAATTAGTCGGGTTTTTAATCATTTCAAACCATAGCCGGTATTGATAAACCGCCCCAAAATAGGGCAAGCAATTGGCAGTTTTTAGGTTTCTGGTCAGTACCAGCGGCTGGGTTTTTTTGGAGGTAACGATTTGGGTATAAAGCCAGGTTTCCCCCGGATTAAGGAAGTCCTCCATCAGGTGGGCAACAATCGGTTTAGGGCTACTCATTTTTTTGACAAATAAAACTAGCAGTCTGGGATAAAATATCCCATTTTGTATAAAAGTACAAGATTTTCGCCCAGTCCCGGCTGGCGCAAAGCGACTGAATAATTTTGAATCGGTTGACTTTGAGCAATTTAGCCAATTCTTTAGGGGTGAATAAATGAATATGGCCGGGTTTCCGACGTTCCTCTTTGTTCCACCAAGAGGGTGTATCGATTAAAAGAATACCTTTCGGTTTTAAAACCCGGTAAGACTCTTTGATTAAGAATTCTTGTTTGTTTTCAGGCAGATGTTCAATCGTTTGGAAGCAAATCAGCGTACCAATTGATTTCGTTTTCACCGGCCAGGTTTTGCTTAAATCCGCCCGGATAAGCTTGAGCGAACGGTTTCTGTTTTTAGCCAGTTTCAGCGCCGCCGTTGAGTTGTCAATTCCTCTTGCCCGGTAACCGGCTCTGGTAAAAGCTTCTGTCGTAAAACCCAAACCGCAACCGATATCTAAAATTGGCTCAACCAGATAGGGTTTTAGTATTTCCACGACGCCGCTGTATGACTGCCACGTTCTGTTTTTATAGTAATGGTTAAACCAAGCCTGGCTATATAGTTTCATTTTTTTTGGGCAATAAGAACGTTGTTCATCGTTAAGCCTTTAATCGGTTTTAGCCGGTCAAGCCAATAAATCCCCGGTTGGATCAGTTGGAATAAAGGCTTGATAATTAATTTTAAGATAGTTCTGAAAAATCCGTGATGGTAAGTCGGCCGTTCAATCAGCATGGCCATCATTTGCCAAACAACAGAAATAAATCCGTCCAGCGGTTGGCAATCAATTACTTTAAAACCGGACTCTTTGGCTAAATGAACTAATCCGAATTCGGTAAAGCGCCAGTAATCTTTGCTGACATCATGTATCGGCCAGTTCATCGGAGCGGTAAGGATAAGATAGCCGCCCGGTTTTAAAATCCGGTAGCTTTCTTTAAATAACTGCCGGGGATCAATCACATGTTCTAAGACTTGAGTGGAAATTACCGTATCCGCATAACTGTTTTTTAAGGGTAAATCAAGCACATCCGCTTTGAGGTCGCCGCCTTGTTTATCTATTCCGATATATTTTTTGGCCCTGACATAATTTTGGTAGGGTTTATTACCGCAGCCCAGGTCGACGACAATTCCCCGGGCGTAGCGGGGTAGTATCCGGGACAACGCCTGATGTAATGCTCTAGAGGTTAAAGCCCGGGAACTGGACCAGGATACTTTATTTTTTTTCATTGGTTATTTAAAACTTGCTTAGCTTTGAAAATCAGGTATGGCAAACTGGAAAAAATGGAAATAACGCAAGCCCAGGCAGTGCCGTTAATTCCCCATGATTTAGTCAAAGGAATAATTACCAAAAGTAGGGCGCTAACTAAGATAATTCCGTGAGTGGTAATGATTTTTGGCTGGCCGACCGCGTAAAAAAGAGAACCCAGGGTGGAAACAATTGCCCGGATTGCACCATAAATCGTTAAAATTTTCAGCGTCGGCACGATCACCAGCCAATTTTTCCCTAAAAAAAGATAAGTTAACGGCGAGGCGAAGCAGATAATTATTAAGGCAAAGCTCAGCGTCGGGATAATCGTTAACAGCAAAGTTTTTTTGTAAGCTCTTTTTAATCTGGTTTTATCCTCCTGGATAAGTGAGTAGGCCGGATAGGTGACTTGGTAAACAACGCCGGTCAGTTGCGTTGCCGGCAGCGAGGCAATTTTATAAGCGTTTTGATAAAAACCTAAGGCCTCAGTCCCTAATAGTTTCCCGACCACAATGTCATCTCCCTGGGTGGCCACATAGGACAAAATACTCGATCCCCAGAGCCAGCGGCTGAAGCGGAAAAGTTCTTTAGCAATCGGCACGGATGGCCAACTGATTCTTAGCGGCTTGATTAATAAATAAGAAACAATAGTTTCCCCGGCAGCATTAGCCAGCATTGCCGCCACCAACCCCCAAACATTGCGGGTCAGTACGGAAACCAAGATGCCGATTGTCAGTTCTGCCAGAGTGCCGCTGGAACGTAAGATAAACTCTTTTTTAAAATCAAGTTTTTTTTGCCAAAGAATCGCCCGGGGGTTTTTCAAAGCTTTTATCAGTGGCCCCAAAGCCGCCCATCTGATAAAAGTTTCTATTCCCGGTTGTTTAAAGTAAAGCGCAATTAGCGGCGCCGTCAGCATTAAAATAAGGCTTAAACCTAAGCCCCGGACTAAGGTAACATACCAGCTGGTAAGCAAATGTTTTTCTGTCAGTTGCTTCTTTTGGATTAAGACCTGGGCAAAATTAGTTTCCGAGAATGTTTCCAGTAAAGCCAGGGAGATGGCAATAATTCCAAAAATACCGAACTGGGCCGGCACTAATAAGCGGGCAATTATGGCTGTTTTTAAGATTCCGGCCAAGCGGGCCAGGATATTGTAGCTAAAAAGCCACGAGCCGGCGGTGATTGAACGGGTTGTTAAGTTCATCTTGTGTATTTTATACTATTATCTAATGCAACATTATTGGCTGGAAAAATTGGTTAGCCGGTTCCCTCAACTTTATTGGCAGCTTAAAGTCAATTCTTTTCTCAAAGATCCCTGGCAAAAACGGCTATTTCCTCAGCATCAATGGCTGCTGCAGACGATTAAAACTCTCCAGCCCGGTTCGATTTTGGAAGCCGGCTGTGGTTTCGGCCGGAATCTGCGCTGGCTGGTCAGCCAGGGTTTGGATCCGGCTCAGCTTACCGGCGTGGATATTTCTTCAACCCTGCTGGCTCAGGCCCGACTGCCGAACTCAGTCCAATTAATCCGCGGTAACGTCCTGCATCTGCCGTTTTCCTCCAACAGTTTTGACCTGGTTTTCACTCACGGCTTATTAATGCATCTCTCTCCCCGCCAGTTGCCCCGGGCTCTAGCCGAGTTAGTCCGGGTGAGCCAAAAACACTTAATCCTGATTGAAGAAATCCGTTCCCGGCCCCGGCAATTAAATTACTTTACCTGGGCCCACGATTATGACAAAATGATTAAGGCTTTGCCTGTTAAAGTACTTATTAAAAAACCGGCCCCGCATTCGCTCGTATGCTACCTCTTAAAAAAATAAAATATTGCTACCAGGGCAAGTTTGACCCGGAAAAACTGGCTAAAGATAACATTGACCGGCTGTCCACCGGTCTGGTGCCGAAAAATTCCAAGGTTTTAGAACTGGGCTGTGCCACCGGCTTTATGGGCCGGTACTTCCGCCGGTATCTTCACTGCCAAGTGATCGGCGTGGATATTAATCCGGCAGTTAAGCCGGACATTACCGGCGATTTAAATTTAGCCGCCGCCTGGGCCAGGATTAAAAAATTTAAGCCTTTCGATGTCGTCTTTGCTTCAGCAATTATCGAGCATTTGCCCGATCCGGAAACAACGCTTCAATTAATTAAAGCGGTTTTAAAACCCCAGGGTCAATTAATTATTACCGCTCCCAATGTTGCCCATTGGCGCCAGCGCTTCAAACTCCTTTGCGGCCATTGGGATTATGAAGACTACGGTTTATTGGACCGGACGCATTTGCGGTTTTTTACCTATTTTTCTTTTCAAAAATTAATTCGCTCTGCCGGCTTTAAGGTTATTGCTGTTAAAATAGATCCTGCCGGCGGAGTAAAATACTTTAACTGGCTGTTTAAATATTTCCCCAACTTTTATGCGCACCAAATCTGCATCCAAGCCCAAAAATAATACCTTCAAGGTCCAACCTTGTAGTAAACCTTCAAGGTCCAACCTTGTAGGACTTGTAAGATATGAGCTAACTATTTCCATCGTCTCCTACAACACCAAACTTTTGTTAAAGCGGTGCCTTAAGTCTATTTACCAGTTTACCAAGGGGATTAGTTTTGCAGTGATTGTTGTCGATAACGCTTCCACTGACGGTTCGGCACAGATGGTGGCTAAAAAATTCCCTCAAGTGAAATTAATCCGTAACCGTGAGAACAATTTTTACACTAAAGCTAATAATCAGGCCTTAAAAATCGCCCGGGGTAAATATTTTTTGATTCTTAACTCGGATATTTACTTAAAATCCAATGCTTTAAAAAAATTAGTCGATTATTTAAATCATCATCCCAAAGTTGGTGCCGTGGAACCGCTGCAGCGCTATGAAGACGGCCGCATCGCCCCTACCGGCTCCCGGCACAACCGTATTTGGTCAGACCTGGTGGCGCTGACTGGCTTGCATCGATTAATTAAACTCAAAATCCTGCCTCAAGATCGAAAACTAACTTATCCGGCCGAGGTGATCAGTGATGGCGCCATGTTAATCCGCACTGGTCTGTTCAGAAAGATCGGTGGCTATGATACCCGGTTTAAACTTTATTACACGGAAAATGATCTTTGTCAGAGAATTCAAGCTCAAAAAATGACTACCGTTCATTGCGGCAGCGCCCAACTTTCTCATACTGTCTCGGCTTCGACGAACAAAGCCGGCTGGAAAACTATCTCTCAAATTTATTCCCGCGATGCCTTAACCTATTATTTAAAATACGGTGCTAAAGCTTCTGCTTATGTTTTGTTTCTCGCCCTGCGGTTTAATAATTTATTGATTTTACTTAAACAAAACCTGGTCCTGATTTTAATTATTCTGCTCGCCACCTGGTTGAGGTTTTTCCGCCTGCCCGAACTAATGACTTTTATCAGCGATCAGGGCAAGGATTATTTAACTGCCCGCGATATGGTCTTAACCAATCAGCCGGCCTTAGTCGGTATTGCTTCATCAGTACCCTGGCTGTACCAAGGCCCGTTTTTTATCTGGATGCTGGCTTTGGTGTTTAAACTCACCGGCTTTAATCCGGTTCACCCGGCGATTCTCACTGCCGTTCTCGGTGTCTTAACCGTCTATTTAACTTACAAATTCAGTCGCAGTTATTTGGCCGCTTTCATTTTAGCCGCCTCGCCCTTAGCGGTAATTCACAGCCGTTTAGCTTATCACATCAGCCCGATTCCCTTATTTTCGATATTATATTTATTTGCCTTGCAAAGCTTTTCTGTCGGTTGGACTTTTTTCTTAGCCGGTATTTTACTTCAGTTTGAGCTAACTACTTTGCCTTTGACAATCTTAGCCCTTATCCGTTTTAAAAAGTTTTCTTTTTTTTGGCTGATTCCCTTTATTCCTAAAATTATTTACGATTTAAGCCACGGTTTTACCCAAACTTTAGGTTTGGCTGCCTGGGCCGGCTACCGTTCGCTTAACTTTCACCAATACGGTAATGCTTTACCGGCTATTTTTGAGTACTGGCGAAAATTTGTCTGCTGGGACCAGCCTTGGGTGGCCGCTTCTTTGGGTTTATTGGCTTTAATCAGTATCTTTAAACACAAAATATTATTTTACTTTTTATTAATCAATCTGCTGGGATTTTTTCTCCATGGCGCTCCGTCTGAAGCTTACTTTCCGGTCCTGTTTCCGCTTTGGGCGATCATGCTTGCCTTAATTAAACCTAAAATCATTAAAGCCTTAATTATCCTTGTTTGTTTCTATAATATTTATTTTTTAGTCAGCCATAATTTTGTTACCTACGGTCCGACTCTAAAAGAAAGAATCGCTTTAGTTCAATTAATTAAATCTCAAACCAACCACCAGCCGTTTCAATTGCTTAACCCTGGTTTTGATAATTACCGTTACCTGCTTTGGTGGTTGGACTCTCCGGCTTCACTTAAAGCCGACCGGCAATATCAAATTTATGATGATTTGAGCGCTAGGTTTGTTGCGCCTTTAAACAGCACTGTTTACCATTTTCCTAACCAAAAACTGATTAAATATGATTAAACTTAAAATTTTGACCCTCAACCAAACAAGAATAACCGACTTTGCCGTCGCCAGAAACAAGCTGATGCAGTCAGACAAGGCCGACTGGACTCTTTTTCTTGACAGCGACGAAAAGTTATCTGCGCCGATCGGCGCTGACCAATTAGACAAGCGGTTCAACTACTGTCTCCGGCGCGATGACTGGTTTTTGGGCCGGCGGCTTAAATTCGGCGAAACCAGCCGGGTTCGGTTAACCCGCCTTGTCCAGCCCTTAACCGGTTACTGGCAGGGAAAAGTGCACGAGGAATTTGTTTCCCGACTGCCGCTGCGGCTCTTGCCGCAGATAATTCTCCATCGGCGCCAAATCAGCCTGAGCCAATTTTTGGACAGGCTTAATTGGTATTCCAGCTTGCGGGCTGAAGAGATAAACCATTTTTCCATTTTTGAACTCTTATTTTACCCGCCTGTAAAGTTTGTGAAAAATTACTTTTGGCATTTAGGTTTTTTAGACGGCCTGCCGGGGTTAGCCATGGCCTTTTTTATGAGTTTACATTCATTCGCAGTCAGGGTCAAACAATATGAAAAAATGGCTTAAAATCCTGCTGATTATTCAGATTTTAGTTAATCTTGTCGGTGCGCTCGGCCCGGAACTGGGCTTTGATGCCCTCTGGTACCACCTCACCGAAGCCAAACTGTTTCTCGAGCGTCATTCTTTAGCTCCCATTCCCGGCAACCTTTTATATTGGTCCGGTTTGCCCCGCTTAGGCGAAATGATTTATATGTTTTTACCGGCTAAGCTGGTCCACTGGGCCTTTGGGGTGTTTTGCGCTTTCCTGATTTATCGTTTAGCCGGCATTGCCGCGGCTTTACTGTTTTATTCCACTCTCTTGGTCGGCTGGTTGTCCACTACTGCTTACATTGATTTAATCATGACCGTCTTTTTATTAGCCGCGGTTTACTATCAAAACCTGAAACGAATTTTATTTATTATTTTAGCCTCGGCGGTTAAATTGCAAGGCGTAGTTTACGGCTTGGCGATTACTTTAATTCCTTGGGGGATTTTAGGCATTTTGCCTTTTACTTTAATCAACTGGAAAGCCACCGGCAATCCTGTTTATCCGTTTTTAGCCAATTTTGGTTTTGAACATGAATGGTTTTTTAATGGGTTTTCTTACTGGCTATCCCGGCCCTTAAGATTGTTTTTTGACCCTTCTTACCGGGTCGGCCCGATTATCTTAATTATCTTTCTGCTTCGGCCCAGATTTTCCAAGCTTTTAGTGTTCAGTTTTCTGCTCTGGTTTCTTTTTCCCGGAACCGATTTCGGTCGGTTTGCCTTATTTCCCTTAGCCTTAATGGCCATTGCCGCCTGCGTTAAACCCAATCGCTTAATTTATTGGTTGATTATTCTTCAGGCGGTGGTCGGCATTTCCGGCCGAGCCTGGGCCAATGCCAAGTATCTTAATCGTGATAACTTTCTCTGCCGTAATCTGAAGTTTGAGTTCGGTGATTTTTACGATTGTGACGGTTGGTTTAAAAAAAACATCAAGCCGACTGATAAGGTTCTAATCTATGATATTCACAACCTTTACTATGTGGACTTCCCTTATGACCACGAATCCTGGAAAGATCCGAACACCCGTTATACCCATATTCTGGTAGGGGATAACGGCCCAAGCTTTAATCTGCCCTTAATCTACCAAAATTCCTTAACCCGGGTTAAACTCTACTTAAATGAACCTAACTAAACTATTAATCTATTTTTTATTTTTTATTCTGCCTTTCGGCCAGCTGGAAAGACTGCCTAATCTGCCTATTTATCTTCACGATCTAATTATCTTATTGCTGATTATTTTAAACCTTAAATTTCTTAAACTTCCCCGGTCAATCTGGTTATTTGTGTCTGCCTGCTTATTGTCCTTAATTATTAATCTTTTCCGTTTTGGTTTTTCCGAAATTATATTTTCTTCCCTGTATCTAGTCCGCTGGCTGGCTTACGCCTGCTTGCTGCCTATTTATCAGCACAATAAGCTTAATCTTAAGCCGCTTTTAAAATATTTATGTTTAGCTTTGGCGGTTTTAGGGCTCCTGCAGTACCTGTTTATTCCCGATATCCGCTTTTTAGCTTCCTTAAACTGGGATGATCACTACTATCGCTTAATCAGCACTGTTTTTGACCCCAATTTTTTAGGCCTGATCTTTGTTCTTGGTTTAATTTTATTTAATTTGAAAATTCTTCCCAGTTTGATTTTATTAATTGCTTTACTGCTGACCTACTCCCGCAGCAGCTATTTGGCTTTGATTGTCGTCGGTTTTTATTTAGCTCTGATAAAAAAGCAATTAAAAATCTTTATTTTTGCGTTTTTCGCTTTGATTTTTGCGCTTTATCTTCTGCCCCGCCCCGGCGGGGAAGGGGTGAAGCTGGAACGCTGGTTTTCCGTTGAATCGCGGCTGGCAAATTATCGCGAGGGTTTCGGCCTCTGGCAGAAAAGCCCGGTTTTCGGCCTGGGTTTTAACACCCTGCGTTATTTTCGCAACGATCCAATCAGCCATGCCGCCGCCGGCCTGGATTCCAGCTTGTTATTTGTTTTAACCACCACCGGGGTTATTGGTCTGTTGGCTTACCTGAATTTATTAAAATCTTTTTGGTCCAGTTCTTTATTAGTGAAGTTGTCTTTAGTGGCTATTCTGGTCCACAGCCTGTTCCAGAACTCGCTTTTTTACCCCTTAATTATGATTTGGCTATGGAGTGTAGTTTACCTTTAAGCTTTTCTTAGTTTCATTGCCGGCATCATCACGCACCAGAACTTCAATTTGATTATCACCCTCATTTAAACTCTGCGTCACACTAAAACTGCCGTCGTCTTTAACCAGGACAAAGCGGTTATTGATGGTTAAATCCGTTCCCGCTTCGGTATTCCCGGCGATGGTAATCGGACTGTCCTTGTCAAAAAATCTTTGGCCGTCTTGAGGCTGGCTAATCTCTAATTTCGGCGCTTCACTATCCAGCGTGATGGTATAGGTAGTTGACGGTCCGCTTTCCTGACCCTGGTTATCATTGGCTTCAGTATAGATCTCGTTTTCTCCGTCTTTTAAATGAACTGACTTAAAGCTGAACTCTCCTTGAGCATCAGTGATTGTTTCTTCAATACTCACCCCTCTTAAGAACAGCTTAACCGTACTGCCGGCTTGGGAGTATCCGGAAAGATTGATTTGGGCGCTGGCCGTGGCCAAAGGCAAGGGATTTAATCTTGGAGGAAGAATGGGAGAGCTTTCCTGTTTTTCAATCGGCTGTTTGCTCGAATTAAGATCGCCCAAAAAAGTCGACATCTTAATTAAAGCCGGCAAACCGAAACGGATCAGTAAAAACAGCAACCCGAAGGCTAAGAATAAATACTTAAACGCCTGCCTTAAGCTGTCTTTTTCCCTTTTTCTCTGCAATCTGGTTTTGCTGGCCATAACACTGTTTGTATTATAATCTAATTATGGCAAAGATTAACCCTGAAGTCCAAGCCTTAGTTGATGAGTATCTTCAATGTTTGCGCTCCAAAGAAACCTTTGACGAAAAATTAAAAGCCGCCAAGCAAAAGCTCCTGGAGTATTCTTTAACCAACAAAAAGAAAACTTTATACACCCAAACCGGCAGCGTCACTGTTTCCGTTAAAAAGCGGACTGCCTTTCCTAAATACAACCAGCCGGGCAGGAAAGAACTGGAAGCCGCTGTCAAAGCCGCCGGCTATTGGGACAAAGCCATGAGCTTTGACGTGATTAAGTTAGCCGAAGCTTATGACGATGGCCGGCTGCCCGAGAAGCTAAAATCCCAGCTCGCTCCCTTCAGCCGTCCTGACCAGCAAATCCGCATCTTTGTCAATGAACTTTCCGTGAAACCGCCTTCTCCCACTTCTCTTTAAACTTTAACTTAACCAAAGATTCGAGCAGGTCTGATCCGGCATAGCCGGCCAGTAAAGCAATTTCCAGCCCGCCGCCCATCAGCGAAGCGGCAATGATGCCGATGGCCATCGCTACTGCCACACTCACAAAAAACCAGCCGTAATTTATCTGTTCTTCTTTTTTAAGGATCAGGGATTTGGCAATTCCCATTATCCCTCTTAACGCACCCCCGATTATCCCGCCTAAAATTATTGAAAACATATAACTTGCCTCCTTCATTAAATAGTAGCATAAATCCGAGGCAGGGGTTAAAATAAATTAATGCCTAAGAAGAAACTTGCCAAGAAAAAGGGCAATTGGCGCCGGGCAATTGCCATTAGCGCTTCCGCCTTAGCCGCCTCGGGCATGCTTTGGTATCTTACCGGAACTCACGGCGCCAAAATTCCCGTGCCTTCTTACCGGGCGATGAGAGTGATCGACGGCGACACTTTTGAAACCGAAGAAAGACAGCTGATCAGGCTCACCGGCATCGATGCCCCGGAACTGGAATATTGTAATGGCCCGGAATCCAAACAGGCCCTTGGAAAGCTGGTTTTAAATAAGAATCTTTATGTCAAAGTCATCTATCGCGACGCTAGCCACCGGTTAATCAGCCATGTTTACAATAATGACGGTTCGGTCAGCGAACAGATGCTTAAAACCGGCATGGCTTACTATACCGGTAATGCCGTTCAAGATCCGGCCTTGGGTAAAGCCGGGAATTATGCCCGGGAGAAAAAGCTGGGTATTTTTAGTCCTAAATGCACACAGGAAACAAACCCCGACAGTAAAACCTGCATCATCAAAGGCAATCTGCGTATTCCGGGTAAAGGCACCAAAACCTATCATTTTCCCGGCTGCGGGAATTATAACCAAACTCTGATTGAACTTTATAAAGGGGATAAATGGTTTTGCACCGAAGCGCAGGCTAAAAAAGAAGGTTTTATCAAAGGTGCCGATTGTTTTGCCAAGACTTGGGATTAGGGCTAAAATAAACTAATGGCCAAGATTAAGGACCTGCCTAAATTTAAACGTCCTCGGGAAAAATTATTTGAAAAAGGTCCGGAGGCGCTGGGAAATTATGAATTGTTAGCCATTTTACTGCGCACCGGTTACCAAGGGAAAAGCGCCTTGGAAGTAGCTAAAAGAATTTTAACGGAAATAACTATTGATGAATTAGCAAAACTGCCATTGTCAAAAATTGCCCAACTCAAAGGAGTCGGTAAATCCCGGGCTGCCACAATTACGGCAGCTTTTTCTTTAGGCAAGCGCTTAAATTCAAAAATGAATAATTCTATTTCCTCGCCGGAAGATGTATATAAGTTAGCGGTTGAGTACAAAAATAAAAAGAAAGAGTATTTGATTGGTATCTATCTTGATGCCCGCAGGCAATTATGTCAGGCAGGTGAACTGTTAGGCATCGGCCTGATTGATCATTTGATCATAACCCCAGATGACTATTTCAGTTTTAAAGATCATCATTTAATTGCTTGACATCAATTATTGATTAATGTACATTAAAGTGTACATATGACTACATTAACTATTTC
>Ga0210015_1003366_pt1 | contig 14170 bp, 13 predicted proteins | sample CryGeymeta201522_FD_185471 | JGI IMG/M metagenome (GOLD analysis project Ga0210015, IMG submission 185471) | Groundwater microbial communities from Crystal Geyser aquifers in Utah, USA - Crystal Geyser metaG 2015-22 (SPAdes) (version 2) | ecosystem: Environmental > Aquatic > Deep subsurface >... | reverse complement strand
AAACAGGTGTTCCGTCGGCTGCAATTGCTGCTGCAGCATGATCCTGTGTCGAGAAAATATTACAACTTGCCCAGCGCACATCTGCACCCAGTTCAACCAAAGTTTCAATTAATACTGCTGTTTGAATGGTCATGTGCAAACTACCCGTAATCCGGGCGCCTTTCAATGGTTTCGACGGACCGAATTTTTTCCTGACTGACATTAACCCGGGCATTTCCTTCTCCGCTATCTCAATCTCCTTCCTTCCGAATTCTGCCAACGAAATGTCGGCAACTTTGTAATCCAGCTTTTTTTCAACCGCTACTGTCATATTTTGTATTATTTAAATTTTTATTTTAAAAAATTGGTGCAAAACTAACAAATTCTGCCACTAATTTGGGTGATAATCAGAAAAATGGATGGTAAAAATCAGATTTTAATTTCCCATATCAGATAAGAATTTAATCCGCATTAACCGAATATCGTCTTCCGAAAATTCATCTTCTCCCAGTTCTTTCACTGCTTCCTGAATCGAATCAACTTCGGATTCGCGGAAATATTCAAAAATTTCCTCCTGATGATCTTCATCCAGAACATCATCAATATAATAATCGATATTTAAACGGGTACCCGCATTGACAATTGCTTCAACTTCTGAAATAACATCGTGAACCGAAACTCCTTTTGAGTCGGCAATATCTTCGAATGATAATTTCCGGTCGATACTCTGAATGATAAAGATTTTCAGTTTCGATTTATCGGCTAATGATCTTACCACTAAATCATCGGGACGCTCTATTTCATTTTCCTCAACATATTTAGCGATTAGTTCAACAACTTCCTTCCCATATCTGCGGGCTTTACCCTGGCCAACACCCTGTATATTTTGCAATTCATCCAAGGTCATTGGGTATTGAATAGACATGTCGGCCAGCGAAGGTTCCTGAAAGATTACATAAGGTGGAAGATTGTGTTTTTTTGCAATTCTTTTCGTTAAATCCCTGAGTATTGCAAAAAGTTGCGGATCGCCGCTTGAACCTCCTGACGGGGCGCCTGTTGTTTCGTCATCGCCATCTTCTTCCTCGTAATCATGATTTTTCACCAACATAAAGCTGGTTGGATTTTCAAGAAATTCGTGCCCCTTTTGGGTCATTTTCAACAGGCCGTAATTTTCAATGTCTTTACTTATCAGACCTGCAACCATCGATTGTCTGAAAACAGCGTTCCAGTATCTTTCGTCGTGGTCTTTACCTATACCAAATGAGGTAAGCATATAATGGTTAAATGATTTTACCGCTGCTGAATTGTTTCCGATAAGAATGTTGGCAATGTGGTCGGCTTTGTATTGTTCGTTTACCTCAATAATGGCCTCCAATGCAAGCGCAACTTCTTCGCCTGCCTCAATTTGTTCTTTTGGGTTCAGGCAGTTATCGCAGTTTCCGCAATTATCCGAAGGATAAGTCTCGCCAAAATAGTGCAATAAAATAATGCGGCGGCAAATGGCTGTTTCGGCGTACGAAACGGTGTCGAGCAAAAGTTGTTTGCCAATTTCCTGCTCGGCAACCGGTTTTCCGTGCATAAATTTTTCGAGTTTCTGAATGTCTTTATAACTGTAAAAAGTGATGCACTTTCCCTCTCCACCATCGCGGCCGGCCCTTCCGGTTTCCTGGTAATAACCCTCGAGACTTTTCGGAATATCGTAATGGATAACAAAACGAACGTCGGGTTTGTCGATTCCCATCCCAAATGCAATTGTTGCCACCATTACATCTACATCTTCCATCAGAAATTTATCCTGGTTTAACGAGCGTGTTGCAGCATCCATTCCGGCATGGTAAGGCAAAACTTTTATTCCGTTAACGCGCAAAGTTTCAGCAATTTCTTCTACCTTTTTGCGGCTTAAACAATAGATAATCCCTGATTTGCCCTCGTTTTGTTTGATAAATTTAATGATTTGATTTTCGGGCTTAACTTTTGGCCTTATCTCGTAATATAAATTTTCGCGGTTGAATGACGCTTTATATACTTTAGCATCTAAAATCCCAAGGTTTTTTTGAATGTCATGCTGAACTTTTGCAGTAGCCGTCGCTGTTAGTGCAATAATTGGAGATTTGCCAATTTCTTCAACGATTGGTTTTATGCGGCGGTATTCAGGCCTGAAATCGTGTCCCCATTCCGAAATACAGTGTGCCTCATCGATGGCGTAAAAAGAAATTTTTATTTTTTTGAGAAATTCAATGTTTTCCTCTTTGGTAAGCGACTCGGGTGCAACATACAATAATTTGGTTTTCCCGTTCACAACATCGGCTTTAACTTCCTGAATTGCAGTTTTTGACAATGATGAATTTAAAAAATGGGCAACATTGTCATCGGTATGCATGCCGCGCATCGAATCAACCTGATTTTTCATTAAGGCAATTAACGGCGATATTATGATTGCCGTTCCGTCCATGAGCAGAGCCGGCAACTGGTAAATCAGTGATTTTCCACCTCCGGTGGGCATTAAAACAAATGTGTTATTTCCTTCAAGAACGTTTTTTACCGCATCTCCCTGCTGACCCTTAAAACGGTCGAAGCCGAAAAAATAATGCAGTTTTTCCAATAATTCATTTTCCTTCATAATAATTAAAATTTCCCTTTCCCTTAATCACTTTAAAAATGATTTCTAAATTATTTAAAAGTAACTAAAATGGCAATACATTATTTCAATTTTTAAAAATTAATCCCTGAACGGAGAAATAATTAAATATTACTACAACTTCAGAAAGTAATAAGTACTTATATTTGTGCAGTTTTTTAAAAATAAAATTCAGATTTCATGAGCGAAGGAGATAAAAGAGAAGAGCAAACCACAAAAAAAAGAGGTAAAAAAGCTCCTGAGGCAGAAATGTCATTTTTAGAACATTTGGAAGAATTGCGATGGCATATTATTCGCTCGGTTTTGTTAATCGTTATTTTTGCTGTTGTGGCATTTATAATGAAGGATTTTATTTTTGACACTGTTATTTTTAAGCCTAAAACTCCCGAATTTTTTACCAACCGGATGATGGCAAAACTTGGGGAATTAGTTGGCTCCGATGCTTTGAAGATAAACCAGGCGCCATTGAAACTGATAGCCCTTAAAATGGCCGATCAGTTTATGTTGCATATAATGGTTTCAATAATTGCAGGTTTTCTTATTGCTTCACCTTTTGTATTTTTCGAAATTTGGAGATTTATAAAACCTGCACTATACGATAAAGAGAAGAAACACGCCAGTGGGGCTGTTTTTTATACTTCCTTTTTGTTTATGTTAGGCATACTTTTCGGATATTTTCTGATTGTTCCGCTTTCCATTCATTTTCTATCCAGTTACAGTGTTAGCGATGAGGTTGTAAATCAAATCAATACCCGATCTTATATCGGGACGGTAACATCCATTTCACTTGCCTCCGGAGTGGTATTTCTGCTGCCTATATTTTCATACTTTTTGAGTAAAGTAGGAATTTTAACACCCCAGTTTATGAGAACATACCGGAAACACTCTTATGTGGTAATGTTACTTCTTTCGGCAATTATAACCCCCCCTGACGTATTCAGCCAGATAATGGTTGCAATTCCACTGGTGTTTTTATACGAGATAAGTATTTTCATATCGCGCAGTGTAGTTAAAAAACGTGAAAAGGAAATGTTGTAAATATAATACAATTTGAAAATCGCGTTATTTGAAAACATGATATTAAGGGCTGAAAATATTGTAAAAAAATACCGGAAAAGAACCGTTGTAAAAGGCGTTAGTTTCGAAGTAAACCAAGGCGAAATTGTGGGTTTGCTTGGACCAAACGGAGCCGGTAAAACCACATCGTTTTATATGATTGTTGGATTGATCCAGCCGCTGACAGGTAAGATTTTTATTGATAACGAAGATATTACCAACCTGCCGGTGTATAAACGGGCTAAAAAAGGAATTGGTTATTTGGCGCAGGAAGCTTCGGTTTTCAGAAATCTGAGCATTGAAGATAATCTGAAGGCGGTTTTGGAAATGACCAATTATACAAAACAATATCAAAAAGAAAAAGTTGAAACACTGATAGAGGAATTCGGGCTGCAGCATATTAGAAAAAGTAAAGGTATTCAGCTTTCGGGAGGAGAACGCCGACGTACCGAAATTGCCCGCGCACTTGCCATCGACCCAAACTTTATTTTGCTCGACGAACCCTTCGCGGGAGTTGACCCGATTGCAGTGGAAGATATTCAGAATATTGTAAAGAAACTCAAAGATAAAAACATTGGGGTATTAATTACCGACCACAATGTGCATGAAACACTGAACATCACCGACCGTTCGTACCTGCTTTTTGAGGGGTCGATTTTAAAAGCCGGCACTGCCGAAGAACTGGCTGCTGACGAGGATGTACGCAGGGTTTACCTGGGGCAGAATTTTGAACTTCGTTAATTTAAAAAAAAATCCTGATAATGTTTGGTGAATTTCAAAAATGAAGTATTTTTGCAGTCCCAAAATTATTGGGAAAACATGATGGCCCGTTCGTATATCGGTTAGTACTCAAGATTTTCATTCTTGCAAGAGGGGTTCGACTCCCCTACGGGCTACTACGTATTTAAAGAAATAAAAATAAACAAAATGGCATACCACAAGTCAGCATTAAAAAGAATTCGCCAAAACGAAGTTAAAAGATTGAACAACAGGTATTACGCAAAAACAATGCGCAGCGCGTTAAAAGTTTTACGCAATACTACCGACAAGGAAGAGGCTACAAAAATGTATCCGGATGTAGTTGCTATGATTGATAAGTTGGCAAAAAGAAACATTATTCACAAAAACAAAGCCTCAAACCTCAAATCGAAGCTTGCGCTTCAGATTAATAAGATGTAAAAATGTTAAAAGCATAATTTTGAGGAACCTCTCCAATTTTTGGAGGGGTTTTTTTATGTTTTCAGGTTAGATTTTGCCACTTTTGAGCGTTAAATTTTCTAACGACGTAAAAATTAACTCCGCAGTAAATGAGCGAATACAAAAAGTTAAATATCAAAGAATGGGCAGTTGAAGACCGACCCCGCGAGAAATTAACCCGAAACGGGCCGCGTTCGTTGTCGGATGCTGAACTGATTGCCATTTTAATTGGCTCCGGAAACCATGATGAAACTGCCGTGGAATTGTCGCGCAGGATACTGGCTTCAACCAACAACAACCTAAACGAACTTGGCCGGAAAAGTATTGAATATCTGCAAACATTTAAAGGAATTGGCGACGCAAAAGCTATTACCATAGTTGCCGCCCTCGAGTTGGGCAAACGCCGGAAGGAAAACGATGACACCAATAAAAACAAGATAACTTCGAGCAAAGATGCAGCCGATTATTTTCAGCCTATGCTTGGCGATTTAAACCACGAGGAATTCTGGATCATGTTTCTCGACCGGGGGAACAAAATCAAAGACAGCTTCCGGATTAGTCAGGGCGGAATTTCAGGTACAGTAATCGATGTGCGTATTATTCTGAAAGCCGCTCTCGAAAAACAGGCGGTTTCAATTATTCTTTGCCACAACCATCCGTCTGGAACGTTGCAACCCTCGGATGCCGATATGAAAATTACGCGAAAGATTAACGAAGCTGCCAAAATTATGGATATTTCTGTGCTCGATCATGTAATTATCGGCGACCAAAAGTACTACAGTTTTGCCGATGAGGGAATGTTGTAAACACTGAAAAAACAAAGAAATGATTCTTTTTTATTCCGAAGAAATCACGCCGCGAATCGAATTTATAACCCAATTAATATTCACCAAAATACATCGGGTTGAGGTTTCATTTACAACAAATCAGGCTGAATTTGTATATTCTGAATTGCCAAAAATAAATTATTCGCATAATAAACTGGACGATGGGATTTATTTAAAACCTCACGGGCTGCTATCTCAAAGTACCTTGGTGAAAGTAGATGTTAAACCTTTTGAATACAATAACTACGCTGTTTTTTTTGAAAGTTCGCCGGATTCGGTTTTTCCATTTGACCCGTTTGCAGCTTCCTTTTATCTAGTTACCCGGTACGAAGAATATTTAGAGACAGAGTTGGATAAATTTGGACGATTTCCGGCAGAAAAAAGTATTTTATCAGAACTTAATCTGATTAAAAAACCGGTTGTAAATATTTGGGCCGATTGGCTGGCAAATGAGATTAACCGGAAATATCCACAGATTATTTTTATCAAAAGGCGGTTCAAATTCATTTCCACCATCGATGTCGATAATGCCTGGGCCTATTTAAACAAAGGATTTTGGAGAAAAAACGCTGCTTTGGTTAAATCGGTTTTAAAAGGAGATATTTCAGAATTTAGTTTCAGAAGAAAAGTACTTAAAGGCAAAGAAAAGGACCCGTATCACACTTATGATTATCTCGATACGGTATTTTCAGGGAACGAAGAAAAGGTAAAATTCTTTTTCCTGCTGGGCGATTACGGAAAGCTGGATAAAAATGTGTCTCACGAAAATACAGGGTTTCAAAAGCTAATCGTGAAAATAGCTCAGGATTACGACATTGGGATTCACCCGTCGTTTGCAGGTTTTATCAATGGATGTCATGGAAAAGTAATCAGGGAAAGTCAGCGGCTTCAGAATATTACCGGAATAGAAATTTCGAAAAGCCGCCAGCATTACCTCAATTTGAGATTCCCGAAAACATACCAGAATTTGATAAAAGCCGGAATTAAAGAAGATTACACTTTAGGATTTCCAGACCAGACTGGATTTAGGGCCGGAATTTGCACTCCCTTCAATTTCTATGACTTGGAGAATGAGGAATTAACAAATTTGCTGATAGTTCCGTTTCAGGTAATGGACGGAACTTTGCGCAATTATTTGAAACTTTCGCCCGACGAAGCTTTCAAGGAAACTGAAATGCTGATGAATGAAGTAAAAAATGTGGGAGGTACTTTTGTAAGTATCTGGCACAACGAAACTGTGAACGATTGGGGCGAGTGGAAAGGATATCGAAATGTTTTTGAAAAAATGAACCAGTTGGGTTTTAAATGGGCAAATGAAAAACCAAATGCATTATATTAAACACCACGATATTGCTGCCGAAAAATGGGAGCATTGTATCGAAAATGCCGGAAACAGTCGTGTTTACGCCAACGTTTGGCACCTCGACCGCACTGCCGTGGTTTGGGATGCCTTGGTTTGGGGCGATTACGAATTTGTGATGCCGCTTCCGGTTCGCAAAAAATGGGGCATTTCGTATGTTTATCAACCACTTTTTTGCCAGCAATTGGGAATATTTCCCAAACCCACAAAAATAATTGCTGAGCTTTTTTATGATGCGTTGTGGGAAAAATTCCGATACTGCGATGCTCATATCAACTCCCAAAATCCTTCAATCCAAACTGAAAAAGGAATTGATTTTTTACCCCGCCAAAATTATTTGCTTGATTTAAAATACAATTATAAATCGTTGGCAAGAAGTTTTTCTGCAAACACCAAACGGAACATTGCAAAGTCAGGCGTTAATAATTTGCATTACATTGCCGGAATACGACTCGAAGATTATCTGGCTTTTAAACAGGCAAATCTGATGGATAAAGTTTCAAAAAAAGATATTGAAAAACTTAAAAGTATAATTGCTTTCGGCCAATACAAAGGATTTGGCAAGATTCATGGCGTTTACAGCGCCGGGAACGACTTATGTGCTGCGGTGTATTTTTGCAAATGGAAAAATCGCGTGATATACATGAATGCTGCTTCAAATGAAGAAGGTAAAAAGCTGGGGGCGATGTTTTTTTTGGTCGATAATTTTATTAAAACCAACGCCGAAAAAGAAATCATTTTAGATTTCGAAGGGTCCATGATTCCGGGTGTTGCCCGTTTTTACAGCGGTTTTGGAAGCATCCCCGAAACCTATTTCCAGCTTAAATTTAATCGGTTACCTTTGCCGCTCAGGTGGTTAAAACGTGGTTAAAATGAATGAATTTCCGCGATTCGTGAGTAAACAATTTGGAAAGCTGATCCCGGTTCAATCGCTTTTAAAGTTGAATACCCCCGTTTTTTTGCCATTTTACCACGTTGTCAGTAATAAAAAGCTACCGCACATCGTCAATTATAACTACCGGAATATTGCCAGGTTTGAAAATGAACTCGATTTTTATCTGAAACATTTTAAACCGGTTTCATTATCAGAATTAATTTCAGTTAAAAATACCCGCGAGAAAATCTTCCATTTAAGTTTCGACGACGGGTTAAAAGAATGTGCCGAAATTATTTCGCCCGTTTTACTCAGGAAAGGAATTCCTGCAACGTTTTTTGTAAACACGGGATTTGTTGATAATCAGCGGCTTTTTCATAAATACAAGGCCAGTTTAATTTTTAACCGGCTCAATGAAATTTCTTTTCCCAAGGCAGAACAAATTTTAAAAAGGCACAATTTGAATGGAAATGAAATATTAAGAGTTTCTTTTTTGCAGGAAAATATTTTGGATGAGGTCGCCGCTGAAATTGAGATTGATTTTAACGATTTTCTGAAAAACCAAAAGCCTTACTTAACCACCAAACATTTGCTGCAACTGAAAACCGAAGGATTTTCAATTGGCGCTCACAGTTTTAACCATCCCGAGTTTTGGAAAATTTCGGAAAATGAACAGTTGGATGAGGTTAAAAAAAGTATGCATTGGTTAGTTGATAAAATTAATCCCGAAATAAAGGCTTTTTCATTCCCGTTTACCGATTCGGGAGTTTCGTATCATGTGCTGAATACTTTGAAATCAGAAAAAATTTGCGATGTAACATTTGGAACTGCCGGAGTTAAATACGATGAATTCGATTTTCATTTTCAGCGCTATCCGGTTGAAAAAGAAGGTGATTTTATGTTGAATTTAAAGGAAGAACTTGTATATTTTTGGCTCAGAAAATTGATTGGTAAAGCAACGGTAAAACATTGAAGTTTTGAAAACTCATTTATAGACAAGGGGATCAAAATTGCATTTTAATAAAAGTACGATATCTGAATAAAAACAAATATTTCATGATGAGTTTTATAGAAGAACTTTACAATACATTCAAAAAGAACAAAAATAATCGTGCATTTTGTGTCGAAGGAAGGGATATTTCTTATGGCGAATTTCTTGAATATGTAAATGGGGCAAGAGAACTTTTAGAAAAATTAATGCCTGGAGGAAATAAACCTGTTGGCATTATATCTTACGAATGTATAGAAACTTATGCTGCCATTTTTGCAACGTGGTTTAGCGGTAACCATATTGTCCCAATTAATCCTAAACACCCCATTGAGCGAAACATGAGGGTTTTCAATAATACCGGAGTTAAAGTTGTTTTTTCTGTAAAAGAGAAAATTGAAGGCATAATATCGCCTGAAAATTTTAAAGTACTTAATAATACCGGGGTAAAATCGGAAGTGGAATTGAATCCGGTTACATTGGGCGACCAGCAAATAATGTATATTTTAACCACTTCGGGAAGTACCGGAATCCCAAAACATGTTCCAATAACTGTTAATAATGTCACTTCATACCATCGTGGATTTATAAAAGCTTTTCCTGAACTGAAAAGTGATGCCTGTTATTTGCAGACCCACGATCACACTACTGATTCTGCATTTACAAGTTATCTCCTTCCTTTGTCGGTAGGAGCCTGCGTTTATATTTTACCCGATGATCAATTTAAATTTTTAACTATTGCAAAATTAATGGCCGATAAAAATATAAACTGGGTAAAACTTACACCATCGGTACTCCAATATCTTGTGTCATATATTTCGAAACTAAATCTACAACACATAAAATATTTTGCATTTGTTGGCGAAGCCTTGCCAAAATCGTTAGTGGAAAAATGGTGGCCCATATTTCCCAATGCTGAAGTGATAAATTTTTACGGTCCAACTGAAGCAACCATGTTATCTACTTTTTACAGGTTTAAAAAATCCGAGAAAATTCGCGAGAAAAACGGTATTGTATCCATTGGTATCCCCTTTCCTGAAGTAGAATGTATTATAATTGATGAAAACGAAAAAATAGCGGAGCACTGCACCGAAGGTGAACTTTGCATTGGTGGACAACAAATAATGAGTGGTTATTTGAAGCAGAACAAAAATCCATTTGTTTATATCAATATTAATGGGATTGAAAAAAAGTTTTATCGCACGGGCGATGTTGTTCAGAAAGATGAGGATGGCTATTTTTACTTTATGGGAAGAACTGATGACCAGGTAAAAATACAAGGCTACCGCATTAATTTAATCGAAGTAGAGAACATAATCAGAAAAATAATTCCAGATAAAAAAGCTGTTGTTGTTAGTAGTGAAAAATCACAAGGAATAAAAAGGCTATTTGTTTTTATCGAACAAGGAGTGGAAAACACAGAAAAAATTAAACAGGAATTAAGAAAGCATTTGCCATCGCAATTAATCCCTGAAGAAATAATTGTAGTTCCGGATTTTCCGTTTACCGCAAGCGGTAAAATTGATAAAAAATGTTTGGAAAAATTATACTTACAGGATGGATTACGCTGAAAAAAATCTCTATGCCTTTTACAGGTATTTTGGGGGTGTAAAAAATGTCAACCTCATTATTGAGAAAAGCTACAGCGCAGTTTTGTCTGAAAATGGGAGTTGGCCACAAATGATTTTTGATTTAAATCAGTCATTCTCTCCTGAAGATAGTATTAAAGGGTTAATATTCGACATTTCAAAAAAAAGCCTTCCTCCATTTTTTGTTGCACCTGAAAGTTACATTTCAGGCGAGCATTCCAGCATGTTAAAGAAATACGGTTTTGTGCCATTAAAAATGTTATCAGGAATGAACATGGATGTTCAACCTCAAAAGAATCTTTCTCTTTCACCGGAAATTACCTTCGAAGAACTCATTTCAGATGATCTTTTAAATCAGTACAATAATCTTATTAATACTGAATTATTAAATAAAGAATTTCCTTTGGATCCGACTACCTTAAAAGATTTAAAAAACAGTAAAGTAAAACCGCTTGGTTTATTAAGAAATGGAAAGTTAATATCTGCATTATTGCTTTGTTTATTGAATAATAAAGGAGGACTTTACTTCATTGCTACCAGAAAAGAATTTCAAAAGCAAGGTTACGCAAGCGCATTAATCAAAAGCACCATTAATTATGCGTACAATATTAATTTAAATGAATTAATTTTACATGCTAATCAAAATTCGGTTGAATTTTACAAAAAAATCGGATTTGTCAATCAAAACAGGTTTATCATTTATAGAAAGCTTTAATATGGATAATGAAAATATATTGAATAGATTACGCCCGATTTATAAGGAAATCTTCAAAGATGATATTGATCTGAATTTAGCAACCTCTCCCAACGATATTGGTTCATGGGACTCTTTAAACCACATATTGCTAATTAAAAGAATTGAAGAAGAATTTCAGTTTGAGTTTGATTTATTTGAAGTTATAGAAATAAAAAATACGGGAGATATAGTTAATACCATTCAAAAGTATTTGAGCTTTTAAAAATACGAACCTACTGCAAACAGTAAGTAACGCAGACTAAAACTACAAGTAATAAAAGTGCAGATAAGAGAAATAAAGGTTGGTGAACTGCTTGATTTTATAGAAAGCGACGAATTTAAGAACCTGGATATTAAACCTATTACTGAGTTAAGGGCGATATCGCAGTATAATAATCCTGATGCAAATCTGGAAGATTTTGCACTGATTTACGTAGTTGAAAACAATGAATTATTAGGTTTTGCCGGTTTGCTGCCCAAATTTGTCAATAATGAAAATACCCGCATTTTCTCAAATTCATGTTGGTGGGCGCATCCTGAAAAAGGCAGAGGAATTGCAATTCCGCTTTTTTACAAACTGATTGAAAAGGCAAATTTTAGCTTGTTCCTTTCAGAATCAACAACACACGCCAAAACTATTCTTGAGAAGACAGGACTTTTTGGCCCCATCAATCAAAACATTGGGATTCGGGGATTTATGCGTTTTTATTTGGCGGACATTTCTTTAAAACATTTTCCAAATAATAAATGGTTATCGTTTCCCCTTAAACTTCTCGATTTTTTGCTCAATTTGTTTTTGATTCCATTTAGGGTTTATTTCCTGAAAAAATTTGGTAAGAATAGTTTTAATATCGAACCAGTTTCAAAGATTAATAAGGAAATTGAAGAATTTATTGTTCTAAATTGCAGTTCAGAATTTGTACAAAAAACCCCGGCAAGTTTTGATTGGTTTAAAAACTACCCTTGGGTAACGGAAAAATCCAAAGTGAAAACAGTGAATTATCCGTTTGCATATCAGGTAAATAAATTTGAGCTAAATTTTTTTGTGTTTAAACATGAAAACGAAATAAAAGCATTTGTTGCAATTTCAAATCGGGACAATTTGTCGAAAATTCCTTTTGTATATTTCAATGACAATGATAGAAAAGAAGTTACGCACACAATAATGAAGTTGATAATAGAAAAAAAATATGATTCACTGGTTGTTTTTCATCCAGGAATTGTTGATTTTATGCAACAAAACAAAATGCCATTTTATTACCGGAAAAAAGAAATAAAATATTCGGGTACAACAAAACAGATTTATGATATTTTTAGGCAAAACCCAACTATGCAGGATGGCGACGGCGATGTAATTTTTACTTAAACTAAACAGGATGGAAATAAAAATCTTAGGCGGAAATCATTCAATTTTAGACCAGTACCTGTCGGAAATCCGGGACGAAGTGATCCAGAAAGATCCGTTGCGTTTCAGGGAAAACATGTTCCGGATGGGTGAAATATTTGCCTACGAAATCAGCAAATTTCTTGAATTTGAAGTTGCCGAAGTAACCACTCCATTGGGGATTGCTAAAGTACCTGTATTAAAAAGTCAACCGGTTTTAGCTACCATTTTACGTGCGGGATTATCCATACACAATGGTTTGTTAAAGATTTTTGATAAAGGTGAAAACTGTTTTATTTCGGCTTACCGTAAATACAATGACGCAGGTGAATTCGAAATTGAGTTTGAATACATGGCTTCCCCCTCGTTAACAGATAAAGTGGTAATTCTTTCGGACCCGATGCTGGCCTCGGGAAAATCAATGGAAATCGGGTATCACGCACTTTTCAGCAAAGGAATACCAAAACATATTCATCTGGTTTCCATCATTTCAAGCCGGCAGGGTGTTGATTACATTCTTAAAAACATCAAAGACGAAAATGTTACGCTGTGGCTGGGCGCCGTTGACGAAGGGATGACACCACATTCGTATATTGTTCCCGGATTGGGCGATGCAGGCGATTTGGCTTATGGCGAAAAAATAGACTCAAAAATAACACAGAACGATTAGCTATTTCGATTTCACTTTAAACAGTTCCTCTTCGGTAACTTTTTTTACCAGCATACTGTCTTTCAAAGTTTTATTGATGGCATTAAAAGGTGCGGTAATAACTTCGTCCCCTTCTTGTAAACCTTCAGCAATCTCGATGCTTGTGTTATCCTGAATTCCGGTTTTAACTTCCGTTTTCCTGACCCGGTTACCGTTTAAAACAAAAACTACTTCCTGTTTTTCATCCTGCTTAACTACTTTTTCGGTATCAGCAGTTGTTTCTTCATCTGTTTCCGTTATTACTTCATCACTAATTTCCCTTGTTCCACCGCCTATCTTTTTAACCCGTGTGGTTACTGCCGAAATGGGCGCTGTAAGCACATTTTCGCGCGATTCGGTCAGTATATCAACTGCCGCCGACATTCCTGGCCTGAAAGGATAATAATATCCTCTTGCAGAATCAATTAAATCGATATATGATTCGCTGAGCAACAGTACTTTTACTTCGAAGTTGGTGACCTGGTCAGCGGTGGCGCCAACAGTGCTGGCCGAGTTGGCGATATCGGTTACAATTCCTTTAAATTTGCGGTTGAGGTAGGCGTCAACTTCAATCAAAGCGGTGTCGAATTTCGAAACTTTTACGATGTCGTTTTCATTAACATCAACCTGCACTTCCATTTTGTTCAGGTCGGCAATCAACATCATTTCGGTTCCAATCATCATGCTGGTACCCACAACGCGTTCGCCTTTTTCAATATTTAAAGCGGCAACCGTTCCCGAAATAGGTGCATATATTTTGGTTTTTGTTAACTGCTCGCGGGCTTCGGCCACCGATGCTTCGGCGCTTTTTACCGAATACTGGGCAGCTTTTACTTCGGCCTGTGCTACATTAA
>Ga0210015_1003358_pt1 | contig 14199 bp, 12 predicted proteins | sample CryGeymeta201522_FD_185471 | JGI IMG/M metagenome (GOLD analysis project Ga0210015, IMG submission 185471) | Groundwater microbial communities from Crystal Geyser aquifers in Utah, USA - Crystal Geyser metaG 2015-22 (SPAdes) (version 2) | ecosystem: Environmental > Aquatic > Deep subsurface >... | reverse complement strand
GGATCTATTTCCCTTGGGACATGGCGATGCAGTATGTGGAGCCGCTGCGCGGCGCCTGAGGACTTGGGCGCTTCTCGGGCGCAATTTTCCGCTTGTTGAGGCTTATTGACCCGCGGGCAAGTTGGCGGGATGCGCAACGGGCGGCGCGCTCAAGTTGTGCGACATATCATCTCCCGTCACCTTTGACGCATCTTCCCCCGGATTGATCCAGCGCAACGTATTCCCGCTCCGCAGGGCGTCAGATGGGGCGTGGCTCGTGGAGCCGATTTCGGGATATTTGGGGGAGAGTGCTGATGAAACGGTCAACGATGATCGCGCAGGCGTGCGCGGCGGCGCTTGTGCTGCTGGGCGGCGCGGCGGCGGCTGAGGACGTGTCGGCGATGGCGCGCGGCGCGCGGCTCTATGACAAGTGGTGGGCCGAGAACAAGGCGCCGGAGCCGACCGGCAATCATCCGCTCTACGCCAACGAGGCGGGCAAGTACGACGGCGCGACTTCGTGGCGCTGCAAGGAGTGCCACGGCTGGGATCTGAAGGGCAAGGACGGCGCCTACGCCAAGGGCAAGCACTTCACCGGCATTATCGGCGTGACCGGCGCGGCGGGCGCCGACCCGGCGGCGATCGCGAGCGCCATGCGCGGCGCGCACGCCTATACCGAGGCGATGCTGTCGGACGCCGATCTGAACGACATCGCGCTGTTCGTCACCGGCGGGCAGATCGACTATGCGCCGCTGCTGGCCGACGGCAAGCCCAATGGCGATGGCGCGCAGGGCGAGATCTACTTCAACACCGTGTGCGCCGGGTGCCACGGCAAGGACGGCAAGAAGATCAGCACGGCGCCGCCGCTGGGGTCGGTCGCGGGCAACGCGGTCGAGATGCTGCACAAGGTGATGAACGGCCAGCCCGGCGAGGCGATGCCCGCGCTGCGCGCGCTCGATCATCAGGTGGCGGCGGACATCGCCGTGCACCTCCAGACGCTGCCGCAATAACAACAAGCATCTCCATGGCGCGACCTGCGCCATGGAGACGGCTGAAGGGAATGTCATGTCGGATACGGGTGAAAACGGCGGCCGGTTGCGCCGCCTGTGGCGGGCGCTGTGGCGGCCTTCCGCGAAGTGGAGTCTCGCGGCGATCTTCATCGTCGGCGGCGGCGCGGGCGTGATCGCCTGGGGCGGTTTCAACACCGTCATGGAGGAGACGAACACGCTGGAATTCTGCATTTCGTGTCATGAAATGGAGAGCGGGCCTTACGCGGAATACAAGACCTCGGTCCATTACAAGAACGCCTCTGGCGTGCGCGCGATCTGTTCGGATTGCCATGTGCCCAAGGACTGGACCGCAAAGGTGATCCGCAAGATTCAGGCGTCGAACGAGATCTATCATCACGTGATGGGCACGATCAGCACGCCGGAAAAGTTCGAGGAAAAGCGTCTTGAGCTGGCTGAGCACGTCTGGGCGAGCATGAAGGCGCGCGATTCGCATGAATGCCGCAATTGCCACAGCTATGCGGCGATGGACTTTCACAAGCAGACGCCGCGCGCGGCGGAAAAGATGCAGGAGGGCATCGAGCAGGGCAAGACCTGCATCGACTGCCACAAGGGCATCGCCCACAAGCTGCCCGCCCGAGACGACTGAGGGCGCGACGACTGACTTAGCCGCGCTCGCGGCTGTCGGGTTCGCCGCGCTCCCGATAGGGGGTGCGGCCGAACTGGGCGCGGTAGCATTTCGAGAAATGCGACGGCGAGGTGAAGCCGCTGGCCATCGCCACGTCGATCACGCTCATGCTGGTTTGCAGCAGCAGGGTGCGCGCCTTCTCCAGCCGCAGCGCCATGTAGTGGCGCTTGGGGCTGCGGTTGAGGTAGCGGCGGAACAGCCGCTCAAGCTGGCGCACCGACATCCCCGCGTCGCGCGCCAGATCGGGCGGGCTGACCGGGTCCTCAAGGTTGGCCTCCATCCGGTCGATGATCGCCGACAGGCGGGGGTTGCGCGCGCCGATGCGGGCGGGGGCGGAGAGGCGCTGTTCATCGGCCTCCGAGCGCAGCGGCGCCATGATCATCTGGTCGGCCACCCTGCGCGCCAGCGCGGGCCCGTGGTCGTGCGCGATCACCGCCAGCATCATGTCCGCCGCCGCCGCGCCGCCCGCGCAGGTCATCCGGTCGCCGTCGATCTCGAACACGCGGCCGGTCACGGCGATGTCGGGAAAGTCCTCGGCGAAGGCGGCGCGGTTCTCCCAGTGGATGGTGCAGCGCCGCCCGTCCAGCAGCCCGGCGCGCGCCAGCACATGCGCCCCGGTGCACACCGCGCCCAGATGCGCGCCCATGCGCGCCTGCCGCCGCAGCCAGCCCAGCACCGCCGGGGTGGCGGCGTGATGCACGTCGAGGCCGCCGCAAACGACGATGGTCGCCTCGCGCGCCACCGGGTCCAGCCCCGCATCCACCCGCACCAGCGCGCCGTTTGAGCATATCGCCTCGCCGCCGCCCTCGCAGGCGAGCCGCCAGGCGTAGAGCCGCGCGCCCGACAGGCGGTTGGCCAGCCGCAGCGGCTCGATCGCGGCGGCGAAGGCGATCATCGAGAACTGCGGCGCCAGCAGAAACACGTAGCAGCGCGTCTCCGTCTCCCGCCGCTGTGCGCCCGACCCGCTCATGCCCGCCGCGCTCATGCCCGCCCCGCTCATGCCTGCAGGTGAGGGCAGGACTGCGGCGCCGTCAAGCTGCGACCCTGCCGCGCGGGGCGCCTTCGGAAACTGGCGCTCGCCCGCGCGGCGCGATAAGGGGTGCGCGACCGATGCGAAGGAGGGCCGGACATGGCGCAGGCGTGGGACAAGGCGAGTTGGCGGAGCAAACCGGCGCAGCAGTTGCCGGACTATCCCGACGCGGCCCGTCTGGGCGAAGTCGAGCGCAAGCTGGCCGGCTATCCGCCGCTGGTGTTCGCGGGCGAGGCGCGCAACCTCACGCAGCGGCTGGGCGCGGTGGCGCGCGGCGAGGCGTTTCTGCTGCAGGGCGGCGACTGCGCCGAGAGCTTCGCCGAATTCGGCGCCGACAACATCCGCGACACCTTCCGCGTCCTGCTCCAGATGGCGGTGGTGCTGACCTACGCCGCGAAAAAGCCGGTGGTGAAGGTCGGCCGCATGGCCGGCCAGTTCGCCAAGCCGCGCTCCGCGCCCACCGAGAAGGTCGGCGGGCTGGAGCTGGCCAGCTACAAGGGCGACATCATCAACGAGGATCTGCCGACGGCCGAGGCCCGCACGCCCGATCCCGACCGGATGTTGCAGGCCTATCTGCAAAGCGCCGCCTCGCTGAACCTGCTGCGCGCCTTCGCGCAAGGGGGGTATGCCGACCTGCACCGCGTGGCGTCTTGGAACCTCGGCTTCACCCAAGGCAGCCCCGAGGCGGAAAAGTATCAGGCGCTGGCCGAGCGCATCTCGTCCTCGCTGAGCTTCGTGGACGCCTGCGGCGTGAATCCCTCCAACAACACCGCGCTGCATGGCGTGAGCTTCTTCACCAGCCATGAGGCGCTGCTGCTGCAATACGAGGAGGCGCTGACCCGGCTCGATTCGACCTCCGGCAAGTGGGTCGCAGGCTCGGGCCACATGATCTGGATCGGCGACCGCACCCGCCAGCTCGACGGCGCCCATGTCGAATTCTGCCGCGGCGTGCTGAACCCGCTGGGGCTGAAATGCGGACCGACGCTGGCGGCGGACGATCTGCTGCGGCTGATCGACCGGCTGAACCCCGCCAACGAGGCCGGTCGGCTGACGCTGATCGTGCGCGTCGGCGCGGGCAAGGTGGCCAACCACCTGCCGGGCTGGATCCGCGCGGTCGAGCGCGAGGGGCGCAAGGTGGTTTGGTCCTGCGACCCGATGCACGGCAACACCATAAAGTCCGACAACGGCTACAAGACCCGTCCCTTCGACCGCGTGCTGGCCGAGGTGCGCGAGTTCTTCGCGGTTCACGCGGCGGAGGGCAGCTATGCGGGCGGCGTGCATGTCGAGATGACCGGCAAGAACGTCACCGAGTGCCTGGGGGGCATGCACAATCTGGCCGAGGCGGACCTCTCCAGCCGCTACCACACCGCCTGCGACCCGCGACTGAACGCCTCTCAGGCGCTGGAGCTGGCGTTTCTGGTGGCCGAGGAGCTCGACAAGACCGCCGCCGCTCCGCGCGCCGAAGCCGTCTGAGCCATGGCCGCCGTGCTGGTGCTGACGGCGGCGGGCGTCCTGCCCGACGCCGTCGCCGCAGCCGCCGTGCGCGCCGGCGGCGGGGATGCTTTCCGGCGGCTTGAGGCGCAGGCGGTCGAGGCCGATCTGCCTGACGCCGACCCCGCGCGGCTGGCGGCGGCGCGCGCGGCGCTGGACGGCGCGACGGTGGACGCCAACATCGTCGCCGCCGAAGGCCGCGAAAAGCGGGTGCTGGTGGCCGACATGGACAGCACCATCATCGGCGTCGAGTGCATCGACGAGATCGCCGACTTCGCGGGCGTCAAACGCGAGGTCGCCGCGATCACCGAGGCCGCCATGCGCGGCGAACTGGATTTCGAGGCCGCGCTGACCGCCCGCGTCGCGCTGCTCAAGGGGCTGGACGCCGCCGTTCTGGAGCAGGTCCAGGCGCTGCGCGTGCGGCTCAACCCCGGCGCGGCGACGCTGGCGCGGACCATGGCGGCGCGCGGCGCGGCGACGGCGCTGTTGTCGGGGGGCTTCACCTTCTTCACCCGGCAGGTGGCGGCGCAGGCCGGTTTCGCCGAGCATCGCGCCAACACGCTCGCGTTTCGCGACGGCAAGCTGACCGGCGCCGTCATCCCGCCGATCTTCGGGCGCGCGGGAAAGCTGGCGGCGCTGGAGGCGCTGTGCGCCGGGGCCGGGTGCGCGCCCGCCGACGCGCTGGCGGTGGGCGACGGCGCCAACGATCTGGCGATGGTCGCGGCGGCTGGCCTGGGCGTGGCGTATCGCGCGAAACCCGCGCTGGCGCAGGCGGCGGGCGCGCGCATCGATCACGCAGATTTGACCGCGCTGCTGCACCTTCAGGGCGTGCCGCGCGCCGCATGGGTGGGCGCCTGACGGCTTCGTGATGGATTGCGCGCGCCCGGCGCCCTATCTCTCGGGGCGCATCAGATGGGAGCGCGCGCCATGAACGTCATCCACCGGCCCGACTGGGCGATCCCCGAAAGCGCGGTCACGCCCGAGGCGGTGTTTCTCGACCGCCGCGCCGTTTTGCGGGCGATGGGTCTGGGCGCGGGCGCGGCGGCGCTGGGCGCGGGCGGCGCGCTGGCTGCGGAGGGGCCTGCGGCATGGCCCGCGCCGGTGACGACCAACCCCGATCACGCCGACGCGGGCCGCCCGGCGACGCCGGAAAAGATCAACGCGCAATACAACAACTTCTACGAATTCGGCAGCCACAAGCAGATCTACGCCGCCGCCGAGCGGCTGAAAACCGAGGGCTGGACCGTCAAGGTCGATGGCCTTGTGGAAAAGCCTTTCGAGATCTCCACCGACGACCTGATCGCGCAGATGCCGGTCGAGGAGCGCGTCTCGCGCCACCGCTGCGTCGAGGCGTGGTCTATGGTGGCGCCGTGGATCGGCTTTCCGCTCAGGGCGCTGGTGGACAAGGCCGCGCCGCTGGCGTCGGCGAAGTTCGTGCGCTTCGAGACCTTCCTCGACCCCGACACCGCGCGCGGCCAGCGCCAGCACTGGTATCCATGGCCTTACGTCGAGGGGCTGACCATCGCCGAGGCGACCAACGAGCTGGCGTTCATGGTGGTCGGCGCCTATGGCAAGCGGCTGCACAACCAGTTCGGCGCGCCGATCCGGCTGCATCTGCCTTGGAAATACGGCTTCAAGTCGATCAAGTCGATCACGCGCATCTCGTTTGTCGAGGAGCGCCCGGTGAGTTTCTGGGAAGGCTTGCAAAGCGCCGAGTACGGTTTTTGGGCCAACGTGAACCCGGCGGTGAGCCACCCGCGCTGGAGCCAGGCGACCGAGCAGGTTCTCGGCGGAGACGCGCGCATTCCCACCCAGCTGTTCAACGGCTATGGCGCGCAGGTGGCGGCGCTATACGCGGGGCTTGAGGCGACGGAGGGCGAGCGGCTCTGGCGCTGACCGCGCCGCGCCGTTTATTGCGCTGCGGCGCGGCGCGCCGTTGATTGCGCAGGCGCGATGTGGCACCTGCTGCGCTGTCGCATGGGCGCGGCGCAGGCGAGGACGGGGGGCGGAATGAGCGATTTCAGCAAGGCGCGCGAGGCGATGGTGGACAGCCAGGTGCGCCCGTCCGACGTGACGCGCTTTTCGATCATCGCCGCCATGCTCGACGTGCCGCGCGAAAAGTTCGTCCCGCGCGCCCATCGCGCGGTCGCCTACGCCGACGCGCAGGTCCCGCTGGCGCCGGGCCGCGTGCTGCTGGATGCGCGCACCTTCGCCAAGATGCTGGAGGCGGCGGAGATCGGCGCGGACGACGTGGTGCTCGATGTCGGCGCGGGCTATGGCTATTCCTCGGTGGTGGCCGCGCGCATCGCGGCGGCGGTGGTGGCGCTGGAGGAGGACGAAACCCTTTCCGCCCATGCCGCCGAGCTGATCCCCGGCGCGGGCGCGCATACCGTGATCGTCGAGACCGGGCCGCTGACGGCGGGCGCGGCTGCGGCGGGTCCCTACGACGTCATCCTCGTCGAGGGCGCCGTGGAAAAGGTTCCCGAGGCGCTGCTGGCGCAGCTCAAGGATGGCGGGCGGCTGGTCGCCATTGTCATGGACGGGCCGGTCGGCAAGGCGCAGGTGTTCACCCGCGCCGGAGAGACCGTATCCGCGCGTTGGGCCTTCGACGCCGCCGCCCCGCTGTTGCCCGGATTCGACGTTGCAAAAACGTTTGCATTCTAGAAGCCCGTTTGCGCTTGCCCTTCTGCGGGATGCGCGTAGCGTCTCACGCAAAACGTCAACATGGGGCAGTGCATCATGCAGAAAACATACCTGAGGCGCAGCGTCGCCGTCGCGGCGCTGGCGGTTGGTCTGGCGACGTCCGCGGTGCGCGCCGACACGCTGGCGCAGGCGCTTGAGTCGGCGTATGAGACAAATCCGGAGTTGATTTCCGCCCGCGCGGCGCTGCGCGCCACGGATGAGAACGTCAATCAGGCGCGCGCCGGGCTTCGGCCCAACGTTTCCGCCACTTTCGACTACGGCGTCGATTATACGGCAGGCAATCGCGGCTCCGATACGGGCGATGATCCACTCAGCGCGTCGCTCAATGCGACACAGCCGCTCTATGATGGCGGTCGCACACAGAATTCTGTTCGTGGACGGATCGCCGATGTTTCCGCAGCGAGAGCGCGCCTGAGTTCTCTTGAGCAGCAGATACTGTTGCAGACCGTCACGGCGTATGTGGATGTGCTGCGCGATCAGGAGTTCGTGCGGCTGGCGGAAAACAACGTGCGCGTGATCAATGAGCAGTTGCGCGCGTCGCGGGATCGCTTCGAGGTCGGCGAAGTGACGCGCACGGACGTCAGCCAGGCGGAGGCGCGGCTCGCTGACTCCCGCACGAACCTGAGCGTCTCGACGGGTCGGCTGGAGCGCTCGAAGCAGAACTATCGCGAGGTGGTCGGCGCCGAACCGCAGAACCTCGCCCGGCAGCCCCCCCTGCCGCCGCTGCCGCAGTCGATGGAGGAGGCGGTGCGCCTTGCTCTTGAAAACCACCCCGAAATGATCGCCACGCGCTTTGATGAAACATCGGCGTCGCGCGACGTGAAGGCGGAGATCGGCGGATTGCTGCCGCAAGTCGCGCTCCTCGCTCGCGTCGGCTACAATCAGGATGCGTTGTTCGGGGGCGACAGCATCGACGGAAGCGACGCTAGCGTCGCCGTGCGCGCGACCATTCCGCTCTACCAGTCAGGCGCTCAATACAGCCGGGTCAGGCAGGCGCAGGCGCTTGCGAGCCGCGCGCGCGCCGACATCACCACGCAGGCGCGCCAGCGGCAGCGTCTGGCGGAGGCCGCCTGGACCGAACTTGTCGTGGCGCGCGCCAACATCGTGTCCACCCGCGAACAGGTTGACGCATCGCAGCTCGCCTTCGATGGCGTGCGGGAGGAGGCGCTGGTCGGCTCCCGCACCACGCTCGACGTGCTCGACGCTGAGCAGGAATTGCTCGACGCGCGCGTTCGCGTGGTCGATTCGCTGCGCAACGAATATGTCGCCGCCTATGGTCTGCTCTCGGCCATCGGCGCGCTGACGGCGGCAGACCTCAGCCTTACGGTCGTCGCCTATGATCCGGAAGTGAATTATGCAGAGAACAACGCACGGTTGTTCGGTTTTGCGCAGACGCAAGATACGGTGTGGGAGGAGCTTTGGCGCCCGTGACCGCCGCCTTGTGGAGTTGAGCGCATGACCGACAGCCGCCCGCGCAACGATGCCGCCATGGCCGAGATCCTCGCCTCGATCCGCCGGATTGTCGCCGACGAAGACCGGCTCGGCGCGCAGGCCAGTCCCGTCGAGGCAGAGGGCGATGTGCTGGTCCTGACGCGGGAGATGCGCATCGACGCGGATGAGGAGGGCGCGGACTGGTCTCCCGAGGCGCCGCCTCAGCCGTCCTACGCGGTAAAGCCCTCGGCGCGAGGGCACGCGCCGTTCGCCATCGGCGCAGCATCCGTTCCGGCGCCGTCCGCCGAGGGGCCGGAGGCGGAACTTTCGGTCGATGAGGCGGCGGTGGTGGACATCGCCCGCATCGTGCTGCGCGACGAATTCGAGGGCGCGTTCGGGCGCAACCTCACCGAGCAGATCACGCAGCTTGTGCGCGCGGAGGTCGCCCGCGCGCTGGCCGAACAGGGCCGCGCGCGGGAGTAGGGTTTCAGAGCTGCGAGACGACCACCGAGCGCAGCCCGCCATAGCCGTTGAACTGCGTCGCGGTCACCGAGCCATAGGCGCCCATGCCGTCGAACACGAAGAAATCGTCCTCGGCGACATCGGCGGGGGCCTGCGCCTCGCCGGGCAGACGGTCCATCGAATCGCAGGTCGGCCCGAACAGCACCGCCGGGCGCGGCGCGCCGGTGCGCGGCATCCCCTCGGCGTCGAGCACGCGGAAGCTGTGGGTGCGGCCCAGCACCGGGAACTCGTCGAGCGCGCCATAGATGCCGTCGTTCAGAAAGATCGCGCCGTCCTCGCGCACCAGCTTGACGCCGGCGGCCAGCGCCATGCAGCCCGACACCATGCCGCGCCCCGGTTCGCACACCAGCGCCGGGCCGTCGGCCCCGAACGCCGCGTCGCGCGCGGCGCCGATCTCGGCGAAGATCGCGTCGAGATCGAAGCTTTCGCCATAGAGCGCGCCGGGAAAGCCGCCGCCGACGTTCAGCCGGTGCAGCGTCACGTCCGCCGCCTTCGCGATCTCGGCGGCGCGGTGGATGTAGGAGACCCAGGCCTGCGCGCTCTCGCACTGGGTGCCGGGGTGGAAGGTGAGGCTGGCCACCATGCCCTTGTCGCGCGCGCGGCGCAGCAGGGCGGCGGCCTTCTCCGGGTCGGCGCCGAACTTGGAGCCGAAATCATACGCCGCGCCCTTGACCGGCAGGCGAAAGCGCACGGAAATTTCGATCTGTTCTGCGGGCGCCGCCTCGGCGGCGGCCACCGCCAGCAGCTTGTCCATCTCCACCGTGCTGTCCACCGAGAAGGTGCGCACGCCATGGCCGAGCGCAAAAGCGATCTCGCCGCGCGACTTGGCGGGGTTGTGGTAGTGCAGCGCCGCCTCGGGGTCGAGCCGGCGGATCAGCTCGATCTCCGCAGGGGAGGCGACGTCATAGGCGTGCACGCCGGCCGAGATCAGCGTCATCAGCACCGCTGGTTCGCTGTTGGCCTTCACCGCGTAAGTGACCAGTCCGGGAAACCCGTCGAGAAACCGTTTCGCGCTGGCCGTCAATTCGGCGGGCGCGAAAAAAAGCACCGGCGCATCGGGGCGCTCGGCGGCAAGGTAAGCTTCGGGGGAGCGCCAGATCGCGGCGGGCGTGGACATTGGATTGGGGGTTCCCTTCAGTTTGGAATCGACTGCGCATACTCTGCGCTCGATGAAACACATAGAACGAAAGTTTGACGAAAGTGACCACACATACTGACAAATCGCAGTTCATTTTTCGGCGTATCGCCGTCATAAGCGCGATATGCCGATGTAAGCGGGTCAAGCACGGTGCGCGCGGTCCGATTTGTCACGCTGCAGCGCCGATTCAGGCGCTGCAGCGCCGGCGCTTCTGCAAAGCCTGATTCACGTTTCTTTCATTCGAGCGCGGCACGGTGCGGGTGCGGCCGCCATGCGCCGAAGAAGGGGAGCGCCTCTGATGATCACGCCGCGCATTCCGGGCGCCAGACCGATGCCGGCGCCCCAGCCTACCCCCGCCGGCGTTCAGGGGCTTGCCAACGCTTCGACCGGGCGGGCCACGGCTGAAGCGTCGCGCGTCATTTCCCCCAGCATCGACCGCAGGGAGGGTGTCGGCTTGCTGATGCTGACCGGCGAAAGGCTTCGCCCGCGTGAGAATGAACCGCGCGCCGATGCCGGCAAAACCCACGAGAGTCGCCGCCTCGCCGGCAAGATGCGCGCGCTGCGGCGCTTGACCGCACTGGTGGAGCGGCTGCGCGCGGACGGTGGGCTTCTCGCCGGCGCCAGGGTCGCCTTCGTCGCCGAAAGTTGGTCGGCGCAGGGCGCCACCGTCAACGGTGTGCGGTTCCTCGATGTCGCCGGTGGCGACGGCGCCGACGCCATCGCAGCCAGCGGCGGCGATGTGGTGCGCCTGTCGGGCGGGTCCGGCGAGGACATCCTGTCACTGGCGGGGATGCGGGAGGCCCGCGCGGACGGCGGCGCTGGCGACGATGCTATCGCCATCGCTGCGCGAATAGCGTTGCACGTGTCAGGCGGCGAAGGCATGGACGTGATCGCCGTCGCCGCCGACGCCGCTGGCGATATCGACGGCGGCGCCGGCGCCGACGCGATCTCGGTTTCTGCGGGCTATGCCCAGAACATCGACGGCGGCGCGGGCGACGACGCCGTTACAGTCGTCGCCCGCGACGTGGACTTGGTCAGCGGCGGCGATGGGGCCGACGCCATCGTCGTGCTGGCCGATGACGTCTGGATGGTCGATGGCGGCGCCGACGCCGACGCCATCACAGTGGTCGCGCGCCGCGCCGAGAACATCCGTGGCGGCCTGGGCGACGACTCCCTCTCGGTCGCCGCCGCCTACGCCACAGTCTCGGGTGGCCAGGGCGACGATACCATCGCGCTCGACGTCAGGCGCGGCATTCTCTCCTTCGCGTCGGGCGATGGGAGCGACACCATTGCGTTGGCCTCAGGCGCGCGGCTGGCCATCTGGCTGGCGGACGGCATGGCCGAGGGCATGACTGTCGAGCGCGGTGCTGACGGCGCCGCCACGCTGCGCTTTGCTGGCGGCGAGTCGATGACGATCCTCGGCGCGGCGGAGGCGGAGTTCGTCTCCGTCGTCTCCACCGGCGCGCCGGTCACTGTGGTGGTCGGGGGCGCCCAAGCGGCGCGCATCGACGCCTGGACGCTCGACACCCGAGCCTGACCGGTGGAGAGCGCGATCGGCGCGACAGGTCGCAGGCGACATCTCGGCGGATCGCCGTCATAATGGCGATATGACGACACAACCGCTCGATGACACCGACCACGCGCTGATTCGCTTCCTGCGCCGCGACGCCCGGATTCCCACGGCGGAGCTGGCGCGGCGCGTCGGCGTGTCGCGCACCACCATCCAGGCGCGGCTGGAGAAGCTGGAGCGCACCGGCGTGATCGGCGGCTACACCATCCTGACCGGCGACATGTACGACCCCGGCGTGATCCGCGCCACCGTGCTGATCCAGGTGGAGCCGCGCATGACCGCCGCCATCGTCGCGGCTCTGGGCAAGATGCGCGAGGTCGAGGGCCTGTTCACCACCGCCGGGCGCTTCGACATGGCGATCCAGCTCGCCGCGCCCGGCACGCCGTCGCTCGACGCGGCGCTCGACCGGATCGGCGAGATGGAGGGCGTGCGCGGCATGGAGAGCCTGATCCACCTCACCGCCAAGATCGACCGGCGGCGGTAGGCGCCCTTTTCCGCCGCGCCAGCCCGCGTTACACCCCCTTCGCGACAGCTTCGGGGACCACGCGCATGACCATGGACAAGACCTTCGACGCCGCCGGGGCCGAACCGCGCCTCTCTGCGCGCTGGGAGGAGGCAGGCTGCTTCAAGGCGGGCGCCAACGCCAGGCCGGGCGCGGAGGCGTTCTGCATCGTGATCCCGCCGCCCAACGTCACCGGCTCGCTGCACATGGGCCATGCGCTCAACAACACGCTGCAGGACGTGCTGATCCGCTGGAAGCGGATGCAGGGGTTCGACGTGCTGTGGCAGCCGGGGCAGGACCACGCCGGCATCGCCACGCAGATGGTGGTGGAGCGCGCCTTGGCGCGGGAAGGCGCGCCGGGGCGGCGCGAGATGGGGCGCGAGAAGTTCGTTGAGCGGGTATGGCGGCAGAAGGACGAATCCGGCGGCGTCATCATCGACCAGCTCAAGCGGCTGGGCGCCTCCTGCGACTGGTCGCGCAACCGCTTCACGCTGGGCCGCGACGACGACGACCAGATGAGCCGCGCCGTGCTGCGGGTGTTCAAGCAGCTCTACGACGAGGGGCTGATCTATCGCGGCAAGCGGCTGGTGAACTGGGACCCGCATTTCGAGACCGCGATCTCCGATCTTGAGGTCGAGAACGTCGAGGTGGACGGCCATTTCTGGCACTTCAAGTATCCGCTGGCGGGCGGCGAGACCTATGACTACGTCGAGAAGGACGCCGACGGCAACGTGACCTTCCGCGAGACCCGCGACTACATCGCCATCGCCACCACGCGGCCCGAGACCATGCTGGGCGACGGCGCCGTGGCGGTGCATCCTGGCGACGCGCGCTATGCGCCGATCGTCGGCAAGATGGTCCACCTGCCGCTGTGCGACCGCCTGATCCCGATCATCACCGACGACTATCCCGACCCCGCTTTCGGCTCGGGCGCGGTCAAGATCACCGGCGCGCATGATTTCAACGACTATGCGGTGGCGATGCGCAACGCCATCCCGCTCTATCCGCTGATGGACGGCCGCGCGCACATGCGCGCCGACGCCGCGCCCGACAACATGGTGCCCGAGAAATATCGCGGCATGGACCGGTTCGAGGCGCGCAAGGCCATCGTCGCCGACATCGCCGCGCAGGGCCTGATGATCCGCGTCGAGGACAAGAAGATCATGCAGCCGTTCGGCGACCGCTCCAAGGTCGTGATCGAGCCGTATCTCACCGACCAGTGGTTCGTGGACGCCAAGACGCTGGCGCAGCCCGCGCTTGAGGCGGTGCGCGAGGGGCGGACAAAGTTTGCGCCGGAGAACTGGGACAAGACCTATTACCAGTGGCTCGACAACATCGAGCCGTGGTGCATTTCGCGACAGTTGTGGTGGGGGCACCAGATACCGGTTTGGTATGACGCCGAGGGCGCAGCCTATTGCGCCGAGACCGAGGCGCAGGCGCAGGCGATGGCCACCGGCAAGACGCTCACGCGCGATCCCGACGTGCTCGACACCTGGTTCTCCTCCGCTCTCTGGCCGTTCTCGACCATGGGCTGGCCCGACGAGACGCCGGAACTGAAGAAATACTATCCCGGCGCGGTGCTGGTGACCGGCTTCGACATCATCTTCTTCTGGGTGGCCCGTATGATGATGATGGGGCTGCATTTTCAGAAGCAGATCCCGTTCCGCACCGTCTATGTCCACGCGCTGGTGCGCGACGAGGACGGCAAGAAGATGTCGAAGTCGCTCGGCAACGTCATCGACCCGCTGGACCTGATCGACAAATATGGCGCCGACGCGGTGCGCATGACGCTGACCGCGATGGCGGCGATGGGGCGCGACCTGCGGCTGTCGGAGGCGCGCGTCGAGGGCTATCGCAATTTCGGCACGAAATTGTGGAACGCGGCGCGCTTCGCCGAGATCAACGGCTGCGCCCCCGATCCGGCGTTCGACCCCAAATCCTGCGCGCTGCCGGTCAACCGCTGGATGGTGGGCGAGACGGCGCGGCTTCGCGAGAGCGTGGACGCGGCGCTGGCGGCGTTCCGCTTCAACGACGCCGCCAGCGCGCTCTACGCCCATGTCTGGGGCGTGCTGTGCGACTGGTATCTCGAACTCGCCAAGCCCGCGTTGCAGGGCGACGACGGGCCGGACAAGGCCGAGACG
>Ga0210015_1003354_pt1 | contig 14204 bp, 16 predicted proteins | sample CryGeymeta201522_FD_185471 | JGI IMG/M metagenome (GOLD analysis project Ga0210015, IMG submission 185471) | Groundwater microbial communities from Crystal Geyser aquifers in Utah, USA - Crystal Geyser metaG 2015-22 (SPAdes) (version 2) | ecosystem: Environmental > Aquatic > Deep subsurface >... | reverse complement strand
GGCACTGAACCTGCCCCAAAATTAAATGGCACCATCAACCAGTGAGTTAGGTTTGAGGATTGGAGATACAGCAATTCTTCAATAGAACCTGCTTTTGTAGTAAAATAACAATATGATGAAAAAACGAGTTTTTTCGGGAACAAGGGCAACAGGAAGACTGCATTTAGGAAACTATCTGGGAGCAGTTAAGGGCTATCTGGAGCTTTCCAAGACTCAGGAGTATGAAACCATTTATATGGTGATGGATTTGCATGCTATCACGACTCCTTTTGATAAAGAAAAACTGGCTCAAAATAAAAAAGAGGTAATTATGGATTATTTGGCTTGTGGACTTGATCCTGAAAAATCAATCATTACGGCCCAATCGCAGGTTCTGGAACATACTTATTTAGCCCACCTAATTTCTTCCGAAATCACGGTTGCCAGAATGCAGCACCTGCCTACCTTTAAGGACAAGGTAAAGCAATACCCTAAGCATGTAACCATGGCTCTTCTTAATTATCCGGTTTTAATGGCCGCCGACATCCTTCTTTACAAGGCTTCCTTGGTTCCAGTTGGAATTGATCAGGAACCGCACTTGGAGGTAGCCCGCGAAATTGCCAGGAAAATGAATGAAAAATACGGAACAGATTTTCCGGAACCAACTAGATTTGCTACAGCCGGTGAGTATGTACCGTCTTTGGCGGGGGAGGGAAAGATGAGTAAGAGTATAGAAGGAAGTTATATTAATTTGACCGATGATCTGGAAACGATTAAGAAAAGACTTGCGTCTGCGCCAACGAACAGCGGTAAGGGAGAGAAAGTTCCGGAAGAGGGGGGAGTTGCCAATCTTTTAACCTTAGTAGAGCTTTTTGAGGGAGAAGAAAAAAGAAAGAAGTACGAGAAAGACTACTTGGGTAATGGAATTAGATATGGGGAATTAAAAACAGAACTTGCAGAAGCTATATACAAAGAACTTAAACCTATTCAAGAGAGAAGAAAGGTATTTGAAAACGATTCGTCTCTGGTTGATAGGATAATTGAAGAAGGAGCAGAAAAAGCAGGAAAGATTGCAAAAGAAACAATCTCCGAAGTAAAAGAGAAAATTGGACTGACCGGCTAGATATAAAGTGTATTGATACCAGGGTATTAAGAGAAAACTTCAAAATTTGATTTTTGCAGAGAGAGAGAGTAGTATCGGCTTACTGTGTCATATTTTCGGCCAAAACGAGTGCAGAAGTATGTGAGTTTTGAAGAGATGGAGCGCCTGCTCAAGGACCATACCAATAATGTGGTTTCGTGCGGAAACGAAGGGCAGGACCAATATTATGTGGTTCGTTGCCTGGATCACGGCACTGAAAATTGCAACGAAAGATGTTTGCTTTGGAGCACGTCCAGGGCGTGCGTTGGAACGGAGCGGAGAAAATAAGAATGTCTTTCGACGATTTTTAGAAAGCCCCATAACTTTAAGGAATTACTCTTGACAACCCCCATTTTGTATTGTACTATTAAATACATGAATCTAAGTTCATTCCTATCCACACTAGAAGAATTTGAGTGGGATAAGGGAAACTTGGAACACATTAAAAAACACAAAGTTGGGTATAAAGAGTGCGAAGAGGTGTTTCTGAATAAGCGACTAATAATCCTAGGAGATGAAAAACACTCAATATACGAAGAGAGATTTAAGGTTTTGGGAAGAAGTAATGTGGGTAGATATTTAGCTTTGGTGATAACTGTAAGGGGAAATAAGATTAGGATAGTAATGGCTCGGGATCAAAACAAAAAAGAAAGAGGTGATTTAAATGAAAAATAAACAAAATTTGCCACCACGTAGTAAAAAATTAAAGAAATTGCCGGTTTTTAAGAGCGAAAAGGATGAGGTTAGGTTTTGGGAAGATCACGCCATAACCGATTATTATGATGTAAGTAAGGCTCTAGTTAACCCTGTTTTTCCAAATTTGAAAATGTCTACCCGCACAATTACTTTGAGGGTTACTGAATCTCTTTTGGATTCTCTTAAAATGCTGGCAAATAAAAAGGATGTTCCCTACCAATCTTTGATGAAGGTGTATTTGGATGAAAAAGTGAAGGAAGAGTTTGCAAACCCGTAATTTACCTATGGATTTGGTTTCCTTTGACCAGTTTCAGAAGTTGGATGTTCGGATAGGCACGGTTGTTAAGGCGGAAGTGCCGGAGTGGAGTCATTGGGTGATTAAGCTCACAGCCGATTTTGGTACGGAGATCGGCAAGAAAGTTTGTTTTTCCGGAGTGATGAAGTTTTTTAAGCCCGAGAGTTTTGTCGGCAAACAATATCCTTTTATAGTTAACCTTGAACCTAAAAAAATTGGACCGGACAAAGAACTTTCGGAGGTAATGATGCTCATGGCCTGCCAGGGCGGGGAGGATAATAATGTTGCTCCGGTTTTGTTTAAGTTGGCCAAGAAAGTTCCCAACGGCACAAAAGTCTTCTAATTGTGCTACAATTTCCCCGAATGGCTCAAGAAAAAACCAAAAAAGAAGTTCGGATCAAGGTTCGAATTAATTTTCGGACGATTCTTTTAGGGATTTTTCTTCTCCTTTTTGTATTGCCGGCAATTGCCGCCTTTTTTGACATGAAGGGAACGGAAACTAAACTTGAGCTTTCTCAGGCCATGGCCGATATCAAAGACGGCAAGATTGCCAAGGTGACGGTGGAGGGGGATAAACTGCTTTTGACTTATAATGACAATTCGGTTAAATATACTACCAAGGAATCCGCGGATTCCTTTATCGGCCTTCTGGATAAAGTTAAGATTGATCCGACTAAAGTCAATTACACGATTGTGGACGGCACCTTTACCAAAGTTGTCGGGGATATCTTAGGCACGCTTTTGCCGATAATTTTAATGGCCGCCTTGTTTTTCTTTATTTATAAGATGCAGAGTAAAGGCGCCCAGGATATTTTTTCCTTTGGCAGGAGCAAAGCCAAGCTTTTTGCCAAGGGTAAACAGGATATCACTTTTGCCGATGTGGCCGGGGTGGATGATGCCAAAAAGGAACTGGAAGAAGTTGTAGACTTTCTTAAAAACCCGGCCAAGTATCAAAAAATCGGAGCTAGGACTCCCAAAGGAGTTTTATTGTTCGGCCCGAGCGGTGTCGGCAAAACACTTTTGGCAAAAGCCGTGGCCGGCGAGGCCAATGTTCCTTTCTTTTCCATGGCAGGATCCGAATTTATGGAAATGTTGGTCGGGGTTGGGGCAAGCCGTGTGCGTGATCTCTTTTCCCAAGCCAAAGCTTCGGCCCCGTCAATTATTTTTATTGATGAGATTGACGCAATCGGGAGGCAGCGGGGCAGGGGTTTAATCGGCGGCCATGATGAAAGGGAGCAGACTTTAAATCAAATTCTGGTGGAAATGGATGGGTTTACCCCTAATGATAACGTTTTAGTTATGGCAGCAACCAACCGAGGGGATCTCTTGGACCCGGCGCTTTTAAGGCCCGGCAGGTTTGATCGGCGGGTCACTTTGGATATGCCGGATAAAGAAGGACGTCTGGCGATTTTGGCAATTCACGCCCGGGGCAAGAAATTTGTCAAGGGGATTGACTGGCAAAGGATTGTGGACAGGACGGTGGGCTTTTCCGGCGCGGATTTGGAGAATATGCTTAACGAGGCGGCGATTCAAGCCGCCCGGAATGGCAAGGAAGCAATTGGAATGACTGACCTTGAGGAAGCGGCTACCAAAGTCAAGCTTGGTCCAGCCAGGAAAAAAGTCCAAACCGAAGAGGATCGACGCATCACTGCTTATCACGAAGCCGGCCACGCTTTGGTCTCTCATCTTTTACCCAAGACCGATCCTGTTCAGCGGATTTCAATTGTGGCCAGAGGGATGAGCTTGGGACACACCGAAATTTCTCCTGAAGGGGACAGAACCCATGAGACAAAAACCAGATTAACCCAAGCTATAACCGCCATACTTGGAGGCAGAGCGGCCGAACAAATTGTCTTTAACGAAATGACTGCGGGAGCGGCCAACGATATTAAAGTGGCGACCAAGTACGCCAAGGCGATGGTTGTTGATTTCGGCATGAGTCCTTTGGGCCCTGTCAATTTGGGAGCCAATTCCGAAATGGGGGATTTTGGCAATCTTGAATGGTACGAAGGGTCGCAAATTTCTCCGGCCTTTGCCGAAAAGGTGGATAGGGAAGTTTCCAAAATAATTGATTCTTGTTACCGGCGGGCAGTGGCGCTTTTGAAAAAAGAAAGAAAAAATTTGGGTAAAATCGTAAGTTTACTGATGAGCAAAGAAACCATAGACAAGGACGATTTTGAGAAGATTGTTGGTAAAAAGTCTTCAGAATAATCTGATGAGTAAACTGGTTTTAATTGACGGGCACGCGATACTGCATCGGGCGTTTCATGCCCTGCCTCCCTTAACGACCAAGACCGGGGAGCCGATTAATGCTGTCTACGGGCTGGTTTCCATGCTTTTAAGGGTGATTACCGATCTTAATCCGACCCATATTGCAGTTTGTTTTGATGTTAAGACCCCCACTTTCAGGCATAAAGAATTCAAAAACTATCAAGCCCAACGACCGCCGATGGCGGATGAGCTTTCCTGCCAGATTGAAAAGGCAAAAACTGTCGTTAGCGCTTTCGGGGTTCCTGTTTTTGAAAAGGCCGGATACGAGGCAGATGATGTGATCGGCACAATAGCTATTAGAGGTCAAAGCTTGGAGCTTAGTGAGATTGTTATCGTAACCGGAGATCGGGATCTACTTCAATTGGTTAACGACAAAGTGAAACTCTATATGCCCCTGCTTGGCCTTTCTACGGCAAGATTGTACGGTCCGACGGAGGCTAAAGAGAAAATGGGGGTTTCTCCGGATTTAATTCCTGACTACAAAGCCTTAGTGGGGGACCCTTCGGATAACTATACCGGAGTTGCCGGAATCGGACCCAAAACCGCAATTACCCTGCTGGAAAAATACGGTTCGGTTGAGGGAATCTATAAACACCTTAAAGGTATTCCGGAAAAGTTAAGAGAAAAACTTATCTCGGGTGAAGCTTCTGCCAGAATGTCGCATCGGCTTGCTACAATTGTTAAAGACGTGCCGGTTAAATTTAATCTGGAGGCCTGCGGCCAGTGGAAAGTTGATTCCCAAAAAGTTTTGGATTTGTTTGCCCGGTTTGGGTTTAAAACCTTGACCGAAAGGGTAAAGAAAGTCGGTCGCAAATTGGATCAAGCCAAGCAGATGACTTTTTTGTGAATTACGTATTAAGTATTATGAATTATGGGCGAAATTAAAACTTTTACTGACCTAAACGCTTGGAAAGAATCTCATAAATTAATAAACGGTTTGATTAAAGGTGTTGCTAGTTTGCATAATACGTAATTCATGATTCATAATTCACGCGTGCGCATAGCGCTGGTTCAGGACTACATTAAAGAGTATGGTGGAGCGGAGAGGGTCTTAAGGGTTTTGGCGGACATTTTCCCTGAAGCACCTATCTATACGGCTTTTAGGGTTAACGGCTCAACCGCCGCCAAATGCTTTACGGATAGAAAAATCATCGAAAGTTCATTAGCTCCAATTTTGAAAACCGGTAAGCTTTATAGCCCTTTAAGGTTTTTGGCTCCGTTGGTTTGGGGTTGTTTTGACTTATCCAGATATGATTTGGTAGTTGTTTCTTCCAGCTGGTACATTACCCGGGGGTTTAAGGTTGGACTCAAGACCAAAGTAATTGATTATTGCCATACACCGCCGCGGTGGCTTTACGGATATGAAACTTCGGTTGGTTTGACCAAGTACTGGCCGGTGAAGATTTATGCCGCCATTGTTGGTCACTTCATGCGTCTTTTTGATTTTAAAACGGCCCAAGGCATTAAATATTGGATCGCCAATTCAAAAAATGTTCAGGCGCGGATCAAGAAATTCTATCGTAAGGATTCAACCGTGATTTACCCGCCGGTTGATGTGGAAAATATCATTAAACAAACCGCCGGAATCAAAAAAGAAGATTTTTACCTGATAGTTTCCCGGCAGGTGGGAGCCAAAGGAATAGAAAAAGCGGTTGAGATGGCTCAAAAGCTAAAGATTAAATTAAAGATAGTGGGGGAGGGAGATAGATTTTCTCGGAAAAACTCACCAGATATTGAGTTTTTGGGAAGAGTGGAGGATGAAGAGCTTTACCGGCTTTACGCCCAGGCCAAAGGTTTTATTGCTTTGGCCCGCGATGAAGATTTTGGTCTGACCGTGGTAGAGGCCCAGGCAGCCGGGACGCCGGTAATTGCCTTTAACGGCGGAGGATTTAGAGAATCCATTATCGATGGGGTTACAGGAATCTTAATTAACGATACTAAGACAAGCACCTTGGCCTCTGCCATTAAAAGCTTAAATCGGCTAAAATGGGATAAAGAGCTATTGCAGAAAAATGCCCAACGCTTTTCCAAAGAGAGATTTGTAACGGAGATTAAAAACTATGTTAAAAATATTACGCAAGATTAAAAGCATTCATATTCAGGCGATCTTGGTTTTGATCGTTTATCTTATTTTTTCCAAAATTAATCTTGTTTCTTCCGCCGCCTCCAAATATCTCTGGGTTTCTTTTTTAAGCCCGTTTATCTACGGCTCTCTGTCCGGCTTGGTTTTTCTGTATCTTTTTAGTCACGAAGATTTCTTTCCGATTGCCCGCGAGATTGAAAAGAAAGAAAGGAAAGCGGAGCAAAGGTGGCAGGAAAGGCTTTCCCACCATGGTAAGGTTTTTATTTGTTTTTTTATCGGGGCGGCTACCAGCCCGGTTCTGTGTGCCTTGGCGGTTCGGCTTTTAATCCATAAACATAAATTTTGGTATAAATACGCGGTCATTTTTGTTTCCGAAATTTTTTCCACTATTTTGAATGTCGGTTTGCTTAAGGGTTTAATCAGAGTATTTTAGAAATATGCCGGAACTTCCTGAAGTTGAGACTATTCGTCTACAGTTGGAAAGGGCCCTTAAGGGGAGAAAAATACAAGATATAAAGATATTAAGTGTTAAGTCATTCGGCGGCGATAAAAAGAAAGCGCTGGGCATCAGAATACTAGGCACTAGACGGTTTGGGAAAGTACTTGTAATTGATCTTAATAACGGGTATTCGCTTTTGATTCACCTCAAACTTACCGGCCAGCTGTTGGTTGACGGTGAGGTCGGGCTGCACACCAGAGTAATTATCAAATTAGACAAAGGACGACTTATTTTCAATGATTTGAGAAATTTCGGCTGGATAAAGATAGCGAAAAGCGAGGAGGTGGCGGCGGATAGGTTAATTTCAAAACTAGGACCGGAGCCCCTTAAGGATTTAACTATGGTTAAATTTAGAGACATTTTGTCTAAAACAGCCCGGCCTGTAAAAATTGTGATCATGGATCAGGAAAAAATTTCCGGGGTGGGGAATATTTATGCCAATGACGCGCTTTGGCTTGCTCGGGTGGACCCTCGCAAGCCAGCCAGGCAGCTGGACGGCGAGACAGTCGGACGGCTCTATAAAGCAGTACTTACTGTATTAAAAGCCGGATTAAAATTTGGCGGAGCGAGCGACCAGCACTACATCAAGCCCGACGGCACCAAAGGTGAATATCAGGATCACTTTTTAATCTATGGCCGAGAGGGTAAACCGTGTACCAAGTGTGGCGGGAAGATTCAGAAATTTTTCTTAGGGGGAAGAGGAACCTATTTTTGCCCAAACTGTCAAAAATGAAAGACAAGATTATTAAACTTGAAAAACAGGTGAAAAAGTACCGCAGGCTTTTTGTGGCGGCTTTGGTTTTGTGGGTTTTATTTTATTTAAGCGGATTTGTTACCGGTTGGTGGGTGGTTAAGGGTACTCTAGGCAGTTTTCCGGCTGTTGATGCCAAAACTAGGCTTTTGGTTATTGCGCCCCATCCTGACGACGAAACCATTATGGCAGGGGGCCTGATTCAACGGGTTTTGGCCAAAGACGGGCGGGTAAGAATTATTTTTTTAACCAGCGGCGACGGTTCTCGGGGGACAGTGGTGCAGGATACCAGGAAAGTTGATTTGAATCCGGCCGAGTTTATTGCTTTAGGCGAACAAAGGATTCAGGAAGCCTTCAAAGCAGTCGAGATTTTGGGGATTAAGCGTTCGGAGACCTTCTTTTTAGGTTTTCCGGACCAGGGTTTGACCAAAATGGGTGCATCTGCTACCACCAAGGTTAGTTATGTGCCTTACCCGGAGGCTTACCAGCCCAGCCAGGTCTATTCAAGCGCTAATTTACTGATCGATGTTGGGGAAATTGCCAAAAACTTCTTTCCCACAGTAGTGATTACCGGCCATCCCCGGGATCAACATCCGGACCACCGGGTAGCCTATGCTTTAATTGAGAAAATTCGCTCCAGCTTGCCGGCTGATTGTAAAATTTACAGCTCTTTGGTGCATTACAAAGGCTATCCCAACCCGGGCGGATACTTGTTTCCGCCCAAAAAGCTTTTCGGCGGAGATTGGTTAAGTTTGGATTTGAGTGCCTCGGAACAGACCAAAAATAGGCAGGCGATTGAGGTCCATGTAAGCCAATATTCCCGGCCCCAAGATAAACTTCTTTTGAATAGGTTTACCTCCAGAAACGAGATCTTTGAGGCGGAGTAGTTGTTCTTATGGCGGGTGTTGGTCCTATTACTTCCTTTCCCATTAGTCTGTTGACTATGTAGCCCATGATTCTGTGCCAGCCGTTATACAAAAGTACATTGGTCCAGATATGATCAAGTTTTCTTGCAGAGGTTTTGCAATAAACTTTAGGATCGATTTTAACTTCTCCTAGATGAAAGAATTTATATAAAAGATATTGCTGGTCACCAAGTTCGACAAGGTATTTGGGGTAGCCTCCGATTTCTTCCAAAGCCTGCCTCTTAAAAGCTAAATTCGCAGCATAACAAACAGGAAACTTTTTGGTATATTTCTGAATAAGACGGTTAACTTGCTGATTTAATGCGTTAAAGTAGTTAAAAATAAAAGGGGTATTTGAATAGTAAATCCAACCCACAAGACAAATAAGCTTGGAATTTCTTTCAAAATTTGCCCTAATTGTCTTCAGCCAGTCGGGAGGATAGTAAGTATCGGCATCGGCAGAAACAATTATTTCCCCGGAACTTTCTTCAGCTCCTTTTTGTCTGGCCCAGACAACAGACTTTTTAGCCTCAAAAACTACCTTTACCGGATATTTTTTGGCAATTTTGGAAGTTTTGTCATCCGAAGCGTTATCTACAACAATTACTTCGAAAAACTTATTGTTTAAGGTCTGCTTCATCAAAGAATCAAGACATTTTCCAATAAATGCCTCTTCATTGTGTGCAGGAACAATAACTGAAATAAGCAGAGCTTGGCCAGTTAAGGCCCTGGTAAGTGGTGTTTTGTTTGCCATATGGATGCTATTATATCAGTATTCAAGAACCGACCGACTTTTAAAGTCGGGAGATGAATTGAACACTGATATGTCATCCGTTGAGGATGCCATAAGACTTATATGGATATTACTGAAATACGGGCAAAGATTCTAGAAACAGGCTGGCAATCCTGGAGCCCGCGGAAAAAAAGCTGGTTGGGAATTCCTTCATGGAACAATCCTCCCATGAACGATAATTATTTGCCTGATGAGTTAGGAGTTAGGACTTCAAAAAAACCAGTGAGCGGTTGGTGTTCTTGGTATACTTTTGGGCCAAATATCACAGAAGAAAAAATATTAACCCAGACCAAATGGTTCTCTCAGCACAAGGAAATACCAATTAAATATATTTTGATTGATGGCGGCTGGCAGAAGTGGAAAGATATAAAAACAGCTTTGACAAAAGTTGCCAGAGAAATAACCAAACTGGGTTTTAAACCGGGTATCTGGCTGGCGCCTTTTAATAAAGGTAATAAGTTTGAGGTTGATGATTTTGTTAAGTTTGGATTTGAATTAATCAAACTGGACTTTTTGTATAGAGCATACTTAATTCCAAAAATTACAAGTCAGGAAGCCGGAGATTTAATCAGAAATATGCTTTTGGAAATTAAAAACAAATATCCATCTCTTTATACGATAGCCTGCGGTTGCCCGCTTTTGCCTGCCGTAAACGCAGTTGACTCTATGAGAATAGGTCCCGACACAATTGAACCTATTACCGGAAATATTCCCGTTTGGAATAGTTTAATAAATTCATACAAACTGAATTTGGTGATAAATAATATCAAAAGGAGGTTTTGGACCAGGAAGTTCTGGAACCTTGATCCTGATGTTTTTGTCTGCAGGAAATCGTTGGGATTAAATGACGGAAAGTTGCTTTCTTTACAAAAACATATTAAATTGGCTTCCGGGAATATTTTCTTTGGGGATGATATGACAAGACTCGGAGAAGATAGAATTAGAAAATTTGTTTTACCTCTTTTCAAATAGATTATGTCAATTGCAAAAATTCAGCTTACTAACTTCAGAAACTTCAAGAAGAAGGTTATTGATTTTTCTCAAGAAGTAACTGTTATTGTTGGCCCTAATGCTTCAGGGAAGACCAATATTTTGGAGGCCTTATATCTTCTTTCCGCCGGCAAAAGCTTCCGGGCCAGGGTAGAGGATGAGATGATTGGCTACGGGGCCGAAACCGCAAGGGTTTCTGGCAGCGTGGTTGATTCAAATCTCGAAACCGTATTGACCCATGGCGATAACGGCTGGCCGAGGAAGAAATTGTTGGTTAACGGTGTGCCTAAACGCTTGATCGATTTTACCGGAAATTTCCAGGTGGTTCTTTTCGGACCCTGGGATTTGGACTTGGTCACCGCTTCACCTTCTTTAAGGCGGAATTTTTTAGACATGGTTTTGTCGCAGGTTGACCGGGAATACCGCAGAGCATCTCTTTCCTACGAAAAAGGCTTAAGGCAAAGAAACCGGCTTCTTTTTAGAATCAGGGAAGAGGGATTATCCAGGGGACAACTGTTATTCTGGAATCAACTGTTAATCAAAAATGGCGACTATATTTCCCAGAAAAGACAGGAATTTATTAATTTTGCTAATTCGAATTCCATCCTACATCCTACATCCTACATCTTACATTACGACCCAAGTATAATTTCTCCGGCCAGATTGGAGCAGTATGTGGAGGAGGAGGTTGCCTCGGCCACGACCTTGGTTGGTCCTCATAGAGATGATTTTCAATTCCAAATTCTAAATTCTAAATTACAAATTAAAAGAAATTTGGCAATATACGGATCGCGCGGGGAGCAGAGAATGGGAACACTTTGGCTTAAATTAAGGGAGCTTGCCTTTGTTGAAGAAAAAACCCATTCGACAAGCTCAGGGCAAGCAGAAAAACCAACACTTTTATTAGATGATATATTCTCAGAACTTGACCATGCACACCGCGATGTGGTACTTTCAGTTATTGGGAACCAACAGACTATAATAACAACAGCCGATGAGCATTTTATTAAAGGTTTTAAAAAAGTAAATTTAATAAAATTATGACAGAAGCTCTCCACAAGGTCCAGTTAACTGATCGAGGAAAAGCTGAGAATTTATTAGCTGTGGGATTCGAAGGACTTAAACGAATTCAGGAAGGAGCTATTCAAAGGATTATAATGACATTACCCAAAAACCTGCAAGAATCCAACGGTTTCAGTGTCTTAAATTGGTATTTTGATACTGATTACATTACATCAGATGCACCTTTTGGAGTAGATCTTGTTGTGACAGACGAGGTAGAGAATTTTTTGCCCGAAGGAAATGCTTTTCATATTACATCAAATTTGGCGGCTGGATCTTTAAGTAAAGGGAAACCGTTGCTTCCGCCGTTTGTGCATGGAGAAAATAATGTTAGCACGCATAGAGGTGTAGGGTTAAGAGCAGCGTATGCTCTATTAGTGGCTTTGGGAATTCCAGAATACGGTCCCAGTTTTGAGACATCGTTGGGGTATAAAGAACTTTTTTTGTTTGCTTCTAAAAGAGGTGGATTAGATGCGGAACAGTGGGTTTATGAAGATAGGATAGGGCAATGGGGCGCTGAAAACGATGAGAGAATTACTGATTTATTATATGTTGATCGGAAAAATGGTGGATTGGGTCGTCTTCATCCTGTTTTATTCGAAATAATGACACTGTTAAAAAAAGGAGAAAAGCTGCCTGAAAAAGAGCATAGGGGATATAAAAAAAAACTCCTTAGTTGTCTGAATGAGACACAAGGATTGAGATATCGTTGGCTTGATAGGTTGTCAGATGTTCTCAATGGTAATAAGAAAACTGAAGCCTTAAAAATTTGGGATACTGAAACATTAACTTTTCATCTAGATATGCTCCTTGGAAAAAAAGTAAGTTATGTTTCTCAACCGAGCAGAACTGTAGTTTTGGAGTTTGACCCAAGAAAGTCTCTTGGAAAGCGCGGTATTTTGATTTTGCCCTTGGATGATAGAAATCCGGAAACAACAGCCATGGTGCCCGAAATAACACCTGATTCTATAGTGAGAGTTTATAGTAAAGATGAAAGTGACGCTTATGGTTTACCGTGGGCACCGGTTGATTCTTTAGATCAAGGTAATTGGATTAAAGGAATAAAACCACAAGGTGTTGATTTATCAAGAAGCGATCCATCAATGGCTTTATGTGGAATAAAATACGGCGACAAACCTGACTATGCGAAAGATGTTGTTAGGTTATGGGAAGGACCGTTATCTAGTGGTGCTGTGGTGCCTTTATTGGGGTTGATTCCATTTTCGAGTGAAAACGACTCTCACTTATTTAAGATTCTAGTGAAGATATTAAGTGATGGTATTGAATCAGAAGAGAAAATTTTAACTTCAGAAGCATTATCGATTATTCAAAACAGTGGGTTGCGTGGTTTGGTTTATACATTATTTGATCGACATGATCGAAAAGAAAGACGGAGGGCTAAAATGTATTTATAAAATGCCAAAAAAATGGAGAGTGTCTGTGGGTGGACCGGAAAAGAAAACATATTTTGTAGAGGTTAACTCCCCAAGACTTAAAAAAACAAAAGATGGTGTGCCAGAACCACCACCGAATTTTCCTCCGGTAGATTTAGGAAGAACATTCGACTTAGATCATCCGCCAATCCTTACTTATACGCAGGGTGTGGCCCAGGCACTTGAGAGAGAAGAGAAATAAGTAAAGATGTCTACGCTTTTTAATCCGGAGCAATTAAAAAAACTTTATGTTCCTCCCCCTAATTCTTCTAAGGGCGATAACGGGCAGGTGGCAATTATCGGCGGGTCTAAACTTTTCCATGGCGCGCCGCTTTTGGCTTTAACAGTCGCTTCGAGAATTGTGGATATGGTTTTCTTTGCCTCACCCGAGCCTAGTGTGGGCAGGGTGGCCGAGCAAATAAAGTCAAAGCTTTTTTCTTTTATTTGGGTTCCCTGGAACAAAACAGCCGAGTATGTAGAAAAATCGGAGGCGGTTTTAATTGGTCCGGGATTGATGAGAACCTTCAAAACACGGAAGATTACTAAATGGTTTTTGACCAGATTTCCCGATAAAAAATGGGTAATTGATGCCGGCAGTTTACAAATGATGGAGCCAGGCTGGATTCCGCCGGGGGCGGTTTTGACCCCGAATCATAAAGAGTTTAAATCTCTTTTTGGAGAGGCTGATCCGGAAGAGACAGTTCGAAAATATAAATGCACGGTTGTTCTTAAGGGACGGGAAACTATTGTTTTTTCGCCGGAGGGATCCGTAGTCGTAAAAGGCGGCAACGCGGGTCTGACTAAAGGGGGAAGTGGTGACGTCCAGGCAGGTTTAACAGTGGCCTTTTTTGCTAAGAATGACTCTTTTTTAGCCGCATCCTCCGCTTCGTATCTGGTGAAAAGAGCCGGTGACGAACTTTACCGTGAAGTGGGTCCCAATTACAGCGCCGACGATCTGGCCAGCGCTCTACCCCGAGTCCTGCGGCAGTCAACTTCTTAGATAAGGTAGGGAAGTGTCTATTAGTCCTAACATTAAAGCTCTCGTTAGGAATAGCTATTAAAGACCCAACCTCTTTACCCAAGGATCTTCTTCCCCAAGGGAGTTCAGTTGAGGACATGTATAAAGTTAACCATGGAGACGTGATTGTTTCCCGCGAATTTAATATTCCTTTTAGATATTGTTTTTTCCGCAGGGAATGCGGTATATTTAGTTAATGTATTCTCCTAAGTATATAATTTCTAATAAAATTCTTAAGAATATTGGTGCGATTGAAGCTTCTAAGGAAATTATTGAATCCGCTCCTTT
>Ga0210015_1003346_pt1 | contig 14229 bp, 15 predicted proteins | sample CryGeymeta201522_FD_185471 | JGI IMG/M metagenome (GOLD analysis project Ga0210015, IMG submission 185471) | Groundwater microbial communities from Crystal Geyser aquifers in Utah, USA - Crystal Geyser metaG 2015-22 (SPAdes) (version 2) | ecosystem: Environmental > Aquatic > Deep subsurface >... | reverse complement strand
TTACAACTTTTATGGTTTGATTTAACCGAGACAAAATCCAACGATCCAGCAAGCTGGAATTTTCAATTTTAAATTTTAAATTTTCAATTTTGGAAGAATACGTCTTATAAAAAATTAAAACATTGGAGAGTGTTAAAATAAAGCGCCTTAATCGCTCTTCAACGTCACGAATAGCAAAACGTTTTGATTCGCCCGGTGGATTAATTGTAAAAAAATACCATCTCAAGGCGTCAATCCCATATTTATTGATAACCTCCCAAGGATCGACAACATTGCCTTTTGATTTAGACATTTTTTCGCCTTTTTCATCTAAAATGTGACCTAAACAAATCACATTTTTGAAAGCCGGACCCTTCCCCATCAAAGCTCCAACTGCATGAAGCGTATAAAACCAGCCCCGAGTTTGGTCCACTCCTTCAGAAATAAAATCGGCCGGATATTCTAAGCCGCCAGCCGCGAAAGGCCAATGGACTTGAGCGAACGGCATCGCGCCAGAATCAAACCAAACATCAATCACATCTTTAACTCTTTTCATTTTTCCTGAACACTTTTGGCATTTGATAACCAAACTATCAACGTATGGCCGATGGAGATCTAATTCACCTTTTTCATTATACGGCCAATTATGCTTCCCTTTTTTGAGAGCGTTAAACGAAAATTTATCAAGTTCCTGAAGCGAACCGATCACTTTCTCTTTTTGGCATTTTAGGCACTGCCAAACCGGAAGCGGCGTCCCCCAATAGCGCTCCCGCGAAAAAGCCCAATCTTTAATCTCATTAAGCCACCCGCCAAAGCGGCCATATTTAATATGGGACGGCACCCAATTTATTTTTTTATTATTATCAAGAAGTTTTTTCTTAAGCTTTTCCATCCGAATAAACCAAGATGATTTGGCATAGTACAAAAGCGGGCTATGGCAGCGCCAGCAAAAAGGATAGTCGTGTTCGTATTTAACGGTCTTGAATAAAAGATTTTTATTTTTTAAATAATCTAAAATTATAGATTCGGCTTCATTCGATTTAACATAAGCGCCATCAAGCCCCAAACCGATTCCCTTGATAAATTTACCACCAAAGTCAACAGTGTGAACTTTGGGCAAGCCGACTTTTTTACCCAAATTAAAATCGTCCTCACCGTACATCGGGGCAATGTGAACTATGCCGGTCCCCTCCTTGGTGTTAACAAAATCAGCCGGATAAATCCGGTAAGAATTTTTTGATTTTAATCTTAGCACATCAAATAATGGCTCGTATTTTAGACCAGTCAAATTTTTACCCAAGGCAAAAATCGATTTTTCTTTCGGTTCTTCAATGTCCAAACTTTCCTTTAAATCTTTTGCGAAAATAAGAATGTCGCCTGCCTGTAAAATTTCATAAATAATTTTTTCGCCCACCGCCAAAGCGACATTGCCTGGCAAAGTCCATGGCGTTGTGGTCCAAGATATAATATAAGTATTTTCCCCTGTTATAAAATAGTTATTCTTTTCCGTTTTTATTTTTTGGCCTGGCTTAAGTTTAAATTTTATATAAACGGAATTTTCTAAAACTTTTTCATAGCCCAACGCCACTTCATGGCTTGAAAGGGCCGTACCGCAACGCGAACAATACGGCACCACTTTAAAATCTTGATAAAGTAATTTTTTCTTGGCTATTTGAGCTATCAAATACCAAAGCGTCTCAATATAATGCGGTTCGTAAGTAATATACGGATCTTTTAAATCCAGCCAAAAACCGATACGCTCTGTTAATTTATCCCACTCTTTTTTGTATCTCCAAACAATTTCTTGGGCTTTCTCATTAAAGTTGCCGACACCGTATTTTTCAATATCTTTTTTATTTTTTAACTTTAATTCTTTTTCAACCTGAAGCTCAATGGGAAGACCGTGCGTATCCCAGCCCGCCTTGCGTGACACTAAAAAACCGCGCATCGCTTTATAGCGACAAATAATGTCCTTATAAACCCGCGACAAGACATGATGAATTCCGGGTCGGCCATTAGCCGAAGGCGGTCCTTCATAAAAAACAAATTTTTTGGCCTTGGCGCGGTTCTTTAAACTTTTCTCAAAAATTTGCTCCCGCTTCCAAAATTCTAAAATTTTTTCTTCAATTTTAGGATTAAATAATTCAGGCATAATTTTACATCTTATTAGGTGCTTTTATCCCCATCAAGTTTAATGCGTTGGCCAAAACAATTTTAGTCGCCGTGACTAAACCTAAGCGCGCCGATGTTAAATTTTCATCCTCTGTTATCACTCGATATTTTTCATAAAAATTATGGAATTCTCGAGCTAATTCCAAAGTATAATGCGGTAAACGGTGAACTTCATAATTTCTTGAAACCTCTTCTAAAAGTTCCGGAAATTCCGCCAATTTTTTTATCAAATTCAGTTCTTCTTTCTCTTTTAATAATTCCAAATTTTTCCCGCCCGCCGCTTTGGCTTTTCGCAAAATTGAAGAGATTCTCGCATGCGCATACTGTATATAGTAAACCGGATTTTTTTCCGAACGCTGCTTGGCAAGCTCCATATCAAAATCCATATGAGTATTAGGCGAATACATCAAAAAGAAAAATCTAGCGGCATCAAGTCCGACTTCATCAACTAATTCTTTAAGAGTTATAAAAGTCCCGGCGCGCTTTGAAAATTTAAACTCTTTCCCGCCAGAAACAAGACGCACAAATTGATAAAGTAATATTTTGAGCCTTTCCAAATTAATCCCTAAAACTTTTAAAACACCAAACAAACGCGGCACATCGCCGTGATGATCAGCGCCCCAGATATTAATTACCTTATCAAATTTCCTTATTTCAAATTTATTCAAGTGATAAAGAATGTCGGACATAAAATAGGTTTCGTCACCGTTGCTTTTTACCAAAACTCTATCTTTGCTATCGCCTAGTTTTAATGTCTTTATCCAAGTTGCCTCGTCTTTTTCATAAATCAAATCTTTTCGCATTAAATCCTCCATTACTTTCTTATAGATTCCATTTCTGTATAAAGATTTTTCTGAAAACCAATTATCGAACTTAATTTCGAGCCGTTTTATCACCGGTTTTATATATGTATTTAAAATCAGCTCAGCCGCTTTTTGTCCGGCTTCTTCAACGCTCAAATTTTTATTTACTTGTTTCGCCAGATCGTTAATATAATCGCCTTTATAGAGATTCTCATCGCCAACCGCACTGATTCCAGGAATCTTCCCTTCGCCTCCCGCCTGCGCCGAGGCTCCGGCGGGCAGGTCGGCGAATTCCTCGGTTCGGCGAATCATTGGCATTGGCGAACCTTGCGCTAATTTAATGGATCGCCCCAATGACAAAATCTGCCCGCCTCTATCATTTATATAGTACTCACGTATAACCTCACATCCCTGACTTTCTAAAATATTTGCCAGCACATCGCCATAAAATCCGCCTCGGCCATTGCCAATAGTTAAGGGCCCGGTGGGATTAGCTGAAATAAATTCCACTTGGACTTTCTTGGCCTTGCCTTCGCCAGAAAAACCGTATTTATTTTTTTGTTTTAAAATCTCTTTGATTTGACGATGGAGACATTCCGGCGACAAGAAAAAATTTATAAAACCGTTCTTAGTTTCTATCTTGGAAAAATCTTTTACTTTTTGCTTTTTTAACTTATTAACTAAATATTCAGCAATTTCGCCTCGGGCTGGAAGAATTTTAGTCAAAGCAAAAGCGATATTAGTAGTATAATCGCCATGTTCTTTATTTCCCGGAACTTCAACTAAAATCCCGCCTTTAAAATCGGGTGCAATTTTGCGGACAATATCGCTTAGTAAGGTTTTGATAAGTTCCCTCATATTCTTATCACTATATTAACCGAATTTTGATAAAAATGAAACTGCTGATAGAATCAAATTATGACCACGCTTGCCGAAAATAGAAAAGCTCGTTTTGATTATGAAATCCTTGACACATTTGAGGCCGGTTTGGTTTTATCCGGAGCCGAAGTAAAATCAATTAAAAACGGCCGAATAAATTTAACCGGTTCCTACATTAATTTTCATAATGGCGAATTATATTTAATAGGCGCCTTCATTGCGCCTTACCAGCCAAAAAATCAGCCAACCGATTATGATCCGTCCCGTTCAAGAAAATTATTGCTGCGCAAAAAAGAAATTGTGTCTTTGATAGGAAAAATAAAGCCAAAGGGCTTGACTTTAATACCGCTCAAGGCGTATAATAAAGGCCGCAGAATTAAACTGGAATTCGCGGTGGCTCGCGGCAAAAAACAATACGATAAGAGGGCAACTATTTCCAAAAGGGAATCAGAAAGGGATATTTCGAGAAGTTTAAAAATTAAAAATTAGAAATTAGAAATTCCGCCACCGTAATCGCGGTGGCGGCATGGGGGTGATGGGTTTCGATAGAATTTTAAAATTAAATATGCAGGCCGAGGATATCTCGTAACCTCGTAATTTAATCCCCGAGATAAGGCAAATAACTGCCAAAACAAATTTAACTCCTGCTTTCGCTTTTGCTTAAGCAGCATCGGCTGTCCAATGTCTAATAAGGCAAATCCGGTGTCAACCATTAGGCTTTAACCCGTTGAATTCTTCGCTCCGGGCGGAAATCAAAGAAGAAACAGAAAGTTTCTTGTTTTGGTTGTTTTAAGAGAACTTTCTGAAAAAACTAAACAATCTAAGCCCGTAGCAATATTTAATTTTTTAAATTCTAGATGCGAGTTCAACTCTCGCCATCTCCACTGCTTCGCCAAGAAAAACCAAAAATGCCGCTTAAAAAACCCAGAGTCAACAACCAAATAACCGCGCCGGAGCTCAGAGTGGCTGACGAGACCGGACAACAGATCGGAATAATGAACCGGGAGGAAGCGTTGAAATTAGCTCAGGAAAAAAAATTAGACCTAATTGAATTCGCCCCGATGGCCAAGCCGCCGGTGGCCCGAATTATGGATTACGGCAAATATATATACAGAGAAGAAAAAGAAGAGCGCAAGCAAAAAGCAAAACAAAGAAAAGATAGCTCTAAAACAATTAGAATCAGCTTAAATGCTGGTTTGAATGATTTGAAAATTAAGGCCGAAAAAACCGATGCCTTTCTCAAAGAGGGTCTGAAGGTGCAAGTGGAATTAGTCCTCAAAGGCCGCGCTAAATATCAAAAAACTTTTGCTGATTTGGGGAAGTTAAAGACTGAAGAATTTTTAAAATTAATAACCGTGCCGACAAAAATTATTTCCGAATTAAAAAAACAGCCGCGAGGATTTAATGTAACAATTGTGAAGCAATAATCTGTAATTTATTTCACATGACAAAATTAAAAACGAACAAAGCAATATTGAGCCGATTAAAAGTGACCGGCAAAAGAAAACTAATAAGGCGAGCTTCAAATCAATCACATTTTAATGCCAAGACCTCGGGAAAACAGCGCCGCTTGAAACGCCGGGTTTTATCTGTCAACAAGAAAGATATTAAAATGTTTAAACAATATCTGCCATATCACTAAAATATGCCCAGATATACAACTTGACTATAGCTCGTCATAAAATAACTTTGAATCTTAAATATGAATTATAAATTATATAAATTAATAATAACTAATAAAAACAGCTTGACTCGCTATATTTTATGTTAGTCAAGTTGATATACTGGGTATGCCACGAGTCAAAAGAGGAAAAATTGCATTAAAAAGGCGGGAAAAAATTTTAAAATATACTAAGGGTTACAAATGGGGCCGCAAATCAAAGGAGCGCGCCGCTAAGGAGGCCTTGCTTCACGCCTGGACTCATGCTTATCGCGACCGCCGCGTTAAAAAAAGAACGGCGCGCGCTTTGTGGCAAATTCAGCTTAATGCCGCTGTAAGGCAAGAAGATTTGAATTACAGCAAATTTATGCATGGCTTAAAAAAAGCAAAAATTGAATTGGACAGAAAAGTTTTATCGCAAATAGCCCGCCAACACCCGAAAATCTTTAAAGAAATTATAAATAAAATACAAGAAGCAAAATAAAATTTTTTTATTTGGTCTTTGTGTCATTTCTCCCGTATAAGTGGCTATAGCTATTTATACGGAAATTTTATAAGAGTCGGAATTTTTGCTTTAAATCTAAGACAATATCAATATTTTTGGCGACTATAAACCTTACAAAAGGTTTAAGATCAAAAAATTCAACAACAAAATCGATTTCATCTTTACATTCATAAGGACACACAAATACGCTTTTCTGCATTGCCAACATTCCCATATTTTTTAATTTAAATGAAAGGGCATCTCGAGCCCGTTTTTTAAATTCGGGTATATCAAAAACAACGATTCGCCAAAGACCATCCCACTTATTCTGTTTCTTGATTTCCAAAGTATCAACATCGTAATTTAAAATTCTTTCTTTCCCATCGGCAGTTAAAGTTAGAGTAATAGTACCATCTTTGTTGTTCACACATTTAATCAATTGTGATTGATACAATCTTTGTATTGCGTCATGCAAGCTCTTACGATTTATCTTCTGCCACTCTTTGCTTGCTGATTTTATGACATTAAAATATCGGTCCGGCCTCCTTGTTAAGGACAAGGAAGCGCCGGCTGCCAATATCAACAAGATTTTTTGTCCTGTCGGACCCAATCTTTTTCTTCTTTGTCCTTTTTTTCTTTTTATTCTTTCCATATTTTTATGTTTCCTGTATAACTGGCTATAGCTAACTATACGAGAATTTATTAAAGTATTCAATAGATTATTTCTACGAAGTTGCTTTTTCTCACTAAGTTGCTTTTTCTTGCTGAAGAAGAGTCTTTTTTCTTTTACCACCTCCACGGTTGTAGCCGCCGATTTTGCCATCCGAACGAATTACGCGATGGCAAGGAATTTGGGAATTAAAATTTTTATTTAAAATATTGCCGACCACCCGCCATGCTTTCGGCTTTCTTGCCGCCGCAGCGATTTCTTTGTATGTTTTAGTTTCCCCTTTCGGAATTTTTCTAACCGCTTTATAAACATTTTCTCTAAAACTAATCATTTTAACAATTTTAGCACCTCCGGCCACGGCCGGGTGTTTATAATATCGTTTTTTGCCGCCCAGCCGCGACGCGCTTGGGCAATACCATATTCCAAATAATGAAAACTATTTTTGCTGTGAGCATCGGCATCAATCGCCAATTTTATTCCGGCTTCAACCGCTTTTCTAATATATTCATCTTTCAAGTCCAAACGATAGGGATCGGCATCAATTTCAAGAATTGTCCCGGTTTCTTTGGCTGCTTTCATAATTTCTTCAACGTCAACATCATAGGGCCCGCGTTTTTGGATTAACCGACCAGTCGGATGGAATAAAATATCAGCGTTTTTATTTCTCATCGCCTTAACTATTCTTTTTGTTTGTTCGCTTCTCGGCAAATTAAAATGGGAATGAACCGCAATACCAACGACATCTAATCTTGCTAAAACTTTATCTTTAATATCTAACGAGCCGTCTTTTAAGATATTTACCTCGGCGCCTTTTAAAACTTTAATTTTGGTAAATTTTTTTTGGATTCTATCAATTTCCGCTATTTGTTTTAACAATTTCTTTTCATCGGCACCGCCAGTCATCGCCAAGCTTTTTGTATGGTCAGTTATGGCAATGTATTCTAACCCTATTTCCTGCGCTACCAGCGCCATTTCTTCAATTGAGTTTTCTCCGTCGGTCCAGTCAGTTGTGACCTGTAAATCGCCTTTTACGTCCCCATAATCAATAAGCTTGGGAAGTTTGTTTTTTAAAGCGGCCTGAATTTCGCCGGAATCCGTTCTGATTTCCGGCGGCGGCGTTGCCATTCCCAGAGCTCTATAAATTTCTTCTTCAGTTCTTCCAGCAATTAATTTTTTGCCGCGCCATAAACCGTATTCATTTAATTTATACTTCTTTTTTTCAGCTAAAATCCTTAAAGTAATATTGTGGCGTTTGTCCCCGGTAAAATACTGCAAGGCGGCGCCAAAACTTTTATCAGGTACAACCCGCAAATCGGCATCCATACCGTTTTTTAAGCGAACCATTGTTTTGGTATTGCCTTTGGAATAAATATGAACTATTTCCGGCATAGAAACAAAAAAATCAATAACTTTTTCCGGCTTCTCCGAGGTGACAAGAATATCTAAATCACCAATCGTTTCCTGCATTCTTCGAATTGAACCGGCAATCGCCGCCCTATCAACTTCTTTTAAATTTCTTAAACGATCTTCTATTAACCTGGCTTGGGGTAGAATTGAGCCCAAAATAAACCGATTGCCCGATTTCCTTAAAAATTCGATTCCTTTTAAAATTTTTTCTTCGGTCTTTTTTCCCAGACCCGCTATTTTTGCTATTTTCCCGATTTTAGCCGCTTTTTCTAAGTCATTAATATTTTTAACTTTCAATTTTTTATACAATTTAAAAATCATTTTTGGGCCCACGCCTTCAATAGAACTAAGTTCGCCAATTTTAACCGGTAATGACTTCTTTAATTTTTCGTAATATTTTAAATGGCCGGTTTTAATCAGTTCTTCAATTTTTTTGGCAATAGAAACGCCTACGCCGGGAATATCTTCAACAGCTTTGAGTCCTCCTTTTTTGTAAATCTCTGAAACTTCTTCTTCTAAATTTTCAACAGAATATCCCGCCTTTTCATAAGCGCGGGGCTTAAATTGAATTCCCTTAATCCCCAAATATTCGCCTATTTCATAAAGAATTTTTGAGATTTCTTTATTACTGTTTTTCATTGTGGTCTAACTCAATCGCAGTGCTATAAAGAGAAATCTGAATTACTAAACCTAAAAGAGACACTATGCCGACAATTAAAAACAAATTATTGAAACCGAAATATTGAGCTAAGATGCCACCGATGGCGGCCGTCCCGGCCGCCGCTAATCCGACCCCAACATTTTCAAGCGTCCATTCGGTTCCTTCTTTACCCTTATCAATATGGCGCGTGAATATGGCGTACCAACCCGGGTTGGCCAAGGCGCCGCCGATACCCAAAACAACTTGCGCTAAATAAAGATGCAACGGGGTGGTCACAAACAAATAAGCAAAGGGAACGATGCTGATTAGTGTTGAACCTGCCACCATAAATTTAAAATCATCTTTTTCGCCTTTGTGGCGGTCTATATATCTTGCGATAGGCATTTGCAAAAGCGCTCCCACTAATAAGTTGATGGTCGCCGCAAAACCGGCAGTGGCAATAGTAGCTCCGGCAATTTGATTGGTAACAAAAACAGCGAAAATCGGGCCAATTAAACCATAGGCGGAAAAAAACATAATATCGCCCAAAACCAAAACCCTGATAATTTTGTTAACAAATGAGATAAACATATTAGTTATATTTTAACATAATGCGTCCCTACGAGGAATTGAACCTCGATCTCAGCCTCCGGAGGGCCGCGCTCTATCCGTTGAGCTATGGGGACAAGCCAGTTTTATAAGCTAAACCAAATTTCTAATATGGCTCCTAAAAAGACCGCGACTCCGATTATATAATAAAGAGCGTTGGGCAGACATATTTTATACGCCGGTTTGATTTCTGAATTTTTCGCTTTTTTATGAATCATTAAAATTATAATTGCCTGAAAACCGAAAAATAGCGCGCCAACGATACTAATAACTGGAACAACGTCTCTAACACCTAAGAAGAATAAAAACAGTGGAGTAATCCCTGTTAAAGCCCAAGCAAGTTTTTTATTCAATTTCAAATCATACCAAAGTGTTTCCTTAAAATAAACGCCATAGCTTAATGCCGCCTCGGTTACGGCCAGAAGCCCCAAGATTGCTCCGAGAAACATAATAAAACCGGAATTAAGAGCGCGGGAAAATCCAAATATGGCATCTGAAGAAGTTAACTGCCCGGAAACGCCCAAAATAATAAAAACAAACATAAGATAAACAATTGCGGGAATTAAAGTTCCGTATTTTATGGCTTTCTTGAGTTTATACTTTTCAGCACCGAGCAAATCCTCCATTTTCGGTATTACCGTATAACCAGTCATAGCAAAAAGAATAACCCCATAAGGTAGAAGCATATTTTTTATATCAAATCCGCGAAAATTATTGAAATCAATATACCTAAAATTAAAAAGTGAGATTAGAATAATAATAAAAATTACCAGAGAGCTAACATAAAATTCGGTTTTGCCAAAAGTTTTCGGCCGCACCAAAACTGCCAAAAACCAAAATATAAAGAATACCACAGAACTCCAAAACACATCCTGGCCCGTGATTAGCGAAAGGAATTTCCCTCCGAAAATTATATATATCAGCAACACTCCGATGCCACCCAACAAAACAGATATCATAACCAAAGCCCCCCATGGGCGGCCCAAATAATTAAAAGCCAGTCCTATCAGGCGTTTATGGCCTTTTGTCCGTAAAGTAATTTCACCGAGAATTTGTTGAACCAACAAAACAATAAAAACAAGAACTACAAACTCCACTAGTCCCGCAAAAAATCCGGCTTTAGCAAAAACATAAGGCAAAGTAAAAATGCCGGCACCAATGGTAGTGCCGACAAGAGAAAACACCGCCAACCAAAAATTCTTGCCATGTTTATTCTCGCAGATCGCCATTGTGTTTATTAGAATTTGATTTGCTGTTTTTTAATTTTTCTTCTATTAACACAACCTTTTCTTTCTTAATTAATTTTAGAAGTTTTTCCACAAGACGCTTGGGATCCGAATCATAAACGATTTTCCCCGGCCCGCGATGCGATTTTTCTATAATTTCTTTAATCAGCTCGTCAATTTCCCAGTCGCCTTCTAAAATGCCTATTGGTTTATTGTCTTCAAAAGCAACGGTAAATTCATTCAGAGTGCCCATACGGCCGCAACCGATGATAACCGCATCCGCCGAGCGGGTAAGAAGCAAATTTCTGCCGGAATAGTCAAAGCCGGTATAGATAATCAAATCAAAATAGTTCGTCGGCAGATGATAAGTTTTGACATGGGCTTTTTCCGTAGCCGCCGGAGACAGACCAATTGAAATCCCGCCTTCTTCTTTTGCGCCTCTAGCTGTCCATAAAGGAAAACCAGTAGTGGCGCCGGTCATTAAAATAGCTTTGTGGCGAACGATTTCCCGGCCCAGTTCCACTGCTTTCTCCATGGCCCTGGCTTTGCAATGCGCTGTTTCCGCCGCCCCTGAAACAGCAATTTTATACTTCATGATGTAGCTTTTCTTAAGCATATAAAAAAATATTAAAAGTGATAATCTATATTACCTAAAAAAAAAATTTAAATCAATATTAGTATGATAAATAATCTAAAATAGTCCAAAATATATTCTAAAATCGCACAATAAGCAGGTTGACAAGCCAAAAATGCGCGATTTTTAATTTATTTTATAATAAAAGAATAAGAACTATTTACGATTCAACACATGCGACCAATTATGGGTCTTGACACGATTTGTAATTTTTGAATTAAAAATAAGTCTGTGGATAACTTAGAAGCGACCAAAATAAGATTAGTGTGAACATTTATTTAACAGGCGCTCAACAATTTATCAACAAAATCTAAATAATCCTTAGAGGATGCTTTTACTCGACTTTTTTTAAGATCTCTTCACGTTCTACATTCTCCATTTTTCTAATGGGCAAAATTACATACGGCGCATTAGAAAATGTTGAAACTATACTCTCTGTTTGGTTAATATCAGTTTGTGATATTTTACTATTAGCCAATAATTGGCATTGAGTTAATTCTTCTAAGATTTTTCTTTTGAGATTGTCGTCAACGCTATATTTTTTTATGGTATTATTTTGCGTATTTTTTAGAACAACCATTTTTGCCGTTTTTCTTGCAATATTTTTATCATTAACAATAAACTCTCCGTCCTTTTTAGAGGACAAAATTTCCGTCAAAAATTTATTTGATAATTTACTTTTGGATGTAGGGTGGTTTAAATCAGCAAAATTTTTAATATAATCGGTCATCCATTCATTAGTGGTGACATAATAACTGCCGAGTTTTATTCCCTTCAACTTATTCTGTCTAATCATTAAACCTAAATGGTCGCGGGTATAACTGTACAATTGGGCAGCAGTTTTAAGTGGGATATATTTTTCAGAGTTATTTTCTTCCATAAGTAATGAAATTTTTTGTCTTAATATCCTATTAAAATAGCTAAACTGTCACAAAATTTTTATCGCAAACGCGATATAGAATAGCTATTTCATTATAGCAAAAATAGAAAACATAGTATCTACTAAATCTGTGGACAACTTTTAAATAAAAAATTAAAAATTAATTTCAAACTGTCTTTTCACCGTTCCGTAAGAGCCCAAAGATTTTATAGTAAAATTAGGCGACGCGCCGGTAACAGTGGTTTCAATGGTCGCTCCGTTTGACATAATGGGAACCGATACCGAAGCGCCTTTTCTGATTTGATACAATTGCCATTCAACTCCGGAATCGGCGGCGTAAATCGCCGCTTGGGAATCGCCGATATCTTTAGCTAATTTTAATTGAACGATTACAATATTAACGATTAGAACAGCAATTAAAATTACGGCAGATAAAATTACTACCGTTAAAAGAAGTGCAATGCCATTTTGTGATGTACTTTGTCTAAATTTTTTCATGATTGTAAAAGCCTCTCACTAATCGTTGTTTGAACTTTTAAATTAGCGGTTTGGTTACCGATAATGCTCGTAACGCCAATTGTAATGGTGATTCGCGGCTCTAAACCGTCGCCTACCGCCTGACCCATTAAATAAAAATTTAAGTAATTAACTGTTGCTTCGGCGCCGGTAACTGCCGAGTAATTTACTCCCCCGTCGGAAGATTTTTCAATAACATTATTATTTAATCGGTAACCGGTCGCCTCTCCTTTGGCGTTAGTAAAAAAAACCGAGCTGCCTCCGCCGCTGAAATTTTTTCCCGTTTTAATTTCTCTCGCTATCGCTTCCATGGTAAACCGGACATTATCTTCCACGTTACGCAAAGCAATAATGCGGCGCTGGCTTAAAAGCGCCAATACAAAAATGCCGGTGGCCATCCCGATAACCAAACCGAAGATGCCGACGGCAACTATTAATTCTATCATCGTTAACCCGTTTTCATTATTGTGATTTTTTATTTTCAGCATTTTATTTCCAATTAAATAAGTGGCTTTCGGCCGAATTGCTATAAGTTACTCCTCTTCTCTGCCAAGTTACGGTGGAAACAACGCGGATTTCGTAACTTGAGAGGTTGGCAATGGAAATCCTTCTTATGTAATTAGTGGGACTACCGGAACTGTAATTATAAAGTCCACTGCCATTATCAAATAAAAGCGGGTTGCCGCCGTACGGCGAAAGAACGGTTGAGTTATAAGAGGCCTGATAATCTCCGCCCGCAAGACCGCTATTCCAGGACAAATTAGCAATCCAGTTGTTATCTCTTATATTTCTCGCCACTTCCAAGCCCTCGGCCGTTAAATTGGCGGCGATTAGGCGATCGCCAATATTAGAAACGTAAAAAAGAGAATTGGTTATTAACGTTAAAGCCGAGACCAGCCCGATTACAATAATACCGACCGCCACTATGGTTTCAATTAAAGTAAAACCTGCCATATTTTGTCTAAATTTAAGGTTTTGCATTTTCTTCATAAAATTTTTCAAAATTTGGACAGAGCCCTTATGGCGATGAAATAAATCCGGTTTTATTAACGGTAATCGCGCGAGTCGCAGAATTTTTATTAATCAGAGTGACACTTACCGATGTTTGGTTGGGGGTAAAGGTTACGACTGGGTCCGGTGGCGTAAAAATAATGTCAGTTAGACCGCCGCTTAAACCGCTGACCGTTATTCCCGACTCTAAATTTATTGTTTCAAAATCTTCAGAACCATTAGCGGCTCTTACAAAATCTCTGTCGGAACAATTTTGGTTTACCGCCAAATCGGCAAAAATTATGTAATTTGTAGAGTTAATCCCATTAAAATGAACCCCCCAACCGCAAGGAACGCCGGTAGTTTTAAAAACTTTTGAAGACAAGGCGAAGTTTTGCGTCCGGCGCAGATCCAAAGATAATTTTTGAGAAGACCTCAAAAGCGCCGAGTTTTGCCGTTCAGTGCCAACATTAAAAATGACAATGCCGGTAATGACAACAATAATCGCCAAAACAACCAGCATTTCAATAAGAGTAAACCCCTTAGAAGTTGTATCATTGGGCATATTTTATTAAAATTTTATCGCCGGATTTTAAAATAATTTCACCAAGAGGTTTATCAATTTCTTTATCGTTCAAATACCAATGCCATGATTTATTTTTGTCGCGAGTAAAACTGTC
>Ga0210015_1003345_pt1 | contig 14231 bp, 8 predicted proteins | sample CryGeymeta201522_FD_185471 | JGI IMG/M metagenome (GOLD analysis project Ga0210015, IMG submission 185471) | Groundwater microbial communities from Crystal Geyser aquifers in Utah, USA - Crystal Geyser metaG 2015-22 (SPAdes) (version 2) | ecosystem: Environmental > Aquatic > Deep subsurface >... | reverse complement strand
ACTCGAACATGGAGCCGGTCCAGGAGCGCAGCCCGGCGGCACTGCCCACCGAAAGAAAAGGCCGGCCCAAGGCCCCCCAGTGGCGCACCGGCACATCGCCCTTGGCAATGGCGAGCAGGCTGGTCAGGCGCGATTCAGAGGCCAACAAGTCATAAAAGCCGGCGTCACGCTGTTGCTCTGCCACCCGAAGGCCAATGTGGAGCAAGTGCCGCCGGGGGCTGTAGAGAAAGCTGAAGTCGGGCTGCCAGGCCAGTTGTTCAAGCGCGCTGGCCAGGGTTCTCAGGCGCTCGCTGGTGCTGGGCGCGTCGGTGCTTGCGGACTGGTTGGCCGGCTGGTCCAAACTGGCCGACAACAAGGTGGCGCGGTGGTCTTGCAGCAGCCACCTGAGTTCATCGCGTTGCGGCGCAGTCAGCGTGGTGCGCGCTTTCAGCAGGGGTGCAAGCCGTTGCCTTGAGGCTTCGATGGCCCGCACGGCGGCTTGGCCATCAAAAGGAGCTATCGCCAGTTCGCGGCATGCCTGTGCCACGGCCAACAAGTGGCCGCTGAGGTTGCCGCTGTCTACGGTTGACACGTAGCTGGGTAACAGCGGCTCGCCGCTTTGGGTGTCGTACCAGTTCAGAAAGTGGCCGCGGTGGCGCTCCAGCGTAAGCAGCGTGGCCAGCGTGGCCTCCAGGCGGCTCAACAACTCGTGCGTGCCGATCCAGCCGAACTGCCGCGCGCAGGCCACACTCAGCAGGTAAAGGCCGATGTTGGTCGGCGAGGTGCGGTGCGCCACGATGTCGTGGGGCGAAGTCTGCAAGTTGTCGGGCGGCAGGTGGCGGTCGTCGGGGCCGACGCAGCGCTCAAAGAAGCGCCAGGTGTCGCGGGCAATGCCGGCCAGGTAGGCTTGCTCCGGCTGGGTGAGTTCTGCCTCGGCATCGACCGGGGTGGTGCGGCTGACCAGCCAGGTCCACAGCGGCGCGGCCGCCCAGAGCAGGCACAAAGCGCTGGCCATCCAGGGTGTGGGGGAGCCAGTCCACAGCAAAGCCACCCACAGCAGCAGCGCCACCAGCGGCTCGGAGCGGTGCTGGCGCAGCACGGCTGACAGCGTGGTTTTGGCCTGCGCTTGCGCCACTTCGGCCGTAGTCCATTGCAGAAGGTGGCGCCGGCTCACAGTCATGCGGTACAGCGCCCGTCCCACGGCGTCGAGCGCCAGCAGCGACTGCTGCACCAACTGCGCCAACAGCCACAGGCCACCGAACAAGGCGCGCGCCAGGTCGGTCAGTGCAGCCCGGTAAAAGTGACCCATGGCCATGTCGTCGCGGCTCGGTGCCAGCCCGGCCAGGGTGCCCATGATGGGCCCGGCAGAAAACGCCGCCAGCACCAGGCTCAAGGCCAGCCACGGCGACAGCACCCAACCCGCCAGGCTGGCCAGCAGCAAGCCCAGCGACATCGGCGCGACCAGCGAGCGGCGCAGGTTGTCGAGCATTTTCCAGCGGTTGATGGCGCTCAGGCCGTAGCGTGCGGGCGCTAGCAAAAACGGCAACAGTTGCCAGTCGCCACGCGTCCAGCGGTGCACCCTTGACGCGGCCACGTCAGCATGAAAGGGCGCGTCTTCAAGCACCATGATGTCGCTCACCGCCGCGCAGCGGGCGATGGCACCTTCGAGCAGGTCATGGCTGAGCACTTGGCCCTCGGGCAGCCGATTGGACAACACGGCATGCAGCGCCTGCACGTTGAGCAGGCCCTTGCCGGTGAAGGTGCCCTCGGCAAACACGTCCTGGTAAATTTCCGAGCTGGCCGCGCTGTAGGGGTCAATGCCGCACTGGCCGGCAAACAGCCAGTGGTACAGCGTGAATTCCTTCGCCGTCGGCAGGGGTGTGGCCACGCGCGGCTGCAAAATGCCATAGCCCGCCACCACCTGGCGGCCGCTGGCGTCGAGCCTGGGTTGGTTGTGCGGGTGCGCGGCTACGCCGACCAATTCGCGCAGCTTGCCCGGCGGCAGTTGGGTGTCGCTGTCGAGGGTGACAACGTAGGGCAGGCCGCGCGCCATGCGCGAGTCTTCGCCCAGGTCCAGAAAAGCGCTGCTGCCGCCTTGTGCCAAGGCGTCAATGAGCAGTTCGAGCTTGCCGCGTTTGCGCTCCCAGCCAATCCAGCGCTGCTCGCTGGGGCTGTAAAGCCGCGCCCGGTGCAGCAGAATAAAGCGCGGTGCGGTGCTGGTGTCGCCTGCTGCCCGGGGGTGGCGGGCGTTGAGCTCGCGGATGCCCTGGATGGCGCTGGCAAGGCAAGCCGCGTCATCATCCGTTTCCGCTGAGTCGGCGTCGGCCCAGTCGGTGAGCAGGGCAAACTGGGCGTGCGGCTCGGGGTTGGCCAGGTAATGCAGTTCCAGCCGATGCACCAAAGCCCGGGCAGACGCCGCGCTGGTGAGCATGCCAGGTATCACCACCATCACGCCGTGCTCGGGTGGGACGCCTTTGGCGAATGCCAGTCGCGGCAAGTGGCGTGGTTTGAGCGATTCGCTGATGAGCCGGTGGATGACGGCAAGGACCGCCTCAGACGCAGGAAACAGCGCCAGCCCCATCACCAGCCAGGTCAGGCCGGCCGAGTGCTCGGTACTGTGGCGCTGCAACAGCCAAAACAAGGCAAACAGGCTGCCAAAAAGCACAGCCAGATAAGCTGGCAAGGCCAGCCGACCGATCCAGAGTGGCCAGTTCATGGCCCGGCTTGCCGGCAAGCCCAGGGCTGTCCAGAGCGCCGGCCGGCCGGTACCGCGCAGCCAGTGCGCTGTGGCGGAACTGGGGGCATCACTGGTCTCTGACATCAAGCCCAGCAACTTGCGCGCCACGGTCACTTCAGACTGGCCGCTGCGTTTGGCCAGACGTTCAATCGCGTGCAGGGTCTGGTCGCGCGTGCTGGCGTCTTCGGCGGCAAACACCGGCAAGCCCAGCATCAGACGCATCAGGGGGCTGCTTTGAGCGATGAGTTCGGGCCAGTCCGCGTCGCCAATGGCGCGCAGCGAGGTGATGGCGTTGCCCATGCTGAGGTTGTCGGCGGCCTGGTCGGCGCCTTGCTGGAGTTGCATGGCGGCCAGGTCGGGCACGACAGTGTGCAGCCAGTCCAGCAGCAGGGCCTGCTCAGAAGACGTGTCGGTGGGGTGCAGGTCTTGCAGGCGCTGGGCGATTTGCACCAGAAAAACGCGGCCAATCCCACGCGCATTGAGCAAGTCGAGCAAGGCCTCGTAGGTGCTTAGCGGAAGGGTGGCGATCTGGTCAATGCAGCGGTTGGCCACTTCACGCGCAGCCTTGTTGGTGGCAATGCGCACCGCCAGGCGGCGCAAGTTCTCGATCAGCACCACGCGCAGGGTGGTGGGCAGCGCCCACATCTCGCTCAGATTGAGTTCGCGCGCCTCCTGGTAGGCGCACAAAAAATTCACCAGCATGGCTGGATCGAACGCACCGTCGGTGTGCGCCACAAAAGCCCAGGCTACGCCGTAAACGCGCGGCAAGCCGGCCAGCGGCTCATCGATCAGCTTGGGCAAGGCGGAAAAATAGCTGCGCGGCAAGCCGGCGTTGATCTCGTTGAGTTGGGCCTCGATCAGGTGGAAGTTGTCGAGCAGCCATTCAGCTGCCGGACTGATGTCGTATCCGGCGCTGGCTTGCACGCCAATGTACTGGTGGGCTTCGCGCAAGGTGACCAGATTACCCTTGAGGCGGGGAAAAAAGTTGCCAGCCAGGGTCTTGGCGTGCGTGGCGCGGTGTGTTTGCGCCAGACTACGACCATGCCGGGCAAAGCGCTGGGGGCCAAAAATCTCGGAGCGAATGGGCGGCAGCACCGGGCCGCGCGAGCGCTCCAGCAGCTGGCACAAAAGTTCCGGCGCGTCAAGAAGTAGCGTGCGCAGCTTCGGCTGTGCCAGGCGCGTCAAAGCATCCAAGCGCCGATACCGATGACCAGGGCAAGCACCGTCAAGGTTGACACAAAGCGTGTCGCCACAAAGCTGTGCAGGGATTCGGTCGCACCATGCAGGGTCAGCAAATGCCGGTGCAGTTGCGGGCAGGCGTTCAGATGCTCGCCCAGCGCTGCCAGGTCGGCACGGCTTGATTTGGCATTGTCACCGTGCGCGGCGGTGCACCACGCAAGGCGTGTTGTGTTGGGGCTATGCATATATGTATCTCCCTCCGCCCGGCGCAAACACCGGGCGGACTCAGGGTTAACGTTGGCCGGTGACTTCGATGTCAACGCGGCGGTCAGGCTGCAAGCAGGTGATCAGGGCTTGCGTCACTTTGGTGCCGACACAGTCACCAGGCTTGGTGACAGGGTCTGCGCCGTTGACGCCCTTGACGTTCATCTTGCTGGGCGGAATGCCCGCAGAAGTCACCAGGTAGTTGGCAACGGCTTGGGCACGCTCGGTGGACAGCTTCTGGTTATAGGCTTGCCGGCCAATGCGGTCGGTGTGGCCGGTGACGTTGATCACGTCAAAGTCAAGCCCGCGCAAATCAGCAGCCAGCTTGTCGAGCTCGGCGCGCCCCGTGGGCTTGACGGCGGCGCTGTCAAAGTCAAACAGCGAGTCAGCTGAAAGCGTCACTTTTTGCGGCATGGGAGCAGGTGCTGGTGCCGGTGGTGGTGGCGGTGGCGCCACGTACACCGGCGCTGGCGCCTGGGCCACCACCACAGGTGGCGGCACGTAGGTCTGCGCCACCGGGGTCGGCGTTTTGCCGCCAAAGCGATAGACCAGGCCGACGGAGGCCAGGTCGATGTCGCCCTTGTTGCCCACAGCGTCGTTGATGCGGTAGCGCTCGATTTCGGCGCGCAGGCTCAGCGCCTCGGTGAAGGCATATTGCACACCCAGACCGACCTTGAGATTGGTGTCGCGCTTGCTCGGGCTGGGGTCGAGCACGTTGACAGCGCCGGTGCCGCTGAAGTTACCTTTGGTATCAGCATAAGTGACGCCAAGGCGGCCGAAGGCAGAAAACTTCTCGGTGAGCGGCAAAATGCCGACAACATCCATGTTCACGCCCTTGACCTTGATGTCGCCATTCAAGGTGCCGGTGGGCACGGTGTTGGCGACAAAGCCAAATTGACCGAGGTCGAAATAACCGGCTTCCACCGCCAGGTACTTGTTGTACTGGTAGCCGCCAAAGAGCTTGTAGCCGCGGTCGCGATCATCATCGGCAATCGACGTGGCGGTCAGGCCACTGCCAAGCAGGCCGCTGGCGATGCGATCATGGTCAATGCTGGCCTCGGTTACGCCGTAGTTAGCGCCGGCGTACCAGCCCGCAGCATCTTGGGCCATGGCCAAAGGGGCCGCCATGAGGGCGAGTGTCAGCAGGCTGAGCTTGCCTGCGCTGCTGACGGATTTGGTTTTGATGTGTTTCATGTGGTTCTCCGGATTATTGGGCTGGCACGTTGATGACGGTGTTGACCATAGTGACTGAGGCGCCCAGGGACAAGGCACGGCCGTTCAGTGTGACGGGATTGACGTTGCCAGCGGTCGAGATAACGACCCCGTCTTGTGCAATGATGGTGCCGACCATGGTGCCGCCACCGGCTGCATTGATGGTGGCTGTGGAACCGACTTGCCAGAAGACATTCTTGCCCTGAGCGCCACCTGCGAGGATGATGCTTTGCGGGAACGCTGCGCCAGGACCGCCAACTGTCAATGTGGTTGCCATCTGGAACACCCAGGTGGCATTGGCATCACCTTGCGCATCGAGCGTGAGGTTGCCGCCCTGGATCATGTAAGAGCCACCAGGCGCCACATAGGTGCCTGGCAACAGCGTGACACCGGCCAGATTGGCACCCGGCGCCGGGCTCGCGCCACCGACGGGTCTGGCGACCAGGGCCAGGTAGGCAGTTTGTGCATCCAGGCGGGCTTGTGTCGCCAGGGCGCACTCGGGTGCACTCGGGCCGGCAGAATTAGCGCCTGTCGTCGAGTTGGTGCAGGTGTAAATCACGCCTTTGACCAAGCCAGTCTTTTCGGTGTAGACGTCATTACCGTACGCGATGTCTTCATAAAAGCCGGTGATCGCGGAGGTCCCCGTGGCGATGGTGCCAATGTCGCCGTTGATAACGGTCAGGATACCCGTATTGGTCATCCCGGCGGTACCGCCAAACGTACCGAAAGGCTCTGCCAGTTTCAAGTCCACCAAGGGGGTCGCCGACGGCGGTGTGAGCGCCTCCGTGAGCCCAGTTCTGAAGGTCCAGACCTCGCTGACAGCCAGCGCATTACCCGCCAGATCCGTCGACGCCGTGGTGATTGTGGCGGTGTACAAAGTGTCAACAGTCAGATTGGCATTCGGCGTGAAGGTCGCATTTTTGTTCTGCGGGCCCAAAGTTACCGTTCCTGAAACAGGACCACCGTCACTGGACAGCGTGAAGCTGTCGGTGTTGATGGTCAACGGGTTCATGCCTTCATTGAAAGTTGCCTTGACCAAGGTATTGGTCGGGACATTGATGTCGCCGTCAGCCGGTGTCACCGGTACGACCGTTGGTGCCGTGGTGTCAAGTGCACTTCCGACGGTGAATTGCCACGGATAGTCGCTCACCATGTTCACGCCCGTGCTGTCTTTGACCGCAGACGTGACGGTTGCTGTGCAGGTTCCGGCCAGTGAACCCGCAGGCACGCTCAGAGTGGCTACTTTGGTGGCGGGCAGGTATGTCACTGTGCCAGTCGGCGCCGGAGCAGCATCAGGGCAATTCAACGTAAAGCTACTCTGGGTAATGGTGGTCGCATCCATCGGCTCGCTGAAAGCCGCGGTGATCAAGCTTGTGTTGGAGGCTACGTTCAAGGCACCCCGAAGCGGCGAAACAACCGTGACCGTGGGCGGGCCAACAACCACGTTCGCAATGGCGCCAGTGCCCAGAATGGTGTCTTGACCGCCACCGCCGCAAGCGACCAGAACGGCGCTCAGAACCGGCGCCATGAGCCATGACAGCGGCCTGAAATTGAGTTGTGATTTGTTCATATAGCTACCTGTTAAGTTGATCCAAAACCTTCTTGGTGCCGGGCCAACACGCGTTGACTTAGCACTGATGCCGTGCATGCCGCAAATAGGCAGTCTGCACAGCAGGTTTCAGTATCGGCAGGTGACGGCGCGGTGTCTGTGTGCCACCGAACACAAGGCAAAACGGGGACACGTTTACTTGCGTCTGAGTGAAGCATTGATTATTCGCAAGGCGTTGGTTTCGGGCCTTGCTATTCTGGGAAAAATATGATTTTGTTGTCACATTTCTACCAGGAGAAGCCATGAAGACCGACGCAGAGATCAAGAAGGATGTGCTGGCCGAATTGTTGTGGGACCCGCTGATTTCCGAAACCAAAGTTGGTGTGAGCGTCAATGCGACCCGCTGACACACATGCCTGGATGCTGGCGCAAGCCATCGAGCTGCTGCAAGGCGCCAATCAACTGCACCGGCAGTTTTTTCAATTGGGAAGCGCGGGCGACGTGCCGCGCTGGGAGCCGCCGGTGGACATGTATGGCGACGCGCAGGCGCTTTGCCTGCTGATTGCGCTGCCGGGTGTTGCGCCAGAGCGGCTTGAAGTCAGCTTGGAGCAGCGGGTGCTGACGGTGTACGGCGAGCGTTCGCTGGCTGACGATTTTGCTGCCGGCACCATTTTGCAACTTGAAATTCCGTATGGCCGCTTTGAGCGTCGTGTGCTCTTGCCCCATGCCGATTACGGTGTGGCCGACATGGTGTTGCGCAACGGCTGCCTGCGACTCACGTTAGAGAGGCAAACATGAATCCGATCAAGCCTTTGATGGACGCCGGCAGTCCGGCCACGGCGGCTGCGCCTGAAGGTCAGCAGCAGCTCGGCGGCGCACAGGCACCCGTGTTGCAGCCCACGCTGCCGGAAGATGCCATGGTGATCGTTCCGGTGCGCAATATGGTGCTGTTTCCCGGCATGATCATGCCCATCAGCATTGGCCGCGAGCGCTCGATCAAGGCGGCGCAGTATGCCGTCAAGGCCGAGTTGCCGGTGGGTATTCTGATGCAGACCAACCCCGAAATTGATGCGCCCACGCCCGCCGACCTGGCGCCCATGGGCACGGTGGCTGCTGTGTTGCGCTACGTCACCACGCCAGACGGCTCGCACCACATCATTTGCCAGGGGCAGCAGCGCTTTCGGGTGCTGGGCTACGTGGACGGTTTTGATTTCATGGTGGCGCGCGTCGAGCGCATTGCCGATGCCGGTGGCGAGGACGATCGCGACATAGAAGCGCGCTTTTTCCAGCTCAGGGAGCGCGCGGTAGAGGTGCTGCAACTGCTGCCCAAGGTGCCCCAGGAGATGCTGCAGGCGGTGCAGGACGTGGAAAGCCCCGGCATGCTGGCCGACCTGGTGGCCGGTTATGTGGACATCAAGGTGGCGGAAAAACAGGAGCTGCTTGAAGAGGTTGACCTGCGCGCGCGGCTCGACCGCGTCATCGACATGCTGGTGCACCGCATTGAAGTGCTGAATTTGTCGCGCGACATTGACCAGCGCACCAAGGCCAGCATCGGCCAGCGCGAACGCGAATTTTTATTGCGCGAGCAGCTCAAGGAAATCCATAAAAAGCTGGGCGAAGGAGAAGGTGGCGGCGACAGCGCGTCTGAACTGGCCGAACTGCACAAGGCCATCGATGAAGCCGGCATGCCCGAGGAGGTGGCCAAGCAGGCCAATAAAGAACTCAAGCGGCTGGAGCGCATGTCGGACAGCTCAACCGAGTATTCGATGGTGCGCACCTACCTGGACTGGCTGGTGGAAATCCCGTGGAAGCCACCGGAGGTTGATGCCATTGACGTGGCGCAGGCGCGCAAGGTGCTCGACGACGACCACTTCGGGCTGGAGCAAGTCAAAAAACGAATCGTCGAATTTTTGGCGGTGCGCAAGCTCAAGCCCGGCGGTCATGGGCCCATTTTGTGCCTGGTGGGGCCGCCGGGGGTGGGCAAGACGTCGCTGGGCCAGTCCATCGCACGGGCGCTGGGGCGCAAGTTTGCGCGGGTTTCGTTGGGTGGCGTGCACGACGAGGCCGAGATTCGCGGCCACCGGCGCACCTACATTGGCGCGCTGCCGGGCAACATCATCCAGGCGCTGAAAAAGGCCGGCACGCGCGGCTGCGTGCTGATGCTCGACGAGATCGACAAGCTTGGCAGCGGCGTGCACGGCGACCCGTCGTCGGCGCTGCTGGAAGTGCTTGACCCGCAGCAAAACAACACGTTTCGCGACAACTACCTGGGCGTGCCGTACGACTTGTCACAGGTGATTTTTATTGCCACCGCCAACATGCTCGACACCATTCCCGGGCCGCTGCGCGACCGCATGGAGGTGCTGAATTTGGCCGGTTATACACAGGAAGAAAAGCGTGAAATTGCCAAGCGCTACCTGGTGCAGCGGCAGCTTGACGAGACCGGTCTCACGCCAGCGCAGTTCACGCTCACCGATGACGCGCTGATGAGCATCATTCGCCACTACACGCGCGAGGCCGGCGTGCGCAACCTGGAGCGCCAGATTGGTGCCGTTTGCCGCCATGTGGCAGTGCGCATTGCCGAGGGCAAGGCCACAGCCCAAACCATCGATGAGCCTGATCTGGGCGAGATTTTGGGTCAGTCGAAGTTCGAAAACGAGGTGGCCTTGCGCACAGGCATGGCAGGTGTTGCGACCGGGCTGGCCTGGACCCCGGTGGGCGGCGACATTTTGTTCATCGAGGCCAGCCGCACGCCGGGCAGCGGGCGCTTGATTCTGACCGGCCAGCTTGGCGATGTGATGAAGGAGTCCGCCCAGGCGGCGCTGACGCTGGTGAAGTCACGGGCGCCGGGGCTCAAGCTGGCGCCTGAGGCGTTTGAAAAGGTCGATGTGCACATTCATGTGCCCGCCGGTGCCGTGCCCAAAGACGGGCCCAGTGCTGGCGTGGCCATGTTCATCGCGCTGGCCTCATTGTTTCTGGACCAGCCAGTGCGCAGCCAGGTGGCCATGACCGGCGAGATCAGCTTGCGTGGCCTGGTGCTGCCGGTTGGCGGCGTCAAGGAAAAAGTGCTGGCGGCGCTGGCGGCGGGCATCAAGACCGTGATGTTGCCCGCGCGCAACCGCAAGGACCTCGAAGAAGTGCCGGCGCAGGCCCGGGCGCAGCTTGAATTCATCTTTCTTGATGATGTCGAGCAGGCCTTGCAGGGCGCGATTGACATGGCGCTGGTGCAAGCGCCAGCCTTATGAGCGTGTGGGGCGGACTTCAGTCCGCCATGGTCGACTGAAGTCGACCCCACAGTCCCCACACCAAGCCCAGACGTTGTGTTCATGAAGCGGATATCACGGCGCATCAGCCACACTGGCCGGGCTTTTGCTGCTGCCCCGGCGCCAGGCTTTCTCCAACTCTACCGCCACGCCCACCGTGGCTGCGGCGGCCAGGCAAATGAGTAGCTCGCCCAGACTCAGCGGCTGGGTTTTAAAGATGGGGTTGAGCGCCGGCACGTAAATGGTGGCCATTTGCAGCACAAAGGTGAGCAGCACGGCACCGAGCAAAGGCTTGTTGCTGCCCAGGCCGAGCTGCCACAGCGAATCGCGCTCGGAGCGGATCGTCATCACATGGGCCATTTGCGCCAGCGTCAGCACGGTGAACACCATGGTCTGCCAGTGCGCGTTGCCGGTGGCTAGCGCCCAGGCTTGCACGCCCAGGCACACGCCGGCAATCAGCAGGCCAATGCCCAAAATGTGCTGCCACATGCCGTTGGCGAACATGCTCTCGGTTTGCGGCCGGGGCGGGCGCTGCATGACGCCGCGCTCGGCCGGTTCGGCCGCTAGCGCCAGGCCGGGCAGGCCGTCAGTAACCAGGTTGACCCACAGGATGTGGATGGGCAGCAGCGGGATCGGCAGAAAAATGAGTGGTGCCAAAAACAGCGTCCAGATTTCACCCGAGTTGCTGGTCATGGTGTAGCGCACAAACTTGCGGATGTTGTCGAAAATCCGTCGCCCCTCGCGCACCGCCTTCACGATGCTTGCAAAGTTGTCATCGAGCAGCACCATGCTGGCGGCCTCACGCGCCACGTCGGTGCCGCCCTTGCCCATGGCGATACCAATGTCGGCGCGTTTGAGGGCTGGGGCATCGTTTACGCCATCACCGGTCATCGCCACAATTTCGCCCTGTGCCTGCAAGGCGTCAACAATGCGGATTTTTTGCGCCGGGTCAACGCGGGCATACACCTGCACCTGCGAGACGCGCAGCAGCAGCGCGGCGTCGTCAAGCGCACTCAGGTCTTGCCCGGTCAGCACCTCGGCCTGCGCGTTGTCCACAATGCCCAGCCGCAGGGCAATGGCGCGCGCCGTGGCCGGGTGGTCGCCGGTGATCATCACCGGCAAGATACCGGCCGTGATGCAGTCGCGCACGGCGGCGGCGGCCTCGGGGCGCGGCGGGTCGATGAGTGCGATCAAGCCTAAAAACTGCAAATGCTGCTCGACGGTGTCGGGCGTCAGTGTGTTTGGCAAGGCGGCATGGTCACGCCGTGCCAGGGCCAACACGCGCAGGCCCTGGGCCGCCAGCGTGTCGGCTTGGTTGATCACCATTTGAGCGTCCAGCGGCAGAGCGCCCTCGGGCGTCCATTGCGACTCGCAACGCAGCAGCACCGATTCAGGGGCGCCTTTGGTGTAGCCGGTAAAACCCGCTGCACTGGCATGCAGCGTGGTCATGCGCTTGCGCTCGGAGTCAAAGGGCAGCTCTTTCAGGCGGGGCCATTGGGCATCCAGGTCCGCCTTGTCAATGCCAGCGGCCTGCGCTGCCACTACCAGCGCGGTCTCGGTGGGGTCGCCCTGCCAGTCTTGTGTAGGGCTGTCGCTGGAACTGTCACTGGTGCCTTCGCTGCTTTGATTGCGGTGCGAATCATTGCACAGCGCAGCAGCGCGCAGGGTTTCCAGTAGCACCGGCTCAGGTGCTTGGTCGCCAGGCACCCAGGAATGCTCTGGTGCCCAGACCAGTTCGGCGTGCATTTTGTTTTGCGTCAGGGTGCCGGTTTTGTCGGAGCAAATGGTGGTGACCGAGCCCAGCGTTTCCACCGAGGGCAGGCGCCGCACCAGCGCATTCACGGCGACCATGCGCTTGGCGCCCAGCGCCAGCAGCACCGACACCACGGCGGGCAAGGCCTCTGGGATGGCGGCCACGGCCAGGCTGATGGCGGTGAGCGCCATCAGCAGCGCCTGCTCGCCGCGCCAGATGCCAGCGACAAAAATCACCACACAAATACCGATCACCACCAGCGCCAATCGTTTGCCGAAGGCGGCCAGGCGCCGTTGTAACGGCGTGGTGCGGTCCTCGGGGTCGAGCAGTTGCGCCACTTTGCCAAGTTCGGTGTGCGAGCCGGTGGCAACCACCAGGCCGCGCCCGCGGCCACGGGTGGCGGTGGTGCCCTTGAAGGCCATGTTGAGACGGTCGCCCAGCGCGCTGTCAGCCGAGTCGGGCAGGGCCGCCGTGTTTTTTGCCACAGTAACCGATTCGCCGGTGAGCGCCGACTCGTCCACCTGCAGTTGCGCGCTGTGGATCAGGCGCAGGTCGGCGGGCACCTTGTTGCCGGCCTCAAGCAACACAATGTCACCCGGCACCAGATTGCTGGCGGCCACTTCCTGGGTTTGCTGGCTGCGCACCACGGTGGCCCGCGCTTCGGCCAATTCTTTGAGCGCCGCCATGGCGCGGTCGGCACGCCAGCTTTGCATGAAGCCGATCACGGCGTTGAGCACCACGATCACCAGAATCGCCACGGTGTCGATCAGCTCACCAATCAGGCCCGACACCAAGGCGGCGGCCAGCAGCACCAGCACCATGAAGTCGGTGAACTGCGCCGCCAGAATGGTCAGCGGCCCGCGCTGCGCCTTGCTTGGCAACTCGTTGGGGCCGTGCAACGCCAGGCGTCGCTCGGCTTCGTCCGGATGCAGGCCGTGCTCGGGATCGACCGCCTGCTCGGCGGTGAGCGCAAGCACCTCGCGCTGGTGCCAGGAAAGCGGCTTGGCTGAGGGGGGCACAGAAGGCGGGGTTGGGGTTGTGCTGGCCTGCATGCGCGCCATGGCAGCTCAGCTCTGCCGCAGATGGCTCGGCACCAGCGCCTGCAGTGCCTGCACCTGGCGCTCCAGCAGCTCGATCTGGATCAGCTTTTCCAGCAGCATGGCCACGGTAAACAGGTCCAGGTCAAAGTCCATCCGCAACTTGGCAGCGACGCGCATGGGCGTGAGCCAATGGGCGCTGAAGGCACGCTCGGGCAGGCTGGTCAGCGGCACCAGGGCGTTGTAGTCCACCAGTTCGTCCAACTCGGCCGGGCTCATGCCGCAGCAGTCGGCAAGCTCGGTGAGCGTCATGACTTCGGTGCTGTCAAGCGTGAAACTTTCAATGCTGGCGTGATTCATTGGTTCCCTCCTCGGGGCATGAAGTGTGAAACTTTGGCCAATTCCTGGAACAACTCGCGCTCGCGCTCTGACAGCGTGGCGGGCACGTCGATGTGGACGATGGCATACAGGTCGCTTTTGTCCGCCGCCAGGCCGCGCCCGCGCAGCCGCAGCTTGCGCCCGCTGCGAGTGCCGGGTGGGATGGTCAGCAGCACGGGGGCGTCGAGCGTCGGCACCTCGACTTCGGCGCCGAGCGCGGCTTCCCAGGGCGCCAGCAGCAGGTCGAAGTACAGGTCGTGGTGATCGGGCCGGAAAACCGCGTGCGGCGCCAGTTTGATGTGGAGGTAAATGTCACCATCGGGGCCACCATTGCGGCCCTTGCCGCCCTGGCCGCGCAGGCGCAATTTCTGGTCTTGGCTGGCGCCCGGCGGGATGGTGACTTGCAGCGTGCGCTCCTGTGCGCCGTCGGCCAGCGTCAGATTGACCGAGGTGCCGTGGCGGGCTTGTTCGAGTGGGATGGTGACCGAGGTCTCGAAGTCCTGGCCCTTGATGGGCATGGCCTGGCGGGGTTGACCTCTTTGGCCCCCGCGACCCTGCCCCATGGCGGCCAGCAAATCGGCCAGGTCCACGCCATCCAGATCATCAAACGACATGCCGCCGGGCGCAAAGTCTTGTTGCCATTGCGGCGGCGGCCTGAAGTCGGCACCGCTTGCGGGGTGGCCGAGTTCGTCATAGGCGGCGCGCTTGGTTGTGTCTTTCAGCGTGGCGTAGGCCTCGCCAATTTCCTTGAACCGCACCTCGGCATCGGGCGCCTTGGACATGTCCGGGTGGTGGGTGCGCGCCAGTTTGCGGTAGGCCTTCTTGATGTCATCCAGGCTGGCCGTGCGCGGTACGCCCAGGATGGCGTAATAGTCTTTGT
>Ga0210015_1003340_pt1 | contig 14241 bp, 10 predicted proteins | sample CryGeymeta201522_FD_185471 | JGI IMG/M metagenome (GOLD analysis project Ga0210015, IMG submission 185471) | Groundwater microbial communities from Crystal Geyser aquifers in Utah, USA - Crystal Geyser metaG 2015-22 (SPAdes) (version 2) | ecosystem: Environmental > Aquatic > Deep subsurface >... | reverse complement strand
CAGCCGCTTTGCGCGCCGCAATGAGTGATTTGCGCGGGTCAAATTCGCTCGGGTTTTGGGCAAAGCTCTGGCGCATGGCACCGGTCATGGCCAGGCGGATGTCGGTGTCGATGTTGACCTTGCGCACACCACTCTTGATGCCGCGCACAATTTCTTCGACCGGCACGCCATAAGTTTCTTTCAGGTCGCCGCCAAACTGGCGAATGATCGCCAGCCACTCTTGCGGCACGCTGCTGGAGCCGTGCATCACCAGGTGCGTGTTGGGAATTTGCGCGTGGATTTGCGCAATGCGGTCAATGGCCAGGATGTCGCCGGTGGGCTTGCGGGTGAACTTGTACGCACCGTGGCTGGTGCCAATGGCAATGGCCAGCGCGTCGACACCGGTTTTGGCGACAAAGTCTTTGGCCTGCACCGGTTCGGTCAGCATCTGGTCGTGGCTGAGTTTGCCTTCGGCGCCCACGCCGTCTTCTTCACCGGCTTCACCGGTTTCCAGACTGCCCAGGCAACCCAGCTCGCCTTCAACCGATACGCCCACGGCGTGCGCCATCTCGCACACGCGCCGCGTCACGTCGACGTTGTATTCGTAGCTGGCGGGGGTTTTGGCATCGGCCAACAGCGAACCGTCCATCATCACGCTGGTAAAGCCCGAGCGGATGGACTGCTGGCAAACCGCCGGGGTGGCGCCGTGGTCCTGGTGCAGCACCACCGGAATATCGGGGAACGATTCCACCGCCGCCAGCACCATGTGGCGCAGGTAAGCTTCGCCAGCGTATTTGCGCGCACCGGCGCTGGCCTGCAGAATCACCGGGCTGTCGGTAGCCACCGCGGCTTCCATGATGGCCTGGATTTGCTCCAGGTTGTTGACGTTGAACGCGGGCACGCCGTAGTTGAACTCGGCGGCATGGTCGAGCATTTGGCGAAGGGATACGAAAGCCATGGTGATGTCTCCTGGTGGTTTTAAGAAAATTGGCCTCTAGCCCTTACTACGTATGCGCAAGCAGCTAGTTATTTAATAGTAAAAACGGCGGCTCAGCTGGGCCGCTTGGGGGCTGGTAGGGCGGACTTCAGTCCGCCATGGTCGACTGAAGTCGACCCCACAAAGCCACAGAGCTATCCCGCGGCGCGCTTTTGCAGAATCTCAAACGCGGGCAAGGTTTTGCCTTCCAGCACTTCCAGAAAAGCGCCGCCGCCTGTGCTGATGTAGCCCACGTCTTTTTCAATGCCATATTTGGCAATGGCGGCCAAGGTGTCACCCCCGCCGGCAATGCTGAAAGCGTTGGACTCGGCAATCGCCTGCGCAATGACCTTGGTGCCATTTTCAAACGCGGCGAACTCAAACACCCCCACCGGGCCGTTCCACACAATCGTGCCCGCCGCCTTGAGCTGCTCGGCCAGCTTGGCGGCGGTTTGCGGGCCAATGTCCAGAATCAGATCGTCGTCGGCCACATCAGTGGCGGCTTTGACCGTGGCCACAGCATCGGCGGCAAAGGTTTTGGCGCAGACCACGTCGGTGGGGATCGGCACAGCCGCCCCGCGTGCCTTCATGGCGGCAATCACTGCGGTGGCTTCGCCCAGCAAGCCAGGTTCGGCCAGGCTTTTGCCAATGTTCAGGCCAGCAGCCAGCATGAAGGTGTTGGCAATGCCGCCGCCCACAATCAGGTTGTCCACATTCTTGGCCAGCGCTTGCAGGATGCTGAGCTTGGTGCTGACCTTGCTGCCCGCCACAATGGCCACCAGCGGGCGCTTCGGGTTGGCCAGCGCCAGGTTAATGGCGTCGATTTCTGCAGCCAGCAAGGGGCCAGCGCAGGCAATGGGCGCGTATTGGGCGATGCCGTAGGTGGTGCCTTCGGCGCGGTGAGCGGTACCAAAGGCGTCGTGCACAAACACGTCGCACAGGGCGGCGAGCTTGCGGCTGAGTGCTTCGGTGCACTTTTTTTCGCCCACGTTGACACGGCAGTTTTCCAGCATCACCAGTTGGCCAGGTTGGACATCCACACCGTCGACCCAGTTGGCCACCACCGGCACTTCTCTACCAAGCAGTTCGCCCAGGCGCTTGGCCACGGGCGCCAGCGAGTCTTCGGGCTTGAATTCGCCCTCGGTCGGGCGACCCAAATGGCTGGTGACCATGACCGCCGCCCCAGCGGCCAGCGCCATCTGGATGCACGGCACGCTGGCACGGATGCGGGTGTCTTCGGTGATGTGGCCCTGCTTGTCCTGCGGCACATTCAGGTCGGCACGGATAAAGACCCGCTTGCCGGCGGCAAAGCCACTGGCGATCACATCGGCAAAACGCAATACTTTCATCTTCAAACTCCAATCATGAACAAAACGGCTTGGGGCTGCGATTTTGACAGGCACGCCTCAGTTGACGGACGGCACCACGGTATCAGGCAGCGGCTCGGCATGGCGGTAGGCTGCGCGGTGCGCCAGCACTTGTACGGCCTCAACAACGCGTTCGGCGGTGATGCCAAAGTGCGCGTACAGCTTGGGCGCCGGGGCCGATTCGCCAAACGTGGGCATGCCAATGACCATGCCGGTGCGGCCAACGTATTTGCGCCAGAAGTCAGGGTGTGCGGCTTCAATGGCCACGGTGGGCAAGCTCAGCGGCAAAACCATTTCCTGGTAGGCCTCGCTCTGGCGGTCAAACACATTGGTGCACGGCATCGACACCACGCGGGTGGCAATGCCCTGGGTGGCCAGTTCGGCCTGCGCCTTCATGGCAATTTCAAGCTCGCTGCCGGTGGACAAAATCGCCGCTTGCGCGCCCGGCATGTCTGACAGGATGTAGCCGCCTTTGCGAATTTTTTCAACCTGGCTGATGCTTGACAGGCGCGGCAGGTTTTGGCGACTCAGGCACAAGGCGCTGGGGCCGTCGCGGCGCTCCACCGCGCAGGCCCAGGCCACCGCGGTTTCCAGCCCATCGGCCGGTCGCCATACGTCCAGCCCGGGGATGATGCGCAAGCTGGGAATGTGCTCGACGCTTTGGTGCGTGGGGCCGTCTTCGCCCAGGCCGATGCTGTCGTGGGTGAAGACGTGAATCACGCGCAGTTTCATCAGCGCGGCCATGCGGATGGCGTTGCGGCTGTAATCGCTGAAGGTCAGGAAGGTGCCGCCGTAGGGGATGTAGCCGCCGTGCAGCGCGATGCCGTTCATGATGGCGGCCATGCCAAATTCACGCACGCCGTAGCTGAAGTGGTTGCCCCAGACATCGCGCCTGGCGCGCACGCAGCCCTTGAAGTTGGTCAGGTTCGAGCCGGTCAGGTCAGCGCTGCCACCAAAAAATTCGGGCAGCAGCGGGGCAATCGCATCGAGCGCATTCTGGCTTGATTTGCGCGTGGCAAAGGCGGTCTCATTGGCGGCAATGGTCTCCAGCAAAGCGGGCAATTGTTCGGCAAAAGAGTCCGGCAAATCCCCTGCCATGCGGCGCTGGAATTCAGCAGCCTCCACCGGGTGGGCGGTGCGGTAGGCGGCAAAGCGCTCGTTCCAGGCGTGCTCGGCCGCCACGCCGCGCGTCACCGCGTTCCATGCCACGGCAATGTCGTTGGGGATTTCAAATGGTGCAGCCGTCCAGCCCAGCGCGTCACGGGTGGCCTGCACTTCGGCCGCACCGAGTGCTGCGCCGTGCACATCGTGCGTGCCGGCCTTGTTGGGCGAGCCCATGCCGATGACGGTTTTGCAGCAGATCAGCGTGGGCTTGCCGTCGGCTTTCACCGCCTGCGCTTTGGCGGCTTTCACCGCTGCATCAATCGCCGCCGGGTTGTGGCCGTCCACGGCGGGGATCACGTTCCAGCCATAGGCCTCAAAGCGTTTGGGGGTGTCGTCGGTGAACCAGCCTTCGACGTGACCGTCGATGCTGATGCCGTTGTCGTCATAAAACGCCACCAGCTTGGACAGGCGCAGCGTACCGGCCAGCGCGCAGGCTTCGTGGCTGATACCTTCCATCATGCAACCGTCGCCCATGAAGGCGTAGGTGAAGTGGTCAACAATTTGCACATCTGGTTTGTTGAATTCGGCGGCCAGCAGCTTTTCGGCAAACGCCATGCCCACCGCGTTGCTGATGCCCTGGCCCAGCGGCCCGGTGGTGGTTTCCACGCCGGGGGTGATGCCAAATTCAGGGTGCCCGGCGGTCTTGCTGTGCAGCTGGCGGAAGTTTTTGATTTCTTCCATCGGCAGGTCGTAGCCGGTGAGGTGCAGCAAGGCATAGATCAACATCGAGCCGTGGCCATTGGAGAGCACAAAACGATCGCGATTGGCCCAGTGCGGGTTGGTCGGGTTGTGGCTGAGGTGCCGGTTCCACAGCACTTCGGCAATATCGGCCATGCCCATGGGCGCGCCGGGGTGGCCGCTTTTGGCTTTCTCAACCGCATCGACAGCGAGCATGCGGATCGCGTTGGCCATTTGTTTGGCCAGTTCAGTAGAAGGAGTGTTCATAACGATTCCAAAAAAATGACGAAATAGCGTGCATTCAGCGTGAACGCCGCGGAACCGGCTTTGCCGGGCCGCAGGCGTTGCCCCCCAGTGGGGGGTGACGGCGCAGCCGACTTAAGCGGCGTTCAAATTCAAGCGGCATTTTTCTGCCGTTCCATCATCCGCCAGACGAACGGTGTGAAGATGAGTTGCATGGCCAGTTCCATCTTGCCACCGGGCACCACGATGGTGTTGGCACGGCTCATGAAGCTGCCGTCGATCATGCTGCGCAGGTACTGGAAATCAATGCCTTTGGGGTTGGCAAAGCGGATAACGACCATGCTCTCGTCGGCGCTGGGAATGTCGCGCGCAATGAACGGGTTGCTGGTGTCGACCATCGGCACGCGCTGGAAGTTGACATGCGTGTGCTGGAACTGCGGACAGATGTAGTTCACGTAGTCGGGCATGCGGCGCAGGATGGTGTCGGTGACGGCTTCGGTGCTGTAGCCGCGCTGGCTCTTGTCGCGGTAGAGCTTCTGGATCCACTCGAGGTTGATGACCGGCACCACGCCGATCAGCAGGTCCGGGTGCTGGGCGATATTGACCTCAGGGGTGACCACCGCGCCGTGCAGGCCTTCGTAAAACAGCAGGTCGGTGTTGGCGGGCACGTCTTCCCAGGGGGTGAAGGTGCCGGGATCTTGCTTGTATGGGGCCGCTTCTTCGGGGTCGTGCAGGTATTTGCGGCGCTTGCCGGTGCCGGTTTCGGCGTAGTTGCGAAACAGTGCTTCAAGCTCTGAAAACAGGTTGTTCTTGGCGCCAAAATGGCTGAAGTTTTTGTCACCAGCGGCCTCGGCTTCGGCCGCCTTGAGCTTCATCTGTTTGCGGTCGTAGCGGTGAAAGCTGTCGCCTTCAATGATGGCGGCGCTGATGCTTTCGCGGCGAAAAATATTGGCAAAGGTGCGGGTGACGGAGGTGGTTCCGGCGCCGCTGGAGCCGGTGATGGCGATGATGGGGTGGCGTGCTGACATGGTCTGTGTCTCCTGAAGGTTAAAAACTTTTTATATAAGAAATTGGCCTCTAGCCCTTATTTAATAAGGGCTAGCAGCTATTACTTTTGATTAGTCACGAAACAGGCTGCGCTCATGAAAAAGCGGGTTCTCAAACTGCGCGGGTGCCGGCTCGTGGTGGTAGCGCTCGATGCGCTCCACCTCGTTCTTGGAGCCAAACACAAAGCCGATGCGCTGGTGCAGGCTGGTCGGTTGCACGCCCATCATCGGCACTTCACCGGTGGAGGCGCGGCCACCCGCTTGCTCCATGATCATGCCGACCGGGTTGGCCTCGTACAACAAGCGCAGGCGACCGGGCTTGGACGGGTCTTTGCTGTCGCGGGGGTACAGAAAGACGCCGCCGCGCATCAAAATGCGGTGCGCTTCAGCCACCATGGACGCAATCCAGCGCATGTTGAAGTCTTTGCCCCGCGCACCGGTTTTGCCGGCCAGGCATTCGTCCACGTAACGCTTGACCGGGGCTTCCCAGAAGCGCGCGTTGGAGGCGTTGATGGCAAACTCTTGGGTGTCCTCGGGGATGCGCATGTTTTGATGCGTCAGCATGAACTCGCCCAGATTGGGATCGAGCGTGAAGCCGTTGACACCGTTGCCCACCGTCAGCACCAGTTGCGTGGTGGGGCCGTACAGCGCGTAACCGGCGGCGACCTGTTGGCTGCCGGGCTGGAAGAAATCGGCATCGACCACATCGCGGCCGCTGTCGATGACGTCTTGGGGCGCGCGCAGGATGCTGAAGATGCTGCCCACCGACACGTTGACGTCGATGTTGCTTGAGCCATCGAGCGGGTCAAACACGATCAGGTATTTGCCGCGCGGGTACTGCTTGGGGATCTGGTAGGGCGTTTCCATTTCCTCGCTGGCCATGCCCGCCAGATTGCCAGCCCATTCGGTGCGCTGCATGAATACGTCGTTGGACAGTACGTCGAGCTTTTTCTGCGTTTCGCCCTGCACGTTGACCGAACCACCGGCATCGGCGGCGTAATTGCCACCCAGGCCAGCAAGTTCGCCAAAGGCGACCGCTTTGGCAATGCCTTTGCAGGCCAGCGCCACGTCAAGGATCAGGGCATTGAAGTCGCCACTGGCGTTGGGATAGCGGCGGCGCTCTTCAATCAAAAATTGCGTCAGGGTGGAACGGTTGGAACGTAAGGTCAAGGGCATGGTGAAGTCTCCGTTAGTTATAAATTGTGTAGCTTCTTGCGCTTATCGCATAAGGGCTAGAGGCATTTTTTGCATTAAATAGGCTGAGCCGCGCGGCGCAGTGCCTGCATCACGCCACGGTAGCCACCGTCGGCATCCGGCGCGCCAAACACGGCGCTGCCTGCCACACAGGTGTCGGCACCCGCTTGCACGATCTCGCGGATGTTGTCGGTCTTGACACCGCCGTCAACTTCGAGCCAGATGTCTTGCCCGCCCGCGGCTTTGTGCGCGTCAATTTTTGCGCGCACCACGCGCAGCTTGGCCAGCGTGCTGGGGATGAACTTCTGCCCGCCAAACCCAGGGTTGACGCTCATCAGCAAGATCATGTCGAGCTTGTCCATGACATGATCGAGCCAGTCCACCGGTGTCGCCGGGTTGAGCACCAGACCTGCCTTGCAGCCCAGCTCGCGAATCATCGACAGGCTGCGGTCCACATGTTTGGAGGCTTCGGGGTGAAAGGTGATCAGGTTGGCACCGGCCTTGGCAAACAGCGGAATGATCGAATCAACCGGCTCGACCATCAAATGCACATCGATGCCGATCTTGACGTGCGGGCGAATGGCTTCGCACACCAGCGGGCCAATGGTCAGGTTGGGCACGTAATGGTTGTCCATCACGTCAAAGTGCACCAGGTCGCAGCCGGCGGCTTCAATGGCGCGCACTTCTTCGCCCAGGCGGGCAAAGTCGGCGGACAAGATGCTGGGGGCGATGCGCAAGATAGGTTGGGTCATGACAAGGCTTTCTGCTGAAGTTTTGAAATCGGTAGCGTAATGCAGTTCAGGTGTGAGCCGGCGCATGCCACTGACGCAATTGCGCCAACGACACCTGGCTCAGGTCCGGCACCACTTTCAGCGCGCCGGTAAAGTCGTGCTGGGCGGTAAACGGGTTGGGTGTGATGATGGTGGCCAGGCCGGCTGCCGTTGCCGCGCGCAGGCCGTTGTTGGAGTCTTCAAACGCCAGGCACTGGGCAGCGGGCAGCTTGAGCGCGTCGAGCATCTGCAAATACACCTGCGGGTGGGGTTTTTTGATGGGTGCGGTGGAGGCATCGCCAATGGCCGAGAAGTTCAGCCGCCAGTCGTCGCCCATGGCGTGGCGCAACAGCGCGGCAATGTTTACCGGTGAGGTGGTGGTGGCGATGGCCAGTTGCACGCCGGCTGCCAGTGCCTCGTGCAGCAGCGCCAGCACACCGGGGCGCAGCGCCACCGCGCCACTGTTGACGGCGTTCTCGTAGAAGGCGGTTTTCAGCTCGTGGATGCGATTGATGCGATCTTGCAATGCCTGGGTGCCGAGTGCGACCACGTCGGCGTTGACCTGGTTCCAGTAATGCAGAATGCGCTCTTTTCCGCCTGAGATCGTGAGCAGGTCAAGGTACATGTCGCGCGTCCAGACCCAGTCCATGCCGAGTTCGGCAAAGGCCTGGTTGAAAGCGGCCAGGTGCACGCTCTCGGTGTCGGCCAGCGTGCCGTCGACGTCGAATATCAGCGCTTGCAATGCACCAGAGGTCATGGTTGGGTATCCTGTTTGTTGTCGTTGCGGGGCCGCCTGAGGGCTGGCGAGGTTTGACTTTAATCGGCTTGACTCATAAACTCTAATCACGTTTTATTCACTAATCATCAGCCAAGTCTGATGAAAAGACCGGAGCAACCGATGCGCCCATACACCTTCAAGCAAGTTCAGACTTTTTTGGAGGTGGCGCGTCAGCGTTCGGTCTCCAAGGCGGCCGAGAGGCTGTTTGTGACGCAGCCCGCGGTGTCGATGCAGTTGCGCCAGCTGGAAGACGCGTTTGGCCTGGCGCTGGTGGAGCCGCAGGGGCGCAATATCCAGCTCACTGCCGCCGGCGAGGCGTTTGCGACCTACGCCACCGCCGCCATGGGCCAGTTCAAAGACCTCGAGGCGCTGATGGCCGAACACGTAGGCCTGAAAAAAGGCCGCATCGACCTGGCGGTGGTCAGCACCGCCAAATACTTTATCCCGTCGTTGCTGGTGCGCTTTGGCCAGCTGTTTGCGGGCATTGATGTCAATCTGTACATTGACAATCGCGAAAGTGTGCTGGGTTTGCTCAGCCGCAACGAGGCCGATCTGGTGGTGATGGGTCGCGCACCCAGCCATCTGGACTGCGAAGCCATCGCCTTTGCCACCAACCCGCTGGGCATCGTCGCCGCCCCCAACCACCCGCTGGCGCGGCGCAAGGCCGTGCCATTCAAGGTGCTGTCCGACTGCCGTTTTGTCGTGCGCGAAGAGGGTTCGGGTACGCGCGCGGCGATGCAGCGGCTGTTTGACGACAACAAGACGCCGTTGCAGGTGGTGATGGCCATGCCCAGCAACGAAACCATCAAGCAAGCGGTGATGGCCGGCATGGGCCTGAGCTTTTTGTCACTGCGCACCGTGCGCCACGAACTCGCCAGCGGCCACCTGGCACTGCTCGACATCCAGGGTCTGCCGCAAATCAACCACTGGTTTGTGACGCACCTGCGCAGCAAGAAGCTCTCGCCGGCGGCGCAGGCGTTCAAGACGTTTTTGATTGAGCAGGCAGGCGCTCTGATGGATGCGCGTTGATCGTTGGCAAACTTGTTGGTCTGGCCCAAGATTTGATGGCTGGTTCGCGTCAACTATTCTGACTCAGGGGGCGCCTGGACCAGTTAAATACTGAACTCAAGTCCGTCATTGCTGGCTTACTACGCGTCACCGGACAAACGCCAACTGCGCCGGTTGTGCCACCCACAGTGAGTTTTGATGCCGCCCGTGATTTTGGCGATGTCTACACACTCACCGAAATGTGGAATGCTTTGGGCTTTGATGGCCTGCGGGCGGTGTTTCGCCCCACCCGCCACAGCATTGATGTCGAAGCCTTGATCCGGGTCATGGTGTTCAACCGCCTGTGTGACCCAGACTCCAAACTGGGCGTGCTGCGCTGGCTTGAAACCGTGGCTTTGCCAGGCACCTCCCTACAGGCGATTGACCACCAGCACCTGCTGCGAGCCATGGATGCGTTGGTGGACCACAAGGCAGAAGTTGATAACGTCATGGCCAGTTTGTTACGTCCTCTGGTCGACCAAGACTTGGCCATGGTGTTTTATGACATGACTACCATTCGCGCAGCCGGTCTGTCTGAGCAAGAAGGAGATTTACGCCGCTATGGCATGGCCAAAGTGGGTGTCGTCGAGCGCCAGGTCATGCTCGGTGTGGTGCAGACCGCCGAAGGTTTGCCGCTGTACCACGAGGTGTTCGAGGGCAACACAGCCGAAGTGACCACCATCAAGGCCGTCATCGAGAAGATTGTGGCGCGCTTTCCCGTCAAACGCGTCATTGCGGTGGCTGACCGGGGTTTGCTGTCCACCGAGAACCTGGCTGATCTGCAGGAAATTGCTTTGCCTGGAGGCAACAAGCTCGAATTCATTCTGGCCGTGCCGGGCAGGCGCTACGGGGATTTTGTTGAATTGCTGGAGCCGTTTCACACTGAGCAGTGCGTGCCAGCCAAAGAAGAGATTCTGGGTGAGGCCGCTTGGAACAAGCTGCGCTTGATCATTGCGCATGACCCACAGGTGTCACTGCAAGCCGGTGCCAAGCGTGGCAAACGCATTGACGAGTTGAAGAAGCAGGCAGACCAGTGGGTGGGCAAACTCAATGATCAGGATGCGGGCAAGACAAGGCCAGGTAAAAAGCTCTCCGACAGCGGGGCCAGAGCCAAGTTTTACCGCGAGGTGAGTGAGGCCCATCTGGCGCGTATTGTGAAGGTCGATCTCAAGAGTGAGCTGTTTACCTATGACATTGATGCACGGGCTTTGAAGCACGCACGGATGATGGACGGCAAGTTGTTGCTGGTAACCAATGCGCCGGACTTCACGCCAGCTGAGGTGGTCAAGCGCTACAAATCACTGGCGGACATTGAGCGTGGCTTTCGGGTGCTCAAATCCGAGATTGAGATTGGGCCGATTTATCACCGCCTGCCCGATCGGATTCATGCCCATGCATCGATCTGCTTCATGGCGCTGATTCTTTACCGGGTGATGCGCAGCCGACTCAAGGACAGCCACTCTCAGATTTCACCAGAGCGTGCATTGGACAAGTTGCGCCGCATTCAGCATCAGGTGGTCAAGGTTAACGATCTGGAGCCCATTGCGGGAATCTCGAGCATCAGTCAGGAACACACGGAGATTTTGCAAGCACTGACGATCAAAAAACCAACCCTTCCCGCTCAGCTGACCCTTTTGTAGTGGCACACGTGCGGTGTGCTCCTATATAAATCAATACGTTACAACGTTAACTGTCGAAGTCGGGAGTTCTATATGAATCAATAACTTGCGTCATTTGGTGTCGAACTCGGGAGTGCTCAAAACGCCCCTTCCACCTGATTTACAAAGCTCCCTGGGATTTCTCCGACGGCGCATTTGGGCATGATGCAAAGGCGATTGAAGGCCCGTCAGGCAGCAGTGCCGATGGGGCGATAAACCATCCCTGCCCTATCCACCCGAACGGATAGTCTTAAACTAGGCCTTCAGGCAGAGGGGGTTTCGTCGCTGTACCCCAAAGGTACAAAGCAGATAGTCTATCCCTTCAGAGTCAATCCAGGCGTTCGGGTGCAAAGTTGAGGACCTGGGATTGAAGCGCGGTTCAGCGAAATGTCGGTGTGCTTGCTAAAGCGAGGAGAGGCATCAACAACATCTTTCCATCTCGTCATTACTTGTTTTGTCACCGACTTTTAAAGGTCGGATCAAGACTCCCATCGGATGTATAACGAACAGTCGAAAACCTTATCTCTACATCAGGTCCAATATAAATTTGACTGCTACCACTAACAAGTATCGCTCCATCGCTTTGAAGAGTCACAGCATAGCCGGTATCTGACAGAAAACCAAAATCAGTATTAGTTTTCCCGTTAACTCCGAAACTTTTGTCAAGGCTTCCATCGCTGCTGTAGCGTGCAACGGCAAAATCAGTGTTGGCCGCAATGTATAAATCAGGAAAAGGCATTGGATTGATTCGTCCAAATGTACTATCGCCCACTACCAAAATCATTCCGTCAGCCTGCACCGCGATAGCGTAGGCCAAATCTGAATATGAGTCTGGAAATGCGTTGTTAACTGACCCCCAATACCGAAACTTGCGTCAAGAGCTCCACTTGCATGATATCTAACTAATGCGAACTCGTTACCTTTAGTCGGTGAAGTACTTGTGCCCGCAGCAAGGATCTTTCCATCAGTTTGTATTGCAATACTGGTACCTGAATTGCTTGCACCAATTTCTGATCCGACTTCCGTATTCACAAAACCAGTTCCAGCGAAGGTAGTATCTAAGGTGCCATCGATAGTATACCGTGCCAAAGCCAATTGTGTGTTACCTAGAATTTCTTTTCCTCCAACTACGAGCATTTTTCCATCAGTCTGTAAAGAAAGACCTTGAACACCATTGGTAGTTTCATCCATTACGAATCCATTAGATCCAAATCCACTATCAATACTTCCATCAGAGTTATATCTAATCAGCAGAGTTCCATATCCTGGAGTGTATCTGTTATACAAATTTACAGAACCAGCAACAATTATTTTACCATCTGTTTGAATAGCCATGCTATTGCAAAACAAATTAACCGTTGAGTTTGTTAAAATTACCTTTCCATTTACTCCAAAACTCAAATCAATACTACCATCTTGATTATATCGAACAATAACAACTGAGTATTCTGGACTTCCATTAGCACCTGTTGTGTAACCACATAAAATAATTTTTCCATCTGATTGAATTGCAGCACCACGAACCCAATCAGTGCTTCGTACTCTTCCATAAATGTTAGTTGTAACTATTCCAGTTCCACCAAAATTTGTATCAAAGCTTCCATCTTTGTTGTAGCGGACGATTGCAAAATCTTCATCTGCAATGCCTGCAGCAATGATTTTCCCATCAGGTTGCGTAAGGATTGACTTGATACCACTTTTTGCTCCTATTTTCGTTACGACTCTTCCGTAATCCGTAACAATCGCATCAGTACTGGTGATAACAGTTGTAGAAGTATTTCCGTCTACTTTTCCATCATTCACGGTCAAGGTAACTTCATACGTACCATCCACATCAGGAATAAAAGTGGGTTTGATCGAAGTTGATGAAGAAGAAAATGCTGACAAGCTACTGATAGGTTTCTTAGTAATCGTCCAAGTAAAAGTCAATGTATCGTTGTTTGCGTCAAAACTTCCGCTTCCATCTAAGTTAACAATACTCCCAGTAACCACGTTTTGCGCGGCACCAGCATTTGCCACTGGTGCAACATTGACCACTCCGCTATAACTGTTTGGGTCGTATATGAACTGATTTTTCGCATTAATCCAAAAACCCTCACCTCTAGATATAGTTGACAGCACGCCGTACCCTTTTGAGTTCGCGTAAGTAGCAAGTTCTTGCGAGGTCATACTTGGTGTGAAGAAGTTCCATTTGTTTAAAGGGTTATTCCATGACCAGACTGTGACGATACTAGAGCTTACCGAAGTCGGAGAGGTTGCGTTACCGAAAATGACTCCAACATCTAGCGTAGCACCGGCATCGTTTCCCACCATACTCCAGCCAGCAGCCAAAGTTTGCGTTTGAGTTGATGCCAATGTGGGTATAAGCAATTGACATACCACTAGAAACTTCAAAAAAATAAATCGCATGCTTCCTCCTATATACCGAAATGAAAAATTTACTTGAAAATATTTCGATAAGCAATCTAATGGAGACTCTGAACCGAGGTAACAATATAACGAATAATTTGACGACAAGGTTGACATATGTCACGAAACTAGTGACATGCCAAGCGACACCCTCTGCAGCGATCTCAGTCATCGGATGCAGGATGCGTTCAATGCGAGTGGACCTTGGGTTGTCGCAAGAAAAGGTAGGTGTGGCAATCGGCATTGACGAGTCCAGTAGTGGTGCCAGGATTAGCCGATACGAACTCGGTGTACATGAGCCGCCAGTACCGACGGCCAAGCTGATTGCGGGAGTGCTGGGGGTGCCTTTGTCGTACCTTTACTGCGAGGATGACGATGTGGCTGCGCTGCTACTCGCCCTGCACCTGCTTGATGCGAAAAAGCGAAAGCGCAAAGTCCATGAGTTCCTGGGGCTTGTGACTGCCGCGTGAACTGCATAGGCTTTGTGAGCCTGTAGCTGCTTGAGGATTCCATGGAATCCCTCACATAGGTCAAGGTGAAGACGCCTTGTACCCAACGATGTACTGGCCATTTCCTGGCCCTGTGAAATAATTGTTACAGATAGTTGCTCACTCGAAGAGGGACTTACCCTAATGCGACGACTTTATTTCACACCAGACTGATGTATGTCAAGCTCACGAAGAGACCCCAGCACGACTCAGCCTGCCGCAGTTGCAAGGCTTGAATACTGCCCTCCCCTGCCGAACCAACACCGAACCAGTTGCACCAAACACGTCGAAACCGGAGGGCGAAGCCGCAGGCTGAGGGCAAACGCATCCTGGAGCCGATCAAGGGCCAACTCGCCGCCACGCTGATCGAGATGGAGCAGGACGTGCAAAGCTCCATCAGCTACGCAGGCGGCAAAAAACTGATGGACATCCGCAAGGTGAACT
>Ga0210015_1003328_pt1 | contig 14256 bp, 13 predicted proteins | sample CryGeymeta201522_FD_185471 | JGI IMG/M metagenome (GOLD analysis project Ga0210015, IMG submission 185471) | Groundwater microbial communities from Crystal Geyser aquifers in Utah, USA - Crystal Geyser metaG 2015-22 (SPAdes) (version 2) | ecosystem: Environmental > Aquatic > Deep subsurface >... | reverse complement strand
GCCACTTGCGTCCCACGGGGAAACCTGCGCCGCCGCGTCCTTGCAGTCCGCTCGCCTCGACGACCGCGATCACTTCCTCGGGCGTTTTCTGTAGGGCGGAATTAATTCCGCCATACACGTCATGCGCCAACGCGTCGTCAATCGAATCGGGATCAATCTTCCCGATCAGGGCGGTCATCACGCGAACCTCGCCGCGGCGCGGCTTCGAGTAGTCGGCTATAGCCCCGCGCCAGCCGCGCGTCACGCGCGTTGCGTCGCGCCCGCTCACAGGTCCAGCCTGATCGTCGTTGACGAGGAGCGCGGGGGCGCGGTCGCAGAGTCCGAGACAGGAAGTCCGCTCGACGGTGAAATTATCCCCCACTTTTTTCTGCCACTCCGCGACTGGCGACTGATTACTGATTACTGATGACTGAACACTGGCTCTCTTCAGCCAGCAAACGGGTCCATCGCAGACGCGCAAAACGTCCCGCCTCTCTTCGAGCGAGAGCATGGAATAGAAGGTGGCGATGCCGTAGGCGCGGTGGGCGGGGAGGCCGAGGGCGCGGGCGGTGTCGGTGATGCGCTGGCGCGAAAGGCCGCCGTGCTCCGCCTGGATTTCTTTTAACACTTCCAGGACGGCTTCGGGACTGTTTCCGCGCTCGGCGGCGAGTTCCAGGATTTCAGGTTGGATGGGGTTGTAGACGATCTTTTTGTTGGTCATGGGGCCTCGCGTTACATCTCGTCATTGCGAGCGCACTTTGCGAAGCAATCTCCTATTTCGAGGGGATTGCTTCGTCGGGTCGGGGTCTCGGTACGCTTCGCTACTCGACCACCTAAAAGAAGCGATGTGGTAGGACTGAACATTGGCTCTGTATGAGGATCAACTGTGATACCAGTTAAGCCTAAATCTCTAAATAAGATTGGGAGGTGATGAGCAATACTTCCGTTTCGTATACCGTTGTGGAAGAATTGTATCATTCTGTGGCTAATCATGTCATTGTCAGATGCAACAACAAACGTCTCCCAATCATGATCTGCAATAACTATTTGTCCACCCATTTTAGTAACTCGAATTATTTCTGACAGACCAAGATGGGGGTTTTCAATATGCTGGAAGACAGCGCTGGCATATGACCTATCAAAAGTATCATCTTCAAACTGGAGGTTGTGAACGTCACCAGTCTCGAATCGTAAGGGTAAATTTAGACCTTGAACGCGCTTACGTGCCTCACACACCATTGTTTCACTGGTGTCAACTCCGATTATTTCACTATTTTCTACCAATTGAGCAAGCGATCGTGTAATATCACCCGTGCCGTAGCCAACTTCTAAAATGCGCTGCCCAGGCTGTAAATTTAGAAAGGCGAAATATTGTTCTGGGTTTGATTTAGCAGACTCTTTGGCAGATTTTCGAGATTCATCAAGAAAGCGAACAAACCAAGAAGGATCAGATGTCTTATCAATGCTCGTCCATGTATTATGCCAAGGCTGTTGATTTCGCATATGATCAACTATCCTAACGAAATACTTAAGCGGGCTAGATACTTCTTAAGGAAACAGACTTTCAGTCAATATCCCGTTTGGGTAATCACAAGGCCAGAATTCGGATAATCGGATTATGTACATATTATACAACCACACCTCCTATAAAACAACAAAACACCGCTTTCCAACCATTCACGATGACCGTTCAACAGCAGTCAAAATCCTCTCAGGATGCGCGTACAAATTGAATCGAGGGAAAACCTGACATGTCTCATCAGCGCCTGGATTAACCGAGTCGCGTGCATGGACATGGATCACGATCATCGGACTCTCGCGGAGACATGTCAGGTTTCTGGCTGTTCAACTGAATTACAGTTGCCGAGGTATCAACGCGCTCAACTTCTGCACAACTTCATTAAACGGCGCAGGCGGCAACTTGCAATAAAATTCCGCTTTTCTTGCTTTCCAATCGAGACTCTTCACCTGGTCAGATAAAATTGCCCCGCTGACCTCCAAACCGTCGGGTATTTTGACTTCAAAGGGATACCCTTTGACCTGGCTGGTGATGGGGCAGAGGATGGCTAACCCAACTTTTCCGTTATATGCCGCGGGCGATAAGACCAATGCGGGTCGGCGTCCTGCCTGCTCATGTCCCGCTTGTGGATTGAATGCGATCCAAACGATATCGCCGCTATCGGGGATATATGCCATCGTTCACCACGCTTCGTTTCCCACGGCGAGGCCTGTGTCAATTTCGTGGTGAAGATTGTTTTTGTTGATGCCCGCCAGCAATTCTTCAAGAGTCCAACTCGGCGCGGGGACGGGCGTAATGATGATCTTGCCTTTGACGATGTTGATTTCCACAAAGGAATCATTTTCCAATTGGGCGTTTAGGGCAAAGGCTTTGGGGATTCGCAGGGCAAGGCTGTTGCCCCATTTCTGGACTTTTGTGAGCATGAGGTTGTCTCCTGTCTGTATCTACAACAAAGATACACCTTTTTACTCGATCAATCAAGAAGCAAAGTGACAGTCACTTCCGAAGTGACCGTCACTTTGCTGAATGTTCAACAGTCGTCAAAATCCTCTCAGAATGCGCGTACAAATTGAATCGATTCCGCCGCGCGTAGCCAATCAGCGTGATGCCCCATTTCTCGGCCAGTTCAATCGAAAGGGACGAGGGGGAGGTGCGCGAGATCAGGATGCTCGCTCCCAGTCGCACGGCTTTCTGCAACATCTCCGAACTGATGCGTCCCGTGGTGATGAGGATGCGTCGCTCAGGCCAGACGTTTTGCATGAGACACATCCCCGCGATCTTGTCGAGCGTGTTGTGGCGTCCGATGTCTTCGGCGGAGAGGATGATGCGCTCGCCGTCGGTCAGCGCGGACGTGTGGACTCCGCCTGTCTCGCGGTAGAGGTCTTGCGCGTCGAACAACATCTCGACCAGGTGGCTGATTCCGCTGGCGGGGAGGACGAGGCCGTTCGGGGCCGCGCCCCCCCGAGGTCGCGCGATGGATTCGACGGCGGTCATCCCGCCCGAACAGCCGGAGGTGCGCGTCCACTTGGTCGGCTTGTCCACTGCGTGGTTCAGCCAGACGTCCACGTTGTCGCCATGCTCGCAGACGCGGACATCGGATACTTCATCCATCGCATCTATCACGCCTTCATTGAAGAGGAAGCCGACCGCCATTGCTTCGAGCAGGACGGGCGTGCACATGAATGAAACCCAGGCCTCGCCGTTGACCGTCAGCGAGACGGGCGTCTCGACGATGACGCTGCCGTCGGTGGGTTCGTTGCGGGTGGAGTCGACTTGGAAATATTGGATGGGTTTGCGGGGTTCGAGCATGGTTCACCTACCGATAATTGGGACGACTGAAGTCGTCACTACGTAGAAACGATTGAAGTCGTCACTACGTAGAAACGATTGAAGTCGTTTTCTTGTAACTCTTTTTGTGCGCGGCGACGAAACGCTCGGGGTCAGAGAGGTACGCGCCGAGGCAGGCATCTGTGCATAGATAGATCGTGCGCCCGCGATACTCGGCTTGCGGGAAAAATTCGGGGTCCGAGCGGAAGACGCGTCCGCACAGCGCGACGAAGGAGGGACGCGAGTTGCTTTGGGTTTCGGTGATTTCTGTTTCGAGGGTCATGGCAGGGATTCTAATCGGTTTTCTGGAGAGTCAAAAGTCGAAAGTCGCGTGACTTTTGACCTTTGACCTTCGACTTGGCCTATTCCGCCAACCTTCCAACGATCTTCACACAATCGTGCAGAAAGACTTCTTCCTTGTGCGGCGCGTCGTCGAAGAGTTCGCTGGTCAGGTCTTGCGCGGGGAAGTGGAGATTCTCGTGCAGGTCGCCGCGCCATTTGGGGCAATCGGTCACATCATAAACGACGCCTTTGTAGGCGATAAACTTTCGTGTGCCGCGCTCGCCCGTGTTGCGGCGGAGTTCCGCGAGGGTAATGATACGGGATGGGATGTCCATGCGGCGGATTATACACGCGCAAAAACCTGACATGTCTCATCCGCGCCGTCGTTGACCGTGACCCTCGCGTGGACGCGGGACTCCGAACGCAAGACTTTCGCGGAAACCTGCCGAAGGTGTCTCATCCGCGCCGTCGTTGACCGTGACCCTCGCGTGGACGCGAGACTCCGAACGCAAGGCTTTCGCGGAAACCTGCCGAAGGTGTCTCATCCGCGCCGTCGTTGACCGTGACCCTCGCGTGGACGCGGGACTCCGAACGCAAGCCTTTCGCGCAAACCTGCCGAAGGTGTCTCCCCCGCGCCGCCGTTGACCGTGTCCCTCGCGTGGACGCGGGACTCCGAACGCAAGACTTTCGCGGAGACATGTCAGGTTTTTCAGCCAACCCCGCAAACAAAAATCTCCTGCCTCGGACAGGAGGTCTCCCAAGACGCTCGAAATTACTTACTCATCAAGGTGTGTCTTTCAACTTGTTTGCCTGCATCATAAGTTAGTGGGTAGAGTGTCTCCCAATCGTTTAACTTCCACATACATAGCGTCCAATGTTTGCTCAATTAAATCAATGATATCGTCAATGTTTTTCATTTCTTCAGTGCCGTCAATAATGTTTTGTGACCTACCAATATACTTTTCATGCTTGTAAACTTTGGTATCCCTTATATCAAGGTCAGTATGTACATGAAACTTATCCCTTGCCTCCAATATTCTTTTGTGTAAGGGTAAATGTTTCTGAGGAATATATTCAATGCCCAACTTGTATTTGTGCGCTGGCTTACCTTTTGAATTCCGAATGGCACTGTTCGAGCCTTTATATGGCTTTGAATACTCAATTAAAGCAAATTGAAAAGCGTAACCAGCAAGCACGTTTCCTTTTTGGCGCTTTATCTCGTTTAAAATCCGCCGTGCGTTATTGAGGCTCTCAATACTGTTTTCAAAATGGATATACTTTTCTTCTTCTTGTTGACTCATTGCTTGCCTGCTTTCGTGGGCCCTGAAAACCAATTCTACCCCTTTATCTTTCATCCTTTATAATTACCCTGCTAATCGTAAATATCTCGCCCTCCGATCACCAGACTACCCAACTATGAGACTATATGACTACCCTAATCGAATGCATCCCCAACTTCTCCGAAGCGCGGCGACCCGAAGTGATAGACCAGATCGCCGCCGCCATCCAATCGGTCAGCGATGTCAAACTGCTCGACCGTTCCTCCGACCTCGACCACAACCGCACCGTGCTCACTTTTGCAGGCACGCCCGCGGGCGTGGAGGAGGCCGCCTTCCGCGCGATCCAGACCGCCGCCGAACTGATTGATCTCAACCAGCACACCGGCGCGCATCCACGCATCGGCGCGACGGACGTCTGTCCCTTCGTGCCGATCAGCAACGTGTCAATGGATGATTGCGTCGCCATCGCCAAACGGCTGGGACAACGCGTCGGGAACGAACTCAGCCTCCCCGTCTATCTATATGAAGCGGCGGCGGCACGTCCCGAGCGCGCCAATCTCGAAAACATCCGCAGGGGACAGTACGAAGCGCTCAAAGAGGAGATGGGCGTCAACCCCGAACGCGATCCCGATTTCGGCCCGAAGCAGGTCGGCCCGGCGGGCGCAACCGTCATCGGCGCGCGCAATCCGCTCATCGCCTTCAACGTCTACCTCACCAGCGAGGATGTGGACATCGCCAAAAAGATCGCCAGGTCTGTGCGCCAATCATCGGGCGGACTGCGTTATGTTAAAGGCCTCGGCCTGCTCGTGGATGGCCGCGCCCAGGTCTCGATGAACCTCACCAATTTCCGCGAAACGCCTCTCGCCCGCGTGGTGGAGTTTGTCCGCCGCGAAGCCCAGCGTTACGGCGTCGGCATCCATCACACTGAACTCGTCGGGCTGATCCCACAGGAGGCTTTGGTGGACTCTGCGGTCTGGTACACGCAGTTGGATCAATTCGATAAATCGCAGATTCTGGAAAGCCGACTCTTCCAATTACCAATTACCAATTACCAATCTCCCGATTCAGACTCCCCTCCGCCTGCCTCCTTTATAGACGAGTTAGCCGCCCCGACACCGACTCCCGGCGGCGGCTCTGCGGGGGCCTACGCGGGCGCGATGGGCGCGGCGCTCGTCGCCATGGTCGCGGGACTCACCATCGGCAAAAAGAAATATGCCGAAGTTGAAGCCGAGATGCAGGCCATCCGCGTCATGGCGGAGAGTCTCCGCAAAGAACTAACCCAGTCCGTGGACGACGACGCCGCCTCCTTTGAAGTGCTGATGGCGACCTTCAAACTTCCCAAGGAAACCGGCGAGCAAAAAGAAGCGCGTGCCGCCGCCATCACCAAAGCGACCCTGAACGCCGCGCATATCCCACTGAACGTTTCCGAGGACGCAATCAAAGTGATGGAGCTCGCGCTCAAATGTGCCAAAGACGGTAACCTCAATGCCATCAGTGACTCGATGTCCGGCTTTGCGATGGCGCGCGCTTCCCTCACTGCCGCGGGCTACAACGTGCGGATCAACGTCAACTCGCTGGAAGACAAGTCGGCGGGGGAGAAGATGCTGAAAGAACTGGCCGAGTTGGAGAAGAAAGCTGACCAGCTCGAAAAAGAAATCCGCAAAGTGATGAAAGATCGCGGTGGGATTTAAGAATTTACCGCGAAGCACGCAAAGCTCGCTAAGAAATTCTTTTTGTTTTTCTTGGCGCACTTCGCGGCCTTTGCGGTGGAAAAATTTATGAAGCGGATTTCGATCTTCCTACTATTTATATTCATTCTGGTTGCCTGCGCGCCTGCGCCGACTGCGCTTCCCACTGCGACGGTCCCGCCACCTGCGACCGCAGTGACCGCTGAGCCAACCGCGACTCGTCACGTTTACACCCTGACGGCCACAACTGCTCCATCCGCCATCCCGCCCTCGCCGACTGAGACGCCCATCCCGTGTGATCCGTTCGCGGCCGATTTCTGCATCGTGGACGGACATTTCGTTTTCCAGCGGCCGATCCTGCCGCCTGCGAACGATTCAGTAGAGGAAACCTATCGGTTCGGGTCAACCGCTGCGGGGACGCGCGAACCGCATCACGGCGTCGAGTTCAATAACGGCACCGGCACACCCGTCTACGCCGCGGCGGATGGGCAGGTCATCTTCGCCGGTGCAGATGATGAAGCGGTTTACAGTCCGTGGAAAAAATTCTACGGGAATGTCGTTGTTATCCGTCATGCGGACGATCTCTTCACGTTGTACGCGCACCTGTCTGTCATTGACGTGCTCGCGGGACAGGAAGTCCAAGTCGGCCAAAAAATTGGCGAGGTGGGCAAGACGGGCGGAGCGATTGGCAGTCACCTGCACTTTGAAGTGCGCCGCGGCGACGTGGAGGATTACTTTTCGACGCTGAATCCTGAACTGTGGCTGGCTCCCAAAACGGACGAGGGTGTGCTGGCGATTTCGGTGGTGGACGCGCAGGGCGAGTTTCAGTGGGCGGATTTAACAATCCAATCGGAGGGCAGGTCATATTTCATTAAAACATATGAGGCGGAGTTTTTGTCCATGAATGAGAACGCCGCGCTGGGCGGGTTGATGCCGGGTCGCTATCGCATCACATTTTATTTTGGTGGGCAGTTTTATGAACGCTGGGTTGATGTACAATCGGGCAAATTGACGCAGGTTGTGATTGTTGTGAAATAAGCCAAAGGAGAAGCAATGGGACTTAAACCCGATCACTGGATTCGCAAGATGGCGCTGGAACACAAAATGATCGAACCCTTCGTGGAAAGCCAGGTTCGCGACCACGTCATTTCCTACGGCGTGTCGTCCTACGGATACGACATCCGCGTGGCGAATGAATTCATGATCTTTACCAATGTCCACTCCGCGATTGTGGACCCCAAAAACTTCGACCCGAAATCCATGTTCGAGTTCAAGGGCGATGTGTGCATCATCCCGCCCAACTCGTTCGCGCTGGCGCGCACGGTGGAGCATTTCAACATTCCCAGAAATGTGTTATGTGTTTGCGTTGGTAAATCAACTTATGCACGTTGTGGCATAATTTTGAATACAACGCCATTTGAACCTGGTTGGCGTGGTTATGCTACTCTTGAGTTGACAAATAGCACCCCTCTGCCAGCAAAGATTTATGCGAATGAGGGTATCGGCCAAGTGTTGTTTTTTGAAAGCGAAGAGAATTGCGAGATCTCCTATGCTGACAAACAAGGCAAATATCTAGACCAAACGGGTGTTGTGCTACCCAGGATCTAGCGTTTGCGACACGCGCCAACTGCAATGGAGACTCCATGACAATCAAAACTGGCGTGTATGCCATTAGAAACAAAATCACAGGAGCCGTTTATATTGGTTCCACCTCACACAACTTCCGTATTCGATTCAAGACGCATAGAAAGCTCTTGCGACGAAATCGGCATGATAATATTTATCTCCAACGCGCATGGAATAAATACGGAGAGGAAAGTTTTGAGTTTTTCATTGTGGAGTCCATGGCGGCCTCCCCTGATATAATTGTTAAAGCCGAACAACGTTGGATTGATTATTACCGCCAGAGTACGGAAATTGACTGTTATAACTTGCGCCCGGAGGCGTCATCCAGCAAGGGCATCAAACGTAGTCTCGAATGGATTGGTAAGTTAATCGCGCGAAACAAAAAACTCTTTCCTGGTTTTATTGGCCCGGATGGACAGGAATACCGCAATATAGTCAATCTCAAAGATTTCTGCCGCGATCATGGACTCAATTATGGAGATATGCACGAAGTTTCCTCAGGAAATCGGCGGCACCACAAAGGTTGGCGACGCATAGACAATCCGCAACAAATCATACAATATCGTGGGCAACTGCGCCGGTTTACTGCGCCAGATGGACAGGTGTTTCAGACGACCGACTTTGTTGCATTTTGCCAAGATCATGGATTAGACCACAGCGCCATGGTCGAAGTTGCCAAGGGCAGGCGCAATCACCATAAAGGATGGAAAGTTGAGAATCCCGATTTATAACTACCGCTCCTCCCCGCAAAAATCTATGCCAACGAGGGGCTGGCGCAAGTCCTGTTCTTTGAAGCCGATGAGGAATGCGAAACCTCCTACGCAGATAAAAAGGGCAAATATCAGAAACAACAATCCATCGTATTGCCAAAATTATGAAAAACGCCCTGAAACTTTTCGAATCCCAACTCGCCCCCGCAGAACTTGACCTGCTCAACGGTCTGGATAGTCCCATTAAAATCCAGGCTTTTCTCAACACGATCTCTTACAGCACCGATCATTTCTACCGCTGTCCATTGCGTGTACTGCACGAACGGATCGGCCACTGCTTCGACGGCGCGCTCTTCGCCGCCGCCGCCCTGCGTCGCATTGGATATCCTCCGCTCATCCTCGAGATCATTCCCAATGCGCACGATGACGATCACTTGCTCGCGGTTTTTAAATTTCGCGGGCATTGGGGCGCTGTGGCGCAATCCAATTTTGCCAACCTGCGTTACCGCGACCCGGTCTACCGTAGCCTGCGTGAACTGGTCATGTCGTACTTCTCATACTATTTCAACGCCACGGGTGAAATGACCATGCTTGGCTACCGCACCCCGATCAACTTTTCTGTCTATGACAAACTCGATTGGATGACCAGCGACGCGAACCTCGACTTCATCGGCGACGATATGGGCCGCTACAAGATCCGCCGTGTTGTCACGGACGAAATGCTCCCCCTCCTTGCCCCTGCCGACGAGCGCATCCTGCGATCCGGTTTTGTCGGCGCAAATATGGAAGGGCTGTTCAAGGTGAATTAAATGCATTCCTTTACCGACCGTGTCACCCACCTGGAAGCCGAAGGCGCGTATGCCGTCCTTGCCCGCGCCCTCGAAATGGAAAGAGAAGGCCGCGAGATTTTGCATCTCGAACTCGGCCAGCCGGATTTTCGCACACCCGAACATGTGGCGCGTGCGGGAATGGACGCCATCGAAGAAGGTCTCACGCGCTACACGCCTCCCGCGGGACTGATGAAATTTCGCGAACTGATCGCGGCGGACGCGGGCGCGCGTCGCGGCGTGACGATCACCCCCGACATGGTGGTGGTCGGTCCCGGCTCGAAGCCCGGCCTCTTCTTCCCGACTTTGGCGCTGGTCGCGCCGGGCGATGAGGTTATCTACCCCGATCCCGGTTTCCCCACCTACCATGCCATGATCCGCGTCGCGGGCGGAGTGCCCGTCCCGGTGACGTTGCGTGAGGAGAACCAGTTCTCGTTTGATTTGGATGTCTTCGACTCGAAGATTTCAGACAAGACGAAACTTATCGTCCTGAACTCGCCCGCGAATCCGACGGGCGGGGTGATTCCGCTCGACGATCTCAAGCACATTGCCGCGCAGGCGCAGAAATACAATGCCTGGATTCTGGCGGACGAAATCTACTCGCGCCTCGTCTACGATGGGATGGAGTCCGCGCCGAGCATCGCTTCGCTGGATGGGATGCTGGAACGCACAGTGATTGCCGATGGTTTTTCCAAAGCCTACTCCATGACGGGCTGGCGGCTCGGTTACATGGTCGCGCCGCCCGCACTGGCGGAGAGGCTCGAATTGCTGGTCACACATTCCACGGGTAGCACGGCCATGTTCACGCAATATGCGGGGATGGAGGCGATTACCGGGCCGCAGGACTTTGTCCGCGAGATGGTGGCCGAATACCAGAAGCGCCGCGACCGCATGGTGGAGCTGGTGAACGCGATCCCGCGCGTCCACGCGCAGAAACCGCAGGGCGCGTTCTACGTCTTTCCGAATGTCAAAGCGTTTGGGATCTCGTCGAAGGAGATTCAACGGCGATTGCTGGACGAGCAGGGAGTCGCCGTTTTGGCGGGAACAGACTTCGGTCCCGCGGGAGACGGGTACATCCGTCTGTGCTATGCCACCTCGATGGAAGTCATCGAGCGGGCGATGGAAAAAATCCACAGGTTTTTTGCGAACTTGTAAATCAAAAAACCAGGCTTCTCAAAGAAGCCTGGTTTTTGTAGTTCGTATTTTAGGATCCGTTGTTTTTCGCGGCTTCGTATTTCTTTACATCGTCCATCGCTTTTTTCACATTGACGAATGGAAGGACGATCAGCCCGGCGATGAAGTAGAAGATGAGCGCCAGGATGCCGAAGCGTAAACTGCCGAACCACTGGTTGACGAGGCCAAAGATCAGCGGGCCCGTCCACGAGGTGCCGCGCTCGCTGACTTCATAAAAGGAGTAGAACTCGGCTTCTTTGCCGGTGGGGATCATTTGGGCGAAGAGACTGCGGCTGATGGCCTGCGACCCGCCCATGACGAGGGCGATGAACGCGCCGAGGATGAAGAATTGCAGGACACGACTATCGCCTTTTAAACCGCCGTATGCAAAGATGACCACGCCCAGCCAGATGACCAGGCTGACAACGATGGACTGCTTCGCGCCGATCCACTTGGCGAGTTTGCCCCAGAAGAGCGCGCCAAAGAAGGCCATAAACTGAATCATGAGGATAACTTCGGTGAGGGTGGTTTGTCCCAGTTCGAGGCCGCCCTGAATTAACGGCGCGGCCGCAAAAGTGGACGCGACCGCGATCACCGTCTGGATGCCGTCGTTATAAAGGAAGTAGGCGAGCAGGTATTTGAGCGTTTCGGGGAAGCGCTTGATCTCGCGCAGGGTGCTTCCCAATTGTTTGAATCCAACGCTGACGTAGGTTTCCCCTTTTGGCAGAACGTGGATCGCGTGGCGGGGCCGGACGCGCGCCCACGTAAAGAACGAGAATCCCAGCCACCAAATGCCTGCCGAGGCGAGGTTGATCCGCACAGCCAGGTCGCCGGGAATGCCGATTGTGTCGCTAAACATATAAAGTGCGAGGTTGAGGACGAGCAGGAGTCCGCCGCCGAGATAACCCATCGCCCAACCGTAGGAGGAGACGCGGTCACGCTGGTCTTCGCTGGCGATGTCGGGCAGGTAGGAGTTGTAGAACACCAGGGCCGCGCCGAAGGTCAGGTTGGCGAGGATGAAGAGGACGCCGCCCAGCCACCACAGGTCGCCGCTGACGGCAAACATCAGGATGGTGCAGATCGCGCCGATCGTGGCGAACAATCGCATCATCTGTTTGCGACGGTGGGAATAGTCTGCGATCGCGCCGAGAATGGGGAGGAAGAGCACCTGCATTCCGACAGAAAAGGAAATGCAGTAAGGCAGGAACGAATCGGGCGCGACGGGAATCCCGAAAAATGGGATCGTGCTTGTGCCGGCTCTTTCCGCGGCGGCGCGTGCCAGGGCCGCAACGTAGGGGGCCAGGAAAACCGTCCCCACCGTGGCGCTGAAGGCCGAGTTGGCCCAATCGTACATTGCCCAGCCGAAAATTTCCTTGCGATCATTCACATTGGGGTTGGCGGTTGCCGTTGTCATGAAGTACCTCCGTCTGCCTGCTTGAAATGAGATTCACGTTTGAGAACCCTATAGAAAGGCAAGAGTTCCGAATGCCGGCGGGAATATCTTCCATGATACAATAAAAACAGTCCGGTTGGTATTTGGATTGCCCAAACTGGTTTCTGTTGGTCAAATTTTTGATGAGGCCAATTGGAAATTAGGGGTCTAAATTGCTTGACCAATCAATCCCATCCCTATATAATATTCTGTCGCTGTCCTGATGAGTGTCCCAGGACAGGTTGAATCATTTTAAGCGTCAGTCCCCAAGGTCAGGAGAGACGAATGGCATCCTCTTTGCCCCAAAAAAATTACGCGCGTATCCCGGTTAATCTCGGTCTTCCCAATCTGATTGAAGTACAGCTTGACTCATTCGAACGACTCAAGCGGAAAGGCCTTGGGGATCTGTTCCACGAAATTTCACCCATCGAATCCTATAACAAGGGAATGAAACTTTATTTCCCCAGCCGCGGCCCCGAGTCCAAACAGTGGGGGCTGAAATACTGGTTTGGGGATCCGAAACATTCCATCGAGGAATGCGTCGAACGCGACCTGACCTACGCCAGCCCGCTGTACATCTCGGTTTTGCTGGCAGGGCCGGATGTCCCCGAGCCGATCAAACAGGATATCTTCCTGGGCGATTTTCCGGAGATGACCGACAAGGGGACGTTCATCATCAACGGGACGGAGCGCGTCGTCGTTTCGCAGTTGATCCGCTCCCCGGGCGTCTACTTCGAAGCGCCCACGGACCGCGCGACGGGCCGCCCGCTGGCGATGGCGAAACTCATCCCCGACCGCGGCGCGTGGATGGAGTTCGAGACCCGCAAATCCGATTACATCATCCTGAAGTTCAACCGCAAGCGCACTGTGCCGATCACGGTCTTCCTGCGCGCCCTCTCCGCGGTGGAGGATGGGTTATCCGAATCCCCTCTCAGGAATGGCACGGACGAGGAGATCATGTCCCTCTTTCAGGATGTGGACAACAACCCCGACCGCCTGTTCATGGCCTCCACTTTGCACCAGGAGCCGGAGTGGGATTTGAGCGGAGGCAAAACCATTGCCGAAGCCGCCCTGATTGAATTTTTCAAAAAGATGCGCCCCGGCGACCCGGCCACACTGGAAAACGCCAAGGGCTTCCTCGAGGAACAACTTTTCGACCAGCGCCACTACGATTTGGAGCGCGTCGGCCGTTACAAACTGAACCAGAAACTGGACCTGTCCATCCCGATCCCGCACCGTAACGTGACCAAGAGCGATATCATCCGCCTTATCCGGCGCATGATCCTCATTAATAACGGTGTTGAACATGCCGACGATATTGATCACCTCGGCAACCGCCGCGTCAAGACGGTCGGCGAACTGATCCAGAACAAACTGCGCATCGGCTTGCGCCGCATGGAGCGCGTCATTAAAGAGCGCATGTCCATCCGCGACCAGGAGCAACTTTCCCCGGTGACGCTGGTCAACATCCGCCCGGTGGTTGCGGCCCTGCGCGAATTCTTCGGCTCCAGCCAGTTGAGCCAGTTCATGGATCAGACCAACCCGCTGGCGGAGTTGCGCCACAAACGCACGCTCTCGGCTCTCGGCCCTGGCGGCCTGCGACGCGAGCGCGCCGGCTTCGATGTCCGCGATGTGCACCACTCACATTACGGGCGCATCTGCCCGATCGAGACGCCCGAAGGCCCGAACATCGGTCTGATTGGCCGCCTGGCCTCCTTTGCCCGCGTGAACGAATATGGATTCATCGAGACGCCGTATCGCAAAGTCGTCAAGGTTTTACCTTGTGATGGTGCCAATTTGGGGGGCCGCGCAGTTCGCGGTAACGTGACTGATCCGAAATCGGGTAATGTCATTGTCAAGGATGGCGAGCGCATTACAGCCAAAATGCTGAGATCCCTCGCCAAAGTGGGCAG
>Ga0210015_1003308_pt1 | contig 14307 bp, 11 predicted proteins | sample CryGeymeta201522_FD_185471 | JGI IMG/M metagenome (GOLD analysis project Ga0210015, IMG submission 185471) | Groundwater microbial communities from Crystal Geyser aquifers in Utah, USA - Crystal Geyser metaG 2015-22 (SPAdes) (version 2) | ecosystem: Environmental > Aquatic > Deep subsurface >... | reverse complement strand
TTTTAGTTTCTCTGATTTGTTTTCTCACCCTTCCATCTTTACTCGTTGCACAGGAGGAGAAGAAGGACCTTAGGCCGGAGCGCGGCATCGCTGTTTATCCGGAATTTTCTGGGGTAATCGTCTCAAAGGGAGAGGCGGTAAGGATGGATTTGGTGTTGGACAACAAGGGACGAACGGATGAGACGATCGATGTGAAGATCTCGACCATTCCAAAGGGATGGAAGGCAGGGTTGAAAGGAGCCAGTTATCTGATCACCGGAATGTATGTCCCCAATGGGAAGACAAAAAATCTGGCCCTGAACTTGGAACCCGATAAGACGGTAGGGGTGGGGACGTATGTTTTCCAATTTGACGCTCAGACCGATGATGGGAAATTTAGCTCCACCCACAAATTGACCGTAAATGTTCAGGAGCGAATGACTGGAGCGGATGATATCCAGATCACTACCTCTTATCCGGTATTAAGAGGTCAGACAGATGCCCGTTTCGAATTTTCCATTGAAGTGGCGAATAAGAGTGAGAGTGATCGCACCCTGAACCTTGCCGCCATGGGACCGGAGAAATGGGAGATCAACTTCAAACCTGCTTATGAGGCAAAACAGATCTCCAGCCTCCGTATCAAGGGAGCACAGAGCCAAACCGTGGCAGTGGAAGTCACCCCCACAAAAGATGCTCTGTCTGGAGAATATCCCATCCTGGTGAGGATTAGTTCAGGCGATAAGAAAGCGGAAGTAAAATTGATGGTGATGCTTACAGGGATTTATAAACTCGATGCGGGAACGCCTTCTGGGATCCTCTCCTTGGAGGCCATACCAGGAAAACCCGCCAACCTTTCCCTCTTTGTGAAAAATATGGGTTCTGCTGTCAACCGAAATATTAACTTTTCTTCCTTTAAACCTGAAAATTGGGAAGTGACTTTCAAACCTGAAAAGATTGATGCCTTGGAGCCCAATGCCTTGAAACAGGTGGAGGTGACGATCAAGCCCGCTCAACAAGCTCTGGTCGGAGATTATTCCGTAGGCGTCATGGTAAATGGAGAAAAATCGGACAAGACCATTGAATTCAGAGTAACGGTAAAGGCTTCGACCGCATGGGGTTGGATTGGAATCGGAATTATCATCTTCGTCATTGCTGGATTGAGTGCCTTATTCATCTGGTTGGGGAGGCGTTAAAGTGGAAAACCAGGCCATCATTGAAGCGGAAGGACTGACCAAAAAATATGGTCATCAGATAGCGGTGAAAAACCTCAATCTCCAAATTCGTGAGGGAGAGGTGTTTGGATTCCTTGGCCCGAATGGGGCAGGGAAGACCACCACGCTGCTCATGTTCCTGGGACTCACCGAACCCACTTCAGGAAAAGTCAGAGTCATTGGATTCGATCCAACACGGGACCCTTTCCACGTGAAGGAAAAGATTGGATATCTGCCTGAGAATGTCGGTTTTTATGATGATATGGATGCCAGACAAAATCTTCAATATATCGCCAGGCTGAACCGAATCCCCGATAAGATATCTTCCGGGAGGATTGACGAATCGCTTAAAGTGGTCGATCTTTTAGAAGAGGTGGGGAAGAAGGTTGGGACTTATTCAAAGGGGATGAGACAGCGCCTTGGGATTGCGGAGGTTCTGATCAAAGAACCCCAACTCATCTTCCTTGATGAACCCACGATCGGTCTGGATCCCGATGGGACAAATCGGATGCTTGACCTCATTCACTCTCTCAGCCGAGAAAAAAATATTACCATTTTTCTCTCCTCACACCTTCTGGATCAGGTTCAGAGGATATGCGATCGGGTGGGAATCATGATCAAAGGGGATCTGGTGGCCATGGGCCCCATTGAAGAATTAGCCAAGAAGAAGTTAGGCGTCGATAAGGAACATTACACCCTTGAAGAAATCTATATGAAGTATTTTAAGGAGGCCTAAATTGCGCGGAATTTTCACCATATTTAGAAAAGAGATGGAGGACCATTTCAGCAGCATCCGGTTTCTCCTGATTTCAGCGTTGATCGTGATGGTCGGAGTGATCATTGCTTCGATGGTGGGCATGGGCATTCAGGAGGAATCGAAGGGAATGGCAAAACCCACCTTCCTCTTTTTATGGCTTTTTACCTCGACAGGAAAACTCTTCTCCTTTGTTCAGTTCATTGGTTTTTTTGGCCCTCTGATCGGTATCTTCCTGGGTTTCGATTCCATCAATCGAGAACGGGTTTCAAGGACCTTGAGCAAACTGCTCTCGCAGCCCATTTATCGGGATGCGGTGATCAATGCAAAATTTTTAGCCGGTGCGGCCGTCATCGCCATTGTGTTGGTGGCCATTGTCCTCATCATCTCGGGCCTTGGCATTCGATTGATCGGAGTCGTGCCAGGTTCGGAAGAGGTCTTGCGTCTTGCTATCTACCTCATCGCCAGCATCCTTTATATCTCTTTCTGGCTGGGGATATCGATCCTGTTTTCCGTGATCTTTCGGAGCACCGCTACCTCTGCTCTCGCCTCTTTAGCCGTGTGGATATTTTTCTCTTTCTTTATTAGCTTGGGGGCAGGTTTTCTGGCTGATGCAATGGCTCCGATCGGTCAAAGCGGCGCCGGGATGGATCCCACTTTGGTGGTCAAACATGAACAGGTCCAGAGGACGATCTCCCTCCTTTCTCCCATGACCCTTTATAGCGACGCCACTACCACCATCCTCGATCCAATGAGGAAGACCACCCAGGCTTTGGTTTTAATGGGGCCTTTGGAGAGACTTTCTTTGAGCCGTTTCCAGAGTCCACTTCCGCTTCTGCAGAGCCTCTTCATCGTGACCCCGCATCTGGTTTCCCTGGTGGCCATCACCTTTCTCTGCTTTGGAATTTGCTATCTCGTCTTTATGCGGCAGGAAATCAGAACGGTCTGAAATCGCATAGCGCAAAGAGCATGGAGCATCGAGTGTAAATCACCCCCACCTTTGTCCTCCCCCATCCCCGGCCTCGCTCCGCGAAGCGGGGCGGGCAAGGGGGAGGGAATTGTACGGGGGTTGTTGTTTCCCTCTCCCCTGGCGGGAGAGGGTGGGGGTGAGGGGGATTCATGCCCGTTTCCAGGCGAGAGATCTTTGGCTGGGCGATGTATGATTTCGCCAACTCTGCCTTTGCCGCCACCATTCTCGCCGTCATCTTCAATCAATATTTTGCAACCGTTGTAGCAGGAGGAGAGAGAGGAGTTGAATTTTTCGGATTTCGTCTCCACGGCGCCTCCTTCTTCACTTTTTCCGTGGCTCTCAGCATGGCCATCTCGGCATTGCTCTCTCCAATTTTAGGCGCCGTAGCGGATGCCTCGGCTTCGAAGAAGCGGTTTTTGATGGTTTTCTGTTATGCCGCTATTCTCTTCACTGGCCTCCTCTATTTCGTTCATGCGGGTAACTATTGGAGGGGTGCGGTCTTCTTCATCATCGCCAATATTGGTTTCGCTGGTGGAAATGTCTATTACAATGCCTTCCTTCCTGAAATTTCGACTGATCAAAACATTGGTCGGATTTCAGGTTTAGGGTGGGCGTTGGGATATATTGGGGGAGGAGCGCTTCTGGGGATCAACTTGATCATGCTGAAATACCCAGATTGGCTTGGATTCCCTGTTGGGTATTTTACGGTTCAGGATTGTTTCTTCTCTGTCGCTTTGTGGTGGCTGATTTTTTCCCTTCCCACTTTTCTGTTTTTAAGAGAGAGGGCAAAAAAGACCCTTCCGTCTTTTGGAAAAAGTTATTTCAGCGAGGCTTATCAACGTCTCCAACATACCTTTCGGCGAATTAAAACCTTCAGGGAATTGACGAAATTTCTAGTGGCCTACCTCATTTACAACGATGGAATCGAAACAGTCATCATCATGGCTTCGATCTTTGGGGCTGAAGTGTTGGGGATGGAGACGGGCGAGATCATTCTCTTCTTTTTGATGATCCAGGGAATCGCTTTTTTCGGTTCTCTCATTTTTGGATTTTTAGCAGATGCGATCGGGAATAAGAAGACAGTGATGATTTCTTTAGGAATCTGGTCTCTCATCGTCATTTGGGCATTTCAGTTGGGGATCATCTGGGATCCGAAGACGGAATACTGGATCTTAGGGGTTCTGGCAGGGATGGTGATGGGTGGAAGCCAGGCCGCCTCCCGTTCTCTTCAGGGAATCTTTACTCCTGATGCCAACAGCGCTGAGTTTTTTGGGTTCTTTGCCATCTCTGGGAAATTTGCTTCTGTTTTTGGACCACTGATCTACGGAATTCTGATTGCGATTACAGGTAGTGTCCAATCGGGCATCCTTTCCGTCCTCCTCTTTTTCATTGTTGGAATGGCCATCCTTTGGACCGTCAATGAAAAGAAAGGAATGGTGGAGAAACAGCAACCGGTCATATAAAAAGAGAGGGGTCAAGGGATCCAGGGTCCAAGGGGTCAAGTAGTGTTACTTTTTTGAAATAAACCCTTGAACCCAAGAACCCTGGGACCCTGGAACCCTTATTAGTATTTGAACCTAATCCTATATTTCGCCTTTACTTCTTTGTCTTTAGCTACGGGTACTTCAAACCGAATCAAGTGAGCGCTAAGCTTCTCATAAGGATGGGTGTTTGAAAGCATCTCCCAATCGCCAGGAATGGGTTCTTCCACTAACACCTTAATATCTTCCTTTTTGTGATTTCTTAGACTCACCTCAAACGCCACCTCATAAAGATTGTAGCCGAGATGTTTGTAGTCCATCTGCACTCTCTCTCCAACCACATCAAAGGCTTCTCCGATTTTAATCTTAAATTTTTCATCTTTTGGGGTGTGGTCGATTCGATCCTCTCCGATGAACTGGAGGCTTCCATCTTTGTCCTCTTTATAGACCCGGATCGTCCCTTTGGGAAGAGGAATTCCGAGGTTATTCTTTTTAGTGTTTTCCAGTTCAAGGAAGACCCCAATCTTTTGTTTATTCGACCTCTGGTCAACTCGGTAATAATAGTATTGGGGATAGCCTGAAAAGATAAAGAGTTTCTTAATGGGAACCTGATTGGCGTCGAGAAGGGACATCTGCTTGGTTTGATTATCTTTGATCGTGGTTCTTCGATCCAGGGTATAGAGATGATATTCGAAGAAGGATTCCTCCTTGAATTGTGGGCTGGCTGCCTCTTTCGCCGCGGCCATGGGCCTGGCATAATCCATTCTCATCTCTCCCTGAACCCGATGGATATCACCAGCCACTAATTTCAGCAGGGCATTCTGGTAAGTAGCGCCACTCCGATTATCAATCGTAACCCAACCGTTCAAATCGGTCATCGTATCCAATTTATTTAAGACTGCCACATAGTCGGCCTTCCAGTTAATTCCTGATGTAAGGTAAGAAGCTTCCAACTTTTGAGGTTTTGAAAGTTTGTTTTCCAGCATCCAGACCAATGTGGGTTGAGGGATAAGGTTTTCAGGGATTTTGGAGAGGAGGACCCGTCCGTAATGACCGATATGGATCTTGTCTCCGATTTGGAAGATATTCCCACCTTGAGTAGAGAGGAGAGTTGCCTCGACCATCTCCTCTTTTTTTGTTTCGGGGTTGAACGTAGCAAGCTGGACCTTCTGGCCCACAAACTTTTCAAGAAGTTTCTGAGGGCTGAGAAGATCGTATTCATAGTTCTGTTCCAAAACATTGAGGCTCGATCCATTGATCAAAGATTTGATGTGGACGGTTGTGGGGTCAATCTTTGCCGCCACATCCATGAATTTGAGTTCATGAATTCCGGGTTTAAATTCGATGATCCGGATATCCTTGACCAGTCCCACATTTGAATTGTAAATGGTCACGGCCACATCCTTTTGATCCTTGAGGGTGCTGGTCAGGGGTGCAGCATACCCCACTTGAAGTGAAAATAGGAAGGAGACGAGAATGATTAAAACGATTAGCCTTTTCATTGGAAACCTCCTTTCCCTCGCCCTTGTCTACCGCCAGGCAGGCTTCCCCTCTCCCCTAGAGACTGTGTCACAATGTCATTCTGAGGCGTTAGCCGAAGAATCTCTGTTTTCTAACTTATTGACTCTATGAGATTCTTCACGGAGTTTACCCTGAGCCAAAAAACGAGACCCTTCCCCTTCGGTTCTCTCAGGGTCAGGGTGACATATGGCGAAGGGTTCAGACAAACATGGCATTTCCCTCATTGTGACACAGTCTCCTATGGGGAGAGGGCTGGGGTGGAGGGGTGCGTTTGTTTTAGTATTAAAGACAACGGTAGAAGAGATTTGGTTCCAAAAAATATTTTTATTCACCATTAACTTCCCCCTTTTCTAAAGGGGGATTGAGGGGGATTAACGATTTTGGGATTTAATAGGTAGTTACAAGCTTTAGCCTAAAATATCTTTTTTAATAATTGAAATTTTTTGCTTGGTTGTTACAATAAGGTCAAAAAATTAAGCTGAGCTTCTCTAAAGATTGGAAGCAGAGCAGAAGGGTAATATGATGGCCAAAAAAATAAAAGATTCCCAATTAGAAAAAAAGTTAAGATGGCAAGATGTTTGTCCTACGTGTCTGAAGTATGATCATCCGGACCATTCGCCCGAATGCGAATGTTGTAAAGAAAATGGTATCACTGAAGGGATTTTGTGCGAGCTAACGAGGATGGATCAGGAAAATGATACGGATGATTTTAGATGTGATGCTTATCAACGGAAGCTTCCATTACAATAGGCCCCCTATTTTTGGTAATGACAAGGCAAGGCGTATTACCCACTCATCGCTAATCAAGGAGTTAAGAAATGTCTCAAAGAATATGGAACCGATCTGATTTGGTCAAATTAGCAGAGCACAAAAAGCCTGAGGTCAGGCGATGGGCCTGTGAAAGGATGAGAACCCTTTACGGTGAGGCGGGAACTGAGATTTTAGAAAGACTTTTAAAGGATAAGGACAAAGATGTTTTACTGGAGGCCCTCGAATACTTAGAAGATTACTTGGATCCAAAATTCAAAGACATACTTTTCAAGATTTATGAGACCAGAGCAGGAGTTATTGCCGGGAGGTGCGCCTTGCTCTTGGGTAAATTAAAGGATGACCGATTGATTTCAGCCTATAAGAAGAAGATTCATTCAAAAACTGTTGAATTCGATGAAGTCATTTGGGTAATAAGGGCGATGGGTGAACTGGCTACCCCTGAGGCTAATGTCATCTTGAGAGAGATGCTGTCCGAGGCAGAAGCGGAGACAGATCCCTTTTTGGTTAATACTCTGATCTATGCGCTCGTAGTTGCGAAAGAAGACCTTCGTAGCATACTAAAGTATTATTCACATCTTTATAAGAATTTCGCCGTGGAAATCCTTCATCCTTTAACTTCAGTGTGCGGTTCATGGTATTCATTGGAGGATCTGAAAGATGAAGGGAAAAAGAAGCTCTTCAAAAAAGGTGTGCCCCGATCCGTGTCCGAGTCCTCGGCCTATTTGAAAGAGAAGGGTTTTGCCTCAATAGAAAAGGAGATGTATCAGAGCTTCAAGAAACAGAATTACTCCCATATTATTGAGACAGCCTGGCTACAGGTCGAAGAGCTCGTGAATCAGAAGCGCATTAATTCAGGGGAGTTCCTGTTGGAAGGAGATTCACCCCCACAAAGGAATTATCAGGCCCTTAAAGCTTTTAAGGATTATCTAAACTGGGGGGCGAAAGATTCCTTGAAAGGGGTGGCCATTGCAGCACTGATCGTCCTTTCTAAGTTTATTGAATTCAAAAGCTTATTAGGTCTAAAGGTTGAGGAACTGAATGAGGAAGTTCTGTTTCAGATCCTTTTTGAAGACCGGGACAGTTTAGAAGTGGATGATCAAGCCACGGAAAGGCTTTTCAATACAGTGCCTGCTGAAGTAATTTTTAATCATTCCGTTAAGCAATTGGAAAATGATTCATATTCTTTCGGAACCGAACGGGCTTTGAAGGTGCTGAAGGAGCTTAGAGATGAGAGGGCAATCCCCTATTTAGTGGATTATCTTGAGAAGAAAGTAAGTGACCATGGATTGGATGAATCTATTAAGGCTATGGTTCAAATGGGTGGCCCTTTGATTGATTATTTGAATAAGAACTTTGATCAACTTAATCAGAATCAACAATTTGAAATCCTATTTGCATTTAAAGATCTTCCCGAGGAAGAAGTTGTTGACCTCCTTCTTCGTAACTGGGATAAACTCTGGCGTACCGATAAGGAATCCCTTCTCTATGCCTTGGAGGGAGTTGGATCAAAGAGGTTTATCGAACCCCTTCGGAAGGAATTAAAGGAAGGAGAAGAGATGGAGGAGGAAGTATTTTACCTCCTTTGTCATATCCATGGGGTGGATGATCTTTTATTACACAAAATTGAAAAAGATACGATGGTTAGGGAGAAAGAAACGGAGAGAAGGCTAAGCGTTTTGGAAGGAGACGATTTAGGCCCTTTGATGGAGAGGACAGTGAGGGTAGAGCTGAAGTGCCGCCAGTGCGGCAAATCTTATCACTACGAAGTAGAAAATATCTATATGATTTCTGGAGAAAAAGGAAAGCCAAGGATCTCGGATAAAATCGTCTGTAAGAACTGCAGAGCCGTCAATCAATATGAGATTACAGGAAAGGGGGATTTAGCCATCACCGCCCAAATGATTCTGATGACGGCCCTTGCTGAGAAAGGAAAATTAAGACCGGATGAGAGCCCGATAAAATTTGGCGAATCGGGTTTGATGGATGGCCGGCGCATGTCATTTGGTAGCATATTGAAATATTATAAAGAGGAGATTAAAAAGTCACCCAATGATCCGGCTTTGAGAATAGGTTATGGAAATGTATTGATGAAGACAGGCAGAGAAATTGAGGCAGTCCTGCATTATAAGGAGGCTCTAAGGTTAGATCCCCTCGCTGTGGAGGCATACTGTTCCCTGGGAGAATATGAAGGGGATAAAGGGAATTCTTCCCGTGCTTATGAGTATTTCAAAAAGGCATCTGATCATATCCATACAGGGCGTTACTATAGAATTAAGGAGCCAGACCAGTTGAAGGAGGCTATCGTCTTAAATCTTGAACATTATGAGGAAATTTTAGGGAAAGAGAGGGAGGAGATTCGAGGACCGGCCTCTCAAGAAATCATCAAGAAAGATAAGGTCGGAAGAAATGATCCATGTCCGTGCGGGAGTGGGAAAAAATATAAAAAATGTTGTCTGAACAAAGATGAAGCAAGAAGGTCAGAAAAGACATCCGCCACTTCGAAAGAGATCGAATTGAGGGATAAGCTCATCTCCTTTTCCAGTAAGGAGAGGTATAGAAAAGATTTTGAGAGGGCCCATCACCTATTTTATAGAAAACCTTTTGTTGAACCTCTGATACTGGAGGAAAAGGAGGAGACCGATTTTGCCTTCTTCCTTGAATGGTTCATCCATGATTTTTCCCTCAAGAACGGACTGACGATTGTTGAAGAATTTTATAAAGAGAAGAAAGAAAAGTTTTCGGATGAAGAGCGGTCCCTTGTGGAATACGAGATGGCAAGCATTCTCAGCTTTTATGAAGTTATTTCGGTAACCCAAGAAATAGGGTTAAGATTGAAAGATCTTTTTACGGGTGAGGAGCTAGATATCCTGGAAGTGAAGGGGTCTCTCACTGCGGTCAAGTGGGATGTCATTCTTGCCAGGGTCATCAGAATGGGGTCTGTCAATAAGTTGGCAGGTGTGGTCGAACTCATTCCCCGCCGGAATAAGGGCCAAATCCTTTCCTCTATCAGGAAATTGTGGGAGAAGTTCAAGGAAGAGACGGGGAGCGTGGAATGGTCCTCTTTTGCGAAATCAAATGCTTTTCTCATCCACCAGATTATTGAAGACCAATCCCCTTTCGAACCCATTTTTGTTACCGAAGAACATCACCGCATCATTTCCTCAAAGGCCGTGTTCGATGTGAAGGATTTCCAGATGGTTCGGTATCGACTCAACCAGGAGTTTGATTTCATCATCGATCAAGAGGAGGAAGGGGGAAAAAGTCAATGGACGTGGCTGAAGAGAGGGAAGTCAAAGGATTGGGAGATTAAGGAGTCGGAAAAAGGGTCCATGATTCTCAAATCGGAAATGCTACGGGGCAAGGGGGAATTGAGGTGGACCTCCCTGGGGACAGTGACTTTGACTCCTAAGAAGCTGGAACTCTGGTGCATTTCAAAGGAGCGACTGGATCGGGGAAAGATCACACTGAAGGAGGTTTTGGGCGATGACATTCAGCACCGGATAGATACCTATGAAGACATGGTGAAAAAGGCCATGGAAGGGGCGAGAAGGGGATCTTCTGTAGAACAGGATGAGATGCCCGAAGAGTTCTATCCCTATTTTTCAAAGGAGATGGAAGAGTTTGTTAAAAAGTGGATTGATGAAAAAATCCCTGCCCTGGATGGAAAGACCCCGAGAGAAGCTGTGAAGACCCCTGAAGGCAGAGAGAAAGTAGAGGAACTCCTCAAGGGTTGGGAGAACATGGAAGAGAGAAGAAGAAAGACTGGGGAGCCTTACATCGATATTAATATTTTAAGACAAATGCTGAACCTCTGATTTTGAGGCGGTGAAGAACGTAACTTTTAGCCGTTCGGCTGAGCCTTCTACAGGCTCAGGATGCTCCATAGTGAGCTTGTCTAACCATCATGGGGTAAAACTTATATTGCGATCTTTTTGAGTTTCTTGGGATCGATTCGTTTTAAATTCAGTTTCCGCTCCTTCATAAATTTCTCGGACTCTTCTTTAATCTTCCTTACTCGCTGCTCAGCATTAACCCCTTTTTCCTCCTCATAAATCTTCTCCATTATCTCATGAATTTCCTTTAATTCTTTTGGTTCTTTAATCATTGGACCACCTCCTCGGGTGAACATATTTCTATTTCGTGATAACCCAATAATTTATTTACTCCATTAACCATAACTCTTGTCTTAAGTTTTACGATATGTTCAAAATTCCAACTGACAATTACATCCACCCCATTGATTACAGCTACAGCAATATGAAGAGAATCGCCTCTGTAACAGACAGGTTGTACTCTCTGCAAAAATCTTTTCAGCCGCTCTTTGTTCCTTTGTAGTAGCTAATCATACCATAAAAGAGGGGCTTGAAAAACCACCCTATTGAGTTTACACTGGTCTAAAATTCCGGAAAGAATATTATATGGAATCCTACCCGTTAGATAATCTTATCATCACACTGAACAAAGAAGGACCAAGAGAGTACCAGAAGGTCAGTTTTCCGATCCGCTACGGGTGTTTTTCAGAGATAAAAACTTCAGATACTATTTCTCAATTTAACCTGAATGGAGAAATTAAATTTATTCAAGGAATAGGGGAGAGGTGGCCGCATCCGGCAGAATGGCTGAAACGGACCATGGGCAATGATTGGATATATTACTCTGCCGGTGATTATAAAGATATTTACGACTACTTTGGTGAATATTATTTCCCATTTCTTTCCTACCCAAGTAACTCCATTATTGGCAACAATCCTTTTGGCGGCGATGCTGTAAATTATGCCATGAAGTCCTGGCAATTGATTCGTGGTAAAATAAAAGAGCTGATTCCTGGAATCAAACCAAAGGGCCTCAAAGATTTTCTAACCCGTGTCGTCAAAAACGATGAAAAGAACCTTAGGTTGAAATCCGGCCAATTGCATCATCTCATTGATGGACAGGTGACCGTTCTTCCCCCTGATAGTCGGCATGTGGACTATGAAGTGATTCCCGTTATCGTGGCTGATGGGTGTCTTTACAACTGCGGCTTTTGTCGAGTGAAAACAGGGCAAGATTTCGCTCCTCGTACTCCCAAGAACATTATGGGTCAGATTAAAAACCTAAAACGGTTTTATGGAAAGGATCTTCGTAACTATAATGCCATTTTTTTGGGACAGCATGACGCTCTTTCCGCCGGACGAGAACTTATTGAGTTGGCCGCAAACAGTGCCCATGAAATATTTGAATTGGAACGTTCATATCTAAAAGGGACCTTTCTTTTCCTTTTTGGTAGCGTTGACTCCATGATTCATTCTGAAGAAAAACTATTTGAGTCACTCAATAGCCTTCCTTTTCTGACTTATATTAACATAGGGCTTGAGTCTAATGATCCAACAACTCTGGAGACATTGAAAAAGCCTGTTTCTGTTGAAAGGGTTCGTGAGGCTTTTAGCAGGATTTTAGATATCAACAGGAGGTATGAAAAGATCGAGGTGACCTCGAACTTTGTTTTTGGAAAAGACCTTCCTCCTGGTCATTACCCTTCCCTTTTAGAGTTGACCAGAAACAGATTGAATCTCTCTCGCAACAAAGGAACTGTCTATCTGTCTCCGCTGATGGATGAAGGGATGAGAGATAAGGAAAGCAAAAGAGAACTATTGAGGGGATTTCTTAAATTGAAAACCCTGAGCCGTCTTCCTACTTTTATCTATCTCATCCAGAGATTGTAACCTGCCCTAATTCCTGCTGATGAGCAATTACCCATTATTTAAACTTAAACCCATTTGGGGAGAAGAAGAGCCATTTTCTCGGCATTTTCGTGAATTTTTCAAATTTCTGAATCTCAGGTTGGTACCGTTCACGTTTGTCATTCCTTCGGAAGCAGGAATCCAGGAGTATTGATTTTTAGGCTCTGGATTACCGTTTTCACGGGAATGACACCCTATGGGTTTGGGTTCAAACATCGGTCAAACTCCTAATTTGGACAAGAGTGATTCCTTAACCCAAAAATAATATACTATATTTTAAGGAAAGTTTGAACTGAATAATGTGGAAAATGGTTAAGGGGTTGTTTTATTTTATTTTATATATTAGTATTTAGTATTTTTAAATTACTTTTAATCTTGAGGAGGATAGATTAATGGCTATGATCAATTTTGGTGGAATGGATGAAAAGGTTGTCACCCGTGAAGAGTTTCCACTTTCAAAAGCCCAACAGGTGCTTAAAGGCGAAATCGTTGCGGTACTGGGATATGGCGTACAAGGACCGGGGCAGGGTCTTAATATGCGGGACAATGGGATCCGCGTCATCGTAGGTCAGCGCCGTAATACTTCTTCCTGGGATAAGGCAATCAAAGATGGTTGGGTTCCAGGAGTGACATTATTTCCTTTGGAAGAGGCGGCTGCAAAAGGAACAATCATTGAATACCTGCTTTCAGATGCGGGTCAAAAGGCATTCTGGACAACCCTAAAACCCCATCTCACCGAAGGCAAAACCCTCTTTTTCTCTCATGGCTTTTCTATTACATACAGGGAGTTGACGGGTGTTATCCCCCCGAAAAATATTGATGTTGTCATGGTGGCTCCTAAAGGGTCCGGACTATCATTGCGACGCAATTTTCTTGAAGGGAGCGGCATTAACGGTAGCTATGCAATATTTCAGGATTATTCGGGGAAGGCGGAAGAGAAAGTGCTCGCACTGGGTATTGCTATTGGATCAGGGTATTTGTTCCTCACCTCATTTGGGAAAGAAGTCTATAGCGATTTGGTGGGGGAGAGAGGCGTTCTAATGGGGGCGATTGCCGGAATCATGGAGGCACAGTATAACGAGCTTAGAAAGCATGGCCATAGCCCCAGCGAATCCTTTAATGAGACGGTCGAAGAGCTGACCCAGAGTTTGATTAAACTCGCAGCGGAGAAGGGAATGGACTGGCTGTATGCTAACTGCAGTACAACGGCCCAGCGAGGCGCCCTGGATTGGAAGGGAAAATTCCGTGATGCGGTTGCTCCTTTGTTTACTACCCTATATGAAAGAGTTGCCAATGGCACCGAAGCGAAGATCGTACTTGAAAAAAACAGTCAGCCGGACTATCGGGAAAAACTGAATGCAGAATTGGCCGAAATGGGAAACTCTGAAATGTGGCAGGCAGGAGCCAAGGTGCGTGAACTTCGTCCAGAAAATTGGAAAAAGGAAGCGTAAGTGACCTATTGAGCTTTTCCTTTTCTGAAAAAAGTTTGAACCCTTAAGTCGATTATATTTGCTTTAGAAATAAATCTGGCCCAAGCGTTAAACAAATTTGCAGGTGAGACCCCCATCGACAATCAGTTGGGCTCCGTTGATGTATTTGGCCTCATCCGATGCCAGGAACAATGCGGCATGGGCAACATCCCATGCATCTCCCATCTTTCCCGTAGGGCATTGTTTATTTCGGATTTCGATCATTTTTTCCACATCCCCGGCCGCATAGAAATCCTTAAGCGGTTCACGAATCAAAGGGGTATCCATCAAGCCAGGTAGAATACACAGTTGGCGCGGATATTTTTTCCTGCGTATTGAAGCGCTATACCTTGTGTCAACCCAAGAATTCCTGCCTTGCTCGCATAGTAGGTGATATAGGGGATATTCGTGTAACGAATCGCAGCGACGGA
>Ga0210015_1003304_pt1 | contig 14318 bp, 19 predicted proteins | sample CryGeymeta201522_FD_185471 | JGI IMG/M metagenome (GOLD analysis project Ga0210015, IMG submission 185471) | Groundwater microbial communities from Crystal Geyser aquifers in Utah, USA - Crystal Geyser metaG 2015-22 (SPAdes) (version 2) | ecosystem: Environmental > Aquatic > Deep subsurface >... | reverse complement strand
TCTTTTACGACAGATTAGTAATCTATCATAAAAGATAACGGCCATAATGGCCTTAACATAATGACTAAACCCAAAGTCCATTTTATTGGCATAGGCGGTATTGGAACCAGCGCATTAGCCCGCTGGTTTTTGTCTCATAACTATAATGTATCTGGCTCTGACGCTTCTCCTTCAGAAATTATTTCTGAACTTAAAAAACAAGGCATAAGAGTATTTATCGGTCATCAGGCAAAAAACCTTCCCAGAGGGGCAAATTTGGCGATTTTCAGCGCAGCTGTGCCCATTAATAACCCGGAACGCCGGCAAGCAGCCAAATTAGGCATCCCTGCTAAATCTTATGCTGAGGCAGTCGGCGATTTGGCAAAACAATACAAAACTCTGGCTATAGCCGGCGCTCACGGCAAAAGCACTACTACTGCCCTCTTATCCTTGATTTTAATTAAAGCCGGTTTTAACCCGACGGTGATTATCGGCACTAAACTAAAAGAGTTCGGTAATTCAAATTTTTGCAATGGCAGAGGGGATTATCTGGTATTGGAAGCTGATGAATATAGCGGTTCATTTTTAAACTACTCCCCTTTTGCGGCAATTATTTTAAATATTGACGCTGAGCATCTTGATTATTATAAAAATTTAAGAGTCATTAAAAATGCTTTTTTGAAATTTATCAAGAATATTCAGTCGGGCGGAATTTTGGTTCTTAATAAAGATGACAAAAATTTATCGGGTTTAAAAAATAAAATCCAAAAAATCAGCCAAAATAAAAATATTAAAATCATCTGGTACAGTATAACAAATTCTGGACGATCGTCAATGATTTGTTATAAAATCAGAGAAATATTAAAAATCTCCGGCGAACACAATGTTTCAAACGCTTTAGCGGTTTATTCCTTGGCTAAGGCATTGGGAATTAAAAATAGAGATATCTTTAACGCGATTGGCTCTTATCGCGGCGCCTGGCGAAGGATGGAATACCGAGGAGAACTTAAATTTCCAATTTTCAATTTCCAATTTCCAATTAAAGTTTACGACGACTATGCTCATCACCCGACTGAAATCAAGGCTACCCTAGCTGGAATAGCCCAAAAGTGGCCAAAAACAGGCCTAATTTGCGTCTTTCAGCCCCATCAGGCTAAACGGCTATCCCTGCTTTTTAAGGCCTTTATAGGGGCTTTTGACGAAGCAAATGCCCTGGTATTATTGCCTGTCTATCAGGTAGCTGGTCGCGATATATCGGATAAAGTGTCGCAAAATAGAGGTTGTTGCAACGCCCAAACTGGTCGTCGCAAAACCTCGCAGATATTTTGCAACAATAAAATTGTCGCAAAATATCTTTCTAAAAAACTGGCTGAAGCAATTCAAAAAAGAATAAATTCAAAATTCAAAATAGACCCTCCGGGGATTCTTCGAAAACAAAATTCAAAATTGCGAGAAGTGGTCTATCTCCCCTCCCCTAAAAAACTGAAGCAAATTTTAAATAATTTACTCATAACTCATAACTCAAAACTCAAAACTATTATTGTAATGATGGGCGCTGGCGATATTTACAAGTTGACGGATAAACTGGTAAGATATAAGGCATAAGATTTAAAGGATTCTGCAGTACTTACTTCTTATACCTTAAACCTTAAACCTTAAACCTTAAACCTCTAAAATATGTTCTATTCCAATCTTAACCATTTTAAAGGGATGTCCGGTTATGAAATTGACGGTATCTGGTATCCGCGAGTGACTAAAATCGTGGATATTAAAGCCAAGCCGGCTTTGTATAAATTTTATGCGGAAATGAATAATTTTGATGAAGGCGAAGCGGTTAAAAAACAATCAGCCAATGAAGGCACCTTAATTCATGAAACAGTTGAAAAAATATTGATTGGCGAAAAGCCGGAAATCGATTCTTCAATAAAGCCGGCTATTAACGCTTTTTTGCGATTTTTGGAAGAAAAAAACATTCAGGTTGATCCGGAATTCGTGGAAAAGCAGGTCGTTAATTTTGACGAACGTTATGCTGGTACCCTTGATGCTCTGGCTTTAATTGACGGCAAATTCGGGGTTTTAGATATTAAAACTTCTCAGGCAATTTATCGAGATTATAATTTACAAACCAGCGCTTATACGGCCGCCGTAGAAAAGGATTTTAAAAATCTGCAGAGCCGCTGGATTTTGAGAATTGACCAGACTAAAAAATGTTTGAAGTGTGGTGCCACGCTTCGGGTGAAGGGCGGCCGGGAAAAAATAAAATTGCCGTGGACCAATGGCGGCTATAGCAAAGAAGCTAAAAATTGTAAGCATGAGTGGTCTGATTTGACCGGCGACATCGAACTCAAAGAATTCCCTTATTGGCAGGAAGATTTCAAAGCATTTTTAGGCGCAAAAAGATTATGGGAGTGGGAAAATGATTATTGGTTAAGGCAGCTGGGGTATTTATAAAAAAAGACCCTTGCTCAAGGGGTCTTAGTTTATATCTAGGGCACAAGGGCACAAGTAAGAAGGAGAGATTATTTCTTCACCAGTCATCTCATTAAGATTCTGCTATAAGAATAATATATCCCACTTAATTTGTCAAATTTAAAAAATCATTTTAAGTACTCCCAAAAATAATTTCACTTCAACTAACCGAGCACTATGCTATAGCATAGTGCTATGACATGTCATAGCGGTTGTATGACTGTTATGCTATAGCATAACAGTCATACATAGAAAAAATATTGAACTTCGTAAAGCTACAACAAATCCTTGCGATCGTGAGTGATTGTTATAAGGGTTAATCCCGCCGTTGGCGGGATGCTCTATTTTGTGATTCCTCCCCTATGGCTCGGAGACAAAATCGGCACATTTTTCAATCACAATCGGCGCGTGGTTAAATTCGCGATTAACAAGGTAACCCAAGCCGAAACTAAGGGAACTTATAATAAAAATTAGAAGAAAAAGAATAATGTCGCGTTTATGATTTTTTATAAATTCAGATATTTTTCCCATTTTTCGTAAAGTTCTTTTGTCGCCCTCAAATCTCCTAAATTATATTTGGCAATCTCTAAAAGTTTTCCTTCTTTATAAAGCCGGCCAACATCATCGCCGGTAATCCCCTGTTCTTTTGGGCTTTTAATACCAAAGGCCTTTGTCCAGAAATGAAGATTGAATTTTTTTCGGACTGCGCCGTAAAAAGTTAACTGGTCCAGTAAATCAACGTGAATAGCGTCGTATTTTTGCGAACTTAAATAGCGATTACTTAAAAGATTTTTGCTGGGTTTTACGCCTAAAATCGCCGAACGAATCATCAAAAACGGTGCATCAAAACTCCGGCCGTTGAAAGTAATAAAATAATTATATGGCTTAATCGTTTCCCAAAATTTTTCAATAATCTGCTTCTCGTCCCCGGTCTCAATTATAATCCCTTCCTCTAACTTGTCGCTTGTCACTTGTCCCTTGTGGCTAACTCGTAAGTATACTGCTCCCTTATTCGTCTCCGGATTTAATATGCCGATGGCCACAATTTCGCCGGTTAAAGGATAAAAACCCAACCTTTCTTTGGCTTCTTCCTTCTCTTCTCCGCTTTCCGCATACTGTAAAAGATATTCTTGCGAAATTTTATCCAGAGATTCAAAATCAACGCCGATGGTTTCAATGTCAAAAACGAGCTTTTGCTGGCCGAATGAAGTTGACATAATTTTGATTATAGAATAAACTTGAAAAGTATTAAATAGAAACAAATATGGCACATACCAAAGCAGGAGGTTCAACTAAATTAGGCAGGGATTCCGAATCAAAAAGATTGGGAGTTAAAAGGCAAGACGGACAGCGAGTCAATGCTGGCGAAATTTTAATCCGTCAGCGCGGCACCAAATATTTGCCGGGATTAAACGTGGCTCGCGGCGCTGATGACACCTTATACGCTCTTAGAGCCGGAATCGTTAAATTTCTTTCCAAAAAGAAAATTTGTTTTAATAAAGATCAACGCTACGTTAAGGTTGTAACGGTTCAATAATAATTCTAATTAAAGCTTTCATTTCCTTGCCCAAATCAATTTCCACTTGGTGCTCGCCAAGTGTTTTTATTGGTCGCTCAAGATTTACTTCGATATTAGGCATTGATAATTTATTTTTAATGTCGTCTCGGGTAACCGAACCGAAAATTTCCCCTTTTTTGCCTGTTTTAAGCGTAAATTTGAATTCTTGACCCGAAAGTTCTTCAGCTAGGGTCTCTAATTTATTTTTTATTTCTTGTTCTTCTTTTGACCAAGCGGCTTTTTGAGCTTCTAATTCTTTTATTGTTTGTTCAGTAGCGATTTTTGCCAAGCCTTGAGGAATTAAAAAATTTCGGGCATAGCCGTCTTTGACTTGTTTGATGTCAAACTTATTGCCAAGTCCTTTTATTTCCCGAAGAAGAATTATTCGCATTATTTAATTTCCGATTTCAATACTTCCATCGCTTTCTCTAATTGCGGGTCGCGATTAGCCTTAAAGTCTTCGTCAGTCAGACCAACTTCATAATCGGGGTCTAGGCCGTTTTTTTCAATTAGTCCGCCGCCGGGCATCCGCCAATGAGCAACAGTGATTTTAATAGACGAGCCATCTTTTAGAGGTTCCAGTTCCTGCACTGTTCCTTTGCCGAAGCTTTTTTTGCCGATTAATTTAACTGAGCGATTATCCCGAAGAGCGCCGGCTAAAATTTCTGAGGCCGAAGCAGAACCTTCGTTGATTAAAATTACTATCGGCACGTCTTTAAATAACCCATTGCCATAGCTGGTGAAAACTTGTTTTTTATCAGAACGAAATTCTTCACTGACTACTGTTTGTCCGGGTTTTAAAAACCAGCCAGTCAGGTTTATCGCCGCATCCAAAAAACCGCCGGGATTGTTTCTTAAATCAAGAATTATGCCTTTTGGATTTTTAAAAGCAATCTCAACAGCCGCTTGATAGAAAAGAAAAGGCGCTTTCTCGTAAAAATTATACAAATGAATGTAAGCAATGTTATTTTCTTTTATTTCCCAGTCCAGAGTTGGGACTTGGATGGTGTCTCTGATAATTGAAATTTCTTTCGGCTTGTCCCAGCCATTTCTAAGGATAGTCAAAATTACGGTTGTTCCCTTTTGTCCCCTAATTAATTTCACCGCTTCATCGGTAGTTAAATTGGCGGTGACGGTATCGTCCACCTTCAAGATTTTATCAAGGGCTCGCAAGCCGGCTCGTTCGGCCGGCGTATTTTTGAGCGGGGCAATAATCACCAATTGGTTATTACGCGTTCCGATTTCTGCGCCAATGCCGCCGAATTCACCGGAGATATCTTCGTTGAACTTTTGCGCGTCAGTGGGCGGAAAAAATACCGAGTTTTCATCTTTTAGGGCGCCTAACAATCCTGAAACAGCGCCATAAAACAGGGTCTGATTATCAATTTTATCAGCTTCAACGTATTTATCTTTAATTGTTTGCCAGACATCCCAGAAAAGAGAAAAATCAATCGCTTCCAGCTTGCCTTCCTCTAAATTAGCCACCCCGCGAATAACAACAGTTTGCGGCTTTTTGATGCCCTGCTGATAACCGAAATAAAAACCTCCGCCGCTAAGAGCGACGGCAATGATGATTGAGATACCGATTACAAAATAACGATTTTTAAATATTTTTTGCATTTGCTTTTATTTTATCAGGTTTATTTGATAAAGTCCATTTTTGATAAAGTTTCATACTCGGCGCCGGCGCGTTTGAGATGGGATTCCATTAGGTCTAAGGATTCGGCGGTGAAAAATAAATTTTCAATATTAGGAAATCCGATTTCCTTGCTGAAGTCGGATTTCCCGAAATTAAATCGCGCCAAAGTAAGATGAGTATTAAACGGCCTGTTTTCTTTCTGAAACCCCACGCCGTTTTTTATCAAAGAATCATCAAGGTATTTTTTAATTTCTCCCAATGCTTTTGAGGTTTCTTTTGTACCGCAGAGCCATATCATTCGCGGCGTTTTTCCCGGCGGCGCCAAAATTATTTTTTCAAACTCAATGGTGGACATCGGAAAATGTTGGGCTGTCTCTTTTATTGACTCCAAAATAGGACTAATCGTTTCATCCGGCTGATAACCCAAAAAAACGAGTGTCAGATGCCAATTTTCCGGGGAAAGCCAGTGGAAGTTTGATTTGTCCGAAAATTTTTCAGGGTTAATCTGTTTAATCAACCCTGTTATTTTACGTTTGACTTCCTCAGGTAAATTTATTGCAATAAAAAGCCGCTTCATATAACATTTATTATTATGGGGACAATTTATATTGTAGCAACGCCTATCGGAAACCTCAAGGATATTACCTTGCGGGCCTTGGAAACCCTAAAAGAAGTTGACCTGATTTTATGCGAGGATACGCGCCAAACTTTAAAATTATTGAGCCATTACGGGATTTCCAAACCTTTGGTTAGTTATTTTCAGCATAGCAAAATCTCAAAAATTGATTATATTATTGGTCAATTAAAACAGAATAAAAAATTAGCTTTAGTGACTGACGCGGGGACCCCTGGAATTTCCGACCCCGGTGGAAAATTGATAGAAATTATTATTACTCGCCTACCCTCTTGCCAAATTATCCCTATTCCCGGGCCTTCGGCCTTAACTGCGGCTTTAAGCGTTTCTGGTTTTCCGGCTGACAAATTTATATTTATGGGTTTTCCACCGGCGAAAAAAGGCCGGGAAAAATTTTTCAAAAAAGTGGCAGAAGCGGAATACACTGTTGTGTTCTACGAATCAGTTCATCGGATTTTAAAAACCTTGTCGGAGTTAAATAAAATATTTCATGCTTCATGCTTTATGCCTCATGCCGTTGTTTGCCGTGAATTAACCAAAAAATTTGAAACAATTTATCGGGGAGATATTGATGAAATAATCAGCCAACTGAACGGCGATAAAAATAATTTAAAAGGAGAATTTGTCGTGATAATAAATAAAGCCAAACATCGCCTATCGCAAAATAAAATATAACAATTTATTTGCGATCGTAAATAAATTGTTATACGCATGAGATAAATAATAAAATGTTGGAAAAAGAATATTTGGAAATTTTAAAAGAGCGGGGCAAGCAATCGCATGTCTATAAAAAATACCAACTGACCGGGCTTTTGATTGCGCAATTACTGGAAGACGAAAAACATAAATCGTTTTATATTAAACTGGCGAAAAAACACAATAGCGATGACCTATTGAGCATTGCCAAAGACGTTTCGGAAAGAAAAAAAATAAAAAATAAGGGAGGATATTTTATGAGAATATTGACCAAAACTCACCCTGATATTTTTAAAAACAAGAAAAAAAATGAAAATCCTAACCATCAATAATAAAAAAGAGGAAAAGTTTTTACGTAAAAAAACCGCAAGGTTTGATTTCTCTAAATCTAATAAAAAAGAAATCAATGCGTTGATAAAACAAATGCGCGAAATAATGACCGAGGCAGTGGGTATCGGATTGAGCGCTAACCAGTTGGGTCTGAATTTGCGGCTGTTTGTCGCTCAAATCCAGGCGACTAAACTGCGTAGCGCTAATTCCATCGTTTCTGAAGATCAAAAATTCTACGCTATCTTCAATCCCGAAATTATAAAAGCATCAAAAGAAAAGTCCTTTCTGGAAGAAGGATGCTTGAGTGTTCCCGGTTACTACGGTGAGGTTGAACGGCCGGAAAAAATCACTCTTGTAGGTCAGGACCGATACGGTAAAAAAATAAAAATCAAGGCCTGGGGATTATTGGCCAAGGTTTTTCAGCACGAAGTTGACCATTTAAACGGGATATTTTTCATTGACAAAGCAAAAAATATTCAAAAAATAGAAGCAAAGAGTAAAATTTAAAAGTATAACAAACTATGTCCGATCGGATATAATTTGTTATATTTTTTAGAATATGAAATTTATTTTTTTCGGCACGCCGGAATTTGCCGCTATAATTTTAGAAAAACTAATTCAGGCGGAATTGATGCCTGAAGCTGTAATTTGTAATCCCGATAAACCAACTGGCCGAAAACAGATTATCACTCCCCCGCCGGTCAAGGTCTTGGCTCAAAAATACGGGTTAACGATTTATCAGCCCAAAGATAAAAACGAACTATTGGAAATTATAAAAAAACTTCAGCCGGATTTGGCGATTGTAGCGGCTTTTGGAATGCTCTTTCCGAAGGAAATTTTAGCTGTCCCAAAGTACGGTTTTATTAACATTCACCCTTCGCTTTTGCCGAAATATCGCGGCCCAACGCCGATTCAAAACGCAATTCTGAACGGGGATGAAAAAACCGGCGTCAGTTTGTTTTTAATTGATGAGAAAATGGACCACGGACCAATTCTCGCGCAGCGAGAATTGGAATTTCCAATTTCTCCCGCAGCGCGGGATCCCGCCCAGCGGGACAATTTCCAATTTCCAATTTTATCTCAAAAACTGGCGAAATTGGGAGCGGATTTGTTAATACAATTTCTAGAAAGTCTGATCTCCCAAAAATTGACTAATAATATTAAGGAGGTCGGACTTCCTAATATTGAATTAAAGCCGCAGGATGAGTCGCAGGCCACTTATACCAAAAAATTTGAAACTAAAGACGCTTATATTGAGCCAGCGGATTTGGAAAAAGCAGAGAATCAAGGTGGAGAAATCGCAATTGAAATTGAGAGAAAAATCCGGGCTCTTAATCCTGAACCGGGGATTTGGACTCTTCAAAATGGAAAGCGAATGAAAATTTTAGAAGCGATTTTAACTCCGGAAAATAAAATAAAACTAAAAAAAATCCAATTTGAAGGCAAAAACCCGGTTGAAATTTAATATCGCCTAAGCATAACAAACTCTCACGATCGTGAGAGTTTGTTATGCTTTGGAAAATTGAAAATTAGTTGAATGTTTGATAATATCAATAAAAATTGCGGGGTGGAGTAATTGGTAGTCTCGTCGGGCTCTGAACCCGAAGATCCAGGTTCGACCCCTGGCCCCGCAGCCAATTTGTAAAGTTTGTGTTTCCCGCCTCGCTCGGGGCGGAGTTTATCCCGCACACAGCTTGCTGTTGTGCGGGGCCCCTCGCTTTTCCGCCGCCACCGAATTCCGTGCCAGCGTTAGCTGGCGCGCCGCTAATTTTTTAAACTAGATAACCATAACTACCATAACATTGATTGCCAAAATTATCTTTGTGTTTATTCAGTTTAGTATCATACGAGGAACGCTTAAACTTTTTTAAACATATCGGGCATTGAATCGTGTAAGACAAACCAGAAAAGGAACGAATTTTTCTTGGTCTCAAAGAAGTAGGTCTACTCCCTGGGGTTCTAAATGGAGTTGTATTTGAGAAGGGCTTTCCAAAATAAGTCTGCCCTGAAATTTCACCAGCCCGTGAAAGCTCTATCGGAAATCTTGGTTCAAATGTTTCGTCTGTCAAATCAATAGATTGTACCTTATCTGCTGTATACATTTTGATAGTAAAATTGCCGCTTCTTCCACCAGTTCTATCCCAGCCGTAAAAATATTCACGACCAACACCATCTTTACGAATTTTATACGCCAGAGAATACGGCTCAACCTGTCTTTCTAGGTTATCATAAACCATTCGCAAAGCCTTACGGAGTTGCCCACCCTCCATAATGATATTTCTGTAATTGGCTGGAAAATAATTGAGGCTATAACCTCCGCCACCATAACCACCGCCAGTAAATGCGTAAGCGGGTTGAGGTTGAAGTAATAAAAAGAGCTCTGGAATTATTGATCTAAATTTTGATTCCGCCTCATCAAAATTGATTAAAGATTGTTTGGGGCAAACAAGATATTGATTCCAAAATCCCTTTAGTGTTTGAAATGGTATTTCAAGTAAGAGGTTCTTTGCGACTGTTGGGTTTGGTTCGTATATGGTCTTCTTCAGAAAAGTTTTAACTACTTCAAGTCTGTTAATATCCAATAAGTTTTGGAAAAAGACAGAGTAAATAAAATCATAAAGATCTGGAGAGTGTCTGCGTTGTAGCAGGGCTTTAAGTTTTGATGCAAGTAATTCTTCTAACTTAAGACACACAGCCTCGCCCCTGCATTCTGTGGCATCTGAGTATGAATGAATAATATTTCTTGTTTGTAGGGGAAGAAAAATTTTATCAAATTCTTTAACATCTAATTTAACTTTAATAAAATAGCTCTCTTCGCCATAAAACCCTTTAAAATAAACTCTCGCCTCATAAAATTTATTATCCTCATCTGCTCCTCGCTTTGGAGCTACAATGTTTTTATCAATAGCAAAAGATATACCCGTTTTTTCCCCAGCATATTCGCATGCTTCGTTAATTCCGCTTTGTAATTCAGTCAAATCTAACTCAACTTGCGTTGAAAAATCCAAATCATTTGAAAAACGGGAATGTTCAAAATATGCCTTCCGAAAACAATTTCCACCTTTGAGTATTAATTTATTTCTTAAATTATTCTCGTTGCGATAAATACCAGAAAGAAGCTAACCAAAAACATAATCCCTCTGAACACTTGAAGTGTGAATTTCTAATTCATGTGATTTAGCTTCTATCTCTTTTTTATCAATCATGAATTTCGGGATTATTTTTTAATTTAAAAATAAACACGGAAATAATCATAAATATTCCCACAATTAAATCAATAACGCTCCATATTTCACGATTAAGATGAATAACGATAAACGGATTAAAAAGTACCGCAAGAAACCCGAAAACCCAAACCCACTTCTCTTTTTGCGCCTCATATGCCATCCATGCGACATACGCCGAACTTGTGAACACAACAAACCGCAAGAGCGTAAAAAATCCGTAAGGCCAGCCGTCAAACAGAGCGACAAACAAAAAAGTGGCGGCGATGAGTAGTGCGATATTTTTCTTTTTGTTTTGCTTCATAGTTTTTACATCCTAGAAAAATAGCCAGAATAGAAAAAGAAAAATAAGAATATAAAACCAATTTTCTTTGAAAAAGGATAACACATTCTTGTTTTTTACTGCCTCTATAAATGAGCTAACCCCAAAGAAAGCCATGCCTCCCAAAATCAATACTTTTATAACCAACCAAATGCCGTCCCACACGCTGCCAAACGAAACATCAAATCCGAAAATATAGATAATGCCCCAAATTATCAATGCCAGAATTGCTAGGAATAAGAAGAATATAAAGAAATAACTCGCAAGATATAGAGAAATCCACAAAGCAACAAATAAAAACTGCAGAATAGTAAATGAGACCGATTGCTATGGGAGTCCCTATAAAGAGAGCAACTAGTCCCCAAATTATTGAACCTTCTGAAAATAATGAAATTGCCAGCCCTATCATTGATAGACCCGCACACCTACAACTAAACCGCCTGTACCAACCCCCTTAAAAATTTTCTTAAGAAAACTTTCTTTTTTAATTATTACCGCCTCGGGATCTTTGCTTGGAATTATCCCGTTTTCATTTTCGTTTTCAATATCCACATCATCATATTTATTTTCACTTTCCGAAAGATCACTTTCGCCTACTTTTTCATTCTCTAACACCGTAAGCCCCTGCTTTCGTCCGCATTTTTTGCAGAATTTGTCGCCTTCCTCAATTTTTGTACCACAATTTGAACAAAACATATTTTTAGTTTAAGTTATTTTGATAATTCTAAAATTTTTTTCTTCGCATATTCACTATTTGGAAATTTATTCAAAGTTTCTTTATATTGTTCTATAGCTTCCTGCATTCTCTCTTGATATTCAAAAAATTGTGCTTTTCTAATCATCGACATATCGTTTTCGGTTTCAATTTGTATTGCTTGGTCAATAAAATCATAGGCACTTTGGAAATCTCCTATCAAGAACAAGCATTGAGCGATATCATCTAGTGTCGCGGCGTTGGTCGGGTCAAGGGCAAGAGATTTTTTGTAATCTTCTATCGCTTTTTCATATTCCTTCAATTTGTAATAACAATCTCCCCGAAACTTCCAAAGGAAAAAATAATCGCTTTCTTCGTTCAAGCATTGCGTCAAATATTCCGCAGATTTTTCGTACTCGCCCTTTTGATACAAACACCTACCGTAATAACAAAGTGTGAAAAAGTGGTTGGGGTCAGTATTTAATACCTCAAGACAAAGTTTTATACATTCATCAATAAGCCCCGCCTGATACTTTTCTTTTAGCTCATTGAAAATATCTTCAATTTTCGGCCATATACTCAAATCTCTCAACCCTCTCTTTACGACTTTTGAGTCTTCGCTTAGTTTTTCAAGCGATAGCTTGGAAATTTTTTGAATCTGTTTATCCTTGTCCATATTTATTTAGCCTAACCTTATTATTTTTTGCCAATCAATGATTTACATCGGTCAATATCCCTTTTGGCCATAATATTATTGGGATCTACGGAAAGAATTTTTGTATAGCAATCAATTGCATTAGAATATTTTTCCATTTTCTCATATGTCCGTCCTTTGTTGAAAATTACCGTAATATAATTCGGATTAAGAGATAAAACTCTATCATACATTTCTAATGCTTTTTCATATTGACCAATATCGTCATAGACATAACCGAGATCATGAAGAGTATAAATATTTCCCGGATCTAGAGATAAAGCTTTCTCATAAGCTTTTATAGCTTCTTCATAATCTCCGGTCGATTCGCAACAATACCCAAGATTTGACAGCGTAATTGGATTTTCTGGGAAAATACTTAGTGCTTTTTTCAAAAATGTTATTGCCTCATGATGTTTCCCAAGTTTTAAGAGACAAAATCCTTTATTTGATAGAGCAATTTCGAAGTCTGCTTTTTCTTCTAGCAATTGGTCAAAACATATTATCGCGTCTTCATAATTCTCTAACCTTGTAAAAGAAAGACCTTTGAATGTAATAACAGAAAATGAATGTGGTTCTGTGCTTAAAAGTTCATTACAAAGATTAAGACATGTTTGATAATTATGAGCAAAATATTGTTTTTCGATCTCTTGAAGGACTGTTTGAATTTTGGGCCAAATACCAAGATCGCGTAGGCCTCTTTTTGCAAGCCTTGAATCTTCGCTTAATTTTTTAAGTGAGAGTTTGTCTATTTTTTGAATCTGTTTATCCTTGTCCATATTTTTTCTTTAACTCACTAACCTGATTTTCCTTTTTAGCAATATCGGTCAAAACCTTATCCGCAAGCTCACTCAAAATATCGCGCTTCTGCTTTTTTGCCTTTTCAATATTTTCTTTCAGAATGTACCACTCGGAACGCTTTAACTGGTCAAATTCTTTACCAATTTTATTTATTGATTTTTCAAGTCCCGCCAATTTATTTTTTAACGCTTCAATTGTTTTTACTTCAATATCTGCACCTACTTCATTTTGATCAATAGCACGCAATGTTTCCAAATCGCCTTCGGCGTATGCCTTATTGATTTTTTTCATCATCTCCTCATTGCCGTTTACTTTGTCGGGGTGGTATTTATGAGCGAGCTTGCGCCATAGTTTTTTTAATTCGGCCTTATCTTCTTCGGAAATATCCTTGCGACTTTCAATGTCTTTTTCTTCCTCGTCAAGTTTTTTATACTCTTCTTCAATCTGTTCACGTCGTTTTCTCAGGGTTTCCTCTACTACTTTTTGTGCTTCTTCAAACGAGAAACCTTTACCGATTAAATCCTCAATTTTCTTAAACTTCAAAATCTCTAAATCAACCTCATCTAATTTCAAATAAAGCCGCCCGACTTTCACATCGTATTCTTGTTTAACAATAGTCAGATCAATTTTGAGCTGTTCTACTTCATCAATCAGCGCATTAAGTTTTTTCTCTCTTTCAGAAATAGCTTTTTCCAGTTCGCGTTTTTCTAAAGGCTCGTCTAATGATATATTGGATTTTATAATCTTCGTCATAAATCTATTTAATCAAATCATCAACGCTCACATTTAGCCCCTTGGCGATTTTCTTTAGGGTTTCAATGCGAGGATCGGGCGTTGCGCCTGCTTCTATTTTGGCAATGGTATGAAAAGCAAGATTTGCCTTCTTTGATAAGACATCCTGCGAAATACCGAGTTTGTTTCTGTATTTCTTGATATTGTCGCCTATTGTGGATTTTTCGTTTGACATATTCGTATAACTTTACTATGATAGTTAGTAGAGATATAATACATTCATTATCATTGTTTAGTATATGAAATTTTTAGCATTTGGTCAAACGAAAAAAGGGAGTTCCTTGTCGTTGCCCGCGCACGGGAGGGCTGGGGCAAGGGCAACACCTTTTATTGCGGTGCTTTTTGCGAAGCAAAAAACGAAATTCTGCGGTGGCGGAAAAGCGAGGGCGGGGCGGGAATTCATTTTCCCCACACCCCTTTTTCTTCCCGCCCCGCCCGAGCGAAAATTATCAAAATTCAGCGTCGGGATTTTCCCGAAAAAAGGTT
>Ga0210015_1003283_pt1 | contig 14365 bp, 22 predicted proteins | sample CryGeymeta201522_FD_185471 | JGI IMG/M metagenome (GOLD analysis project Ga0210015, IMG submission 185471) | Groundwater microbial communities from Crystal Geyser aquifers in Utah, USA - Crystal Geyser metaG 2015-22 (SPAdes) (version 2) | ecosystem: Environmental > Aquatic > Deep subsurface >... | reverse complement strand
GCAAGAGACTCTCGGCGGAAGGGATGCGCGCTCTGGTAGAGCACGACGAGCCAACGAACATTGTCAAACCGGCCCTGAAGGTTCGACAATGTTTCCCGTAAGGGATTGATTTTATTGATCTGAAAAGAGTGGATGACGGAGGGGACGGGCCTGCGGTCTAACCTTCTCTGGAAGCGCGTCAGGCCCTTGGCAGATTAGCGCCACAGAATTGCCGTCTGCATCCCCAGACGTGCGACATCTTGACTGATCGTCTTATGCCGATTGACGCATGTACGCAAAGAGCCTATTTGCGTATTAACGCATAAGCGCAGGAGCACATAATGCCGATTGCCATTCTTTCCGCCTTGTCCGAACCCACCCGCCTTGGCGCGATCCGAATTCTGGCCGACGGAGGCGAACATTGCGTCTGCCAGATGATGGCCCGCCTTGACGCAACGCAAAGCCGGATGTCGCGCCATATGCAAACCCTCAAGCAGGCCGGTCTGGTGACCGACCGGCGCGATGCGCAATGGGTGCGCTACCGGCTGAACCCCGATCTGCCGCCGCAGATGCGGGCCATCCTCGATGCGGTTCTGACCGCCGCTGAAATAGAAGAAAGGCAAGCCGCATGAGTATGCAGCTTTCATCCCGTCCGAACCCGCAGTCCGACTGGCTGTGGCATCTGGGCCTTGTGGCCTTTGTCGCGCTCTGGTGGCTGGTCTATCAGCAACTGATCGCGTTTTCAGAGCTTGTCACCGCGCTGTTCCCGGTGGACCGGCACAGCCACACCGGCGAGGCGCTGGCGTTCTTCTTCTATGACGTGCCAAAGGTGATGATGCTTCTGACGCTGATCGTCTTTGCGATGGGCGTGGTGCGCAGCTATTTCAGCCCCGAACGGACCCGCGCCCTGCTGGCCGGCAAGCGCGAGGGCGCGGGCAACGTGATGGCGGCGGGACTGGGCGTGATGACGCCGTTCTGTTCCTGCTCGGCGGTGCCCTTGTTCATCGGGCTTGTTTCGGCGGGCGTGCCTTTGGGGGTAACGTTTTCGTTCCTGATCTCGGCGCCGATGGTGAACGAGGTGGCGCTGGCGCTGCTGTTCGGGCTGGTCGGCTGGAAGGTGGCTGTGACCTATGCCGCCTTTGGCCTCTCCATCGCCATCGCCGCGGGCTGGGTGATCGGCAAGCTAAACCTCGAAGGCTGGCTACAGGACTGGGTGCGCGACATCCATTCCGGCGCCACCGCGCCTGACCCGACCGAAGATGCACCGCTGACGCTGGTGGACCGCTATCACCTGGGGATCGAGGCGGTGCGCGAGATCTTTGGCCGGGTCTGGATGTGGATCATCCTCGGCATCGGGATGGGGGCGCTCATTCACGGCTATGTGCCCGAGGATCTGATGGCCCGCATCATGGGGGCGGATGCCTGGTGGTCGGTGCCGGCCGCCGTGGTAATCGGCATCCCGATGTATACCAACGCCGCCGGGGTTATCCCGATCGTCGAGGCGCTGCTCGGCAAAGGCGCTGCGCTTGGCACCGTGCTGGCCTTCATGATGAGCGTGATTGCTCTGTCGCTGCCCGAGATGATCATCCTGAAACAGGTGCTGACGCTGCGGCTGATCGCGGTCTTCATCGGCGTTGTCGGCAGCGGCATCCTGGCCGTCGGCTATCTCTTCAACATTCTGTTCTGAAAGGACATATCATGGAAATCAAGATTCTGGGGCCGGGCTGTGCCAAATGCAAGGCGACCGCCGAGATGATTGCCCGCGTCGCGGGCGAGGCGGGCAGGGATGTCACCATCGAAAAGATCGAGGACATGCGCCAGATCGTCGGCTTTGGCGTGATGACCACGCCCGCCGTGGTGATCGGTGGCAAGGTGGTGCACAAGGGGACCGTCCCGTCGCACGACCAGGTTCTGGACTGGCTGAATTGAGGGAGGTTGCGATGAACGACGTCGTCAAGAAAGACCTGACCGAGGCGCGCGAAATTTGCCCGACCACCTCGCAGCGGTTATTGAAAGAGGGCGCGCTGCTGGTTGATGTGCGTGAGCCCGAAGAGGTGGCGCAAGTAGGTTTCGCGGGGTGTGATGTGATGACCATCCCTCTGAGCCAGTTCGAGGACCGCTGGCAGGAAGTGCCGCGTGACCGCGATGTGATCCTGGCCTGTGCGGTCGGCGCGCGCAGTCTGAAAGCCACCTATTTCCTGATGTATCAAGGCTACACCCAAGTGGCCAACATGCAGGATGGCATGACCCGATGGGCCGCAAAGGGCTTTCCCGTCATCGGTTCGGCAGAGGCGGCGGTATCCTCCGCCGCGGCATCGTCCTGCTGCGGCGGCACCGCTGAGGCAGCGTCTGCGGAAACGTCCTGCTGTGGCGGCGGGGCTGCATCGGCGGGGGCTGGCTGCGGCTGCGAAGGCGCCCCTGCGGCGGGCGACGCGGCCCGCGCCTCGGGCGGGGCGTGCTGCTGATCCGCGTCAAGGCCTGACGGCATGACTTTCCTGGCAACCCCGGCCGCCTGGCCGGGCCGTTCCTCTATTTCCCGGAGGCTCTGATGAGCATCGACTTTGGCACCTATCTGCGCGGATTTGACTACGACGAACGGCTGTTCATGAAAATCGGTCTGGAAGAGACGCTGGACCTTTACGCCAGGGGCGAGATCCAGCTGATCGACATCCGCTTTGCCGAGGAACACGCGGCATGGTCGGTGGCCATCGGCCAGCATATCCCGCTGAACGAATTGCCCGACCGGCTGGGCGAATTGGACCGCGCCAAGGTCATCGTGCCGATGTGCCCGCATTATGACCGGGCCGAGATTGCGCGGCTTTACCTCACGCTGCACGGGTATCGGTCGCGCTATTTCACCGCCGGGATGCTGAAGTTGGTGGATTACCTGCGGGGCGACAAGGCGCGCGATTACATGGCCAGCCTGCGATGAGCCCAGGCGATTATGGCCTGTATTTCGGGCTGACGCTGGTGCTGTCCACGCTGTTTGCGATGGGTGGCGTGGGGTCGGCGATTGCGCTGGTGCCCAGCTTTACCATGGTCGGGATGGCCTTTGATCTGGCCCGCGCTTTGGGGTTGTTCGTCAACACGGCTGCAACTGCCGCCGCCTCGGCCACACATTTCCGCCACGGGATGCTGGATGTGCGCTTTGCGCTGCCGCTGGTGGGGGCAATCCTTTTGGCGACGCCGGTCGGGGCCTGGTTCAGCCAATATGTGGCGCACGGGGTACTGGAGGGTTTGCTGACAGCCTTTCTGTTGGCTGCCGCCGTCCTGCTGCTGATCCCCCGCCGCCCGACGCTGGTGCAAAGCGACAGCATCTGGCCACTGCTGGCCATCGGTGCGGGGGTGGGCGTGATTTCCGGGATGCTTGGCGTCGGCGGTGGCTCCTTGTTGATGCCCGCGCTGATCCTTCTGGGCCATGACGCCAAGAAAGCCGCCCGCGCCATCGGCTTTGTCATTCCGTTTTCAACGGCGGGGGCGTTTCTGACCTATCTTTCGTTCACCGAAATGGATTGGACGCTGCTGGGTGTTGTGGCGGTAGCGGCCATTTTGGGCGGATACATCGGCGCCACCATCCTGCACCGGGGCCTGAACGAAGCTCAGGTCAAGAAACTGATTGCCGCCCTGCTGCTGGCGCTGGCGGTAAAACTGCTCTGGGGCTTTTGGGCCTGAAAGGAATGACCATGCTGGAATACCACGTCAACGCCCGCCGCATCGACAGCCACGGCTCCGAGGCCACCACCAAGGACGCGACCCTTGTGCTGGACACGGATATGGCGGGCCGCACCGATGCCTTCAACCCGGCCGAGATGCTGCTGGCCAGCCTTGCTGCCTGCATCCTCAAGGGGACCGAGCGGGTGATCCCGATGCTGAAGTTCGATCTGCGGGGCATCGAAGTGGCTCTGCACGGGGTCCGGCAGGACAGCCCGCCCAAGATGATCTCGATCACCTACGAGATCACGGTAGATACCGACGAGACCGAGGCCCGCCTCGCCTTGTTGCACAAGAACCTGCAAAAATACGGCACGATTTACAACACACTGGCGGGGGCGACAGAGCTTTCCGGCACCATCAGACGGAAAGCCTGACCCATGGCACATGATCACGCGCACGCGCACACCCCCCCCGCCGACCTTGGCCCCGCGTTTCGCTGGGCGGTCGGGCTCAACGTCAGCTATGTCATCGTCGAGGCGGCTGCCGGTTTCATGACCGGCTCTTTGGCGCTGCTGGCCGATGCTGCGCACAACCTGACCGATGTGGCGGGGCTGCTGATCGCCTGGGGGGCTGCGGTGCTGGCCAAGCGAGCCGGGACCGCGAGCTACACCTTCGGCTATGGCCGCGCGACCATTCTGGCGGCGATGTTCAACGCCGTCGCCATTCTGATCGGTGTCGTCGTGGTGGTCTGGGAAGCCGCTCACCGGTTTCAGGCGGTGGTCGAGGTGCCGGGGCTGACGATCCTGCTGGTGGCGCTGGTCGGGATCGGGGTGAACACCGGGTCGGCGCTGCTGTTCATGCGCTCGCAAAAGGACGATCTGAACGCCAAGGGGGCCTATCTGCATATGGCGGCCGATGCGGCGGTGTCGGGGGCTGTGGTGCTGGCGGCGGCCGGGATCATGCTGACCGGCTGGCAATGGCTCGACCCGGCCGTGGCGATCGCGGTCAGCGTTCTGATCGCCTGGACAGCCTGGGGCCTGCTGCGCGATTCGCTGCGGCTGGAGCTGGACGGCGTGCCCGAAGCCATCGACCGGCGGGCCGTGGCCGACTGGCTGGGCGCGCAGGTTGGCGTGACCAACGTGCATGACCTGCATATCTGGGCGCTGTCCACCACCCGCACGGCGCTTGCGGTGCATCTGGTCTGGGACGGCGCCGATGCCGACGCCTTTCTCGACCATGTCACCGACGAGCTGGAACATGACTTCGGCATCGGCCACGTCACGCTGCAACTGGAACGCGCGCCCTGCGAACGCGCTGGAGCCTGCCTGGCAAGCTGACGACACTCCGCCGATCCCGAAAGGATACGCCTATGACACCCCTCTCAGACCCCGAAATCCAGGCACTGTCCGATGCGCTGGACGACGAATACAAATCCTGCGCGACCTATGCGCAGGTGATCGCCGACTTTGGCCCCGAGCGGCCCTTTGTGAACATCGTCGAGGCGGAGGCGCGGCACGTCTCGGCCCTGCTGGCGCTGTTCACCGCTTACGGGATCACCCCGCCCAGGGATCGCTGGCGCGGTCATGCCCCACGTTTTGCCAGCCTGCACGCCGCCTGCGTGGCCGCCGTGCAGGGCGAAACCCTCAATGTGGCGATCTATGACCGGGTTCTGACCAGCACGACCCGCCCCGATATCCTAAGCGTTTACAGCGCCTTGCGCGAAGCCTCGCTGGAGCGGCACCTGCCCGCCTTCCGGCGCTGCGCCGAACGGGGTGGGCGCTGATGCGCGCCGTGACATCCCATCCCGAAACCCATCTTGTCTCTCGCATCGGCTGGCTCAGGGCGGCGGTGCTGGGCGCAAATGACGGCATCGTCTCGACCGCGAGCCTGATCGTCGGCGTCGCGGCGGCCTCGGCTGCGACGTCCGAGGTTCTGGTCGCGGGGATCGCCGGACTGGTCGCGGGGGCGATGTCGATGGCGGCGGGCGAGTATGTTTCGGTCAGCTCGCAAGCCGACACCGAAAACGCAGACATGGACCGCGAGCGCGCGGAACAGACCAGTCAGCCCGCGTTCGAGCTTGATGAACTGACGCAGATCTACGTCGCCCGCGGAGTCGCGCCGGATCTGGCCCGGCAGGTCGCGGCCCAGATGATGGCCAAGGATGCGCTTGCCACCCATATGCGCGACGAGTTGGGGATTTCCGAAGTGACGACCGCGCGTCCCATTCAGGCGGCGCTGACCTAGGCGCTGACCTTTGCGATCGGTGCGGCGATGCCGCTGGCGATGGTCGTGGTTTCGCCCGCCGATCTGCTGGTCTGGACGGTCACTATCGCCTCGCTGTTGTTCCTGGCCTTGCTGGGTGGCATCGGCGCCTATGCCGGAGGTGCGACGGTCTGGCGCGCAACCCTGCGCGTGACTTTCTGGGGCGCGCTCGCCATGGCGCTGACGGCCGGGATCGGGGCGCTGGTGGGAACAGCGGTATGACAGCAATTCTCAAGATCGAGAGCGTGGCCTGACATGGATCATGGCAGCACAGACACCACAGGCGCATAGAAATCTCATATCCCCACAATCCCATCAAGGAACCTGACCATGTCAAAACTCGTCCTGCACATCTTCCACGCCGATCCGGCCGCGCTTGCCACCGTGCCCGCCCTGGCCGAACGCATCCACGGCGCCCCGCAAGGCAGCGCGCTGGAGGTCTATCTCTTTGGCCCGGCCGAGCAGGCGCTGGCCAATCCCGAAGCCAAGGCCTTCAACGACCAGATCGACGGGCTGGTGAAATCGGGGGTGCGCGTCACCACCTGCATCGGCATCGCGCAGAAAATGGGGGCCGAGGCCGCCTTGACTGCACGCGGTCTGGCGCTCGAATCTGCCGCCATCGCCTTTCCGCGGTTTGCCGCCGAAGGGGCCACGGTCATCAGTTTCTAGGCGGGCCTGTGAAGCTCGGGGATTACGCCATGCTCTGGACGGCAAATACCGCCTTGATACGGACGCTCGCCCTGATCGGCGGGCTTTGGGTGGCATCGGATCTTGGCTATTACCTGATCCTGCCGCGGCTGAGCCTGATCCCCGACTACAACCAAAGCCCGGTGTCCATCGCCACCTACTATTTCTTCTGGGTGGGCGTGGCGGTGATCCTGTTCTTTCGGGTCTATTGCACCTGGCCCGTTTACGCCAAGTGGATCGCGTTTGAAAACCTCCCGCTCAGCCTGGCGTTGTGGGTCGGGTTCTTTGCCGCGGCCACCACATTTACCGGCGTCATCCTGCCCGCATTGCCGCCCTTCCAGTGGCCTGCGGACTGGGGGGTGCCGCCGGATCTGCCGCTGGCCAACACGCTCTATTTCCTGCCGAAATCCATCGAGATCCTGTTTCAGCAGCTTCTGGTGATTGCCCTGGTTCTGACCCTGGCGGCCGAAGGGTTCAGCCTGCGCAAGACCTCGATCTTCTGCGCGCTTTTGTTTGGCGGCGTGCATGTGCTTCTGGTCTTCGATCAGGTGCCGTGGAGCTTTGTGATCCGCTTCGTGGTGCTGGCGACCATATTCGGGCTGGTGTTTCCGGTGCTGATCCTGCGGGTGCGCAACGGCTTTGCTTATGCTTATGCGTTGCATTGGGGCTATTATGCGCTGACCATCTATCTGGCCCGCGCCGTGGGGCCGGGCACGGTGCAGACCTACATCGCCGCGATGTTCGGAGCGTGACGGATCGGAATCAGCCAGCTCGCTTGGAGAAAAGTGTTCATGTGTGAACTTCTTGGCCTTTCCAGCAATCTTCCCGCCAAGCTTAACTTGTCGCTGGCACGACTGGCCGAACATGGCGGGCCGCCGAGCTCGATCCGCGATGGCTGGGGCGTTGGGTGGTACGAAGGTGGGGACATCCGGCTGATCAAGGATGCCGGCCCCGCCGATACCAGTGACTGGTTGCGCTTTATCGGTCAGCATGATCTGCGCAGCAACATCGTGATGGCCCATATCCGCAAGGCAACGATGGGCGCGCCCACCTATCGCAATGCCCAGCCTTTCGTGCGTGAGCTGGCGGGGCGTATGCACAGCTTTGCCCATAACGGCTGGCTGCCCGGTATCCTTGAGGCGCCCGGTTTCCGGTCATCCCGTTTCGCGCCGGTGGGCGAGACGGATTCGGAACAGGCGTTCTGTGCCCTGCTGGACCGGCTGGCGACGATCTGGCGCGAACCGCATGACATCCCGCCGCTTGAACACCGGCGCGCGGTCGTGACGGCCTTCGGGCGGGACATGCGCGCGCTCGGCCCCGCCAACTTTCTGTACGCGGACGGCGACGCCCTGTTTGCGCATGGCGACCGGCGCAAGTCTGCGGTGACCGGCACGGTGAGGGCGCCCGGGTTGGTCTTCTTGCAGCCTCACTGTTCGTCAACCAGCGGGGCGATCATCGCCAACGGCGTCTCCGTGACCGGAATGGATCAAGTCATGACGCTTGTCGCCAGCGTCCCCCTGACCGCAGAGCCCTGGCAAGCAATGGCCGAAGGCGAGGTTGCGGTCTTTCGAGACGGCCAGATCATCGGTAAACGTGAGACCGGCGTTGCATGACGCCCGACGACCGCTACCCATCTGGCTGACTGACACATCAAGCAGACAACCGGTTCCGCAGCGCCGCAATCAGAGCAATCGCAGAAACCACCGTGGCCCCCACCGTCCAGGCCAGCACCGTGGCAAGCCCGCTGTCATAATACCAGGTGGCAATGCTTGAGGCGATGAAGCCGATTTCGGTCGCGCCGAAGACCACCGTCAGCCAGAATTGCAAGAGCGTCATGCGCTGTTCGGCATGGGTGGTCAGGGTGAAGCTGACCATGTCCAGGCGGTTGATGACAGCGTCGAACAGATTGGTGATGCCGAGAACCTCTTCGCCGGCCAGACTGACCTCGTCCCCGAACCGGGTTCCAGCCAGCGTCGTGCCATAGTATTCCTCCAGCCCGGTCGCCACGTCGGCGCGCAGGGCCAGAAGGCCATCGACCGTCGTCGGGGCAGAGCGGGTCAGCCGGTCGTGCAGGCCCTGCAACACCGCGCGTTCGATGCACAGCATCTCGACCGTGATCAGGAACGGCAACAGGCTGCGCGGCGCAAGGCCAAGGGCTGCGGCCTCGGCCGCCGTCTCATCGTGGCGGTCATGCAGATCAAGCGCCGAGCGCCGCCCGATCAGCGACAGGCCACCGACCCGCGCGCAGGTATTGCGCGCCAGTTCATCGGCGACAACCGATGGTTTCAGCGCCCGGTCCTGCCGGTCGCGCCACAACAGACGCACCAGCGCCTGCGCCTCGCTCTCCAGCAGCGGGTCAAGGTCGGCCTCGGGCAGGCGCAGGGCGCAGACCGGCAGGTATTGGCCAAAGCCCGCCGTGCCCGACACCTGCACCGCCTGCGGTGCCAGCAGCGCCCAGATGCGGGCGGCCACACTGTCCGGTGCGTCGATGTCCAGCCAGCCGATCCAGCGCAGCGGGTCGAACGCCTGCAGCGGTGCGGGCAGCCATACCTCCCACAGCGCCACCCCGGCAACATGGGTGATCAGCGTCACGTCGGCATGATCCGGTTCGCCCTGCGGCCCGGCCAGATCAATCCGACCAACCTCATGCTGCCGCAACCGCGCCGCCGCCAGAAAGCCGGCGCCCAGCACATGCGCCTCGGCTGCATTGCGCCAGAGGTTGGCAGGATTGCGGGCAAGGCCGGGCAGCGGGGCAACGTTCGCCGCCCCGTCAAACCCGTCGAAACCGGCGCGCAGTGGCGTGCTGAACAGCAGCACGAAACCAGGCTGGCATTTGGGCAGCCTTGCCGTCATCACACCCCGAAACTGTCCACATGCAGACGCGCCGGATCGACCCCGGCCTTGGCGCAGTAGTCCACCAGCCCGCGCAGCAGCATCGGCGGCCCGGCCGCATAGATGTCGCGGCCCGCAACCAGATCATCCCCCACCAGCGCATCAAGCACCGTGCCCTGCACAAGCTGCGTCCCCGGAGGCAGCGGCACCGAGCCTTCCTCGGCCGCCAGCATCACCCGCAGCCCCGGCGCTTGCGCCTTGATGGCGGCGAGATCGTCCAGCGCGTAGAACTGTGCCGCCGCCCGCATCCCCCAGATCAGCACCATGTCGCGCTGGGGTTGAAACCGCGCCTGCTGTGCGATCAAGGCGTGGATGGGCGCATAGCCGGTGCCGCCCGCCACAAACAGCAGCGGCACATCCGCGACCGAGCGCATGGTGAAGGCCCCGAGCGGTCCGCGGGCGCGCAGCTCGTCGCCCACCGCCATCTCGTCGAAGGCCCATTCGGTCAACCGCCCGCCGGTGACGCGGCGCAACTGCAACTCGATCCGGCCATCGCCGGTCGGCGCGTTTGCTATGGAATAGGACCGCGACAGATGATCCGAGCCCGGCTGCCAGACTTCGATATACTGCCCCGGCACGAACTCGCAGAAACACGCCCCCGCCTGCACCGGGGCCAGAACCACATCCAGCACATCGGCGGTCAGTTGCGTCTTGGCCACGACCTTCAGCGTCACGATCCGGTCAGGATGCGGCACGGGAACCGCCGCCGCCAACACATCGTGGCGCGCCAGCAGGTCATCCTCGACCGCGTGGCGCACCACCGCCAACCCCTCCAGCGCCAGAACCGATGCCATCGGCGGAAAGACGATGGCATGGGCCGGGCAGGTGTTGGCGCAGGTGGTGCAGCCGACCATGCAGTTGAGCGGGTCCACCACGGTTGGTTTCTTGCGATCAAAATCAAAGCGATAGACCAGGCGGCTGCACCCGGTCACGCAGGTGCCGCAGCCGATGCAGACATCCTCCAGAATCGTCGGATTCCAATGGATATCCTCGCGCGGAATCCCGTGCCAGGGCTTGGTGAATTTCGGATCGGGCATTGCTGGAAACCTCCGCTGCGACATCGGCCGACATGGCGGGATGAATCGGTAAGACGGATGGCCGCATGGCGCCCTGACCTCGATCAAGTAGACGGGCCAGATCTGCAAAAATGTCCCGCGCACAGCACAGACCACCGCACAGACCCTTGCCGGCGCCGATCCTGCTATTGTGCCTTCTTGATGTCGGCAAGCCGCCGTTCAAGATGGTCAACGCGGCGCTGGGCAGTGTCAGGGATTCCTATGACAATGCCCTCGCCGAAAGCATCATCGGCCTGTTCAAGACCGAAGTCATCAAGTTCCTCGGTCCTTGGAAGTCGGTCGGCCAGGTCGAATGGGAAACCCTGAAATGGGTCGACTGGTATAACAAGACGCGACTGCACAGCGCCATCGGATACATCACACCGAACGAAGCAGAGGAGGCATTCTACGCAAGCTTGAACGCTGACGAAAAAGCAGCGTAATCATTGAACCAAAAACTCTCCGGTAAACCCGGGGCGGTTCACTGCGCTGCCGCCCAATGCCCTTCACCGATGACGACATGACCACGATCCGCACCTTCGCCGGGGGCCTGGGCGAATTCGCCGAAGAGTTCCGCATTCTGTGGGCGGCACAGCTGGCCGCGAAGACGCGCGAGGTCGACAAGGCGTTGGAGGGGTTGGGGGCGCAGTCAGAAGCATTCGCCGACGCCAGCCAACCCGATTTGTCTCGCAAGTAAAACAGAAAATTAATTTTTGTGTTACTTACAAAACAAAAGCCGACTGAAGACATAGGGTGGGGGTTGCTACGGAGGGTTGGCTCATCATATGTGTGGTATCACAAGTGAGACAAACAAACCTCTTCTGACCGAGATGCAGGACAATGACTGCCAGCACCGACAAAGCAGCACGCACCAAGGGGAGCGCGGTTCACCCCTCGATCGCTCGCGGTATCGCGCGACTCGGGCAGGACATCTCCCGTGCGCGCCGGGCACGCCGGATCTCCACAACCGACATGGCGGTGCGCATGGGCGTTGGACGCAGCACGCTGCACCGCCTGGAACAGGGCGATCCGGGCGTCTCGCTGAACACTCTGGCGATGGCCCTGTCGGTTCTGGGGCTTTTCGACCGGCTGGCCGACCTCGTCGATCCGGCATCGGATGAGCTCGGCTTGATGCTTGCGGAAAAGACGCTGCCCAGGAACATCTCGCGTCGACGGCGGTCATTGTCGGAGAAGAGCCAAGGTCCGGCTGCGCAAGCCGCTGACGACGCGCCGGAGGGGTGGTGATGCCGACACGACGCATCGATGTTCGGATCGGTGCCCGGGCGGTTCCGGTGGGCGAATTGATCTTCGAGGCGGACGGCACCCGCGAAACCGCGGCCTTCACCTACCATGAAAGCTGGCTCGCGCTTGAACGGGCCTTTCCGATTTCGCCGGACATGCCGCTCGGGGCCGCACCCTTCTACGGCCGCCGGGACGGTGAACGCTCTGCCCTTCCGCTGCCGATCGCGGACACCGCGCCCGACAGCTGGGGGCGCAAGATCATCGAATTGCTGCGCGGCACGCAGTATCTGACCGAACTCGACTACCTGCTTGAGTCCGACGATCGCCTTAGGATCGGGGCCTTGCGCTATTTCGACGGTCCCGGGGCGGAGGCCACTGCGCTTGCCCCACCGCGCGCGGATGGCGTGAACGTGCCACGCCTGCACGATCTCGACGAGGTCATCCGCCAGGCGCGGGCCTTCGAGGAAGATCCCGCCGGCTATGCCCGACGTCGTGCCGAGCTTGTTGGCGGCGATCTTCTGGCCGAAGCGGTCGGTTCTCTGGGCGGTGCCCGGCCCAAGGTGAATGCGCGCGACCGCGAAGGTGCTCTCTGGATCGTCAAGCTGCCCAAGATCGACGACGACTATGCAGTCGCCCGCGCCGAGGTCATGACGCTTGGACTTGCGCGTGAGGTGGGCATAGACGCCTGCGTCGCGGATATCCTGAACACCTCGCAACGGTTCCCGGCCGCCCTCATCCGCCGCTTTGACAGGGTCGGGGCCGATCATTCGGACCGGGTCCCGTTCATCTCGGCCCAGACCTTTCTGGGATTGGGCGGAACGGCCGCAAGCAGCTACGAGGACCTTGCGATGGCGATGCGCCGCCATTGCGTGGACCCTGCCGGGCAGATCGCTGAACTGTATCGCCGGATGGTCTTCGGCATCCTGATCCGGAACACCGACGATCATCTGCGCAATCATGGCTTCTTGCGCGCGCCCGGCGGCTGGCGGCTGTCACCGGCCTTCGACATCACCCCCGAACACCGTCCGGGCGGCCGGATGCAGACCGCGATCTCCGAAATCCATGGCAACCTGCCCTCGATCGACGCGGCGCTCGATGCCTCGGCCTTCTTCGATATCGACAGGCGGACTGCGGAGCAGATGACCGGTGACATGGCGCGCCACATCGCAGGGGCCTGGCGCCGCATCGGTGGCCAGCTTGGCATGGATGCCCGCGATTTCAGCGCTGTCGGCGCGGCAATCGAGACCGAGGATCTGGCGAAGGCCTGCCGCCTGTAGGACGGTCGCGGCCACTTATCTTAGATGTTCAGTTTGATGGACGTAAAACGCGTTTACGTCCATCAAACTGAACAATCCGGCTGGATCCCGCCATGAAACGCAAAAGAACCTACGCGCGCCAAACGCGTGAGGCCCTGTCGGTTCTGGGCAAGTTGATCCGGATCGGACGGATGGAGCGCCGGATGACGGCGCAGGACCTCGCCAACCGCGTCGGCATCAGCCGCACGACGCTCTACAACATCGAGAGGGGCGCGCCGGGGCCCGAGATCGGCATCGTGTTCGAGGCTGCCGCGTTGGCAGGCGTTCGCCTGTTCGATCAGGACGCCCTCGCCTTGCGCACAGAAAACGCCCGGCTCGCGGAAAAGCTGACCGTACTGCCCAAGCGCGTCCGCACCGCCCGCACGGAGGTCGATGATGACATCTGACCGCAAGCCGAACGAGGGCAAGTTGGAAGGCCGCCATGCCTTACACGGTCGACGATCCACCACCACTTGCCCGGCAGAAGGCGAAGACGAATGCAGATGGCAAATTTCTTCGGGATCATAAATCGCTATCATTATCTACAGAACATATCGACTCCATATGATGCTGAGATCATCTTGATCGGGAAAGGACCACCGAGATGGATCAGATCGCCCGCACCACCAAGGATCTCGGCCAAGCCCTGCGCGCCGCCCGCAAGGCCATGGGCCTGACGCAGGCCGAGCTTGCTGCCCGCGCAGGCGTCTAGCAGCGCACGGTGTCCAACATCGAGACCGGGGCCAGCGGGGCCAAGGTGGACACGATCTTCGACCTGCTGGCAGCGCTCGACCTCGAACTGCGATCGTGCCGCGCAGCAAGATGACCCCGCGTGACCTCGAGGACATCTTCTGATGGGGCGCAAGCGCGCCTATCCGCCTGCCCCAGGAGGATTGCTGCCAGGCCCTATCCGTGCCCCCGACCCGCAAGTACCAGAACGAGGGCGGTCCGGGCATCGTGGAGATCTGCGGTCTGCTGACGGGCAGCGACGAGCCGCAGCGCGACCGGGCGGATTTTCTGAAGGCCGTGATCCTGTTCTGGCTGATCGGGGCGACGGACGGGCACGCGAAGAACTTCAGCATCGCCCTGATGCCCGGCGGACGGTTCCGCATGACGCCGATCTACGACGTGCTGACGGTGCAACCCTCGCTGGATGCGGGGGCGTTGCAGATCAAGGACATGAAGCTCGCCATGCGCGCGGGCAAGGGGGGGCATTACCGTGTCACGGACATCCACGGCCGGCACTTCGTGGAGACGGCGCTGGCGGCGGGGTTCTCGCGCGAACAGGTGGCGGGGATT
>Ga0210015_1003279_pt1 | contig 14378 bp, 15 predicted proteins | sample CryGeymeta201522_FD_185471 | JGI IMG/M metagenome (GOLD analysis project Ga0210015, IMG submission 185471) | Groundwater microbial communities from Crystal Geyser aquifers in Utah, USA - Crystal Geyser metaG 2015-22 (SPAdes) (version 2) | ecosystem: Environmental > Aquatic > Deep subsurface >... | reverse complement strand
CATCGCGCCGAGCGTATCCACGTGGGCGGTCAGGGCGCGCGGGGCGTCGTCGGTTGCGCCGGGCCAGGCGGCCACCAGCGCGCCTTTGCGGGTGCGGGAAAGCGACAGGAACGGGAAGGCCTCGAGCGTCTGCTCGGTCAGCGAGATGGCCGGTTCGCAAAAGCCGGTTGGGGAGGGGGCGTTGAGGAGCTTGGTGAGGAAGTCGAGCAGGTAGGGGGTGTCAATTTCGGGAAGTTGGGGGGTATTTTCCATGTGGAATTCCTTTTAGTATAAGGCATGTTACTGGCATTTTTTTAATGAATCCTAGCTAACCTCTCCACTACATACTCACCCCGCCTCAACCAGTGGGGATGTTTCGCGATCTGGCTGAAGGTTGGGCAATCTCGCCACTTTCACGTCAAGCTCAGCACGGGAGTTGAACGCAAATATCTCCTCACTTGCAACTGCCAGAAAGGAAAATTCATTTGACAGATGTAAGAAACTCAACCTCATAGCTTACATAATCCATGCCTGGTATATCCAGGGAAATATCTAGTCTGCCTCTGTAACCCCCAACAGCAATCGCAGCTACATTAAGGCCTATTTCTTTAGTTTCACCAGCATTTATTTGGCCAACATCAAAAAACACAAATAGACCTTCTATTTGTGCACCCGAATCAATAACTTGTGGATCTGTAGAACTGACTTTAATGCCGTCAAAGTAATCGAAATCCATTCCAAGGATGGCGCTAGATGTTCCCCAAACTACCGCTCTTAAATTCTCAATGGGCTGATTAGAATTATTCTTGCAAGTGACGATTAACTTAGCTGTCTCTCCCTGCGACATTTCAATCGGATACTTTATTTTAAGTGTTATATCTTGAATAGGAGTCGGGGGATTATTTATATAATAGTCCACGGTACATGTAGAACACTCTGAATAACCTGATGGGTTTCCTGTTACACTTTCGAATTTGGCATTGGATAAAAAAGGTAAATTCCCCCAAAAACCCGCATTTCTTGGTGCGAAAAGAAAAACTAAAGTTGCTGCCAAACAAAATATCCCAATAGTCAACAATCCAACCAAAAGCGTTTGAACACTTATCCCGGATTTTTCTGTGGGTCGTTTTTCATCATTAGCGCGGTGGTCGAGTGTAGGATGCAGCGAAAAATCAACTTCACGATTTATTGATTGTGATTCTACAAACGTTCGATTCTCTAACTTCAACAATGCATTATGCGTATCTTGATTGTTGGAGTTGATTTTCAATGCCTGTTGCAAGCAATACTTTTTCTGTTCAACTTTCTCGACACATGAATATAACCATAGCCAAGCCTTTTCGTTGTCTGGTTCGGTTTGCACGATCTCCTTCAAAATCGGTAATGCGGCTGTTTTATTTCCAGCTTTAATGAGTTGAACTGCTCGAACTAATTTTTCTGAGGCCATATTCCTCCACAAAATCAAATAAAGGTGAATTTATGGCATTATGCAAATTACTCGCTAAAAGTCCTAAAAATCGATTGCAACAACAATTTCATCGGCTCCCAATCTGTTTGTGAAATCTTGCTTGGATTTTTTCTACAGTCATCTAATTTCTTGAAAAACGCAGTTTGCAATACCTGCTTATTTCCTTTCGAAAAACCCCACTGATACTGTTTTATTCCTTTGTCATAATAAGTTTTCTCTTGCACAGGAACATAATCACCGTTTCTTCTTAGCACATCGCTACCAAAATACATTTCGAGACTACAAGCCAATCCGTTAATATCCTTGCTATTAATACCCTCTGGTCCTACGGCAGGATAATGCTTCGCAAGATCCAAATCCGGATACATCGTAACTTTAATGTTTGTCGGAATATTAGTCATAGCAAGAGTGCTTTTTTCAGCCTTTCCAGCAGTATCATTGTCAAAAATGGCAATTGTCCGATTTTGAATGCCAGAACCTACAAATGACCGAACTGCCTGAACCAAGCTTTTAGCTCCACCACCAGCATTCAACGCTTTAAAATCCATGAAATAGTAATAATCTAGCAAATACGGATACAGGAGTTCCAAAGAGGCTTGAATCGCCCGTGTATCGGTTGATCCTTCGGTTAGAACAATAATCTTTGATACAACCTCATAACCTTTTGACAGATCCTTCAGCGACAAATCTACCAAGTTGTCAGTCTCAGTGTAATACCCACCCCTCAAATTCGAATAATCGTATTGAACCATAGCTTGATCTGGAACAGTTTCTGCCATCAATCTGAGCGTGTATCGTAAATCAGTACCCGGAAAATCTAATGGCCCGAGTTTGAACCTAAGCATGTAACGGTTCATTTCGTTGGTTTTTGATAATTCTTCATTCTCTTCATAATCACATTGAACAAGCGCCTGTAATGCATGAAACCATTCATCAAAGCTAAAATGTGTTAGGACATGAATTTTCTCTGCGCAGGTAAACTCATCAATCGGACAATCAGAACCATCACTCTCATAGTCAATCCAATCGCCATCATTTCCTATATGGTTCTCTTGTAACTCTGCCACCTTTTGGGACACAAACCGCTTAAAATCTTTCTCAGCGTTTTTTATTGAGAAGCCCATAACGTCAAGCCTTTGACGGATAACAGACACCGATATTGAATATTTACAACTTACACTTTCATCAATCCCGTTGACGGTAATTTTTTTGTCTTGCTCACGAAAGATAGTCATTACTTCAGGGTCAACGTGGTTCTTTGTATCAAAGTGATAAACTCCTGCAAATGAAAAGTGAGCAAATGATCCCATAGTTTTTCCTCAGTGAACTAAAAAAACATCCGCCACATACTCCCCCCACCCCGCGGAGTGTGTTACAAATCTCACCGAGCGTGATGTCGTTTTCAACGCATTCGATGAAAAGAGGCTTGAGATTCTCCATATTTCAAAACATCCGAGTCTTTACGAACTCAGATGTTCAGATTCATTCAAGATTGACTTGTCGCATTTGTTCGGCTAACAAGGGAATTTGGGTCTGGATCACATCCCAAATGATCTCATTATCCACTCCGAAGTATTCGTGGGCAATGACATTTCGTAAGCCAATTGTTTCGCGCCAGGGAATTTCGGGATGCTTTTCCTTGAAACTCTTCGGCATCTGCCGCGCGGCTTCACCAATGATCTCGATGCTGTGGATCACGGCTAAAAATGTTCGGCGGTCATTTTGCAGATCGTCAGCCGAATCTATTACCTGCGTGAAGTTTAGAATATCGTCGCAGGCTTGCAAAATATCCTGAATGTAGAGTTTGGGACTACGAGAAGACATAAAGTAAGTCTTTTTCGATAGATGGTTTCGTAGCAGGTTTTAGCGCTTTGGGTGTGACCAGGTCCACATCGCGCCCCAGCAAGTCTTCCAGATAGAGTTTCAGTCCGATGTAATTGGCCCAAGTGGATTTGTCGAACTGGACCAAAACATCAATATCGCTCCCCTCGCGCATTTTGTTCCTGGCAGCAGAACCAAACAAAGCCAACGACTTGACGCTGTATTGCATAAGCGCACGACGGTTGGCTTTGATTTTGGTCACTACGTCATCACGGGTGGAAGCGAACATATGAAAATTATACACCAAACTTGACACAAGACACTTTGGACAAGTGTATCAGGAATCAGTCGTTTTTTCGAATTCTGTTATTTTTCCCCGCCACTCCTCTGGGATGGAAATCGTCTCGTTCGTCCGGTAATCATAGCCCACCAGCACCGCCGAGCCGGTCGCCAGCTCCTTGTTGGTGGCCGCATCCATTAGCGTGTATTCGGCGGTCATGCTCTTGTTGCCCAGGCGGGAGATGCGCATTCCGACTCGACAGTCGGCGCCATATCGAACCGGCGCGAGGAATGTGACTTTGACCTCGGCCAGGATGATGCCGATATTCGTGAAAGACTGACCCTTCTCGAACAGGCCCAGGTGCAGGAGATAATGGACGCGCGCCTGCTCGAAGTAGGTCAGGTATTTGGCGTTGTTGAGGTGGCCCTGCGGATCCAGGTCGCCGTAGCGGACCTCGATGGGGTGATAAAAGCGGAATTCTGACATGGTCGTTTATTCCTCGATGCGCCTCTTTGCGTACTGCCGTTCACGCAGCGACAGGATGAGGAGGGCGGTCAACGTCAGCAGGCTGCCGGCCGCGCCAACGGTCAGGGCGGTGATGTAAAGCGGGTCGGCGTGATTGACGACGCTGGATTGGATATTGGCAGGCGTGCTGGGGAACAGCTTGTACATATTGGTCACCCGCCAGATGCGGGAGTGCTGGTACAGGTCGTGCGCCATCAGGATCAGCAACCCCAGGCTCAGGATGCGCTCGGATAGGCCGCAGCGGCCTCTTTCGGTCAAAAATTCCTGGAAGTTGAAAGCTGCCAGGATGATCAGCGCCACAACAGGGACGATCAGGAAGCGAGCAGCCACACGCTCCGAGTCTGCTAAGGGAACAGGCAGGTGATTGATGGTGGTGTAAATTTGGCCTATCGAGAGGAAGGTCAGCACGGCAATCGGGGCCAGGAGCGACCGGATGGGACTTTGCCTACGCCAGGTGTAATAAACGCCGAAGTAGAGCAGGAAGGCCAGGCCGATCAAGCCAACGTAGGTATCCACTTCCCACCAGCCCAGCGACTTTAACGGGCCGGAGAGGGCTTCCGCTGGGTATTTGAGCACCACCAGCGCGGCGAACATATCGGTGACGGTCGGGAAGCCGGAGATGAAGGCTTTTCCACCCCCCGCAAACTCGATGGCGGGCGGCAGCAGGCGGAACAGGCTGAGCAGGAGGCTGAAAGCGATTGCTTCGAGAACTGGAACGAGATATTTTAGGGAGAACACTCCCCAGGCCAGCAGGAAGATCAGGCACCATAAGAAGAAGTGGAAAGCGCCCTGCAGGGTGATGGCGAAGAGCGTCAATGAGACTAACAGCAGCCAGCGCCAGTCTGCTTTTTCGCCCTCCAGCACTTTCAGGATGAGCAGCACAAAGAAAGGCAGGAAGAAGTAACCGATCCATTCCGAGTGGCCGACGGCATAGTGGGCGGTGATGTGACCGTTGAAGTTGAAGAGAGCGAACAGCGCGGTGAACGCCGCCGGAGCCAGGCTGTAGCGTTTTTTGAGCAAGATCAGGGCTACGAAACCGACCGAGTACAAGATCAGCACGTTGACCAGGGTGAAAGGTCCCGGCTCGAGGAAGCGCAGCAGGTAAGCCTGCGGGGAGATCAGCGTATCCGGGCGCGCCAGGTAGCGGTCAGTGGTGGTGAGCGCCGAGCCAATATGCAGCGGCAGTTGGTTCGTCAGCGCGGCCTGGCGCAGGAAACTGAAATAGGCGCCGGCGTCGAGCCAGTCGTGCAGGTCGAAGGGGATCTTGCCCCAATTCAGAAAATAGCACCAGTGGAGCAGGCCTGACAGATAAAGGGCGGCTGACCAAAGTCTGTCAAACCAGGCAAAAAACCGTCCCTGGGCGGGGAGGAAGAAGACTTCGACCAGGGCAGAAAAACCACCCTGGATAAATTTTAGGATCGGGCGTTTATCCGTCATGCCGCGATTATACTCGCGGTTGTCTTTTCAATGGTTTTCCGTGTGCACGCAACAGATGTCAGAAAATCCTAGATAACTCCCCACCGCTCAGCCTGGATTGCCAAATCCAGGCTCCAACCGCCGGATATGGCTATCCGGCGCGAGCAGAACCGACAACCTTTGAGCGAACGACATCCAAAATACTGGTGCCATGCAAGAGGCGAACATGGATTAAAATGGGAGTGTATGGATTCTCCCCACCGTTTCATCCCTATTTCTGAACCCCTTTTATCCGGCAATGAGGCGGCATACGTCAGCGAGTGCGTCCGCTCGGGCTGGGTCTCCTCGCTGGGAAAATACATCCCCGAATTCGAGATGCGTTTTGCTGATTTTTGCGGCGTGCGACATGGAATCGCGGTCAGCAACGGCACGGCGGCCCTGCACCTGGCGCTGGTCGCCCTGGGGATCGGCCCAGGTGACGAGGTCATCGTCCCGACCTTGACCTTCATCGCCACCGCCAACGCCGTCCACTACACCGGCGCGACCCCGGTCTTCGCCGATTCCGAAGCCGAGACCTGGAACCTCGACCCTCAGGATGTCGCCCGCCGCATCACGCCGCGCACCCGCGCCATCATCCCGGTCCACATCTACGGCCATCCGGCCAATATGGCCCCAATTCTCGAACTGGCGAAGCAGCATAGCCTCCACGTGATCGAAGATGCGGCCGAGGCGCACGGCGCGCGCTACCAGGGAAAGCGCGTCGGCAGCCTGGGGGAGATCAACGCCTTCAGCTTTTACGGCAACAAGATCATCACCACCGGCGAGGGCGGCCTGCTGACCACCGACGATGACACCCTGGCCGAGAAGGTGCGTTTCTTACGTGACCATGCCATGTCGCCTGAAAAGCGCTACTGGCATACCGAGATCGGTTACAACTACCGCATGACCAATCTGCAGGCCGCTTTGGGCGTGGCGCAGATGGAACGCATTGAAGAATTCATCGCCCGTAAACGTTGGATCGCCGCGACCTACAACCAGGGTCTGCGTGAGATTGCCTCCATCACGCTGCCGCCGGAAGCCAGTTGGGCGACTTCGGTCTACTGGATGTATTCCATCTTGCTGGCGAAAGATTTTCCCCTCAGCCGCGACGAAGTGATGCTAAGCCTGCGCCAGCAGAATATTGACAGCCGCCCCTTCTTCTACCCGATCCACGTCCAGCCTCCGTATCAGGCCGATATCTCTTTACCTGTGGCCGAAGATCTTTCGCGGCGCGGCATCAACCTACCCTCGGCGGTCACGCTCGGCGAAGAGGATATCCAGCGCATCGTCCAGGCGATCAGGGAAATGGCCTGACATGGATATTTCGGTGATTTTACCAACCTATTGCGAGCGGGATAACATCGCCAATCTGATCTCGGCCATAGAAACCAGCCTGCTCCCCCTGGGTCGGGAAATCGAAATCCTGGTCGTGGACGACAACAGCCCGGATGGGACCGCCGAGGTCATCCGGGCGCATCCGGCCAGGCCGGGGGTCCAGGTCAGGTGTTTCGTCCGTACGCAGGAACGGGGTCTGGCGACGGCGATCCGCTACGGAATCCAGCAATCGAGCGGGGACAGGATCGTGGTCATGGACACCGACTTCAACCACAGCCCGACCAACATCCCGCAGATGGTCGAACTCCTGGATGAGTACGAACTGGTGATCGGCTCGCGTTTCGTCAAGGGCGGCGGGATGGAAGACCGGAAACGCTACATCTTCAGCCTGGTCTACAACTGGTTCATCCAATTGGTCTTGTGGGACGGCATTCGTGACAGCCTGAGCGGATTCTTTGCCATGCGTCGCCAGGCGCTCTTCTCGCTGGATTTGGCTGTAATCTTTCGCGGTTACGGGGAGTATTTTATCCGCCTGACGTATATCGCTTTTCGCCAGAAATTGAAGATCGTCGAGGTGCCGGTGTTTTACACCCTGCGCCAGCACGGTTTCAGCAAATCCCGCTTTGGCTCGATGCTGCATGACTACACCTCGACCACGCTCTCGCTCCGCTTTACGAAATTTGGGCAAAATCTGATAGAATAAATGTGCTACGATGCGCGCTATCCGTGCTTCTGAGATTGGTTCATACCTTTTCTGCGCCCGCGCCTGGTGGTACCAGCTGCAAGGCGTCGAGCCGGAAAACCGGGCCGAGCTGACCGCCGGGACGGAAATTCACCGCCAGCATGGACGGCAGATCGCCGCCGCCGGGTTGACGCGCACGCTGGCGTTGATCGTCCTACTCATTGCGCTGATGCTGCTGGTGGCCTTCTGTACCATGCGGGCAATTTGACCGCCCAAGGAAGGAGATTTTTATGTCCACGCTTGACCGTATCGCCTGTTTGCAAGGCCGACGCGACGAAGTCCCCAATCAGGAACTTGCCAGAGAATTGGCCGCGACCAAAGATCGGGCCGGGATCCGCGAGATCGCCGAAAACCTGTGGAACAAGGATCAAAACATCCAGAGCGATTGTCTCAAAGTGCTCTATGAAATCGGCTATCTCGACCCAGCGCTGATTACCGACTACGCCGGTGACTTCCTTAAACTCCTGAAAAGCCGCAACAACCGGCTGGTGTGGGGCGGTATGATCGCCCTGTCCACGGTGGCGGATTTGAAAGCCGATGAAATTTTCCCGCACAACGACGAAATCATAAAAGTGATGGAAAAAGGCTCTGTCATCACCGTGGATAACGGCGTAAAAACGCTGGCGCTGGTCGCATCCAAAAAAGACGAATACCGAAAAGCCATTTTCCCATACTTGCTCGACCATCTCAAAACCTGCCGCCCCAAAGAAGTGCCTCAACACGCCGAAAAGACGCTGCCGGCGGTTGACGCGACCAACAAACCGGACTTTATTGCCGTCCTGCAAAAACGGACGGAAGACCTCGCCGGAGCGCAACTGGTGCGCATCAAAAAAGTCATCAAAGAAGCCGAAAAACAATAAACTGTGCTCTACGTCGCACTTGCTCTTCTCCTTTTTGCCCTTGTTCTCTTCTGGCTTGCCTCGCGCCAGCGCAGAGAGGCCGGTCTCCCCGGCGGGCGCGTCATCTACACCGACACGCGCGCCTGGGGCGCGGTCGAGAAGCCGCTCTACGATCACCTTCTAGAGCTGACTGGCAAGCCGGATTACCTGGTCGAGCAAAATGGCAAAATCATCCCCGTGGAGGTCAAGTCCGGGCGCACACCGGAGGCGCCCTACGATTCGCACATCTTCCAGTTAGCGGCTTATTGCCTGCTGGTCGAGAAGACCTTCGGCAAGCGCCCGCCGTATGGCATTATCCATTATCCCAGCCGTGACTTCGCCGTGGATTACACGCCCCAGCTCGAATCGTCTCTCCTAGACGTGCTGGCTGACATGCGCCGCGACGAGCACCGCGCCAATGTGGAACGCTCGCACGAGGAAGAACATCGCTGTGCACGCTGCGGCTTCCGTGGCGTGTGCGACCAGAAGCTGGCGTGACCTAACCCCCGTTCCCCCTTCCCTCGTAGGGAAGGGGGGCAGGGGGGATAGGTCAAAACAGGTATAATTATCTTTATGTCCTCAACTCCTTTCCTGCCCCAGCGCATCGTGGTGGCGGCCCATCCCAGAATGGCGGAAGCGATTGCCGAGGCCGAGGCGATTGCCGAGCACGTTCGAGCGCGCGGCCAGACCGCCCTCTCCGGCACGCTGGACGACGCCAGCCTGCGGAAACGAGTCAAGAACGCCGAATTCGACTTGCTGATCGCGGTCGGCGGAGATGGCACGGTGCTTCGCTCCGCTCACCTATGCGCGCCCTGGGGCGTACCTATCTTGGGCGTAAACCTGGGGAGGCTGGGCTTTCTCATCCAGATCCAGCGCGATGAGTGGCGCGCAACTTTCGATTTACTGCTAAAAGGCGAGGCCTGGATCGAGAATCGCATGATGATCCGCGCCGAGCACTGGCGGGCGGACAAGTCGCTGGGGAACTGGCACGCGCTGAACGAAGCCGTGGTCTGTCGTGGTCAATACGTCCGCCCGGTGCACCTCTCCGCCAACGTGGACGGGCGTCTGCTGACCACCTACGTCGCCGACGGCTTGATCGCGGCCACACCCACCGGCTCGACGGCTTACGCCCTGGCGGCCGGGGGGCCAATCCTGCCTCCGGAGCTGCGCAACATCCTCCTCGTCCCGATCGCCCCGCACCTGTCCGTGGATCGCGGCGTCGTCCTCTCGGAAGGCTCGTCGGTCAGTATCACGGTGCAGGAGGATGGCAACGCCGTCCTGTGCGTGGATGGACAGACCCCCATCAGCCTGGCCGAGAACGACCGCGTCGACGTGCGCGCTGGCGATTACGGCGCGAAGTTCATCCGCTTTGGCGACCCGGGCTATTTCTACCGCAACCTGACCGCTCACATGAACCAGAATCCAACCATGGTTGCGCAATCGGCAACCACCATAGGCCTGCCAAGATGACAGAAAACACAACGCCGCCAACGAATGTTTCGAGCGAAGCATTCGTTGGCACGGGGCTCCCCACTCCCTTCGGCCGGGGACTTCGTAACACAAGTGCTACGCCGCTCTACTGCGCCAACCACCCCACCATCGCGACGACCCTGCGCTGCAATCGCTGCGAGAAACCGATCTGCCCAAAGTGCGCTATTCTCACGCCCACCGGCTACCGCTGCAAAGAATGTGTGCGCGGCCAGCAAAAGATTTTCGATACCGCCCAATGGTACGATTACCTGCTCGGTTTTGTCGTCGCCGGGCTGCTCTCACTGGTCGCCAGTGGGTTGGTCATCTTTGTTGGCGGCATTGGCTTTATCGGCTGGTTCCTGGTCATTGTGGGCGCGCCCACAGCCGGGGTTGTCATCGCTGAAGCCACGCGCTTCGTGCTGCGCCGCCGCCGGTCACGCGCGCTGTTCATCACCGTTTTGGTCGCCGTCGTCTTGGGCGCGCTGCCGGTCCTTTTGGTGCGCCTGCTGGTCTTGGATTTCTTTGGGATCGCCTTCCAGGGTATCTACCTGGTGCTGGCGACGCCCACGGTTTACTACCGTCTTTCGGGCATTCAACTGTTCAAATAAACCTGTATGTTGACCGAACTGCGCATTCAGAATTTTGCGATCATTGACCACCTCGAACTGGACTTCGGGCCGGGCCTGCAAATATTTACCGGCGAGACCGGCGCGGGCAAGTCCATCATTATGGACGCGGTCGAGATGATCCTGGGCGGGCGCGCCGATCTGACGGTTATCCGCTCCGATGCGGACCTGGCGCGGGTGGAGGCGACCTTCAAGCTGGCCGGCCCCGAGCGCCAGCCCGCTAACGAGATCCTCCAACGCGAAGAACTGCTCGACGACCCGAATTACGTCACCTTGAGCCGCGAGGTGCGGCGCGAGGGGCGCAACGTCGCCCGCGTCAACGGCCGTACCGTCAACCTGACCCTGCTGCGTGAACTGGGTGAGCTGCTGGTGGATATCCACGGCCAGTCCGAGCACCTTTCCCTGCTCAATGTGCGCGCCCACCTGGGTCTGCTCGACCGTTATGCGGACGTAGAGTCCCTGCTGGCTGCTTATCGCGAGACATATAACCGCTTGCAAGCAATCCGCCGCGAGCTGCACGAGCTGCGCCAGGCCCAGGCGGATGCCGAACGGCGCACCGAATTGCTGACCTATCAAGCGGATGAGATCGAGGCGGCCAAATTGCGCCCCGGCGAGGACGAGGAGCTGCGTCAGGAGCGCGACCGCCTGGCCAACGCCGAGTCGCTGTCCTCATTGGCCCAGCAAGCCCTGACCGTGCTCGACGAGGGCACGCCAGAGGCGCCGGCTGCCACCGACCTGATCGGACAGGCCGCCCAATCGCTGTCCAAGTTGAGCCAGATAGATACGGCACAGTCTGCCCTGGCGGGTCAGGCGACCAGCCTCGAGGAGACCCTGGCCGAACTGGCGCGCGGCCTGCGCGACTACCTCGAGGCCATCGAGTTCAACCCCAAGCGCCTGGAAGAAGTCGAGGAGCGCGTTGACCTGATCCACCGCCTGGCGCGCAAGTACGGCGGCAGCATCCAGTCCGTGATCGCCTTCGCCGCGGATGCCCGCAAGCAACTCGAAACCATCACCACCGCCGCCGAGCGCTTGGCCGAGTTGGAAGCGGCCGAATCCGAAGCTTTGAACAAACTGGCAGAGCAAGGTCTCTCCCTTTCGGCGAAGCGTAAAGAAGCCGCCGACCAGTTGAGCAAAGCCATCGAGATCGAATTAAACGACTTACGCATGGCGAGCGCGCGTTTCGCGGTGGACTTCCAGGCGCGCCCCGACCCAGAGGGCCTGCCCGCTCCTGACGGTCAGCGCCTGGCCTTCGAAGCCAGCGGCCTGGATAAAGTCGAATTCCTGGTCGAGCCGAACCCGGGTGAGGGTCTGAAACCGCTGGCGAAGACGGCCTCGGGCGGAGAGACCTCGCGCCTGATGCTGGCCCTCAAGAACGTCCTGGCGCGCGCCGATCAGGTCCCCACGCTCATCTTCGATGAAATAGACCAGGGCATCGGCGGGCGCGTCGGCAGCATGGTCGGCGAGAAACTGTGGGGGCTTGGCCGCCAGCATCAGGTGATGGTCGTCACCCACCTGCCGCAGTTGGCAGCCTTCGGCGACCATCACTGGCAGGTGCAAAAAGTCATCCAGGATGGGCGCACCATCACGCAGGTGACCATGCTGCAGGGCGAGGCGCGCACGCTCGAACTGGCGCAGATGCTCGGCGAGATCAGCGAGGGGACGCTGCGTTCTGCTCACGATGTCCTTCAGACTGCACAGGCGTTCAAGGCGGGCCAGAAATCATCGTTCTCTTGACCTGCCCTGGATTCTGGATTAAAATTCCCCCGCTCATCAACTGCCCCTGTAGCTCAGCGGATTAGAGCGCTTGCTTGCGGAGCAATCGGTCGCGTGTTCGAATCACGCCAGGGGCGCCAGATCAGGAGCGGGTTTATCCCGCTTCTTTTCTTTAAAGTCACCCGCTCAACAGGGGCTTAGCCCCAAGACTGATAAGGAGTCCGAAGTCTCCGACTTCGGTGCAAAATCGGGAGATTTTGCACTCCAATACTTAGCCCCTGTCAGAAATGTTGGAAACGCGATGAAGAAATGCCAGATCCTGCTTACCAATGATGACGGCATCCAGTCCCCCGGACTGTGGGCTGCAGCCGAGGCGCTCTCAACCCTCGGCTTTGTGACCGTGGCCGCGCCACGCGACCAATCCTCCGGTACCGGACGCAGTTTACCGTTGACCTCGGATGGCATTATCAAGACAGAAATCGTGAGTGTGGACGGCAAGGATTGGACAGTCTACGCCGTCGGCGGGACGCCGGCCCAGGCCGTCCAGCATGGGATTCTGGAAATCATACCAGGAACTCTTGACCTGGTCGTCTCGGGGATCAATTACGGGGAGAACGTCGGCACTGGCGTCACGATATCCGGGACGGTCGGGGCGGCCATGGAGGCGGCTGCCATGGACATCCCTGCGTTGGCAATATCCGTGGAAACAGAACAGCGACACCATCTATCGTACTCAACCGAGGTGGATTTTTCAGCGGCCGCGTATTTCACCGCCTATTTCGCCCGCCTCTTGTTGGAAAGGCAATTTCCGAAGGATGTCAATCTGCTCAAAGTGGATGTCCCTTCGGACGCCACACCGCAGACCCCCTGGCAGGTCACACGCGTCGCCCCTCAACGCTATTACGAGCCGCTTCCGCCTAAACGCAAGTCGTGGGATGAGCCGGGGAGAATCGGTTATCACCAGGTAGCCCTGTTCGGCCCGGAGCAGGAAGGCAGCGATGTCTACGTCCTGCGGGCCAAACGGCTGGTCTCGGTCACGCCCATCAGCCTGGACCTCACCTCGCGCGTGGACTTCGCGGAGCTGGATCGGTTGTTGCGATCCTAAGGAATGTGCAAAAACAACTCCCCGTTTTTATCGTTCGCGAGCAGTCCCCCAGGGATGCTTCGCGATTGCACTGCGAGCAGGATGCAGTCCAACTGAGAAAGTGGTTATTGCCAGCCTCCCCAATTGCTGTATAATGAGTTTGCCCTATTCACCTGTGCTTAGATACCTGCACAGGCCTCGTGCTAAAAATGGAGGTTCGTATGGCATTCAGTTATACCAACAAACGCGGCGTGACGTATTTCTTGCACTCCAAGAGCACCACCTTGAAGAGCGGCAAGATCCAAACACTCTACTTCTTCGCCAAGGAAAAGAAGGCGGGCGTTCTCGAGGCAGTGCCGGCTGGCTACAAAGTAGTCGAAACGCCGAACGGCCTTCCAGTGCTGAAGAAGACATAGCAGCCGAAGGCCTACTCGGCAGAAAGGCTCGAAACAAAGGCTCCCCGCGTGGGGAGCCGATTTTTTTACCAAGTTTCTCTTGTCAATTCCAGGTACCCTCGTTATAATATGCCTCACGTTCCGGGCGGGTAGCTCAGTTGGTTAGAGCACTGCTTTGACATAGCAGAGGTCGTAGGTTCGAGCCCTATTCCGCCCACTGGGAAAGTAGACAGGTAGCAAGTAGACAGGTAAACAAGTGCGCGATGACCGGGACGAGTAGGCGGACGCGGAAACCTACAGGGAGAGCAGGCCGATGACTGAGAGCCTTCTCCGGCAGCCGCCGCCGAAAACCACCCGCGAGCGTGGAACAGAACAGTGAACAGTGATCAGTAACCAGTGATCAGTGTTCAGTCAGTAAGGGAAACGGGTGACTCCGTTATCAGTCCAAGAGATAAGTCCACGAGACCCTAAAGGTCTCCGAGACCTTTAGGGTCTGGGCTTAAATCGGGTGGAACCGCGTGAGCCGCACTCTCGCCCCGAATTCGGGTGAGAGTTTTTTATTTTTAGCCCCCTCCGACGCTTCGCGCTGCCTCCCCCATTTTCCGAA
>Ga0210015_1003276_pt1 | contig 14380 bp, 10 predicted proteins | sample CryGeymeta201522_FD_185471 | JGI IMG/M metagenome (GOLD analysis project Ga0210015, IMG submission 185471) | Groundwater microbial communities from Crystal Geyser aquifers in Utah, USA - Crystal Geyser metaG 2015-22 (SPAdes) (version 2) | ecosystem: Environmental > Aquatic > Deep subsurface >... | reverse complement strand
ACCACGTGAAGAATATTGCCTGCCTGATGAACAAGGCCGGCGAGTGGTCGCTGGCGCCGGCCTTTGACATGACCTACAGCTTTAATCCTTCGGGTGCGTGGACGGCAAGCCATCAAATGACATTGAATGGTAAACGCGACAATTTCACGCTGGAGGACTTCAACGCCTGCGCAAAGACGGCTTCGATGAAACGGGGTCGCGCCGCGAAAATTGTTGCCGAGGTGCAGGCGACGGTATCGGAATGGAAGTCGTTTGCAGAAAAGGCAGGCGTGCCTGATGCCGTGCGCGAAAAAATTCAGCGCACGTTGAATCTGAAATCCTATTCATGAAGCCCTGTTTATGAAACCCGGCGAACACAAAACCGTCCAGTCCCGCGTCCTCGGCTATGCCGAGGCCATCGGCTGGACAGTTGTGTCCCGCGAGGAAGCCGAGCAGCGGCGCGGCTTTGATCCGGATGTGCCGCCCGCCGACCGCGCCAAGAACCGCTCGCTTTTCTTCGACGACCTGATCGACGCCAAGCTGCGGGAATTCAACCCGCGCTATTCACTGATTTTTGACCCGCAAAACTGCCGGCGGCTTGCTGGCCAGCGTGCCGACTGGGCGCGCTGGCGATTGCGTGACGGCGCTGCGCGCCTTGGGCTATGCGCACACCGCCATCATCGGCCGGGTGTTGCCCGCAAGTGATGCGCTGGCGCCGATTGTGTTGTGTGCGTGAGGGCTGGCGGCGCGTCTGGCGATGAACGCTCGCTGAAGGGCGGTCACTTCACTGAAGCGGCCCCGATCCTTTAAATGTCGACCGCCTTAGCCACGCCACCTGTACTATGATGCCTTTCTTGGACCTGCGGGTCTGCACAATGACAGATATGCACATGTGAACACTCTGCACATGTGAACAGGAGGATTGGGGTTGATGGCTAGCAATAACGGTAAAGACAAATCTCTCGAATCCTGGATATGGGACGCCGCGTGTTCCATCCGTGGCGCCAAGGACGCGCCAAAATACAAGGACTACATCCTTCCCCTCATCTTCACCAAGCGCCTGTGCGATGTGTTCGACGACGAGCTGAACCGCATCGCCAAGGAAGTCGGCTCGCGCAAGAAGGCCTTCCAGCTCGCCAGGGCCGACCACAAGCTGGTGCGCTTCTACCTGCCCCTGGTGCCGGACGATCCCGAGCAGCCCGTCTGGTCCGTCATCCGCAAGCTCTCCGACAAGATCGGCGAAGGTGTCACCACCCACATGCGCGCCATCGCCGGGGAAAACCCGCTCCTGCAGGGCATCATCGACCGCGTCGACTTCAACGCCACCACCCACGGCCAGCGCGACCTGGACGACGACCGCCTCTCCAACCTCATCGAGGCCGTCAGCACCAAGCGCCTCGGGCTCGACGACGTCGAGGCCGACATCATCGGCAAGAGCTACGAATACCTCATCCGCAAGTTCGCCGAAGGCGGCGGCCAGAGCGCCGGCGAGTTCTACACCCCGCCCGAGGTCGGCACCATCATGTCCCGCGTGCTCCAGCCCGAGCCCGGCATGGAAATCTACGACCCCACCTGCGGCTCCGGTGGGCTGCTGGTGAAATGCGAAATCGCCATGGAGGAAAGCGTCCAAGGCAAGAAGCGCACCGTCGCCCCGCTAAAACTGTACGGCCAGGAATACACGCCAGAAACCTGGGCCATGGCCAACATGAACATGATCATCCACGACATGGAAGGCCAGATCGAGATCGGTGACACCTTCAAGAACCCCAGATTCCGCAACAGGCAGGGCAAGCTGCGCACCTTCGACCGCGTCGTCGCCAATCCCATGTGGAACCAGGACTGGTTCACCGAGGCCGACTACGACAACGACGAGCTCGACCGTTTCCCCGCCGGGGCCGGCTTCCCCGGCAAATCCTCCGCCGACTGGGGCTGGGTGCAGCACATGCACGCCAGCCTGAAGGCAGAAGGCCGCGCCGCCGTCGTGCTTGACACCGGCGCCGTCTCCCGCGGCTCGGGCAATGCCGGCAGCAACAAGGAAAGGACCGTCCGCCAGTGGTTCGTCGACCACGACCTCATCGAGAGCGTCCTCTACCTGCCCGAAAACCTCTTCTACAACACCACCGCCCCCGGCATCGTGCTGTTCCTCAACAAGGCCAAGACCAAGGAGCGCAAGGGCAAGGTCTTCCTCGTCAATGCCAGTCAGGTGTTTGAAAAGGGCGACCCCAAGAACTTCATCCCCGACGACGGCATTCAGCGCCTCGCCGACACCCTCATCGGCTGGACGGAAGAGGAAAAACTCAGCCGCATCGTCGACCACGCCGAGCTGAAAAAAAACGACTACAACATCTCCCCCAGCCGCTACATCCACACCAGCGACGCCGAAACCTACCGGCCCATCGCGGAGATCGTCGAGGAATTGAACGCGATCGAGGCCGAGGCGCGTGAGACGGACAAGGCACTCAGGGAAATCCTGAAGATGGTGGGGCTTTAGGAAATGAGCACGAATCTAGCTGCCAAGCTGAAGCTTCGTGTCTTCATCAGTTCCGTTCAAAAGGAGCTGGAAGAGGAACGCATGCAGCTGCGAATCCTGCTGACCTCGGATCCATTCCTTCTGCGCTACACGGTTCCCAAGCTCTTCGAGAAATATCCCGCACCCCTGCGACCCGACACCAAGGCCTATCTCAAGCTGCTCGAAAAGTGCCAGCTCTATGTCCTGATCATCGGGAAAGAATACGGTTCGAATTCAGGCAGCAAATCGGCTACCCACCAAGAATACGACTTTGCTCAGGAGAAGCGTCTTCCGACACTCGTCTGCGTCAAAGGTGACAGCAGATTCATGCGAGATAAAGCCGAAGAGGAATTTTTCAAACTCGTCAAAGAGGATGGTCACACCTACAGCCGCTTCAAGGACAACACCGAGCTCCACGAAATCGTCCGCGAGCGCCTGATTGCCCATATCAAGGAGCACTACGAACTCGCGCCTACAAAAGAGGAGGAAACAGTCGCCAAGGCAAACATCGCCTTCGCTTCGCCCTTTGACCGCCAGCGGCTGCATGAGCGAGAACTGGGCGACTTAAGCCCAACCCGCGTCACCGCCCTTGCGCTCGGCCTCGATCCTGAAGCGAGAAAATTGCTTAAATCCGCGGATCGGGAGCAACTGCTTTTCGATCGGGGTTACATCTGGTTCAGTTCCAGCAAAACACAAGCGCGCCCAACTGCCGCCGGCCTCCTTCTCACGGGAAAGGATCCGACCTCGCTGTTTCCACACTGCCGCATTCAGCTCGATATTTACCCCGGCTGTTCAACCGACGACGAAGCACTGATGGCCGAATCCATTCGGGGCAACATCCCCGATGCCATCGACAGCGTCGTTTCGATCATCCGCAAAAACACCCGTCGCACGCCCCGCGTCGTCGGTCTCAAGCGAATCGAACTGCCCGAGTATCCGGAAACCGCCCTCCGCGAAGCCCTCGTCAACGCCCTTGCTCACCGTGATTACGAAGACCCCAGTCAGCACGTCGTCGTCGAGGTCTATTTCGACCGCATCGTCATCACCAACCCCGGTCTGCCCGTCGGACATCCCTCGCTGAAACGTCTCGAAAAAGGCGAAGCTCGTTCCCGCTCCCGCAACCCGCTCATCAGCCAGGGCCTCGTATTTCTCCATCTCATGGAAGAACGCGGCACCGGCATCCGGCGCATGCGTGCGGCGATGCTCAATCATGGGCTGGAACTCCCGCACGTCGCCGTTGACGAAGATCGCTTCGTCCTCACCCTCCCCGGACCCGGCGACGACCTCAGCCGGATCAAGGCTCCCGCCTCCACAAAGGAAGGCTTGCCCAAGTCCGTTGTGGAGGAGCTCAACCAAAGGCAGCGCGCCATTCTCGAGCGCCTTGCGGCTGGCGAAGAACTAACCAGTGCCCGCATGCAGAGCGATTTTTCCGTGACCCGAGAAACAATTGCCCAAGACATGGCAGCGCTCATCGAGCTGAAGCTTGCGCAGAAAATCGGCAAAGCCCGCGCCACTCGTTACATCTACGCTCTGTTTGGATCGTCAGGAATCGTCAGATGAAATTCTCGAATCGTCAGATTTCCCCACCCACTGCCCCCCAAAGAACGGTGCATCCTAATCATCCGATGATCATCCGATTTCCCGGCCCGAATCGTCCAAGCCCCGCAATCTGTAGTGCCGCTAATCCCGTCGAATTCCTTGGCATCTGGGAGACGGACAAGGCATTGCGGGGCATCCTGAAACAACGGGGCGAGTCGGCATGAAAAAGAAGTCAGAAAACAAAGAAACTTCCCTCACGCGTTCCTCCGCAGCGGAATACCTCACCTTCATCACCGCCAAGGGCGAAGGCGGCGTCGAGGCGATCTACGCGGATGAGGACGTCTGGCTCAGCCAGAAAATGATGGCGGTTCTTTATGACGTTGACGTCCGGACGATCAACTACCACCTGAAGAAAGTATTCAAAGACAATGAGTTGGCGGAAGAATCAGTTATCCGAAAATTTCGGATAACTGCCGTCGATGGCAAAAACTACGACACCGGCCACTACAACCTCTCCGCCATCATCGCCGTCGGCTACAAGGTCAACTCCGAGCGGGCCGTCCAATTCCGCAAGTGGGCGACCACCGTGGTCAAGGAATACACCGTCAAGGGCTTCGCGATGGACGACGAGCGCCTCAAACACGGCGGCACCGTCCTGACCAAACAGTATTTCGAAGAGCAACTCCAGCGCGTCCGCGAAATCCGCCTCAGCGAGCGCAAGTTCTACCAGAAGATCACCGACATCTACGCCACGGCCATCGACTACGATCGCAGCGCCACGGCCACCCAGCGCTTCTTCGCCGCCGTGCAGAACAAGCTCCACTGGGCCATCCACGGCCACACCGCAGCCGAAGTCATCGCGAACCGCGCCAATGCGGAAAAGCCGCACATGGGCCTGACCACCTGGAAAGACGCACCCCACGGGAAAATCCAGAAGTTCGATGTCAGCGTCGCCAAGAACTACCTGACCGAACCGGAGATGGCTCAACTCTCACGCCTCGTCAACGCCTACCTCGATGTCGCCGAAGACATGGCCCAGCGGCAGATCCCCATGACCATGCAGGACTGGGAAACCCGTCTCAACCGCTTCATCGAAGCCACCGACCGCGAAATCCTGCAGGATGCCGGCAAAGTCACCGCCGAGATCGCCAAAGCCCACGCCGAATCCGAATTCGAGAAATACCGCATCGTCCAGGACCGCTTGTTTGTCTCGGACTTCGATGCCGAAGTGCTGCGCATCGCCAAGGGTGAAGAGGAAAGTGGCAATGAGGAAGCCCGCACCGCGGGTGCCGGGGATCTGGAGATAAAACTCAAAGGGAAGGGAAGGAAGGCGTGATGGACGGCAAACCATACCCGCTTCCCCAGACGTGGACGGAAACGTCCATAGGGAAAGTCGTCGTCAAAGCCAATCAGCGCGATCCGCGAAAGAAACCCGACGAGGTGTTTCAATACGTAGATGTCTCGGCTGTTTCAAACACGGCTTTCAGAATTACTGGCGCGGCTCCCACACTTGGATATGAAGCGCCAAGCCGAGCGCGGAAAGCGATTAAAACTGACGATGTTCTGTTCGCGACTGTTCGCCCGACTCTCAAGCGAATTGCCTTAGTTCCTCCCGAACTCGACGGCGCGATTGCCAGCACAGGCTATTGCGTTCTGCGTTGCGACAAGGCGAAGGCAGAACCGGGTTTTCTCTACTCGTTTCTCATCACCGATCACTTCAACGCCCGTATGGCGGGACTGGAGCGCGGCGCAAGCTATCCTGCGGTCCGCGACTCAGACGTCACCGCGTCTTGGTTCCCGCTCCCCCCACTCCCCGAGCAGAAGAAGATCGCGCACATCCTTTCGACGGTGCAGCGGGCGATCGAAGCGCAGGAGCGGATCATTCAGACCACCACCGAGCTGAAAAAAGCCCTCATGCACAAGCTCTTCACCGAAGGCCTCCGCCACGAACCCCAAAAACAAACCGAAATCGGCCCCGTCCCCGAAAGCTGGGAGATCAAGACGGTCGGCGACTATTGCGACATCTTGAACGGCTACGCATTCAAGAGTGAGGACTACGTTACCACTGGAGGCATTCCGAACTTCCGCGTCGTCAACATCAGTTGGGATGGATCGGTCTCGATGGACGACTGCAAGCTCCTGCCTGAATCATTCTCTGTCTCGCACGAGAAATATCTGCTGAACGAAGGCGACATCCTCTTCGTGATGGTGGGAGCCACACGAGGCAAGCTGGCGCAGATACCCGCGTCGATTCTGCCTGCACTGATGAATCAGAACATGTGGCGAATAGTTCCGAGCAGGGAAGGAATCGATAGAGATTACCTCTTTCACCATCTGCGGCGCTCTGTAGTCGGCGTGCTGCAAGAGGACGATGATCAAGCTCGCGGCTTCTTCAAGAAGTCCGACTTTAGGGACATCCCTCTCGCAATTCCATCGCTTCAGGAGCAGATCGAAATTCGGAACGCGCTCGAGACTCTCGAAACGAAATTGGGCCAACACGCCGCAAAGGTCGCCCAACTCAAAGACCTCTTCCGCACCCTCCTTCACGAACTGATGACCGCGAAGGCCCGCGTTCACGAACTCCAACTCCCTGAAACCGAGAACTAGATGGCTCTCCTCAACGACATATTAGTGTGGACCGAATCTCTTCCAGCATGGCAACGAGATGCATGTCGACGATTGTTCCAGAAAGAACAAGGACTGGAGGATGCTGACCACTCCGAACTCTACGCACTTCTCATGAAGGAGAACGGAATAGAGACCGGGAATACGGTAGAGGCAGTGCCTTTGACCAATGAGCACCTTCCCGCAAAAATCGCCTCAGGTGAAATCGTCACTCTCGTTTCGTTGTGTGAATTGAAGAACGTCAATCAGATACCGAAGGACTACGCGCTAACATTCTCGGAAACAGGGATGACGGTGTTCTACGGGGGCAATGGGTCAGGTAAGTCGGGTTATGCGCGAGTAATGAAACGAGCCTGCCGAGCGAGGGATCAATCTGAACCTATTCATCCAAACGCAAACGATCCTGCTGCTGCTTCGAAAGTCCCGTCCGCAAAGTTCAATGTCAAAGTGGCAGCGGTTTCAGAGGAAATTGCATGGTGCCGCGATTCGACCTCTCCTGATCGTCTTTCAGCCATTTCGGTCTTCGATTCAAAGTGCGCACGCTCATACCTCACTGCAGAGCAAGACGTCGCTTACCTCCCATACGGCCTCGACATTGTTGAGAACCTTGCAAATAAGGTTCTCCCGAAACTCTCTGAGATACTCGAGGCGGAAATTGGCGCTATTAATGTCGACAAGCTGCCGTTTGAACACCTGATCGGGAAAACGAAAGTCGGCGAAGTGATTGAATGCCTTTCAGTCAAGTCAGACGCGGATGCGATTACATCTCTTGGAACCGTTACAGAAGATGACACCAAAAGAGCCGCCGAACTAGAAGCGGTCCTCAAGGAGGCCGATCCCTTAGTCAAGGCTGAGGAGTTCAGGCGTTCGGCGATTCGCCTGAAGACCTACGCTGATAGGCTGGCTAAACCTCTGCTATGGGTTAGTGCCGAAGCAGTCGAGAAGCTGCAAGCCATTGCCGAAGAAAGGAAAGTAGCAGAGGCGGCCGAAACCAAGGCAGCTGATACCTTGCGGTCTGGCGAAGTACTGCTCCGGGGGACTGGAGATCAAGCTTGGAAGCTTCTTTTTGAAGCAGCCAGACGCTATTCAACCGAGGCAGCGTATCCAGGCGAGGAGTTCCCGCCGTCAGCAGATGGCAAAGTCTGCCCTCTGTGCCAAGAAGACTTGGCTGAGACCGGGATTGATCGTCTCAAGCGGTTTGACGCGTACATCAAGAACGATGTCGCTAAAACGGCGGACGCAGCTCGTAAGAGGGTTGAAACGGTAAAGGGGAAAATCGAGGCTGCCGATTTGCAGCTTGTGCCAGAGGAAGCTCTCAGCGATGAACTAAAGGACCTGGATGCCTCGGTACTTCAAGCCATTACCAATTTTCAAGAGTCGGTTGAATCACGAAGAGCTTCAATGCTCGACTGCCTGCAAAGTCCAGAGTGGGACCAAATACCTGTCCTCTGCGATTCCCCGAGGACACGAGTTCGACAGCTTGCCGCGCAACAGCTTAGGACGCACCGGGCGTTGGTTAAAGCATCGGATGAAGAAAAACGGGAAAGCCTTGAGAGCGAATTGAGCGAGCTTTCTGCGAGGCAGGATTTGGCAAAGAGCTTGGCGGCGGTGATTACATTGCTGGAGCGGATGAAAAAGAAGGCCGCGCTAGAGAAGTGCCGGTCGAGCTTGAAGACCCGTCCAATTTCTGACAAGTCGAAAGAGTTTGCCACGGTGGCGGTTACCGACGAACTCCGGAAGGCTCTCGATGCAGAATTCACCGCACTGGGCATCGGTCACATCAAGACAAAGCTGAAAGAGCGCAGTGTTCGAGGCAAGATGTTCCATCAACTACTACTAGACCTTCCAACAACGAATCGAATCGACGAAATTCTGAGTGAAGGTGAGCAGCGCGCGATAGCGTTGGGTTCTTTCTTTGCGGAGCTGGCGCTCGCGAACCACAGATGCGGAATTGTCTTCGACGATCCGGTTTCGTCACTAGACCACTGGCGTCGGCGCAATGTTGCACGCAGGCTGGTCGAAGAGGCAATAATTCGTCAGGTCATTGTCTTTACACACGACACCTCGTTTTTAGGACAGCTTTGCGACGAGATCGACGCTGCAGCGATTCCGAATTCAATGTCGTTCTTGGAATGGCGAGGTGGGTTTCCCGGTTGCGTGAACGACGGCCTTCCTTGGGATCATCAAGGTTACAAAGCGCGAATCAACGCCCTCGAACAGGCACAGAGCAAGCTTGCAAAGGCGTGGCCAGCCTATCCTAGTGAAAAAGAGATTGCCGAAATGCGGCATCAGTATGATCGTTTGCGCGCTTCTCTCGAGCGGGTCATTCAGGACGTTGTCTTCAACGGAGTGGTGAAGCGGTATCGGGACTGGATACGTGTGGATTCACTCGAGGACGTCGTGGGCTTCGATCGAGCAGAATACGAGGCGATTGAGAAACTCCATAAGCGGAGCTGCGATGTAGTCACGGCTCATGATCAGTCATCGGCAAAAGCAGCTACGGTTCCCACAGCAACAGATCTCGGTAACGACATCACCGCACTGAAGGCAATTGTCGAGACCATCAAGAATCGCAGGGCAGCAACCAAAGCCGCAACGTAATCATCATGCCCACACCCAACGAACACAGAACCGTCCAAGCCCGCATCCTCGGCTACGCCGAGGCCATCGGTTGGACCTTTGTGTCCCGCGAGGAAGCCGAGCAGCGGCGCGGCTTTGATCCGGACGTGCCGCCTGCCGACCGTGCCAAAAACCGCTCGCTCTTCTTCGAGGACCTGCTCGACGCCAAGCTGCGGGAATTCAATCCGCGCTATGCCGAGGCGGAGGGCGCCTTGCTCGGGACTTTCCGCCACCTCCACACCGACATCTACGGCAACCGCGATTTCGTCGAGCACCTGCGCAACCGGGGCAAGTTCTTCGACCACGAAGAGAAGCGTGAGCGCGACCTGATCCTGATCGATTACAACAATCCGGCGCGCAACGTTTTTGAAGTCACCGAGGAGTGGGCATTTCACAACGGCCACTACGGCACGCGGGAGGATGTGGTCTTTCTGATCAACGGTATCCCGGTGCTGGTGATCGAGTGCAAGAACGCCAACAAGGACGAGGCGATTGCCCTGGGGGTGGACCAGATACGCCGTTACCACCGCGAGACGCCCGAGCTGTTCGTGTCGCAGCAGTTGTTCACCGCCACCGATGCCATCGGCTTTTGCTACGGGGTGAGCTGGAACACGGTGCGGCGGAACATCTTCAACTGGAAGGACGAAGAGGTCGGCAAGCTGGAGGCCAAGGTGAAGAGCTTCTGCGCCATCCCGCAGGTGCTGGCTTTCCTGAAGGACTACATCGTCTTTGCCGAGAAGGACGAGGAGCTGAACAAATACATCCTGCGCCAGCACCAGACCGGCGCGGTGGAGGCCGTCGTTAGCCGCGCCCTCGACCCCCAACGCACGCGCGGCCTGGTCTGGCACACCCAGGGCAGCGGCAAGACCTTCACCATGATTGCGGCGGCGCAGCAGCTCTTCCGCGCGCCGGAGGCAGACAAGCCGACCGTCCTGCTGATGATTGACCGCAACGAGCTGGAAGACCAGATGCTCAAGAACCTGGCCGCGCTGGGCTTGGGCAACCTGGAGCACGCCAGCAGCATCGCCCGGCTCAACCAACTGCTACGCGACGACTACCGCGGCATCATCGTGACGATGATCCACAAGTTCCGCGATATGCCGGCGAACCTGAACACGCGCCGGAACATCTACGTGCTGATCGACGAGGCGCACCGCACCACCGGCGGCGACCTCGGTAATTTCCTGATGGCTGGCCTGCCGAACGCGAGCTTCATCGGCTTCACCGGCACGCCGGTGGACAAGACGGTGTATGGCAAGGGCACCTTCAAGACCTTCGGCTGCGAGGATGACCAGGGCTACCTGCACAAGTATTCCATCGCCGACAGCATCGAGGACGGCACCACGCTGCCGCTCTACTACCAGCTCGCCCCCAACGAAATGCTGGTGCCGCACGAGACGCTGGACAAGGAGTTCCTGTCGCTGGCCGAAGCCGAGGGTGTGGCCGACATCGAGGAGCTGAACAAGATCCTTGAGCGGGCGGTGAACCTGAAGAACTTCCTCAAGGGCAAGGAGCGGATTCAGCAGGTGGCGCAATTCGTCGCCAATCATTACCGCGAGAACGTCGAGCCGCTGGGCTACAAGGCCTTCCTCGTCGGCGTCGACCGCGAGGCCTGCGCCCATTACAAGCACGCGCTCGACCAGTTTCTGCCGCCCGAGTATTCCGAGGTCGTCTACACCGGCAGCAACAACGACTCCAAATTGCTGAAGGAATTTCACCTCGACCCGAAGAAGGAACGGCAGATCCGCAAGAGTTTCGGCAAGCTTGACCAGCAGCCGAAGATATTGATCGTGACCGAGAAGCTGCTCACCGGCTTCGATGCGCCCGTGCTCTACGCCATGTATCTCGACAAGCCGATGCGCGACCACACGCTGCTACAGGCCATCGCCCGGGTGAACCGACCCTACGAGAACGAGGCGCAGGAGATGGTGAAGCCGCACGGCTTCGTGCTGGATTTCGTCGGCATCTTCGACAAGCTCGAAAAGGCGCTGGCCTTCGACAGCGACGAGATCAACGCCATCGTCAAGGACCTGAAGCTCTTGAAGGTGCTGTTCAAGAACAAGATGGAGTCCAAGGCGCCGGACTACCTCGGCCTGATCGAGCGCAACTTCAACGACAAGGATGTGGACACCCTCATTGAGCACTTCCGCGACCCGGAGCGACGCAAGGAATTATTCAAGGAGTACAAGGAAATCGAGATGCTCTACGAGATCATCTCGCCCGATGCTTTCCTGCGCCCGTTCATTGCCGACTATGGAACGCTATCGGCGATCTACCAGATCGTCCGCAAGGCCTACACCCGAACCGTGATGGTTGACCGCGAGTTTCAGGCCAAGACCAACCATTTGGTGCAGCAGCAGGTCGGCAGTTATGGCGTGGGCGGTCTGGGTGAGATTCTCGCAATCGATGGCAATACCATCGAGCTGATCAAGAACAAGAGCGGCGGGGATGGCACCAAAGTCATCAACCTGATCAAGAGCATCGAAAAACTGGCTGAGGAAAGCAGCGATGACCCTTACCTCATCGCCATGGCGGAACGGGCCAGGGCAGTGCAGGAGAGCTTCGAGGACCGGCAGGTCAGCACTGCCGAGGCGCTGGATGCGTTGCTGAAGGAAGTGGAGACGAACGAGGTTCGCAAAAAGGAACAGGCGGAGAAGTCGTTCGATGGGCTGACCTATTTCGTCTATCGCAGCTTGCTCGACGCGAAGATTCAGAACGCAGAGGTGGTCAGCCGGAAGATTCGTCAGGCCTTCGCGTACTCGCCCAACTGGAAACAAAGCGAAAACGCGCTTCGCGAACTCCGCAAACAGGTCACCTTCGCGATCATCGCCGAGACCGATGATCTGGACCATGTCACAGCACTCGTGGATGGACTGTTTTCTCTGCTGGAACGGGCAGACAGGATTTAGGCGATGGGCACCACGGACAGCAAGCGTGCATTCAAGCAGCGCGTACGGCACTGGGCAGAAAAGCTGGACGTGAAGGTCGTCTGGCTGGGTGTTCGCCACATGAACAACAAGTGGGCCTCTTGTTCCACGGCGGGCCACCTGAATTTCAATGAAGAATTACTGCGTCTGGACGCCGAGGTATGGGACTACGTCATCGTGCACGAACTGCTGCACTTCTTCGTCCCCAACCACGGCAAGCTCTGGAAAAGTCTGATGCGGGTCCATTTGGGCGAATATGAGGTACTTGCCGGCAAGCTTGGTGAATGGTCCCTGACAGAGCGCATCTGAAATTCTGTGTAATGCAGACGTCAGACCCTGTTGTTCTATCTGACCACGTTGGCCATAATGCAGTCCCCCATTCCTGAAATGCTTATGACAGCTGCACTGCAGTCTGTCAAACTGCGACGCATACGCCCGAACAGCGCAGCCATTGACCTGGAGGTTTGACGCAGCGCCTGGCCAAGCTATCGTGCACAAGCCCAGAAAACCGCAAATCTTTGCTCGGAATCAGTCCAATGCCGGCAGTTTTCAAACCCTGCCTGGCGCAACAGTTCCGAGAAGCCGCCCAGCGTCCACTTGTAGGAATTTTCAGTGTGAATGCACTCGCCCATGGCAAACGCGCGCGCGCCATCGGCCCAGCGCACGGTCACGGCTCGCGTAGCCTGCAGGTGCATTTCGATGCGTGATGCTGCGGTGTTGAACAGGGCCACATGGCGCCAGTCTGGCAACGCGAAGTTGGTGCCGCACAGGCGGTTGATGTGCAGCAACAGGTTGCGGTTGAAGGCGGCGGTCACGCCCAGCGCATCGTCATAGGCAGCTTCCAGTTCGGCCGTGGCCTTGACCAGATCGACACCGATCAGCAGCCCGCTGCCCGGCTGCGAGCCGCAGGCAGCGTGAACACTGCGCAAGAACAGCAAGGCTTCATCAGGGGCGAAATTGCCGATGCTGGAGCCGGGATAAAACAGCACGCGCGCATCGGTTTGCGGGTCACCAGCCTCGGGCGGCAGCACCAGGCCCGCTGAAAAATCGACACCCACGCCCACCATGTCCAGCGCAGGGTGATGGCGCTGCAGGTTGTCGAGTGCGCTGCGCAAAAAATCGACCGAGATGTCCACTGCCACATAACGGCTTGGCCGCAAATGGCCAAACAGGCTGGCCGCTTTGGCGCAATTGCCGGCACCCAGATCGACCAGCGTGGCACCTGATGGCACCTGGGCGGCCATGGCTTGGCTGTGCGTTGCAAAAATGCGCGCCTCGGTACGCGTGGGGTAGTACTCGGGCAGCTCGGTGATGGCTTCAAACAGCCGTGAGCCCAGGGCATCGTACAAATATTTGGGCGAGGTGTGAGCCGCCGGACTGACCAGGCCGCGCAGCAGTTCGTCGCGCACGCCCGACTGATCGGGGTGATGCAACTGAACGAAGACAGGTGTTCGCATGTCGTTACCCCCTTGTGCGGGTGGTTTTGTCGCGCAGGGTCACAAACTCTTCGGCCGACGTGGGGTGCAGCGCCACGGTGGCATCGAAGTCGGCTTTGGTTGCGCCCATGCGGATGGCAATGGCGATGCTCTGGATGATTTCAGCAGCATCGTCACCCACCATGTGTGCGCCCAGCACGCGCTGGCTGGCGCTATCGACAATCAGCTTGACCAGCGTGCGCTCCTTGCCGCCCGCCAGGCCACGACCCAGGGCACGGAAGTTGGCGCGGTAGATGTCGATCTGCGCCACCTTGGCCAGCGCCTGAGCCTCCGTCAGGCCCACGGTGCCGATTTGCGGCTGGCTGAACACGGCGGACGGCACGGTGGTCAGGTCGGCGGCGGTGGGTGCAGCGCCAAACAGGGTGTTGGCCAGTGCCGCACCTTCGCGAATGGCTACCGGCGTGAGCGCAATGCGGTTGGTGACATCGCCCACGGCGTGGATGCTGGGCACGTTGCTGTGGCCGTAGTCGTCCACCACCACACCGCCGACTTTGTCCAGCGTGACACCCGCCTGCGCCAGCCCCAGACCCTGCGTGTTGGGCACGCGCCCGGTGGCATAGAGCACAGCATCAAACACCTCGGTGCGCGTCGAAGCATCCACCGCATGTGCTGCATCGGCAGCGCCACTGCGCAAGCCCACCTGCAGGCTGCCGTCTGCCTGTTTCTCAATACCGGTTACGTCAGCG
>Ga0210015_1003264_pt1 | contig 14415 bp, 16 predicted proteins | sample CryGeymeta201522_FD_185471 | JGI IMG/M metagenome (GOLD analysis project Ga0210015, IMG submission 185471) | Groundwater microbial communities from Crystal Geyser aquifers in Utah, USA - Crystal Geyser metaG 2015-22 (SPAdes) (version 2) | ecosystem: Environmental > Aquatic > Deep subsurface >... | reverse complement strand
CTGGCCGCGCTGGTCGAGAGCGTGTGGCTGCAGCTCAACCCCGCGATGCGCGTGGTCGCTGGGCGGGCGGGCACCCTGCGGCTGACCGACCATCACGCGCAGGCGCTGGCGGCGCTGGCGGCGCGCGACGAGACCGCCCTGCGCGCCGCGATTCGCGCCGATGTCGATCAGGCTGCGGCGCTGCTGGCGCAGACCGCACCCTCTTGACCGGCGACCGCTTTTGCGGCAGTGATTTTGTGATCACAAAATCGCCGGAGCATCCCATGGCCCTCAACCTGCGCGACACCGCCGCCATCCAGGCCTCGGACGCCGCCCACCACTGGCATCCGTTCACCGACAGCGCGGAGCTGGCGGCGCAGGGAACCCGCGTGATCTCCGGCGCGCAGGGCTGCTGGCTGACCACCAACGACGGCGAGCGGCTGCTCGACGCCATGGCGGGCTTGTGGTGCGTCAACGTCGGCTATGGGCGGGAGGAGATCGTCGAGGCGGTCGCGCGCCAGATGCGCCAGCTGCCCTATTACAACACCTTCTTCCAATGCACCCACCCGGCGGCCACCGAGTTCGCCGAGGCCGTCACCGCCATCGCGCCGGCGCCGTTCAACCGGGTGTTCTTCACCAACTCCGGCTCCGAGAGCAACGACACCGCATTCCGGCTGGCGCGGGTGTATTGGGACTGCGTCGGCAAGCCGAAGAAGAAGGTCTTCATCGGGCGGCGCAACGGCTATCACGGCTCGACGGTCGCCGCCGCCTCGCTGGGCGGCATGGGCGCGATGCACGCGCAATCCGGCCTGCCGATCGACGGCGTGCGCCACATCGGCCAGCCCTACTGGTTCGGCGAAGGCGCCGACAGCGACCCGCACGCCTTCGGCCTGATGCGCGCGCGCGAGCTTGAGGCGATGATCGACGAGATCGGCGAGGACAACGTCTGCGCCTTCATCGCCGAGCCGATCCAGGGCGCCGGCGGCGTGATCATCCCGCCCGACAGCTATTGGCCCGAGATCGGCCGCATCTGCCGTGAGCGCGAGATCCTGCTGATCGCCGACGAGGTGATCGGCGGCTTCGGGCGCACCGGCAACTGGTTCGCCTCGCAGACCATGGGGATAACCCCCGACCTGATGCCGATCGCCAAGGGCATGACCTCGGGCTACATCCCGATGGGCGGGGTGCTGATCTCCGACCGCGTCGCCGGGCCGGTGATCGAGAAGGCGGGCGAGTTCTACCACGGCTTCACCTACTCCGGGCACCCCGCCGCCTGCGCCGCCGGACTGGCCAGCTTGCGCATCCTGCAGGAGGAAAAGCTGGTCGAGCGCGTGGCCGACGACATCGGGCCGTATCTGGCGGCGCGGTGGGCGACGCTGGCCGACCACCCGCTGGTGGGCGAGACCCGCACCAAGGGGCTGCTCGGCGCGCTGGAGCTGGTGCGCGACAAGACCACCCGCGCCCGCTTCGACGGCGGCGTGAGCGCAGGCCCCCGCTGCCGCAACCTCAGCGTGGCGAACGGTCTGGTGATGCGCGCGGTCGGCGACACGATGATCATCTCGCCGCCGCTCGTCATCAGCCGCAGTGAGGTGGACGAACTGGTCAGCCGCGCCCGCAAGGCGCTGGACGGTCTGGCGGACGAGCTGACGCGGGAAGGGGTGTTGCGCGCGGCGTGAAGCTCGCCGCCTCAGCCCTCCGCTGCGAACCGATACGCGCCGCCTGCGCGTTCGGCCCGCCCGACGCCGCCGCCGGGCAGGTGAAAGCCGACCAGCCGCATCTGCGCCGAGGCGATCTGGTCGAGCAGCGAGACCCGCGTCGCCGCCGCCCGCTCCCCGTCCTGGTCCGAACCCGACGGCCAGTCGGGGCGCTCGAAGGCGACGTGGTGGTTGGCCAGTGCGTCGCCGACCACCATCGCGCTCTCGCTTCCGTCGCGCAGCTCGAACGCCATGTGGCCCGGCGTGTGGCCGGGGGTCAGGCGCGCCGCGACGCCGGGCAGAACCTCCTCGCCGTCGTCGAACAGGCGCACGGTCGGTGCGATCGCCGCCAGCCGCCGCGCCGCGCCCACGGCAAAGGCGGTGCGCGCGGCGCCGATCGCGTCCACGGTGGCGGGGTCGGTCCAGTAGTCGAACTCGGCGCGCCCCATCAGGTATTCGGCGTTGGGGAAGGTCGGCTCGTCGAAGTCGTCGAGCAGCCCCCACAGGTGGTCTGGGTGGCCGTGGGTGAACACGACATGGGTGATGTCCTCCACGGCCACGCCCAGCGCCGCGAACGCCGCCATCAGCTTGCCCGCCGAGGGCTGGAAATCCGGCCCGGCGCCCGCGTCGAACAGCACCGCATCCGCGCCGCGCCGCATCAGCGTGACGTTGCAGGGCGGCGTCAGCCGGTCGCGCGGCAGGGAGTGGCGCGCCATGATCGCGGCCATCTCGTCCTGCGGCATCCCGCCGAGGATGAAATCGCCGGGCAGCACGAGATTGCCATCGGACAGCGTGTCGATCCGCATCGCGCCAAGCGCCAGCGACGACCGCGCCCACAGGGGGCGCGGCGCCAGCGGCAGGGCGGCGGCGCAGGCGAGCATCCGGCGTCGGGTCAGCATGAGGGGCGCTCCGTTATTGGCGGCTGGTCAGCCGAAGATGTCGGCGGTGATCCCGGCATACCAGCCGAGACTTTCCTCGAAGGTGGCGCGGCGCAGCGCGGCGTCCTCGCCGGTGGCGCTGATGAAGCTGTGCACCGAGGCGATCTTTTCCGGCGTCGGCTCATAGGACGCGCCCACCTTCACGCCGTCGTCGGGCGCGATCAGCGACCAGCAGGTGTTGGCGTAGCGCGCCGGAAACACCCGCGACCCGGTGAGGTCGCCCCGGATCGCCATCGCCGCCACCTTGGCCTGACTGTTGGCCGAGAAGGCCGATTTCGGCATGTCGCCCTGCGCCGAGGCGTCGCCGAGGACATGGATGTTGGGGTCGGCGCGGCTGCGCATGTCTTCCGGCAGCACCGGCGCCCAGCCGCTGTCGTCGGTCACCCCCGCCAGCGCGGCGATGCGGCCCGCGATCTGGGCGGGGATCACGTTGCATACGTCCACCCTCTGCGCCGCGCCCTCGACCACCACCTCCATCGTCGCGGGCCGCACCGCCACGTCGCCGCCGCCGAATTCGGCGTTGATCCACTCGATCATGCCGTCGTAGTGCAGCCCCCAGCCCTCCTCGAACAGCGCCTGCTTGGAGAACTTGGTCTTGGGGTCGAAGATCAGGATCTTGGCGGTGGGGTTGCTCTGTTTAAGCAGGTTGGCGACCATCGACACGCGCTCATAGGGCCCCGGCGGGCAGCGATAGGGGTTTGGCGGCGCCACCATGGCGAACACGCCGCCCTGCGGCATGGCCTGCACCATCGCCTTCAGCAACTGCGTCTGCGGCCCGGCCTTGTAGGCGTGCGGCATGATCTCCGCGTCGGCGAGGCCCCAGCCCGGCACGGATCCTTCACGAAAGTCGATGCCCGGCGACAGCACCAGCCGCTCGTAGGGCAGGCTGGCGCCGCCCGCGAGCGTGACGGTGCGCGCGGCGGGGTCCACGGCGGTCGCGCTGTCATGGATCACCCGCACGTCGGCGCCGATGCGGTCGTAGCCGTGCTGGAGGCTCTCGAAACTGCGCACGCCGCCGAGGTAGAGATTGGAGAAGAAGCAGGTGGTGTAGACCGGGCTGGCCTCGACCAGCGTCACGTCGAGCGCGCCCGCGCTGTCGCGGGCGAGGTAGCGCGCGGCGGTGGCCCCGCCCGCGCCGCCGCCGATCACCACCACGCGCGGCCGGGTCTGGCCGATCACGGCGGGCGCCGACATCAGCGCGCCGGCGGCGGCGGCGGCGCCGACAAATGTGCGACGGTTGACTTCCATGGCCTTTTCCTCCCGGTTATGGCGCGTTGCGCGCTTCGTGGCGGTTTCGTGTTTCAGGCTGGGACTTATCGCACGGTAGCGAAATAGGCGGCCAGCGCCGCGATCTCCTCATTCGACAGCCGCGCCGCCATCATCTGCATCACCGGATGCGGGCGCAATTTCTGCTTGTAGGCGTGCATCGCCGCCACGAAATCGGCGGGCGCCCATCGCGTGATCGACGGCACGCCCTGATCCGATCCGTCGCGCTGGTGGCAGGTGGCGCATTCCGCCGCGAGATACGCGCCAAACTCGCGGTCGCCCTCGATGGCGAGCACGTCGGGCGGCGGATGCGGCGCGGTCGCGCGCGCGGTCGGCTCGGCCTCGGGGATGTCGCGCGGCCTGTCCGACCAGTCGCGCAGGTAAGCCAGCAGCGCGCCGCGCGCGGTCGGATCGGCCATGCCGCGATAGCTCATCCGTGTGCCGGAAACGAGCGCCCTGGGGTTGGCGAGATAGGCGTCCAGCGTCTCGTAAGTCCAGGTCAGCCCGTCGGCCCCCATGTGGCGCATGGATTTGGAGTAGCCGTAATCGCCAACCGACGCGGCCCGCCGCCCGAACAGCCCGTTCAGCACCGGACCGGTGCGGTTGGCGGCGCCGGGGCCGACCGAGTGGCAGGGCGCGCATTGCAGGCCGAACAGCCGCGCGCCGCGCGCCGCGTCGCCGATCTGCTCCGCCGTCGCGGACGCGGCCGAAAACAGCGCAAGGACGCCCGCAACAACGCCCCGGCGCATGGCTCACAGCCTCACGGCGGCGCGCGCCTCACTCATCGGGCGTCACGTCCAGCACCGAGGCGTGCATGGTGATCTCGACCGTCGCCTTGCAGTTCTCCATGCAGGGCTCGCGGGTGAACAGCGGCGTCTCCGCCGCGTCGCGGTCGTCGATGAAAAAGCCATCGGCGTTCGGCAGTTTCACCTCCGGGAAGTTCTCCTTCGACAACACGAAATCGTCGTCCACCAGATCGTTGTTGTAAAGAATGTAGGCGACGATGGCGTACACCTCGTCGTCGCTCAGCACCTGCGCGCCGCCGAACGGCATCGAGCGGCGCACATAGTCGAAGGCGGTGGACAGGTGCGGCCAGTAGGAGCCGACGGTCTTGAGCGGGTCGTCGTCGGCCAGCGTGTCCATGCCGCCGGCCAGCTTGGGCCAGTTGCCGGAGCCCTCGCCGAATTCGCCGTGGCATGAGGCGCAGTTGTCGGAGAACAGCTCCTCGCCCGTCGCCACGTCGCCGGAGCCTTCGGGCAGGCCGTCGCCATCGGGGCTGACGTCCAGATCCCAGGCGGCGATCTCCTCAGGCAGCGCGGGGCGGCCGAGGCCCAGCGGCCCGGCCTGCGCAGGTTCGGCGAACGCGGGCGCGGCCAGCGCTGCGGCGAGCGCGGCGCCGGTCAGGATCTCACGAAATCTCGACATTTTCGGCCTCTCCGGTCGGCTTGACCCACCAGGTCTGGATGCAGTTGTTGTGATACACCGAGTTCAGCCCGCGCACGGCGCGCAGTTCGTCCTTGGTCGGCTGGACATAACCGGTGCTGTCGATGGCGCGCGATTGCAACAGCATTTCGCCCCCGTCCCAGTCATGCTCCAGATAGAAGCGGTGCAGCGCCTTGTCGCCGTCGTGCGGCGCCAACCGCGCGGTGCGCCAGTTGCGGCCGCCGTCCACCGTCACATCGACGCGCGCGATGCGCCCGCGCCCCGACCACGCCAGCCCGGTGATCACCAGCGGGCCGGGGCCGTGGCTGATCGGCGCCTGCGGCGAGGGCGAGGTGATGACCGACTTGGCGTCCATCACCCAGGTCCATTTGCGCGCCGAGCCGTCGGCCATGGTGTCGGTGTATTTCGAGGTCTCCTCACGGCTTTCCACCGCCGTATCGCGCACCTCGATGCGGCGCAGCCACTTTACCCACATGTTGCCTTCCCAGCCCGGCACCACCAGCCGGACCGGATAGCCATGCTCCATGCGCAGCGCCTCGCCATTGGCCTTGAACGCCACCAGCACGTCGTCGAGCGCCTTGTCCATCGGGATCGAACGGCCGTTGGAGGAAGCGTCGGCGCCCTCCACGAACAGCCATTTCGCCGAAAGGTCCGCCCCCGCCTCGGCCAGCAGGGTTTTCATCGGCACGCCGACATACTCCATGTTGTGGATCATGCCGTGGGTGAACTGCGCGCCGTTGAGCTGCGCCCCCGCCCATTCCATGCCGGTGTTGGCGGCGCATTCGCAGAAATGCACCCGGCTCTCGCGCGGGAACCGCTCAAGCTCGGCGTAGGTGAACACCAGCGGGCGCGCGACCTTGCCGTTGATCATCAGGCGATAGTCGTCCTTCGACAGCTCGATGGCGCCAGAGTGGTGGCGCTCGAAGGCGCAGCCCTGCGGCGTGATGGTGCCGTCGAGCGCGTGGATCGGCGTGAAGTTGATCGAGCTGATCGGGTCGGCGGTCAGCCAGGGCACGTTGCGGCGCACCACCTCGCCCTCGAAATGGATCGGCATCCCGTAGGGCGTGGCGTCCACGCCGTCGCCAAAACCCTGCGCCCAGGGCTGGGTCTCGGTGATCAGCGGATCGGGCGCCGCCGCCCGCGCGCCGACCGCGCCTGCGGCCAGCGCGCCCGCCCCCGCGACGCCCGCGCGCAGAAAGCCGCGCCGCGTCTGGCCTTTTTGCGTAGTGTCACCCATGGCGACGCTCCTTCGTTCTCGCGTGTTCGTCATCAGGCCCCGGCGACGGTGACCGAGTCGTTCGGCGCCAGCTGCACCACGCCGATCTTGCGGATATGGCTCTCCAGCACGTCCCAGATCTGCGGCCCCTCGGTCCCCTCGTTGACCGAGGCCCAGCCGCCCACGGTGTAGGTCTTGCCTGCGTCGATCGCCTCGCCGGTCTCCAGCAAGGTCATGCCGGTGATGCGTTCGCCGATCGGCCTGGCGACGTCGATGCGATAGCTTAGGCCGCCGATGCGCACCATGTCGCCGCCCTGCTGGTAATAGGGGTCGGGGTTGAACAGGTTGTCGGCCACGTCCTCGAGGATCTCGTGGATGCGCGCGCCGGTCATCTCGGTGCGATAGCACTGGCCGTAGGTCATCGAGGTGACGTTGTGGATGTCCTCGCGCGTGATCGCGTCGCCCGGCATCAGGCTGGGGCCCCAGCGCACGCCGGGGCTCATGGCGATCTGCACGTCGCGCTCGGCGCGGATCGCGTTACAGATCAGGTCGTCCCAGGTGCCGTTGAAGTTGCCGCGCCGGTAGAGCAGGCTTTCGGTTGTGCCGACCACCGTTTCAAGCTCGGCCTTGTAGGGCGCGCGCTCGGCGTCGATCAGCGCCGCGATCTCCGGGTCGGGCGCGATCACGTCGGCGAAGATCGGGATCAGCTTGTGGCGAAAGCCCATCATCCGCCCGTCGCGCACGTCCAGATCGACGCGGCTGACGAACTTGCCGTTGGAGCCGGACGCGATCAGGATCGTCTCGCCGACCAGCACCGGCTCGGGGATCGCGTCATGGGTGTGGCCGGTCAGGATCACGTCGATGCCGCGCACGGCTCCCGCCATCTTGCGGTCCACGTCAAAACCGTTGTGCGACAGGCACACCACCAGATCGGCGCCCGCGCCGCGCGCCTCGTCCACCACCGCCTGCATCCGCTCCTGCCGCACGCCGAAGCTGTATTCGGGGAACATCCAGCCGGGGTTGGCGATCGGCATGTAGGGGAAGGCCTGGCCGATCACCGCGACGCGCACGCCGCCCTTCTCGAACATCTTGTAGGGCTCGAACGCCGGTTCGTTCCATTCGGCGTCGAAGATGTTGGCGCCGAGGAACGGGAACGGCAGGCTCTCGACGATCTCCTGCACCCGTTCCGTGCCAAGGGTCCATTCCCAGTGGCTGGTCATCGCCTCCACGCCCAGCGCGTTCATCACGTTGACCATGTCCTGCCCCTTGGTCAGGAACGAGGTCATCGAGCCATGCCAGGTGTCGCCGCCGTCGAGCAGGATGCTGTCGGGCCGCGCGGCGCGGATCGCCCTGACCACGGTCGCCACCCGGTCCATGCCGCCCATGCGCCCGTAAGCCTTTCCCAGCGCGACGAAATCGGGGTAGGTCAGGGCATAGGCGTCACGGCTGGCGGGCGCGAGGTCGAACATCTTCAGGAAGTCGTCGCCGGTCACATGCGGCGGCTTGCCCTTTGCATCGCCGACGCCGACGTTGATCTCCGGCTCGCGAAACCACACCGGCTTGAGCTGGGCGTGGATGTCGGTGATGTGGATCAGCGTGACGTTGCCGAAATCGTCGAACTGCAGAAGCTGATCCTGGCTCAGCGCCTGCTGCGCCGCCAGTCGCGACCAGTTGCCCAAGCCGGAGGCGCCGACGATGGCCGACGCCGCCACCGAGGCCTGGAGAAATTCGCGCCGCGTGATCATCGCCTGTCTCCTCAGCCGCCGGGCAAACCGCCTCCGTTCGCGCAGCCGGGCGCGCGACGGTTCGCCTGCGATTACGATCTTCAGGAGGGCGCGGCGGGCCGGACTGGCGGCGCGCCGCGCCCCCGCGTCAGTGGCGCACCGCCACGCCCTCGACCGACAGGCCGTTGCCGCGCGAGGCGACATAGAGTTCCAGCGCCTTGAACGCGTCCGATCCCGGAGAGAAGGTCTCGGCGCGGGTGTCGCGGACGCAGCCCTTGAAGCGCTGCTGCGCGGTCACCATCCCGGCGTCTTTCAGCCGATACAGCGGAAAGCCGTTGACCTGCCCCTGGCTGAGGTGGTCGGCGCGGATCATGTGGCCGAAGTTCTGTTCGTGGCAGTTGGCGCAGGACATCTCAAGCTGGCCATAGCGGGTGTAGTAGATTTCCTTGCCCTGTTCCCAGAACGGGGCGGCGGGGCCGTCGATGGCCACGTTGACGGGCAGACCGCGCGACTGCATCGCGATCAGCGCCATGACGTCCTTCATCGGATCGGACGTGACCTTCCACGCCTCCGCGCCCATGCGCTCGGTGCGGCACTCGTTGATGTAGTCCTCCATCAACATCAGCTTGCCGGTCTCATCGTCCACCCGCGGCAGCACCGCGCGCAGGCCCGTCATGCTCTCCGGCCCCTCGTGGCAGGAGGCGCAGGATTTTTCCGCCGCGCCCTCCACCGCGTTCCACCGGTCGAGGCCGCGATCGACGAACACCATGGCGGGGTTGTCGAAATCGTCCTTCTGCAGCGCGCGGGTCTCACCCTCGCGAAACAGCCAGCCGGAATAGATCGTCTCCAGCGCACCCTTCAGGTGCTCGGGCGCAGGCGCGCTGGTGACCAATTCCAGTTCGCCCTCGATGATCAGGGTGTCGTCGGCCGGCTCCGCCAGCGCCGCGCCGGCGACCATGCCGCTGATCGCCGCCGCAGCGGCCAAGGTGATCGTCAGCCCGCGATGCCGCATGACGTTTTCTCCCAGATTGTTGACGCCCGTTCGATTCAGGCGATTTTGATTGGCTTGGCGTCCTCGTAGATGGCGCCGTCGTCGTCGTACCAGGTGAACTTGAACTCGCCCGCCGCATCGACCTTCGCATCGAATTCGAAATACGGATTGGTCGAGACCGCCGGTTCGATCGCCACGTCGATCACGTTCACGCCGTTGAAGTCGCAGGTGAAACGGTTGATGATCGAGCGCGGGATCAGAGAGCCGTCCTTGTCCTTGCGCTGACCGGATTCCATCTTGTGGCTGATCAGCGTCTTGATGGTCACCACCTCGCCGACGGCGGCGGTCTTGGGAACCTTCACGCGGGGTTTTGCGTCCTTGGCCATGTCTTTGTCTCCTGATCCTTGAGGGCTCAGCCGCCGCAGCCGCCGATGGTGACCTTCACGGCGGCCTTGGCCTGCGTCACCGAGCCGTCGGCCATGCGCGCCAGCGCCACCACGTCCTGCGTCCCGGCGAGGCGGATGCGCGTCGAGGCGCGCTGCGCGCCTGCGGCGGGGCCGAAGGTGAAGGTGGCGACCGCGGGCTCGGGGTTGCCGGTGGCCAGCAGCATGATCGCCACCGCGCCGGGCGCATCGACCTCGACGGGCACCGTGTTGCCGTTCTCGGCGATCTCGGGCGCGGTGAGGGTGATCCCGCCTTCGCCGGGCGTCGCGCCGCCGGTGAATTCCGCAATCCGCTCTTCGTCGGTCGCCGCCAGCGACAAGCCGGGCAGCGCGCAGGCTGCGGCGCCGCCGAGGCCGATAAGCAGGGTTTCGCGTCTGGATAGCATCATGGTCATGCGCCTTTCGGTAAGAGGATGGGCCGCAGCCGCGTCAGTCCTTCAGCGTCGCCAGATAGGCGACGACGTCCTCGATCTGCTGCGCGGTCAGGATCGGCGGCAGATCGGCGGGGGCCGCATTGCCGGTGTAGGCGTCGCCGGGGCGGGTGAAGCCGGTGGTCTTGTAGAACGCCGGCATGAAGCTGTCCTCGAAAGTCATCTTGGCGTTCGCGACGATGCCGCGCAGCTGCGCTTCGGTCCAGCGGCCGCCCGCGCCGTCGAGCGCCGGGCCGATGTCGCCCTGAAACGGCACATCGGGCAGCGCGCCGATCTGGTGGCAGGCGACGCAGTTGCCGAGGCCCCGCGCGGTGATCACCGCCGCGCCGGCGGCCGGATCGCCGGGCTGTCCGCTCAGCGATTCGGCGACTGCGCCCTCGGTGAAGGACACCGCGCCCGGCGCGGTCTCCGCAGCGGCGGCGGTCGCAAGGGCGGCGGCGAGGCTGAGCGCGGCGGCGCGGGTGGCGGTCGTCATGGCTTCACTCCCGGATACGTTTCTTGCGTTGAGGCTAACCGCAGAGCGGCGCGGCGTGCAATAGGAACATTCGCATTAATGAATGACCATGACGCCGCACCCCCTGCGCGGCTCAGTTCGCGGCGTTGACCCGCCCGGCGAGATACTTCTGGAAATGCTCGCCCGACTCATAGCCATGGTCGCGCACCCAGGTCAGCAGCGCCTCGGTGGTGCCGACGCCGAACGCGCCCGGCATCGTCGCCACGGCGGCCTCGGCGGCGGTCTTTCCCTCGGGAACCGATTCGGGCAGGAAGATCAGCGTCGGGGTGAACACCACGCCCCAGCGCACCGCCATGTCCTTTTCCGATTTCACCTCGCCGTCGAAGTCGGTCACCTCGACGTCGCCGAACAGGTTCATCTGCACGACGAAGTAATGGGCGCGAATCAGCGCGTCGATCTTCGGGTCGGGGAACACCTTCTCGTGCATCTCGGTGCAGTAGATGCAGCCGCGCTGCTCAAAGGTGATGAGCAGGCGCTTGCCCTCGGCGTTGGCCTCGGCAAGATCCTCGCGCAGGTCCTTGAAGGTCTCGCGCAGCCAGTCGGGCTTGTGCAGGCCGTCCTCGCCCAGCTCGCTCGCGGTCGCCGGTCCGGCAAGCGTCAGCGCCAGCGCGGCGATGACGGTCGCTGCGGCCAGAATGCGGGTCAGCATGGCGTTTCTCCTCCCAGTTGTCATTTCAGCGTCGCGGACCAGTCGAAGTGGCGCAGCAGGAACTCGCCGATCACGTTAACCGAATTGGTGGCGATCAGGACCGCGAACACGATCAGCATGGCGCCCATCGCCTTCTCGACATACCCCAGATAGCGGCGGTTGCGCCCGACCCAGCGCAGGAACGGCGGTGCGAACAACGCCGCGATCACGAACGGAAAGGTCATGGCCAGACCATAGACCATCAGCAGCGCGCCGCCCCGCCACAGATCGCCCATGCCGCTCGCCACCATCAGGATCGCGGCGAGCGCGGGGCCGACGCAGGGCGTCCAGCCAAAGCCGAACGCAAGCCCCATCACATAAGCCCCAAGAATCGAGGTGGGCGCCGCCTTCGCCTCCAGCCGCGCCTCGCGATACAGAAAGGGGATGCGGACGACGCCCAGGAAATGCAGGCCGAACGCCAGCAGAATCAGCGCCGCGACCCAGGACAGCGCCTCCTTCCACTGCACGAAGGCGCGGCCCAGCGCAGTGGCGCCAAGCCCCAGCAGCACGAAGATCGTGGTCACGCCCAGCGCGAACACCGCCGCCTGCGCCACCAGCCGCTTTTGCGCCCCCGGCGCCACACCGCCCTCGGCGCGCAGTTCGCCCATCGAGACGCCGGCCATGTAGCACAGGTAGAACGGCGCCATCGGCAGAATGCAGGGCGACAGGAAAGACAGCAGACCAGCCAGCGCCGCGCCGCCAAAGGAGATGTCGAGCATCGCGCCCTCGCACACTGGCGCCCCGCCCGCCCGGTTGCGGGTTGCGTGAGCGCGGGATAGAATTTAGATATTCCAATATATAAATGAGGCGGTCAACGATGCGCGCACCCTTTCGCCCGCGGCGCCTGGCCCGCGCCCTCGCCGCCGCCGCGCTCGCGCTGACCGGCGCCGCCGCCGGCGCACGGGCGGAACTGGCGCTGCTGATGATCGAACAGGCGGGCTGCGTCTATTGCGCGCAGTGGGACCGCGAAATCAGCGCGATCTACCCCAGAACCGACGAGGGCCGCGCCGCGCCGCTGCGCCGCCACAACCTGCGCGCGCCGACGCCGCCGGGCGTGACGCTCGACCGTCCGCCGCTGTTCACGCCGACATTCATCCTGCTCGACGACGGGCGCGAGGTCGGGCGGATCGAGGGCTATCCGGGCGAGGATTTCTTCTGGGGGTTGCTGGGGGGCCTGCTGAAACAGGCGGCGGCGCGCTGAGCGCGCGGTCGATTCCCGCGTCTCGCCGCGCATCGGCCATGGCGTCGGGCCGCCGGGATTGCGATAAGCGCGCCATGCCTGCCGACGACGCACAATCCGACCCCTTCGACGCGAGCGCGGATCCGATCTCGCTGGTGGCGCGCGCGCCCCAGGCCGCCACGTTCCTCAAGGCGATGGGGCACGACGGACGGCTGCTGATCCTGTGCCACCTCTGCGCCGGTCCGCGCAGCGTGACGGAACTGGAGAACCTGCTCGACCAGCGTCAGGCGGCGGTGAGCCAGCAACTCGCCCGGCTGCGGCTGGAGGGCATGGTCAGCGCGCGCCGCGAGGGGCAGGCGATCTATTATTCGATTCTCGATCCGCGGGTGCGCGAAGCGGTCGCGCTGCTCGCCCGCCTGTTCCACGACCCCGACGCAGAGCGGGGCTAGACAAACCGCGCGGCGTCGCCGCGCATGGCTGGGGAGTGACGCCATGGATGGACTGCCCTTCGGCGCCCTCGCCGCGCTCGTCGGCCTCGCGGGCGGCGCGGTGATGGGGCTCGCGGCGCGGCTGGGCGATTTCTGCACGCTGGGCGCGATCGAGAGCGCGGTCTATGGCAAGGATCAGCGCCGCCTGCGGCTGTGGGGCGTCGTGCTGGGCGTGGCGATCCTCGCAGTGCAGGGCGGCGCGGCGGCGGGGCTGATCGACCTGTCGGCGACCTTCTATCACAGCATCGCATGGAGCCCGGTCGCCTCGGTCGCGGGCGGCCTGCTGTTCGGCTACGGCATGGCGATGGCGGGCAATTGCGGCTTTGGCGCGCTGGCGCGGTTCGGCGGCGGCGACCTGCGCTCGCTGGTGGTGGTGGTGGTGATGGGCGTCGCGGGTTTCGTCGCGCTGTCGGGCCCGCTTGCGCCGCTGCGGCTGTGGCTGTTTCCGCAGGCCGACGCGGCCGGCGCGCAAGGGATCGCCCACACCGCGCGGATGCTGACCGGAACGCCCGCGCTGCTGACCGCCGCGCTGATCGGCGGCGGCTGCCTTGTCTGGGGGCTGGCGCACGCGCCGCTGCGCGCGCGGCCGGGCATGATCGGCTGGGGCGTCGCGGTCGGCCTCGCCGCGGCCTGGGGGCTGGCGGGCACCACCTGGCTCGCCGACGCCAGCTTCGGCGCGGTGCAGGTGGAGGGGCCGTCCTTCACCGCGCCGGTGGGGCGGGCGCTGATCTTCCTGATGACCTCGACCGCCGGCGGGATCACCTTCTCGGTCGGCTCGGTGGCGGGGGTGATGCTGGGCGCGTTCGCCGGCTCGATGCTGCGCGGCCTGTTTCGCTGGGAAGCCTGCGACGACCCGCGCGAGCTCGGCCGCCAGATCGGCGGCGCGGCGATGATGGGGGTGGGCGGCGTGGTCGCCATGGGCTGTTCGGTGGGCCAGGGGATCACCGGCTTCGCCACGCTGGCGTGGTCCGGCCCGGTCACGCTGGCGGCGATCGGCGCCGGGGCGATGATCGGCCTGCGGCGGCTGATCGCGGGGTTCCAGCCCGAGGGCTGAGCCGCGCCACGCCGACTGTCGTTTCCGGAGGTTATTTCTGGAGCGGGCGATGAGATTCGAACTCACGACCCCAACCTTGGCAAGGTTGTGCTCTACCCCTGAGCTACGCCCGCGTCCTGAAAGCGGCTTATAGAGATTCGCGCGCCGAGCGCAATACCCCATCGCGGGCGCGGCGCCCGCCGCCCTGCAGGGCTCCGAATCCAATTCAGCTGACTGGTGATGCGAGGATGCTTTGGAGGTAGTCCGTTGACCATCCGGCGCGTTTTCTTCGGGACTTGATCGAGCTTTTGTCGCGTGCGGTGCGCACGAGGTTCAGGGCGAAATGTCTGACGGTGGCCATGTTTCGGGCGCCGTGGCCCTTGCGCA
>Ga0210015_1003262_pt1 | contig 14423 bp, 10 predicted proteins | sample CryGeymeta201522_FD_185471 | JGI IMG/M metagenome (GOLD analysis project Ga0210015, IMG submission 185471) | Groundwater microbial communities from Crystal Geyser aquifers in Utah, USA - Crystal Geyser metaG 2015-22 (SPAdes) (version 2) | ecosystem: Environmental > Aquatic > Deep subsurface >... | reverse complement strand
CGTGCGGGTGCGCAAAGTGCGGCAGAAATCCGACGTGGTTCCGGTATGCGGTGGATTCTACCAGACACAGTGAGGAAGTCAAGGGGAAGAAGGTCGGAATGCCATCACCTTATGTTGCAATTCTAATACAAGCCCTGTATCATACCCATCACAAGGGAGGCGTTGAGTAAGATGAACCGTCCAGTCCTGCAAATACTTACTGACCTGCACGCTGCCGAAAGAGAATGCGAGCGATACGAGGCCGAATATCAGTTGCTGTCGGAGGACTTCTTTCGTCTGTACCTGGCGGGTCAGGTGGCGGATGCCCCAGACCTGCAAATGTGGGCTGGCTTCTGTAAGGCACACCGGCGTTGTTTGCAGGAGCACATGGTTCGATCCGCAGCCTCATCCCAATGACCCAAGCCTGGCGTCTACCTTTCCTCACCACCAGCATGTCCCACCCGACATCAAACACCATCGAGTGCCAGCGCCGGAGTTGTCCTTTGAACGTCCGAATCTTCCTGTTCTCCTTGAGCGCATCTCACGCTGGATTCAAGGGGGAGACGAAGACGCTTCAATGACAAGCGCTGGAGGGTCGCATACATATTCCTCACCCGGCGTGAACTTGTGAGAACAACACTCTTTAACGCTACTGCGTGAGGCGTGAGTCAAGCCGACCTGCACCTTGCGCAACCCGGCGCCGTGTGCTACTTTTCAGGAGCTTCCAACCATTGACCAGCAACCATCAAGGGGGTATTGCGATGGGTAACAAGATCCGCATCGGAGTGATCGGCGCCGGGGCGAACACGCGCGCCATGCACATTCCCAAGCTTCAGGCGATAAAAGATGTCGAGATTCTCAGCGTCTGCAACCGCAGCCGTGCATCCGGCGAGACGGTGGCGAAGGAGTTTGGAATCAAGGAGGTCTGCGACAGTTGGGAACAGGTCCTGGATGATGACTACATTGATGCGGTGGTCATCGGCACGTGGCCTTACATGCACTGCGTCCTGACTTGTGCGGCTCTGGAAGCAGGCAAGCACGTCCTCTGCGAGGCGCGCATGGCCATGAACGCCGAGGAAGCGCACGAGATGTGGGAGACCTCCAAGGTTACTCCCGGATTGGTCGCGCAAATTGTCCCATCCCCGTTCACACTGAAGTTTGACCGGACGATTCAGGACTTGATCTCGGAGGGCTTCATCGGAGATCCGCTTGCCATCGAGGTCCGAGGCGTCTCGTCCACTTTCGTTGACAAAGCCTCTCCCCTTCACTGGCGGCAGAACTTCGACCTCAGCGGCTACAATACGCTGGCGATGGGCATCTGGTATGAGGCGCTGATGCGGTGGGTCGGGGAAGCAAGGCAAGTGATGGCGATGAGCAAGACCTTCGTGAAGCAGCGCAACGATCCCGCGACCGGTCGTCCGGTAGCCGTCCGAGTTCCCGAGCATCTGGACATCATCGCCGACATGGTGTGCGGCGCCCAGGCGCACATGCAATTCAGCGTGGTGACGGGACTGGCGACCAACACCTCGGAAGCCTGGCTCTTTGGCAGCGAGGGAACTCTGCGACTGGACATTGATGCGGGTAAGCTCTACGGCGGAACTCGACGGAACAAGAAGCTTCGAGAGATTCCGATCCCACCGGAGAAAGCCGGCGGCTGGAGAGTGGAGGAGGAATTCATCAACGCGATCCGCGGGGAAGAGGCGATCCAACTGACGACTTTGGCGGATGGGGTCAAGTATATGGAATTCACTGAAGCCGTCGCCCGCAGCGCGGCGAGTGGATCGGCGATCGGTCTTCCACTGAAGAGTATGGGGTGAAGGGTAAATGCGTATCTATGAGTTTTCGGGAACACATGTTGAAGCCGGGTTGCAGCACGGCCGGATGCTCTCCGCCGAGATTCGAGAGTCTGCGGAGTTGAGAGTGCAGGGGTGTCTCCGAGCCAGTCAACAATCGGGACGAGAGTTGAGTCGTGAGGAAGTCCTAAGGTTGGCCTCTCTCCACCTGCGCTTCGTTGAGGATTACACTCCCGGTCTCTCTCAGGAAGTCAAGGGAATTGCTGAGGGAGCAGGGATGTCGCCGGAGGAGATTTTCATCATCAGCGGATACACCGATTTCGTGGATGTGGTGCGTCGCTCCTCCGGTAGCGCGGTGGCGTGGGGATGCTCCGCCTTCTTCGCTGCCCCTCCGCGACACGGGGGAAGGACACCCTCATGGGCCAGACGTGGGATATGTTTGCGGAGGCGGAGAAGACCGTCATTGGGATGCGAATCCGCATTGATGACGAACCCGAGCTGGTGACGCTGGCGTACCCGGGGTGTGTTGGGATGATGGGAATGAATTCACTGGGGGTCGGTGTCACAGGAAACAACCTTCGACCCACTGATGCTCAGCCCGGTGTGCCGTGGACGTTCCTGTGCCGCAAAGTGCTGACAAGTGAGAATGCGGAAGACGCCGCCCGAGTGCTCACCGAGGCGCCCCTGTGTTCGGGTCACAACTTCATTGTCGGCGATGCGCAGGGAGTCGGCATTGACATCGAGACAACGGGAGCGCGGTGTGGCCGTTTCGACATTAGTGAACCGACGTTCGTGCACACCAACCACATTACGCATCCCTCGCTCCTGTCACTGGCGGAGCCGATTGACCCGATGGGCTGCACCGTCGAGCGCGGATGTCGTCTGGACTCGCTGTTGCGATCCGAGAGAGGCAACATTGATGTCTCTTCCGTTCAGCGGGCTTTCAGAGACCACGAAGGCAAGCCACGCTCCGTTTGCAGCCATGACTATCCCGTAGCCTCCGGCAACAGAATCCGTACCTGCGGGGCGCTGATCATGAACCTGACGCAGCGAAAGGCGCACATGGTGAAGGGGCTGCCATGCCAGGGAGAGTTTGAGGAGGTCTCCCTGGCAAGTTAGTCACGGAGAAACGGAGTGCATGGAGCAATGAAGCAACTAAGTATCGGGATCATCGGTATGCGCGGGATGGGAGACATCCGTGCGAAGGTAGCGGCAAAACGTGACGACTGTCAGGTTGCCTGTATTGCAGGAAGAGATGAAGCGTTCCTACAATCAAAGGCCGATGAGTTTGGCTGCCCCTACGTGCTGGACTCTCAGGAGCTTATCAACTCACCTGAAGTTGATGCTGTCGTGGTTGCCACACCAAATCACCTGCACTATCCGTTCGGACTCCAAGCCATTGAGGCAGGCAAGCACGTATTCCTTGAATATCCTCCGGCGATCAGCCTCGAAGAGTTGGACCTATTGATTGAAGCACGCGATGCTAAAGGCGTCACGCTCGGCGTCGGACTCTCCGGTCGCTTTGAGGGCCCCCATCTCTTCCTCAAAAGGAACCTCAGCAAGATCGGTCGTCCCGTGCTGGCCCACGGGTCCGTGGCGTTGGAGTATATCTGGAAATGGTCGAAGTGCAATGACATCATGGGCGATTTCTTCGCGCTTGCGAACTTCCACCACATTGACCAGTCCATTGACCTTTTCGGCGCGGTTGAATGGGTGAATGCGACATTGACTGAGGAACAGGACAGTGAAGGCAACAACGTGTTGCTTGCGGGAGCGACGCAGATGGGATTCGCCGGAGGCGTCGTAGGGTGGAGCCAATACCTGATGGGTGTCCCTGCGCGACAGATCTGGGTGACGACGATCTCAGGGTCTGCTGGTAGCCTCGTGAGTGAATCCGGCAAGATCACGTGGTCGCACCGTGATGCCAACGGATGTGTCACCCATGAAGATATCGAGCCACAGCTCCTGGAGGAGAAGCCAGCGGCGATGGAGGCCGATTTCGGGTCGTTCGTCGAAGCGACCAAGAATGGCAAGCCTTGCACTTTGTCCTGCGAGCTTGCTCGCCACTCTTGCGAAGTGGCCTTTGCGTCCACACGATCAGCGCGAATCGGTCAGAGGGTGTCCGTATCGGCTCCCCTTGTTGAGGTGCAACTCCATACGGAACTCCTTTGAGACTCCCAACGGTCGCCCCGGCGAGGGGAAACGTCTTGCAGGAAAAGCCTGCGATGTCTATACTGAACTCCGACCACTGCTCACTGATGACTCTTTCCACGGGAGACGGATATTGAGGATAACAGGACGTATCGTTGGTACAGACTACCTTGCTGAGGTCACGATTGAGGCAGGCAAGATTGCCAACATACAACCCGCCGGGGCGTCTTCGGGGCCTTTGGATGATCGCTTTCACCGGATTGCTCCCGGGTTCATTGACATCCAGGTCAACGGTTGGGGCGGGAAAAACATCAATTGGCCGGAGGTCACGGCAAAGGATGTTGCAGAGGTTGTCGGGATGCTTCGGGCATACGGCGTCACGATGTTCTGCCCGACGGTCACTACTCAGTCGCGGGAGAGCATCTGCAAATCCATGACGGCTATCCGCCAGGCCTGCGAAGAGTCCGCATCGGTCGCTCATGCCTGCCCGATGATCCATCTCGAAGGACCGTATATATCACCCGAGGACGGCCCCCGTGGAGCGCACCCGCTGGATTATGTGCGTCCACCGAATAGTGAGGAGTTCGAGGCCTTTCAGGAAGCCTCTGGTGGAAGAATTGGCATGGTAACCGTCACCCCTGAAGCGGAAGGTGCAATCTCCTTCATCAAGCAATTGTCTGGTCAGGGAATCATTCCGGCTATCGGCCATGCGAATGCAACTCGTGACGACATCCAGGGCGCAGTGGATGCGGGTGCGCGCATCAGCACTCACCTGGGGAATGGATCCCACGCGAAAGTAGATCGCCTGCGGAACTACATCTGGGAGCAACTGCCCAACGACTCTCTCTACGCGAGTCTCATTGCCGATGGGCACCATCTGCCACCCGCCGTTCTTAAGTGCATGATTCGCGGCAAGGGATTGGAGCGAAGCATCCTGACCACCGACGCCATCGGTCTTGCAGGGAAGCCGCCGGGGATCTACCAGGACTGGGAGATTGCGGCTGGCGGGCTTACCGAAGACGGCGCAGCGCGGCTGGCGGGCACTCCCTACCTTGCCGGCGCGGTCATGCCCATGACGCGTCCGATCGAGAACACCGTAAGATTCGCTGGTCTCTCTCTGCTGGATGCCATCAACTTGGCGACGGTCAACCCGGCTCGGTTGTTGGGACTCGACCAGAACGCGGAATCAGTGGAGGTTGGCAGGGAAGCCAATCTGGTGGTCTTCAATAGGGACTCAGCCGAAGGCGAGATAGAAGTCACTAACACTGTTGTTCAAGGCGAAGTCGTGTATGGGAGCGCATCACCGTAGTGCATCGTTTTGGAAGTTCCCCCACAAAAGGATACCGGATCGCTTCAGCGTCCGGTAGCTCACACAGGCAGCTACACGATGGAGGCTACCCTCCTTTTCTCCCCTTTCAACCCGTGTTCGGCACGAACACGGGTTGAAAGGAGAGAAAAGATGTCCTTTCTTGGCGCTCGGTAGTCAGTTGTGTGAGCTACCGGACGCTGAAGCGATCCGGTGTCTAATGTCGAAGAATTTACGAAAGGATGCACTACTGATGTGTCCCTCACCCGGACAAGCCGGAGCCAATTTCTTTGCCAAAACGCGCAGAATTTGATTCGTAAAAGCCTAACCAACCGGACCGGGTGACGTGTTCCGCTCTTTCACGCCTCGAAGGGGCATGACAACCTTGTCGGCAGGGTCTCTCATCCAGCCGCTGGCGCCTTCGGCAACTCAAACCAGAACGTGCTACCCTCTCCCACTTGGCTATCTACCCCGATCTTGCCGCCGTGCGCCTCCACGGCCATCTTGCAGAAGGTCAAGCCGAGGCCCGTGGAATACTTCTGTTTGTTTTCCCGCAATTCCACCTGTCCGAATTTCTCGAAAATCTTCTCGTGGTATTCCGGCGGGATGCCGGGGCCGGTGTCCCGCACACTAACCCGCACCCGCTCCTCGTCCAATGCAATGCCGATGTGTATTTCGCCATCGTCGGGTGTGAACTTGAGCGCGTTGCCCAGCAGGTTCTGGATGATTCGCGACAGCAACTCCGGGTCTGCTATTACGGTCACCACCGAGGTGGGCGTCTCCAGCAGCAGCGCGCGGTTTCCCTTCATGGAATCCAGCTTCGTCAGGACCTCGCGGGCAACTGCAACCAGATCACACTCGACAAGGTTCAGCTTCATCTGTCCGGATTCCATCTTGCTGACGTCAAGAAGCGAACTGACCATCTCGATGAGCGCAGAGGTAGAACCAGCGGCTTGCTGAACATAGCCGGTTGCCTTGTCGGGCAATGTCTGCAGCTCCAGCAGTTGCAGGAAGCCCTGAATGCCGGTCAGAGGGGAACGCATGTCGTGGACAATCATGTGAACGAGGCTGTCGCGCAGATGTTCCAGTTCCCGCAGTCTCTCGTAGCTTTCCCGCACCGCGCGCTTTTGCCGCTGCAGTTCAAGGTGGGTATGGACCCGCGCCTCCACCTCCTCGAACTGGAATGGCTTGGTCACGTAATCCACTCCACCGACGGAGAATGCCTTCACCTTGTCCATCGTCTCGGTGAGCGCGCTGATAAAGATCACCGGAATGTCCTTCAGCGCTTCGTCGGCTTTGAGGCGTTCGCAGACCTCGTACCCATCCATCTCCGGCATGTTGATATCGAGGAGGATCAGGTCTGGAGGTTTTTTCGACGCGCCCTTCAGCGCCAGGTCGCCTCGGGGGAATGCGACAACCTGATACCCCCTCTCCCGCAGCAACCCGTCCAGCAGCTTCAGGTTCGCGACTGTGTCGTCCACAACCATGATGGCGCCGGTTCCGTGGGTCATCGATGTTCTCCTTCGTCGATCGGGTCATCCATATTATCCCGGAGGGAGGCGATCTCCACCTCACGCGTTAGAAAGGCCTGCACGATCGCCGGATCGAAGTGCCGACCACTGCCCTCTGTGATGATTCGGCGCGATTCCTCGTGGGGGAACGCGGGCTTGTAGCAGCGCCGCGACCGGAGGGCATCGTAGACATCTGCCACCGCCATGATGCGCGCAGACAGCGGGACATCTTCCCCTGTCAGGCCGTGTGGATAGCCCGAACCGTCCCATTTTTCGTGGTGCCACTGCGCGATGGCGATGCCCATCTTTATGAAACTGTTCCCCGGATACTGGTCGCGAACGGCCTCCAGTGTCTGAGCACCCAGTATCGTATGCCGCTGCATCTTCGCGAACTCGTCGGCGTCGAGTTTGGCTGGCTTCTGGAGAATGCTGTCCGGGATGGCCACCTTGCCGATGTCGTGCAGCGGACTGGCCCGAAGAATGTTCTCCGTATAGGTTTTCGTGATGTGACCGCGGAACGGTGGTTGCGCACTCAACGCCTCCGCAAGGAGTTTGCAGAACGTCTGCACCCTTTCCAAGTGTTGGCCGGTGTCGTCATCCCGCGATTCTGCCAGTTTGGCCAGCGCAAAGATCGTCGCCATCTGCGAGTCGGCGATCTCCTTCACCTGCGACTGAACCAGAGTCTCCAGATGGCGGTTGTGTTTCTCCAACTCCCTCTGGAGCCAGCGCAGCTTGAGGTGGGTCTCGATGCGCGCCTTGACCTCATCAAACTGGAAAGGCTTGGTGATGTAGTCCACGCCGCCGACGGCAAAGGCTTTCACCTTGTCCATCGTCTCGTTCAGGGCGCTGATGAAGATGACGGGTATCTCCCGCAAGGTCTCATCTTCCTTCAGTCGTTTACAAACTTCATACCCGTCCATCTGCGGCATGTTGATGTCCAACAATACCAGGTCGGGTGGGTTTTTGGCGGCGCCCTTCAACGCCCAATCCCCTTGCGGGAAAGCGGCGACGCGGTATCCCTCTATTCGCAGCATCTCTTCCAGCAATTTGAGGTTTGCCGGTGTGTCGTCAACAATCATGATGCTTGCCGACGTACGGTCATCAACCATCGCAGCCTCCTCTTCCGGCGAAGACGCCAGTTAGTTCATCGTACGCATATCGCTCCGCCAACTCCCGTAATCCCTGCGCCAGCGCCGGATCAAGCTCAGCCACCCGGTCAAGCAGGTCCAGCAGTGTGGACATGTCGCCCATTTCCGTGGCTTCCACAAGGGCGTCTACCAACTCTGGCGGGAGCAACGCCAATGATTCCGGATTCAGGCCGTCGGAGGCTGACTCGGATGATGACGCGCCCCCGACATCGTCGGCGTACACGTAGTCCACCGCAAGCGCCGCTCCGATCTTCTCGTAGAGGTCATCCGCCTGGAAAGGTTTGGCGATGAAGCCATCCACGCCCGCGTCCATCGCCTCCTGCCGCTCCTCCTCCAGAGCGGAAGCCGTTACGGCGAGAATGGGCGTCTTCTGCCCGCGCTCCGTTGCCTTGATGCGCCTCGTCGCCTCACAACCGTCCATCACCGGCATCCTTATGTCCATGAGAACGAGATGCGGTTGCCAACTGTCAAATTCCTCCAACGCTTCCTCGCCATCCACGGCTTCGCGGATTTCATATCCCAACGGTATCAATAAGGCGGACAGCAGGGCCCGGTTGGGTTCCAGGTCATCCACGATCAGGAGACGGCGTTTGTCCACTTCTGGCGGGAGTCCCACAATGTGCCGCGCGGCGACCACGGGTGCAGTTACCTTCGTGTCTGCTGGCTCCGCGTCCATCTCGAAGCGGAAGACGCTGCCCTTCCCCGGCTCGCTCTCCACCGTCAACTCCCCGCCCATGAGACGGACGAACTCGCGGCTGATCGCCAGCCCGAGACCGGTGCCCCCCTGGACGTGAACCCCGCGGCTGCTCTGCTCGAACGGGTCGAAAATCTTCCCAACCTCGTTCGGAGCGATGCCCATACCAGTGTCCTCTACCTCCATCGCCAGGCGAAGTGACGACACTGCGCCCTCCGTTCCGGTCTCGCCACTTGTCACTCGCACCGTAATGCCGCCCTGCTCCGTAAACTTCACCGCGTTGCCGATGAGGTTGATGAGCACCTGGCGCAGCTTGCCTTCATCCGCCACCACCTGGCGCGGCATGGCGGGGCTTCTCTCGACCAGGAGTCGCAGCCCTTTGGCGTCGGTGCGGACGCGGAACATCATCTCCAAGTCGGCGAGCAGGGCATGGAGGTCCAAGGTGGTTGGGTTCAGCGTTATGCGTCCCGCCTCAATTTTCGACATCTCGAGAATGTCGTTGATGAGGGCCAGCAGATGCTCCCCGCTGCGGTTGATCGTCTCGAGGTACTGCCCCTGATGCGGGGTCAGATCACTGTCTCGCTGCAGCAGTTGACTGAAACCCAGGATAGCATTCAGCGGGGTGCGGATTTCGTGGGACATGTTGGCGAGAAAAGCGCTCTTCGACTGGTTGGCGTGCTGGATGCTCTCCATCAGCTCCCGCTCTTTGGAGGTGTCGCGGAACACCTCAACCGACCCGACGAGGTCTTCCTTGTCGTCGAACAGCGGCGCGGTGCTCACCGACAGACTTACCCGATGGCCGTCTCGGTGCAACCCGAACACTTCCTGTGGTGAAACCACCTGTCGCGTCTGGCGGATCACCGTGAAAGGGTAGTGGTCAGTGAAGCAGAGCAGGTGTCCGTCGGCGTCGACGTATTTCAAGAAATCGGAGCACGGTTTACCGACCACCTCCTCCGCATCCCAGCCGGCGATCATCTCCGCGCCGTGGTTCCATGAGACGACGATGTTCTCGGCGTCCACGGTGCAGACACCGTCGGCGATGCTGCTCAACACGTTTTCGGCGTACTGTTTCTGGACTGCGACCTCTCCGGCGAGTGCGGTCGCTCTGTCCTCGATCTGCCGATAAATCCGGGCGTTCTGGAGCGCGATGGCAGAGGCGTCACAGACGCTCTGGAGGAAGGAGAGTTTCTCGGTTGCGAACTCGCGGGTCTCGTTGGCTGTGAGACTCAGCACGCCGATGGGCCTGCCTTCCGCCATCAGTGGCAGGCCCACATAGGAGACGACCGGCTCTATGCTCTCGGGCTTGAGGTGGCTCGCATCGGTCCGATCGGTCGGATCAGTCGGATCGGTCCGACGAGCCTCGTAGGAGCGAAACCGCGGGTCGTCGTGAACATTGGAGATGAACAGCGGCTGGGCGTGCTCCGCCACCCAGCCGGCCGCGCCCTCTCCCGGTTGGAGCCGGAACGAACACGGAACCGGCCCCGCCAATCTCTCACTGGCCACCACTTCGAGGTATCCGGTCGCCTCGTTGAGCAGCAGGATCGTCGCTCGATCCGCGCCGGACAGGCGCAGCACTCTCTCCGTCACGGTGTGCAGGATTTGGTCGAGGTCCAGCGTGGATGTGAGGGCGGCGGTGATCTCGCTGAGGGCCGTCAGTTCCCGGTTGTGGCGCTCGGTCTCCTGCTCGGCCCGCTTGCGCTCGGTGATGTCCAACACGTACACTTGCACAAGCTGGCTCTCACGCACAAAGGTAAACGCTTCTTGATAGCAGGCCCCACCAATCAGCGCTTCGCGCACGCAAGTGCGGAGCGGCTGTTGCCCCGCGTCGATACAGCAGGCGTCAAAATTCGTCAGTAGCGGATGATCGCAGACGGCGGATTCGAGTTCAGGGAACAGCCGTCTGGTCGCAGGATTAAGGTAGGTGATGTGTCCGTCCAGGTCCAGTTCGAATACCGGGTTCGGGTTCAACTCGGGGAAGGAGGCGAGCCGGGCCAATTCTCGCTCCGCCTCGACGCGTTCGGTCACGTCCTTGCCAGTTGCCACAAAGTGGGTAATGCTCCCCTGCTCATCTCGCACCGGGGTGATTGTCTTCTCTTCGTAGTACAACTCCCCGTTCTTCTTCCGGTTGACGAAAACGTGGCGGAATGGCTCGCCAGCCAGAATCGTGGCCCAGAGGCGTTTATAGAGAGCGCGGTCATGCTCCCCCGATTTCAGTATCTCCGGGGTCTGACCGATGGCTTTGTCCGCAGTATAGCCGGTCCGCCGCTCAAAAGCCGGGTTCACGTATTGGATAATGCCATTGCTGTCGGTAATGACAACACTGTCGGCGGTCTGTTCCACCACGCGCGAGAACTTCCGCAGGCTCTCCCCTGCCTGCTTGCGGTCGGTAATATCCTGAACCGTGCCGTCCATGCGAACGGGTTCGCCCGATTCGTTGAAGGTGACCTCCGCCTGCTCGTGGACGAACCTGACCGAGCCTTCGGGGAGCACGATGCGATGGTCAATGCTGTAAGACGCTCCTTGGTACAGTGCGGCGTCCACCGAGTCCCTGACGAGCTGCGTGTCTTCTGGATGAACAGTGTCCAGGAAAGTCTCGTAGGTGGCGCCGAACTCCTGCGGTTCCAGTTGCCGAGGTGAGCAATGTGCTGCGCGTTCGCCAGGCTTCGCTCATTGTTTCGGCTCTCCTCATAGAGCCGGGCGTTTTCCACCGTCATGCCAATCTGTGCGGCGATGGACTCCAAGAGACGCGTCTCGGATTGGGTGGGTTGGTAGTTCGCGGGGAGATGACAGGTCATGATTCCCACGACTCGGTCGTGGGCCTTCAACGGCACGCAGATTTTGCCATCGTCGGGCATCCCCTCCCACTTCCGGCTATGGCTGGGATCGTCTCTGCCGTTGGTGGATACCGTCGTTTCGCCGGTTTGCGCCGTCATGCCGCAAAGACACTCGCCCACCTTCACTTTCTTTTCTGCACAGGGCCAGCCGACGGGCATGCCGCGATGCGCCGCCGCCTCCAGCTCCTGCGTGGCTTCGTTGAGCAGGCAGATGACGCCGCCGCCGCGCAATCGCAGCAACGGCATGGCTATAACCTGCTCCAGAACCTTCTGCAGGGTGATCCGCAGATCCAGCGAACTCGCAAGGGTGGCTGCCACAGCGTTTAATACAGTGAGTTCCTCACTATGGCGCTGTATCGCCGAATAGGACTTTTGCACTTGTTCCGCCATCTCGTTGAACGCCGCGGCAACGACTCCCACCTCATCGTGAGTCGCGATGTCAACGCGGTGAGACAGATTGCCATCTCGCACGGAGCGGGCGGCTTCCGCCAACCGGTTCAGAGGGCTTACAAGCCGGTTTGAGATCAACATACTCAGCAGCCACGCGAGGAGCAACGCGCCCATGATGATCCCGCCGCTGACGACCTCCCATCGCCGGAGCGGAGCGAACAATGTCGCGACCGGGAAGACGCGGCCCAGGACCCACCGAGTGTCGGAGGTTCCCGGCAGCTTGATGGGTCTGTAGAAAACCACCTTCCCGTTGGCATAAGCGTGCCCCGAACTCCCCGAGAGCACTGCGTCGGCAATCGTTGGGAAATCCTCCCGAAAGCTCTCTCCGGTATTCAGGTCCCCCGGCCCACCGAACTGCTTGCCCGGGTCCGTGTGGTGGATGTAGTAACCTTCCCTGTTCGCCACGAAACTTGCGCACTGGCACTCGCTCGCGACAAGCTGTGGCTGGTGCAACAGGCTGGCAGGAGAAGCGTTGAGGATGACGATCCCGCGCCGCTGACCCCGCGCACCGAAGACAGGCATCGCGATGCGGACGACCTCTTGGTGAGGGGTCACGATCTTGCCTCGCTCCTGGTTCAGGTCAATGGGGGACACGTAGACTTCCCCCGGCGGTAACTGTATGGTCTCACGGAAATACGGACGGTCGGATTTGTCCTGCAGCGCCTCCGTTGGGATCCGGACGAGGCGGTCGCCCACACGGTCCAACCGCACCACCTCTATCCCTGTCTCGTCAATGTAGCGCACCTGAAAGTAACGGGGATAAGCGGCCGCAACGGAGAGGAACAACTCCGCGAGGCGATCCTGCCAACTGGGATAGGTGTCGCCGTAGACCGGGTCAGCCCGACCTCCGGCGTCCCGGGCGGCGACCAGCGACCGCAGAACGTGCCCCTCGCCCACCACCCGGACGTCGCCGATCATCTCCTGCAACAGCATCTCGGCATGGTGCGCGGCGAGCGTGTTCTCCGCGACGATGGGTTGCTCGACTTGTTTCTCGATCACCTCGCGAAAGACGAAGAAACCATAACCGCCCAGCAGCAATACGCCCACGAGTGCCGTGAGAAACAGCGCGGCGGAGATTCTCGCGCGCAATGATGTTGACAAAGATTTCATCATTGAATTGCTCCTGTCGCCACCGAGTTCGGGAGATTCCCCCTTCAGGACAGGTGTCCGTGAAGAGGTTTCGCCCCGATTGGATCCGGGCGAACCGGGGTCGCGACCGTTTTGGATGTTGCCGTTACGGCGAACTCCTCAATGGTTGATGTACTGAGTGTGAACGATTCGCTCAAGTACGGCGTGCGGGACGCTCCAGTCTTCGAGGGCATTATAGGAGTCGGAACAGTTGCCGTCAATCGGCCTCGAGGGTTCCATGCTCCTTCAGGATTCTCCAGTACGTCACCAGCCACGAGGCAATCGCCATCTCGCACAGACTGCGGTGCAGAGGGCCGTGATAGTCCACCGGCTGTCCGGCGGTGTCGGTAATGTAGAGCATCTTCCGCGGGTCCTTAACCTGGCTGATGATAGACAACGCCTTCTTCGACGCCTGCGTCTCAGGGAAGTAGTGGTCCACGACCGGCGCGGCGGAGGCGATGCGTGTGCTTTCCGAGGAACGCATCTGGCCGTCGGACCACTTGCAGTGCCCATCGTCCAGTAGTATCTCCTGGTGCACCTCCCACTGGCGGAGAATACAGATTGGGTAACGCGGGTCCTCATGTCCTTCCTGGTAGGCAAGGTGGAAACACTCCACCATCAGGCTGCAGAGGTTGGGGTGCAACTGCGATTTTCCCGCTGCGTAATCGTCCACGATCTTGTCGAACCTGGGCAAAGCGTCCGTGTATTTCGCGTCGCCGGTGATATTTGAGGCGATGACGAGAATGGGCAGAAGAATGCAGATGTGATGGGGTCGGTTCTCCGGCGTCACCACAAAACTCTCACGCCGCGGATGAACGAACCCGCGCGCGAAGTGATAGTCGGCGAGGGCAACGAGATACTCATCAATCACACGGCTCACTGACAGTGGAGCATACTTCTGGTAGGCGCGCAACGCCACCACGCTCTTGATCTGCTGGTCGGGACTCAGTTCGTGCGAGTAGGCGCACTGCCGCACGCCGCCGAAAGGCTTGGGCAGGAATCCCTTCTCAAAAAGCTCTCCTTCGTAGAAGACACGCAGAATGCCGTAGATGGGATTCGCTGCGGCCACAAGCGCGGTTCCGTCGCCCGTCACCTCGTAGCGGAGAACCTGACTGAGAGCGTACTCACCAGTCCCCATCAGGCTGTTTTCATAGTTCCAGTACGACGCGGGGTCATTGACGTTGGCGTGACAGATGGGCATGAGGTTATACGGCTGCAACTCCTCATTCGTCCACGCCTTTAGCGTTTCCGCATTCGTGTAGGAGCGGACCAACCCGCACTCGTCGATGAGATGTTCCTCGACAAAGTTGCGGAGGGTGGGTTCGCAGCTTGTGAAAGTTTCGAGATCATGTTCCTTGCGGTGTGTCATTGAGCACTTCCTATCCATTCCCCCAACTCCTCGGAATGTAATGAATCTCCCGCTCCACTG
>Ga0210015_1003251_pt1 | contig 14464 bp, 13 predicted proteins | sample CryGeymeta201522_FD_185471 | JGI IMG/M metagenome (GOLD analysis project Ga0210015, IMG submission 185471) | Groundwater microbial communities from Crystal Geyser aquifers in Utah, USA - Crystal Geyser metaG 2015-22 (SPAdes) (version 2) | ecosystem: Environmental > Aquatic > Deep subsurface >... | reverse complement strand
CTGCCGCCGCCGAGAGGCAAGCTGCCCGAGGACTGGGAGTCCCGCCCGCAGACCCTGTTCCGCTCCACCGCCTATGGCGACGATGTGGACCGGCCGCTGAAGAAATCCGACGGCGCCTGGACCTATTTCGCCCCCGACATCGCCTATCATTTCGACAAGGTCGAGCGCGGCTATGACCTGCTGATCGACGTGCTGGGCGCCGATCACGCCGGTTACGTCAAGCGGATGAAGGCGGCGGTGGCGGCGCTGTCCGGCGGGCGCGTGCCGCTGGAGGTGAAACTCTGCCAGCTGGTCAAGCTCTACAAGAACGGCGAGCCGTTCAAGATGTCGAAGCGCGCCGGCACTTTCGTCACGCTGCGCGATGTAGTGGACGAAGTGGGCCGCGACGTGGCGCGCTTCACCATGCTGACGCGCCGCAACGACGCCGCGCTGGATTTCGACTTCGCCAAGGCGGTGGAGCAGTCGAAGGACAACCCGGTTTTCTATGTGCAATACGCCCACGCCCGGATCGCCTCGATGCGCCGCCAGCTGGTGACGGTCGAGCATGGCGCGCATGACGCGGCGATCGAGAAACTTAGATTCAATAACGACGCACTTTCGCAGGCCGACCTCGCGCGCCTCGACCACCCCGCGCAGCTGGCTCTGGCGCGCAAGCTGGCGGGCTGGCCGCGCCAGGTGGAGCAGGCGGCGGCGCAGGCGGAGCCGCACCGCATCGCCTTCTATCTCTATGATCTGGCGTCGGATTTTCACGCGCTCTACAACCTGGGCCGTGACGAGCCGGCCTTGCGCGTGGTTCAGGAGGGCGACCCGGAGGGCAACGCGGCGCGGCTGGCGCTATCGGTCGCCGTTTCGGTTGTGATTTCCGCAGGTCTTGGTATCCTTGGCGTGACCCCGCTGGACGAAATGTAGCGTCAAGCTGCCGACGGCCGGGGTCGCGAGCAGACGCGCGCCCCCCCGGTCACGGGACCGGCGCCACGAAAAACAGGCGAACCGGCCCATGCGGGACGAGTCCCAGCTCTATGACGGCTATGATGTTGACGCGCGCGGCGCGCGGCGGTCGCGGCTTGGCGCGGCGCTGGGCGCGCTGGTGTCGCTGGCGGTGCTCGGCGGCGTCGTGGTCTGGGCCTACACCCTGGGCGTGCGCGACGCGGCCGAGGTGCCGGTGGTGCGCGCGGTCGAAGGCCCGATGCGCGTGCGCCCCGACGACCCCGGCGGCGCCCAGGCCGCGCATCAGGGCCGCGCGGTCTATGACGTGATGACCGACGCGGCCGCGCCGCTGGAGACCGTCGTGATCGCTCCGCCGCCTGAGCGGCTGGCGGAGGAGGACGCGGCGCCGAGGGCGCGCGCCGCCGCGCCGGTGGCGTCGCCTGCGCCGCAAGACGCGCTTGCGGACGCCATCTCCAGCGAGGTTGACGGGCTGGTGGCCGCCGTTCTCGGCGTCGCGCCCCCCGACGCGGCGCCGGACGCCGCTCCGGCGGGCGACGCGGCGGTCGCGCGCGCCCCGGCGCCCGCGCCGCGCCCGGCGGCTGCGGCGCGCGGGTCGGCTGTGGCGTCGCCGGCGGCTCAGCCGTCCGCTGCGGCGGCGACGCGCGGTCCGCAGGTCCAGCTCGGCGCCTATCTCTCCAATGAGGACGCGCTGCGGATGTGGCGGGGCTTCCGCGCGCGCAACGGCGATCTGCTGGCCGGGCGGTCGCCTGCGGTCGCGCCGTTGCCCGGCGCGGAGCGCACGCTCTATCGCCTGCGCGCCCAGCCTTTCGCCGACATGGCCGAGGCGCGCGCCCTGTGCGCCGCGCTGCGCGGCCGGGGCGAGGACTGCCTGCTGGTCGAGCCGAACTGAGATGGCGCCGCGCGCCGCGATCTTCGGGTGCTCCGGTCTGGCGCTGAGCGCGGCTGAGCGCGCGTTCTTCGCCGAGGCGAACCCCTGGGGCTTCATCCTGTTCGCGCGCAACATCGACGATCCGGCGCAGGTGCGCGCGCTGACCGGCGACCTGCGCGCCTGCGTCGGCCGCGCCGCGCCGATCCTGATCGATCAGGAGGGCGGCCGCGTCGCGCGGCTGCGCCCGCCGCACTGGCGGATGTGGCGCGACCTGCGCGCGGTGCTGGCGGAGCTTCCCGCCGGGAATGCGGAGGCCGTCCTGCGGCTGCGCTATCGGCTGATCGCGGCTGAGCTGCGCGCCGTCGGCATCGACGTCAATTGCGCGCCGCTGCTGGACGTGGCGCAGCCTGACTGTCCCGGCTTCCTGAGCGACCGCACGCTCGGCGATGACGCCGCCACCGTGGCGCGGCTGGGCCGCGCGGTGCGCGACGGGCTGGAGGCGGGCGGCGTCGCGCCGGTGATCAAGCACATTCCCGGCCACGGGCGCGGCGACGCCGACAGCCACCTGCGCCTGCCGGTGGCGCGCGCCGACCGCGCGGCGCTGGACGCGGTGGACTTCGCCGCCTTCCGCCCCCATGCCGACGCGGCGATGGCGATGAGCGCGCATGTGCTCTATCCGGCGCTCGACCCTGACGCCTGCGCCACCTTCTCGCCCATCGTGGTCGAGGCGATCCGCCGCGACATCGGTTTCGACGGTCTGCTGATCACCGACGACATCGAGATGGGCGCGCTGGCGGGCGCCATGGACGCGCGGGCGGCGCGGGCGCTGGCGGCGGGCTGCGATGTCGCGCTGCATTGTTCGGCAGACATGGCGGGGATGCAGGCCGTCGCCGCCGCCGCGCCGCCGCTGTCGGGCCGGTCGCTGGCGCGCGCCGACGCGGCGATGGCGCGGCGCGACCCCGAACCGCTGGACGTCGCGCAGGCCGAGCGCGCGCTGGCCGCGCTGACCGGGGGGCGAGCCGATGCCTGACGATTTCGCCGATCCGCAAGCCTTCGCCGCGCCGGACGAGGAGGCGCTGCTGGTCGATGTCGAGGGCTTTGAAGGGCCGCTCGATCTGCTGCTGACGCTGGCGCGCGGTCAGCGGGTGGACCTGCGCCGCATCTCGATCCTGCAACTGGCCGAGCGCTATCTGGCGTTTGTCGCCGAGGCGCGGCGGCTGCGCATCGAGCTGGCGGCGGATTATCTGGTGATGGCGGCGTGGCTGGCGTTCCTGAAGTCGCGCCTGCTGCTGCCGCAGCCCAAGGGCGACGACGGCCCCAGCGGCGAGGAGATGGCGGCGCGGCTGGCGTTCCAGCTGGAGCGGCTGGAGGCGATGCGGCGCGCGGCGGCGCGGCTGATGGCGCTGGACCAGAAGGGCCGCCATTTCTTCGCGCGCGGCGCGACCGAAGACTGCGGCCCGGCGCGCGCGACCGCGTGGACCGCGACGCTGGCCGACCTGCTGCGCGCCTACGCCTCGGTCAAGACGCGCGAGGCCTATGAGCCGCTGCACATGCGCCGCGCGCCGGTGCTGACGCTGGACGACGCCTTCGCGCGGCTGAGCGCGCTGCTGGGCGGCGCGGTCAGCTGGGCGGCGCTGTCGGCGTTCCTGCCTGCGGAATGGCTCGACACGCCCGCGCGGCGGCGCAGCGCCACGGCCTCCACCTTCGCGGCGACGCTGGAGCTGGCCAAACGCGGCGCGCTGAGCCTGCGGCAAGACGCGCCGTTCGCGCCGCTCTACCTGCGGGCCGTCAGCCATGAGCGCTGACGAGACGCTGCAGGCGCTGTTCGACGCGCCGCCGGGGCAGGAGCAGGAACGCATGGTCGAGGCGCTGCTGTTCGCGGCCCCCGAGCCGCTGACGCTGCGCGCGCTGGCCGAGCGGATGCCGCAGGGCGCCGACCCGGCGGCGGCGCTTGAACGGCTGACCGCGCGCTACGCCGGGCGCGGCGTGGAGGTGCGGCGGATCGGCGACGCCTGGGCGTTGCGCACCGCGCCGGACCTCGGCTTTCTGATGCGGCGCGAGCAGGTCGAGACCCGCCGCCTGAGCCGCGCGGCGATGGAGACGCTGGCGATCATCGCCTATCACCAGCCGGTGACGCGCGCCGAAATCGAGCAAATTCGGGGCGTCGCGGTGTCGAAGGGCGCGCTCGACGTGCTGATCGAGCTGGACTGGGTGCGGCTGGGCCGCCGCCGGATGACGCCGGGCCGCCCCGCGACCTTTATCACCACGCGCGGTTTCCTCGACCATTTCGGGCTGGAGAGCGCGCGCGACCTGCCGGGCCTGCGCGAGTTGCGCGAGGCGGGGCTGTTGTCGCAGCAGCCGCGCGAACCCGCGCGCGAAGCCGATCCGCCGCGCGGCGACGACGTGGACGACCTGTTCGAATAGCGCGACGTCATGCCCGGCGCGCGCAACGGCGGGATTGCGACACGAGCGGCTTACCGCCGACAGGCGCGGCGACGGCGCCGCGTCAGTCGCCCGCCTCCTCCTCCAGCAGCGTGATGCTGGGCACGCGCACGCTGCGCGCGCTGTCGAACCCGATCACGCCGTCGGCGCGCAGGCGGGTCATGTGGCGGCTGATCGTCTCGATGGTCAGCCCCAGATAGGCCGCCATCTCGCCGCGCGTCAGCGGCAGGGCGATCTCGGCGCGATCGTCGTCCGGCGCGCGCCGCGCCAGCATCAGCAGAAAGCTCGCCAGCCGCTCCCGCGCCGTCTTGCGCCCCAGCAGCAGCAGCCATTCGCGCGCGGCGTCCAGTTCGGTCAGCGTCATGTCCAGCATGCGCTGTTCAAGCCGGTGGCTGCCGCGCATCAGCGCCTCGAACTGCGGGCGCTGGAACAGGCACAGCGTCACGTCGGTCGCGGCGGTGGCGTCGAATTCGGCCTCGGCGCGGCTGGGGTGGCCGACGAAATCGCCGGGGAACAGCAGACCGACCATCTGCGCGCGCCCGTCGGGCAGCGATTTGGTCAGCTTGACCACGCCGCGCACGATGCTGCCGACCATCGGCGCCCGCACCCCTGCCGACAGGATGTCGCGACCGGCCGCGTAGTCGCGATAGCTCTTGATTCCGTCCAGCGCCTCGAGCTCGTCGCCGCTGGCGTAGGCGCAGACCGCCTGATCGCGGATCGGACAGGCGCCGCAGCGCACATGGCTGAACCGGGCGTTCGGAAGAGCGAAGGTTTCCATGGCGGTTCCCTGCGTCTAGGTCTCTTAACGATACCTGCGTCACGCTGGCCGGTCAAAGCCTCAGAAGCCCTTACACGGCCCCGCCGCGGCTGACATACTGCGACGCAGCGACACGGGGGGCGAAAGAATCATGCGCGGCGCGGTGATGAGCCCGGCATTTCTTGCGCTGATGCTGGCGGCGGCGCCTGCGGCGGCGCAACCGGCGCGCGCGCTGTTCGGCGCGGCGTCCCAACCCGCGCGCGCCGCGCCCGCCGCCATCGGGGGGTATGCCGCAGGCTGTCTGGCCGGCGCCGCGCCGCTGGCGGAGAGCGGCCTAGGCTGGCAGGCGATGCGGCTCAGCCGCAACCGTGCGTGGGGTCACCCCGAGGCGATCGCGTTCGTCGCGCGGCTGGGCGCGCAGGCGCAGGAACTCGGCTGGCCGCGACTGCTGATCGGCGACATCAGCCAGCCGCGCGGCGGGCCGATGTCCTCGGGGCACGCCTCGCACCAGATCGGGCTCGACATCGACATCTGGCTGACGCGCCCCGGCCCCCGGCCCTATTCGCGCGCCGCGCGCGAGACGCTCTCCGCCGTCAATCAGGTCGCCGCCGACCGGCGCGGCGTGGCCGGGACGTTCACGCCCGGCCATGCGGCGCTGCTGCGCGCGGCGGCGCAGGATGCGACGGTCGCGCGCATCTTCGTCAACGCCGCGATCAAGGCCGCGCTGTGCGACGCGGCGCCGCGCGGGGATCGCGCCTGGCTGCGCAAGGTCCGGCCCTGGTGGGGGCACGACCATCATTTCCACGTCCGACTCGCCTGTCCCGACGGCGCCGGGGAGTGCGTGGCGCAGCCGCCGCCGCCGCCTGGCGACGGCTGCGACGCGACGCTGGACTGGTGGTTCTCCGCCGAGGCGCTGAACCCGCCGAAACCTGGCAAGCCCGCGAAGCCGAAGCCGCCGCTGGCGCTCGGCGATCTGCCCCCGGCCTGCGCCGCCGTGCTCGCCGCGCCGTGAGAGCGCCGGTCAGGCGGCGCGCATCCGGTTTCGGGCCGGACAGCCGCCGCGCGCCCTCCGGCGCGCAGTCTTGATTCTGCGCCTTCCGGCGCGCAGTCCTGATACCGCGCCCGCTCCGGCGCGCAGTCTTGTTTCTGCGCCCTCCGGCGCGCAGCCCCAAGCCCGCGCGACTTATCCGACGCGCAGCATCGAGATCAGGATCGCCGCGAAGGTGGCGCTGGTGATCACGCCGCTGATGCTGACGCCCAGCGCGTGGGGCAACACGATGGCGTTGGGGTTGGCTGCGGTCACGATCTTCTGCGCCACCTTGGCCGTGGTCGGCAAGCAGGAGACGGCGGCGATGCCGATCACCGGATTGAACCGCCCGCCGGTGAACCACCACATCGCATAGCCGCCCAGCAGCCCCCCCAGCGCCGAGAACACCAGCGCGATGATCCCCAGCCCCAGCAGGATCAGCACCTTGGGGTCGAGGATCGTGCCCGCCTCGCACAGCACGCCCAGCACCAGACCCAGAAACAGCGTGGCGCCATACAGCACCTGCTCCGAAAACAGGTCGCGGAAATGCGACAGACCGCTCTCGCGGATCACCACGCCGAGAAACAGGCTCAGAAACAGCGGCGCCGCGACCGGGAACAGCAGTGACAGCAGCACGCAGGCGATGATCGCGAACACCATCTTCTCGGCGCTCGAGATCGGCCGCAGCTTCTCGACCGGCATCTGGATCGCGCGCAGCCGCTCGGGCACCAGCGCCTTCACCAGATGCGGATAGCCGCCATAGGTCAGCCCCAGATACAGATAGCCGACCACGGTGATCGCGACGAAAATCTCCGGCGCCAGGATCAGCGAGGCGAACAGCACCATCGGCCCATCCGCCCCGCCGATGGTGGCGGCGGCGGCGGCCTCGTTGAGCGGCAGGCCCCACATCGTCGCCAGCGGCAGCGCGATCACCGTACCGAGCTCGCCGCAGATCGCCAGGAACATGCTGGTGAACGGGCGCTGCATGACATAGCCCACATCTAGCAGCGTGCCGATGCCGATGAACACGAGGCACGCGATCAGACCGTTGGAGAACATCAGCGTATAGACCGGCTGAAGCCAGTCGATCTGCAGCGCGGTCACCACCGCGTCGGTGCCGCTGGCCAGCGGGTCGAGAAACAGCGTGCCCGGACTGCCGTCCTCCATGAACAGCACGGCGGCGTTGACCGTGGCCATGCCGAGGCCCATCGGCACCATCAGCATCGCCTCCAGCACGCCCTTGTGGCCCAGCCAGATCAGCGCGAAGCCGAGGCCGATGAGGAACAGCCGCCCGATCATGATGTGCGGCTCGGCCGCGACCAGCGTGGCGACGCCCTGAAACAGGTCGATAAACGCGATGTCTTGCATGGCGGCGCCTCGCGGCTTGGGACAGGGGCGTGTGATCGGCGTCGGCGTGGTCAGCGTCTGGGCGTATGGGCGCCATGCAGCCGGGCGCGCGATTCGCGCGACCAGTCGGCGCCCTGAACGGGGTCGATGCGCAGGATGCGGTGGCGCGGCAGCGCGATGTGCGCGGCGGCGGCGATGGCGGCGGTCACGGCGGCGCGGTCGTCGCGCACCGGCATCTCGAATTCGGGCGCGCGCGCGGGCTTTGCGCGGCTGCCGCGCGCCAGCCCGATCACGATCAGCCGGATCAGCCCGGCGCAAAGCATGCTGATCAGCGCCATCAGCGCATAGCCGGTCAGCGCGATCCGCAGCGCGGTGAGCGTGGCGTCGGTCATCGGCAGGCCTCTCCCTCCCGTTGCGGACGGCTCAGCGGAACGTCACGAGCGGCTGGTCGCTATCGACCGCGTCGCCCGGACCGACCAGCACGGCGGCGACCGTGCCCGCCCGGATGGCGTTGATCGCGGTCTTCATCTTCATCGCCTCGATGACGCAGAGCTGCTGATCGGCGGCGACCACGTCGCCGGCCTTCACCGCCACCGAGACGATCGTGCCGGCGAGCGGCGCGCGCTGCGCCTCGCCGTCGCCGGGCGGCGCGGTTGCTGGGCGCGGCGCGGCGGCGGCGGCGGGCGCGGCGGCGGCGACAGAGGCGGCGGCGGCGGTGGCGGCGGGCGCGGGAACGGGCGCGCCGCCGGCGTCGTCCGGATCTTCCGACATCTCCTCCACGACGACATCATAGGCCTTGCCGTCAACGGTGATGCGCAGGCGTCGGGTCATGGTCGGCTCCTCAGGCGGGGCTTTCAGGCTGCGGACGGGCTGCGGCCGTCACATCGGGATCAGGCCGTGCTTCTTGGCGGGGCGCAGTTCGCGCTTGCCGAGCAGCTTGCGCAGCGCCAGCGACAGCGCCGCGCGCGTCATTTCCGGCTCGATCACGTCGGTGATGTAGCCCCGCGCCGCCGCCTGCCAGGGCGAGGCGAATTCGGCGCCGTATTCCTCGACGAACGCCTTGCGCCGCGCCGTGCGCGCGGCGGGGTCGTCGATCGCGGCGAGCTCGCGGCCATAGAGGATGTTGACCGCGCCCTCGGCGCCCATCACCGCGATCTGGGCGGTCGGCCAGGCGAACACGCAATCGGCGCCCATCTCCTGACTGCACATCGCCAGATATGAGCCGCCATAGGCCTTGCGCGTCACCAGAGTCAGCTTGGGGACCGTGCTGGCGGCGTAGGCGAACAGCATCTTGGCGCCGTGGCGGATGATGCCGCCGCGCTCCTGATCGATCCCCGGCATGAAACCCGGCACATCGACGAAGGTGAGCAGCGGGATGTTGAAGGCGTTGCAGAAGCGGATGAAGCGCGCGCCCTTGTCGGCGGCGTCGATGTCGAGGCACCCAGCCTTCTCCATCGAATTGTTGGCGAGCACGCCGACCACGAGCCCGTCGAGCCGCCCGAAGCCGACCAGCAGGTTTCCGGCGAAGCTCGCCTGAATCTCGAATAGCCGGCTGTCGTCGAGCACGCGGCCGATGATGGCGCGCATGTCCATCGGCTCGGACGGGTCGGAGCGCACCAGCGCGTCCATGCCCGCATCGGGGCCGAAGTCGATGTCGCGCGGGCGGTGCGGCGGGTCGTCGGCGTTGTTGGACGGCAGATAGCCCAGCAATTCGCGCGCCAGCGCGACCGCGTGGCGGTCGTCCTCGGCGAGCAGGTGGACGTTGCCGCTGACCGACGCATGCATCGCCGCGCCGCCGACTTCGTCCATGGTCACGTCGCGCCCGGTCACCGCCTTGATCACCTGCGGCCCGGTGATGAACAGCTGCGCGTTGGTCTTCGTCATGATGATGAAGTCCATCAGCGCCGGGGAATACGCGGCGCCGCCCGCGCAGGGGCCTGCGATGATCGCGATCTGCGGCGCGACGCCCGACAGCGTGACGTTGCGGTAGAACACCTCGCCATAGCCCGAGAGCGCATCCACGCCCTCCTGAATCCGCGCGCCGCCGGAATCCTTGAAGCCCACCAGCGGCACGCCGTTGGTCAGCGCGTGATCCTGCGCCCAGGCGATCTTGCGCGCATGCATCTTGCCCAGCGCGCCGCCGACGGCGGTGAAATCCTGGCTGAACGCCGCGACCTGTCGGCCATCGACAAAACCGCTGCCGACCACCACGCCGTCGGCCGGGATCGTCTTTTTCTGCATGCCGAACGCGGTGCAGCCGTGACGGATATGCGCGCCGTATTCCTGAAACGTGCCTTCCTGAAACAGCGCGTGCAGGCGGTCGCGGGCGCTCAGCAGGCCCTTTGCGCGGCGGGCGGCGATCTTTTCCGGCCCGCCGCCCGCCTCGGCGGCGTCGCGGCGCCGGGCAAGGTCAGCGCGAAATCTGGCGTCGAGCGACATGCGGTTGCGGCTCCTGCGCGGATGAAACGGGCGGCAAGCACGATGCGAATAACCAACCCTTATAGTTTTGCGAGCGGACTGACGCCGTTGCAAGGCAAATGCGCCCCATGCGCATTTGGTCACAGCCGGGCGGTCCGGGCGCGGCGCTCAGGCTTGAAAAACTCGCCTGCGGGCGCGATTGCTGAGTGCAGCGTTCACCCCGCCGCCGTCAGGAGCCGCCATGCTTGAGACCCTCTCCACAAGGATCGCCTTCGAGAACCCGTGGGTGCGGCTGCGCGAGGACGCGGTGCGCTACGCCGACGGCTCCGACGGCGCCTACGCCTATGTCGAGCGGCCGCGCTATGTGATCGTCGCCGCCGTCGAGGACGGCCACGTCTGGATGGTCGAGCAATACCGCCACCCGCTGAAGGCGCGGCAATGGGAGCTGCCGATGGGCGTGGCGGCGGGCGGCGACGCGACGCCCATCGACCAGGCTGCGGCGATCGAATTGCGCGAGGAGACCGGGGTGCGCGCGGCGCGGATGGACTATGTCGCCGAGATCGCGCCCGCCCCGGCGCTGATCGCGCAGACCGGGGCGCTGTTTCTGGCCACCGGGCTGACGCGCGGCGCGCAGGCGCTGGAGCGTGAGGAGCAGGACCTGATCGCGCGCGCATGGCCGGTGGCCGACGTGATAACCGCGATCCTCGGCGGCCAGATCCGCGACGCCGCCACGGTGGCGAGTTTCGGCCTGCTGCGGCTGAAGGAGATGCTCTGAGCCGTCACGCCGGAGCGGCGCGCCCCACACATAACGCCGCGTTGCGCCGCGCGCGGCGGCGGGCGATGTTGGCGGCGGAGGTGCGCGCATGGCCGTCGGTCCCGACCCGCTGCTGCTGAACGCCGCGATCTATCTGGGCGCGACGGTGGCTGCCGTCGCGGCGTTTAAGCGGCTGGGGCTGGGGTCGGTGCTCGGCTACCTGGTGGCGGGCGCCGTGATCGGCCCCGGCGGTCTGGGCTGGCTCGGCGGCGCCGGCGAGGTGCTGCACGTCGCCGAGTTCGGCGTGGTGCTGCTGTTGTTCGTGATCGGGCTGGAGCTTCAGCCCTCGCGGCTGTGGCGGATGCGCGGCGAGATATTCGGCCTTGGCGCCGCGCAGGTGGCGGGGACCGGCGCGCTGATCGCGGGGTCGCTGTGGGCGCTGGGTCTGTCGCCGCCCGGCGCGCTGGTGACCGGGCTGGCGCTGGCGCTGTCCTCGACCGCGTTCGGCGTGCAGATCCTGCGCGAGCGCGGCGAGCTGGCGGCGCCCTACGGTCGGCGCGCTTTCGCGATCCTGCTGTTTCAGGACATGGCGGTGGTGCCGCTGCTGGCGCTGGCCGCCGTGCTGGCCCCTTTCGGCGGCGAGTCGGGCGATCTGCGCCAGATCGCGCTGTCGGTCGCGGCGCTGGGCGCGATGGTGCTGGTCGGGCGCTACGGCCTGCCGCGCCTGTTCCGCCTGCTGGCGCTGGCGCGCGCCGACGAGGTGTTCACCGCAGCCGCGCTGCTGGTGGTGGCGGCCTCGGCGCTGGCGATGCAGGCTGCGGGGCTGTCGATGGCCATCGGCGCCTTTCTCGCCGGGGTGCTGCTGGCCGAGACCGAATTCCGCCACCAGCTGGAGACCGACATCGAGCCTTTCCGCTCGCTGTTTCTGGGGTTGTTCTTCTTCGGCGTCGGCATGGCGGTGGACTGGCCGCTGGCGGGGCGCAACCTGCCGCTGGTGCTGGGCGGGGCGGCGGCGCTGTTCGCGCTCAAGGCGCTGGCGCTCTATGCGCTGGCGCGGCGCGCCGGGTCGGACCGCGGCGACGCGCTGCGCATCGCCGCGACGCTGGGCCAGGCGGGCGAGTTCGCTTTCGTGCTGCTGGCGATCGCCTCGGACAGCTGGCTGATCGGCGCGGGGGAGGCGGCGCTGCTGACCGCGACCGTCGGCGTGAGCATGGCGCTGACCCCGGGCGCGGTGTTCGCCGCCGACCGCTGGGAGGCGTGGCGCGCGCGCCACGGCGATGCGCCCGACCGGGTCGCGCCGCAGGCCCGGCCCGCCTCGGTGATCGTGGCGGGGTTCGGGCGCACCGGCCAGATCATCGCGCGGATGCTGCGGCTGCGCGGCTACGAGCTGACGCTGATCGACAATTCGCCGCGCCGCATCCAGATCGCGGAAGGCCTGGGCGACAAGGTGTTCTTCGGCGACGGCTCACGGCTCGACGTGCTGACCATGGCGGGCGCGGCGGAAGCGAAGGCGATCTTTCTGTGCATCAACGACCGCGAGGGCGCGCGCAAGGCGGTGGCGCGGCTGCGTGAGCGCTTTCCCGGTCAGCTGATCCTCGCCATGACCTACGATCGCTTCTCCGACATCGAGATGCGCGCGGCGGGCGCCGACGTGGTGGTGCGGCAGGTTTACGAAAGTTCGGTGAAGCTGGCGCTCAAGGGGCTGGAGCTGATGGGCGACGACGTCGATCTCGCCGCGCTGGAGGCCGAGTTTCGCCGCCGCGACGAGGAGTTGCTGCGCCTCCAGATCGAACTGGGCGTGCACGAAGGCATCCAGGCGATGCGCGCCAAATACGCCATCGAGCGGACCGGCTGAGCGCACAATCGCGTGTGATCGCGCTGTGACCCCTTGGCGGGGAACGCGGCGCAGCCTTCCTTTCAAAGGGGGAGGGCGCGATGGAGGAGCCAGCCGTCGGCGTCGGGCCGCCGCGCAACCATGTGGTGATCGTGGACGGCACGCTGTCGAGCCTCGATGTCGGCTGCGAGACGCACGCCGGGCGGCTTTACCGTCTGCTGTGCGAAGGCGGGCCGCGCGCGGCGCAGTCGCTGGCCTATCATCCCGGCGTGCAGGGGATCGGCTGGCGCAAGTGGCTGCACGCCGCCACCGGCGAGGGCGTCAACGACGCGATCTGCGCGGGCTACGCGGCGCTGGCCAGCCGCTATCGCCCCGGCGACCGCATCTTCCTGTTCGGCTACAGCCGCGGCGCCTATGCGGTGCGCAGTCTGGCGGGGCTGATCGACCGGGTGGGCCTTCTGCGCCGCGAACGCGCGGTGGAGCGGCGTGTGCGGCGCGCCTTCGGCTATTACAAGGCGGGCGCGATCTCGGCGGGCGCGGCGGTGTTCCGCGACCGCCATTGCCATCCGCAGACGCCCGTCGAGGCGGTCTGCGCCTGGGATACGGTGCGCGCGCTGGGCCTGCCGCTGCCGATCCTGTCGCGGCTGGGCGCGCGGGCGGTGGATTTTCACGACGACCGCCTGAGCGGCCATATCCGCGCGGGCTATCACGCGCTGGCGCTCGACGAGGACCGCACCGCGTTTTGTCCGGCGATGTGGCGGCGCGAACCGGGGTGGGAGGGCGTGCTGGAGCAAGTCTGGTTCGCGGGCGCCCACGCCGACGTGGGCGGCGACCTGGGGATGCGCGCGCAGGCGGCGCCGCTGGCCAATCACGCGATGGTCTGGATGCTGGAGCGCGCCGCGCGCCACGGCCTCATGCTGCCGCCGGAATGGCGCGGCCGCTTTCCCTGCGACCCCGCCGCGCCGATGATCGGCTCGCGGCGCGGGATCGCGCGGCTGTTCCTGCTGCGCCGCCCGCGCGCGGTGGGCGGCGGCGACGGCGAGCGCCTGCACGAAAGCGTCGCGGCGCGGGCGGCGACGCTGCCCTCCTATCGCCCCCGCGCGCGGCTGGCGATGGGAGCTGTGGGAGGCGCGGCGGCCGATCCCGCATTGGCGGGCGATGCTGCGCCTTGCAAGGGAAGTTTCTGAGCCCGGCGTGATCGTCGTTGTCGCGCATCGCCACCTCGGCGCCCCGGTCCCGGCGGGAAGCGCAGGCCGGACGCCGGGTGGGGCCGCCTCATGGACAACGGCGCCGGGCGACCAGGCGCGTTTCATCAGCAGCGCGCGCCGCCTCGCCCGTCGCCTCGGCGGCGAGATCACATGGGTTGACCCTGCGCCGGACGCCCGCGCCCGCTTCCCCCCCGCGCCGCTTGATGCTACCGCTCCGCCCCATGCCGCACGCATCCGCACCGCGCGGGGCGGGCGGGGCCGCGACCCCGCCCTTCGCCCGCTTCGAATGGCTGATCGCCGGGCGCTACCTGCGCGCGCGCAGGCGCGAGCGGGCGATCTCGGCGATCACCGGCTTCTCGCTGGTGGGGATCATGCTGGGCGTGGCGACGCTGATCATCGTGATGAGCGTGATGAACGGCTTTCGCGACGAGCTGGTGACGCGGCTGCTGGGGGTGAACGCGCATGTCATGGCGCTGCCCGCGGGCGGCAGGCTGGCCGATTACCAGGCGGTCGCCGCGCGCGTCGGCGCGGTTCCCGGCGTGACCCGCGCCGCGCCGCTGATCGAGGGGCAGGTGATGGCCAGCGGCCCCGGCGGCGCCAGCGGCGTGATCATCCGCGCCTACCCCGACGCAGCACTCGCCAGCCTGCCCGCCATCGCGGCGCCGGAGGATTTTCAGGGCGACGTCTCGCGGCTGTCGGGCGACCGGGTGGCCATCGGGCAGGGGCTGGCGGAGAAGCTGGGCTTGCGCGTGGGCGACCGCATCACGCTGATCTCGCCGCAGGGGCTGGCGACGCCGTTCGGCCGCTCGATCCGCTCGCGCGCCTATGAGGTGGCCTATGTGTTCCGCATCGGGATGCACG
>Ga0210015_1003249_pt1 | contig 14477 bp, 6 predicted proteins | sample CryGeymeta201522_FD_185471 | JGI IMG/M metagenome (GOLD analysis project Ga0210015, IMG submission 185471) | Groundwater microbial communities from Crystal Geyser aquifers in Utah, USA - Crystal Geyser metaG 2015-22 (SPAdes) (version 2) | ecosystem: Environmental > Aquatic > Deep subsurface >... | reverse complement strand
GTAGACTCGTTGCTGTAGTTTCCATTGCTGCGATCCTGGCTTCGGTATTGGGTGTGATTATCGAGTACTTTACCGCATTGAAGCCGGGACAGCAATTCTGGAGGGCTACTTAGTCACCGGCATTGGTTGGAAAGGAAGCGTCGTATGTTACTCGCCCTTGGACTCATCATCATTGCGACGGCAGGAATTGCCGCCGCGTCCCCCAATAGCAGTGGTCTCATGCAGCATCCCTGCGTGCTCGTCACCCAGCCCGACCTCGTGCGTCTCCGTGCGATGGGAGTGGATACCGCCGAGAACAAACTCGGCTTCGCTCCGGCGAAAGTATGGGGAGCTTTCAGAGTGAAAGCCGACGGCTTCGTCAAGAGTCCGACCTACTCTTACGAGGTGCAGATACCTGCGAACGGCGATCAGCCCACCGAGAAGTGGTCTTACACGCTGTCTGATCAGGATCCGCCGCCGCACCCGCGCACCTCGTGGTATCCTCCCTGGACGGCGATGTTTCAGGAACGAGAGGATTCGATCTCGACTCGTCTCAAGACCCTCAGCTTCGCCTACGTGATGACCGGTGACCGGCAATACTTCGAGGCGGCCAAATCTGTCGCCCTTCATCTCGCCCACTGGTCCTCCTGGACGGACACGAGTTACGGTGGCGGCACCATCAAGTGTTGCCTCGACACGGGACACGCCGCGCAGAATGTTGCGTTGTTCTACGACTGGTGTTACGAGCTGCTCACGCCGGAGGAACGAACAACGATACGCACCGCGCTGAGCGAACGCGGCGTGAAGGCGATCCTTGCAGGAGTGGACAACTATCCCGCAGAGACCAACGGTTTCGCGGTGTTGACCTGCGGGCTTGGTCTCGCCGCTCTCGCATTGCGACCCGAAGAACCCGAGGCGGCGGAATGGCTGAATGCGGCCATCGAGAAGACGCGCAAGTCACTCTCCATGCACGGCCGAGATGGCGGCGCTTATGAAGGACCGATGTATGGCACCTACCTTCTCGACTCTTTCGCCGTCTTCCTGAATGCACTGGAAGTTGCGAAAGTCCAGCAGGACCTTTTCCAGCATCCTTATCTCGCAACGATGGATCAGTATTGCATCGGACTGTTGGGAATGGACACGAAGACACAGCCCTGCTTCGGTGACGGCAGCCCCACTCGCGGTTATCCTAAAACCATGAGCTTCATGGCTCGACACGGCAGCAAGGCGGCGGCGTGGTATCTCGCATCGGACTCAGAGTCCGCGCAGATCAACGCGTTGACTCCCGCGACCATTGATGAATTCATCGTGTTCGACGCGTCGAAGATTAAGCCGGAGCTACCCACGTTCAATCCATCTTGCCCCTTCGTGGACATCGGTCATGCCGTGCTGCGGGACGGCTACAATCCGAACTCGGCTTTCGTCGTGATGAAAGCCGGACCTCCCGACAAGAACATTGGGCACAACCATTACGACCACAACTCCTTCGTCCTGAGCTATCTCGGCGACTGGCTGGTGGGAGATCGCGGTTACCACCACTTCACCCATCCGCCCAGCACCAAGTTCTCGCTCGGAACGATGGGACATTCGTCGCTGGTGATTGACCGGGACGATGCCTACCTGCAAAGCACGAAGGTGCCCGACTTCGGTCACGACCAAGTCTCCCTGAGCGGGGCGAAGATCGCCCAGTTCTTCTCTTCACCGGTCTACGATTTCGCTAAAGGCGAGGCGGCAGCCGTCTACAATCAGAAGGACTCGAAGGTACTCGACCGCTACGATCGAAGTCTCTATCTGATCAAACCCGACATGGTTGTCGTGCGGGATCAGATCGCTGCTCCTGCGCCGCATCGGTTCAGCCTGCTTCTCGCCGCCGACCGCAGCGCAGAGGCTAAGACCACCGGCGACGGCTTCCTCACCACTCTTCGAGCCGCCGAGTTGGAGTCGCATGTCTGGGCGACGCAGCCCCTCGAATACCATGCGGCTCTGTATCCTCAGGCGGAGTCCTACGGGATGTATCTCGAATCGCAGACACCGCCGACCCAATCGGTCGAGTTCACGTCTCTGCTTCTGCCCCGCGCCATTCCCAATCCTGTGCTCATCCGCAACGGAGATTTCGAGAAAGGGCTTCTGGGGTGGACGATCCGTGCCGGAGACGATGCTCCGCACCACGCTACGGACACAACCGTGGCCTTCGAGGGAAAGCAAAGCGGTCGCATCGAGAAGAGCGGGTATTACTACTCACAACATTTCAGCGTTCCGGTTGGCACGAAACTGAAGACCAAGTTCGCGGCGCTTACAAAGGACACGACCGACGGAGGCGCCAGCGTTTGCTTCTACTTCTGGAAGGGCGGCACCTCGTTCGGCGCAAAGCAAACCGACAAGCTTACCCCCACGACCTGGACGGAGTACACGCTCGATGCAGTGGCACCCGAAGGTACCGATGAAGTCTGCATCGCTCTCAACTACTTCGGCAACGGGGTCGGCTGGTTCGACGGGGTGACTGTCGCCGCGGACATTCCACCAAGACTGGCTCCCCCACCGTTGCCCGTGGTGAAGCGGGTGACTCCCAACGGCTCGCAGTTTGAGGTGAGACGAGGCGACAAGACGATTGCGATTTTCTGTGGGACCGCGGGGTCGGACACGATGATGAAGGCATCCCGAGGAGTCCTGCACACCGATGGAGAGCTGGCCTTCGTCGAGTGGGATGGCGGAGGTAACATCAGTCGCGTCGGGTTGCACCAGGGAACCTACGTCCGACTGAACGGCGAGAATATCCTATTGCTTCCGCAACGCGCTGACGTGGCTCTGTCGGTGCAAGCGGGTGGCGTGGACGCGGTTGTGTCCGCCGACCTCGCTCCTCACGCGCCTCTAACACCCGTGAAGCTCACCCTCGGCAGATTCGCCAGCGGGATGAAAGTGAACATTAACCAGAAGCTATTCTAATCATCAGAAAGGTCTTTCACATGCGCTCTGTGTGCCACGGCGTTTGCTCTGTCACCTGACAACGGCACCCTCTACGCTCCGTTCGACAGATCCCACGTCGTCTGGCACGGTCTTCACCTTGTCGGTGTCGGTGCGGACTTTCGATTCCCGCAGCTTCTTCGGGACGATCCAGATGCCCTTTCCCGCCGCATCGAATCCGGCGATGTTCACGTAGATCCCCAGCGGCTGGATGCGCCCATCGTCGCCGAGGGTATAGGTGCAGTCTCCCGCGCCGAGGGCAATCTCGTGCTCGGCCACGCGGCAGGAAACGTCGGCAACGGCTGGGTGAGAATACGAAAAAGGCAGGATCATGACGGCCCAAAGGATGGATGAACCGGTCATCCGCCTCCAACTGTGCCGGGCGAACGAGAATTCAGGAATGCGACTTATAATCTGTTCACGTGCTTAATCATCGCCTCTCCCTCGCGACATCTACGGCATCGCGAGGGAGGCAAAACCATCAACAGAAAAATAACGCAACACTATTGGTTTAACATCGAACCAAAAGGGGTATACTCAAGCTACAGTTTTCCAAATCAGGAGGAGTGCAAAATGGTACACGGAAGAAAAGGGTTCACACTGATCGAGCTGCTGGTGGTGATCGCGGGGGTTATCTTTATTGCTTTCTCTGTTGCGTCCGCGGCTACCCAAGAGTTGATTTGTTCTTTCGATACACCAGACGGCTGGACGCTTTCGTTGGGAAAGAGCTTGTCGGAGAAGGGGGTGGAGGTCAATTCCGATAAACGGTTTGTCACTGAAGGAGATAAGAGTTTGCATGTGGTTGGGAGCGTCAAGGCAGAAAAAGGCAACCAGTATCTTGGCTACAAACTCAAGGTTCAACCCTTCGATCTGCGGGGAAAGGCGCTGTTCATTGACGCGACGACTTCGACGCCCACAGTTGCCAACGCTTTCTACCTCCGGCTTTACGATGGTGAAGGAAAGCTGGTCGCGTCGTGGAACAGTTGGGGTGACCTGCTCAAAGACAGGATGCAGACCTTCCGTTTCATTCCAGGCGGATCCAAGAAAGGCATGAGTTGGGAGCAGGACAATGTGAAGAGCGACAAGCTCGACCAGGTAACGACGGTCGAACTGATTATCGGGACGCAGGCGAAGAATGTCACCTTCGACGCCTATTTCGACAATCTTCGCACCGAGGAGACGAACATGCGCACGATGAAGGATGTCACCGCGCCGAAAAGGCTCTACCCGACGACAAACCTCGTCGAGAACGGTCAACCGACGGCGGTTATCGTAGCCCCGATGTCCCCAGACTTGAAGCCAGTCGTCGAAACGTTCCGCAAGCGGATGCAGGAGATGACAGGCGTCGCCTTCACTGTTGTGGAGGAGAAGACGGCCAAGCCGGAGCTTGTCCGCTCCGCAAACCTTTTCCTGCTCGGTAATTCGGAGAACAACCCCTTCATCGAGGGACTCTATGCCCGTTACCAGACGGCGGTGGACGCGGTGTTTCCAGGTATCGGCGGTCACGAGGTTCGAACAGTCTCCGACCCATGGGGGACGGGGCGCAACGCTGTGGTGCTGGGAGGCAGCGACGCGAAGGGAGTCGCCGATGCGGTCGAGGATTTTGTGGCTCGTCTGGAGAAAGCGGGGAAGACCACATTGCCACCGACTCTCTCGACCGTCCTCGGAACGGAGGCGCAGAAACGGTTCGGCTCCACCTTCAGTGAAGTGCCCAAAGATTTCGTTGCCCAGCAGATCAAGGCAGGGAAAAACGCCCTTGCCACCGGAGCGCACACGGGAGTTACTTCGCAGTTGGCCAATCTCGGGCTGAAATATGCGTGGACTGGCAAACGCCCCTATGCCGAAGCTTTCAAAGCCATCGCTTACCGGATGTACGACTTCTACCTCTCGAAGCCCGACACCTACGGCGGGCCGTGGGGGATGGATGCCGACTTCACGTTGTATCAGCTCATCCCCGCGTGGGATGCCGTGGAAGAGAGCGATACGTTCACCGACGAAGACCGGCTGAAGATCACGAAGATTCTCTACGAGTTCACAACGACCGGTGTGGCGGGAAAGGCCGCGGGTGTTGTGGGCAACCGACGCGTGCGCCATAACCACCAGACATTTCCGGCGCTCGGGCTACTCTACGCTGCCGACTACTTCGGCAAGTATTACAATCTGTCGGAGGCTGAGGACTGGATGAGCATCTCCGATGAGTGCTTCCAGGTTCAGTCCGACTCGACCAAATCACACGAAGATTGCAATGGCTATCAGTGGCTGACCAACGGCCACACGCTGCGTTACTGTCTCGCCAAGCCGGACTTCAGGATGTTTGAGAATGGCAATGTTAGAAAGGTCGCCGACTACTCGATCATCGGCATGGACAACCTCGGCTACCAGGCGACTTACGGCGACGTGGGCGGTCCTTTCGGGTGGTTCTCAGAGTATGTCCCATTGAAGGCGGCAGAATGGTTTTACAAAGACGGACGATACCAGTGGGTCATCGAGCGCAAGCGAGCATTGCGGGCCACGGATAATCTCTGCGACTTCGAAACCGCACATAAAGCCGTGGAGCCAACCGACCTCGCACGCCCCATCGCCTGGCCCCTGGAGCCGATGTACTACGATTCGTTCACCGAGGACGGTCGTCCCGCGGTGGAGAAGTGCGTGGACAAGGTTGTGTTCCGCAGCAGCTTCGATCCGAAGGATCAATATCTGTTGCTCGATGGGCTTTCCAATGGCGGCCACCGCCACTACGACGGCAACTCCATCGTGCGACTCACTCAGAACGGTCGTATCTGGCTGGCGGACTGCGATTACATCAAATCGCTTCCGAAGTTCCACAATGGAGTGCTCATCTTCAAGGACGGCCAAAGCCAGACGATCCCCTCCTACGTCGAGTTGGAGCGCTTCGCCGATTTCTCAACTGCCGCCTTCTCTACCACTACGCTCCGCGAATATGCGGGAGTCGACTGGCATCGCCACACCGTCTGGCAGAAGGAGAGGTACTTCGTCGTCGTTGATCAGATGGAAGCGAAGGAGGCGAATCGCTTCGACTTCCGTTGTCTGTGGCGAGGTCTCGGCAAGGCAAACGTGACCGACCGCGGACTCGACCTCGAACAGAAGGACGGCGAGCGATTCCACATTCAGACCGTTCCGGGCCGCCAGCTCAAACTGCAGGATGATGCCGAGTATGGCCGCAACTACTCCGTCTATCAGTACTGCGATCCAATTGTGCGCAACTTCCAGATCCTTGCGTCCCCGACGTTGAGGCCCGGCGAGACGTTCAACCACGTGAGCGTGCTGTACGGCGAGAACGATGGCAAGCCGTTGAAAATCAAGGTGGATGCACTTTCCCCCAGTGCGTTTCTGCTCTCCGGGAATGCCAATGCGATCGTGGGGATTGGCGATGCGTCGAAAGCCGCCCGACTACCCGGTGGTGTTGAGATCGCGGCTGCGCAATTCCACGTTACGGCGCAACACGCGAGCCTCGTCGGCGCATCGCTGTTCCGCTGGACGGTCGGCGGAAAGAAGGTGGAGTTCAAGTCGGCAACTCCCACCGATCTGGACATCAACTTCGTTACAGGCAAGACAGAGGGCGAGCAGGGAGTGCCGGTCGCAGGTTTGCAGACTGGCATGGACTCCTTGATCGCAAGAGCCCTCGGAGACTTGTCGAAGACAATCGCGCCGCCTTCCGCGTTGCCATCCACCACCGGAGCCAAAACGCCTGCTCTCCAGAAGACGTGGTCTTTCAGAGAGCAAGTGGACTATCTACTCTCCGGCAACGCTGGACAACTCGAGGCTGCGGACCTCGGAACGACGCTCACCGCGACCCCCGCTCCCGGCGCGGTCAATTGTTTTAGCGGTTTGCCTCAGACGCCGAAGGATATCTCTCGCCTCGTGGATGGGGGCACCGCCAACACCGAGAATTGCGTGATGTGGGACGACGATGTGCCGGTCACCTTGATACTCGATCTCAAGAAGCCATGCGGGCTAACGAAGGTCATTGTCAAAGCCTGGTTCGCCACTTCGTCATCGAAGGGCATCTTCCAGTTGAGGCAGTTGCTCGGCGAGGTGAGTATCGACGGGTTCAAACAAGACGTCCGCAAAGTAATGGAGCTTAACGATACAAAGACCTACAACAGTTGGGGCGATCCTGTCCCGTACCACCGATTTGAGAACCTGAATTGTCGGGCAGCGCAACTGCGCCTGACCTTGACGCCGCGTAAGAGCACCGGCATCTACATCGCGGAGGTGGAGGTTTGGGGGAATCGGGCAGGCCTTGCCGAGGCGTTCGCGCTGAAGGGAAAGACCGGCATCCCCACCCACATCTTCCAGACCCTCGCCACTGCCGACCTGAATGGCGACGGGGTTTCGGAAATCGTCGCCGGATCTACTAACGGGAAGGTCTATGCGCTGGATGCACAAGGCAAGCAGCTCTGGACCTTCCTGACGAACGGGCCCGTTCATGCCGTCGCAACCGACGATCTCGACGGCGACGGCAAGGTGGAGGTGATCGCCGGTTCTGAAGATGCCCATGTCTACGCTCTCGATGCCGCGGGCAAGGAACGCTGGCGGTTCGAGGTTCCCTATTACAAACGGAAAGGAATTGCGCGGGTTGTCTTCACGACCGACCTCGAAGGCGACGGGAAGAAGGAAGTTATCGCCGGAGCAGACTCGTGGCGCTACTACGCTCTCGACTGCAACGGCAAAGAGAAGTGGCACGTCGAGAGCGTCCACGGTTCCACCGCGGGTTGCGCCGTCGACCTCGACGGAGACGGGAAGACTGAAGTCGTCTGCGGGACCGAGTATTACTGGTGGCCGTGCGCTGGCTCTGATGGAAAAGTGAAATGGAGCTACAGCACCCGCACCGGCCCGAAGTGCAACGCGGTCTGCGCCGCGGATGTGAACGGCGACGGGAAAAAGGAAGTCATCTTTGGTGGAGCAGACACCAACATCTCCGTGGTGAGCCACGACGGCAAACTGCTGTGGCAATACAACACCGGCGACGAAGTCACCCAGGTTCTCGCAGCCGACCTCGATGGAAATGGAAAGGCAGAGGTCATCGCCAGCTCTCTCAGTTTCAACGTCTATGCGCTGAAGGGCGACGGCACACGGCTGTGGAGATGCGACCTGGGGGACGGCGTGACGACGATTGCGCCCCTCGGGTCACGAATTGCGGCAGGGACAGAGGATGGAAGGGTGGTGATGCTGTCGGCAGAGGGAAACATCGTCGGTTCGTATGACACCGGCAGCAAAGTGGTGGCTCTATCGTCGATCCCTGAAAGCGACGCCCGGCGGAGTGTTGTCGTCTCAACAAAGGGCGGGGAGTTACTGATGCTGCATTGATGGCAGCGCCTACCTCCTCGAGGCTGCTGGCGCTTGCCCCCACGTGATTCCACGGGCTGGTGGGCTGATGTCGGCGGGGTGAGGGGGGGATTGGCAAACTCGGCCAGCCTTCGACCATGGCGGACAATGTCGTCCGGTCCGCTGAAGGGCAAAGATGGAGCGTTGCCACAGCTCTGTCCGAGGCATGGACAGAAAAAGGTGTTTGGCATATTGGCCGATGGGAATAATCGGTGTTGTCCCACAAATTCAATACGAGCGAGGTAACGAGAGATGATGCTGAAATCGGTTCCCATGCACATGCGAGGTCGGCATTGCGCCATGCGCCCGGGAAGAAGGGGGTTTACCCTTATTGAATTGCTGGTGGTGATTGCGATCATCGCCATCCTGGCGGCGATTCTGTTCCCCGTGTTCGCCCGGGCGCGGGAAAAGGCGCGGCAGGCATCCTATCTGTCCAACGTGAAGCAGTTGATGCTCGGGATTATGATGTACACCAATGACTACGACGAATGTCTGCCGCTGGACGGGACGCTGCCGCTCGTTGGCGGGTACCCGCAGGCTCCCTTCTGGGACGAAAGGATATTCCCTTATGTGAAGAGCCTCCAGGTATATGTGTGCCCATCGGCGACGGTGGGGTATTCCCGCACTTACCGGTACAACACGGTCCGCGGAGCGACTGGCGCCCATCTGTCTACCATCGCTTCGCCCGCTACTACCATCTTGATCGTCGATTCCAAGGCGGGAGCCTACAATAGCCTCAGTGGCTGGGGCGTGCGCGGCTGGTACGATATCGCGGAAACACACACTGGCGGCGCAAACTTTGGTCTGGCTGACGGTCACGCCAAGTGGATGAGGACCGAGAAAGATCTGTACGGCTCCTACCAGATTCCCGGATATGAGCTTTGATCAGCGAGCGTACGCGGCGCTGCTGGCTTTGGTTCATTTGATAGACCAACAATGGGGAGATCGTCAACCCACGCGTGACAGCTCCCCATTGCGTCTGTATACTATGGCAGGATTTCGGGGATGCGGAACAACGACGAGACATGGCAACAAGGCGACCACAATCCGGACTCCCTTCCATCGCTCCCGAAAGCGAGACCGTTGAATGGAAACGATCTCTCAGCGAGTCTCACGAGATTGTTGAGACGTGCGCGGCTTTTGCCTCGGGGAGCGGAGGCGCTGTGTATGTTGGTGTGAGCGATGACGGGCATGTGGCAGGCGTTCCGGTGGGCAAGGGCACGATCGAGGTCATCACAAACCGCATAGCCCGGAACACCAATCTCCGGTTGGTTCCATCCATCCAGAGCCGCGAGGCCGAGGGCAAGACAATTCTCCTCATCGAGGTCCCCGAAAACCCCCTCAAGCCCGTGTATGCTTTCGACCGTGCTTTGCGTCGGGCGGGGAAAACCAACCAGCGACTGGCGCCCGACGAAGCCGCTCGTCTTTACTATGAGAGCCGGGGAATGACATGGGACGAGTCGCCCTTTCCGAACATGGAACTCTCGGACGTTGATCCCACGCCCGTAGGTCGTTTCCTTTCGCTCGCGCGGCACGAGAGACAATGGAACATCGACCCGCGCATGCCGGTGAAGAAGGTCGTGGAGCAGTTGGAGCTGATCCGCTTCAATGCCCTCACCTACGCCGTCCCCGACGAAGTCGGCTGCCCTGATGACCAAAGTGAGTCGCAACGAGACCGAACAGGCGCCAGTTGTTCCCATTACTTCCCGCCAGTTGCGGACGCCGATTGCGCAAGTGGCCGGCGAGATGATCTGCACAAGGACACCACCATGTTTAGAACTCGTCCAGGAACTAATCTGCGTTTCCCACAGTGCACCCGCCGACATTCAACAGCGGAACAAGGTTGCGGGTGCGAAGTTGTTCTTTGACGAGTTCTTACAGGAAAGGAACACAAGCCAGTGAAACGAACCACAATTCTGATCTTCGCCCTTAGCCTCCTACCAAACGGCGATTTTCTCTTTGCCGAACCCCATGGCAGGCTGCTGTTGTCGGAGCCGTTCGAGTCCGTCGACATACGTAACGGCGCTGTGTTCACCCGGCCCGATACGCCGGTGGAAGGCGAGAAATCCGTCGCGGGGACGATCACGGGAACCAGCGAGGTCATCGATGGCAAGATGGGCAAAGCGCTGCGACTACGCGGGCTGTCCCAGGTTCGGTACCTGCAAGGCGCTCCCGTCGTGGACCTCGCCGGTGGGGAACTGTCTTTTCAGGTCGCGCTGAATTTCGACCCGGCAGACAAGAACGAACGGACACGCACAGTTTTGCGGAACCAGATGTTCGCAACTTTTATGGGGCCGGGGCACAGCAAGGTGAGTGTTTATTCATGTCTGGAGGACGTCTCGTTCTGCGTCCGGAATCAGGATGGCAACCTGCTCACTGTCAAGCGCGTGCCCTTCGTCTGGAAGCCGGGCGCGTGGCACCATCTCGCCCTTCGCTGGGGGAACGAGCTGCAACTTTGGTGCGACGGTGAGAAGAAGGAGACCGTTCCGTGGGAGGGTCTGTTTGGCGCGGTGCCGGTGAAAAGAGACGAGCTTTATCTGATTCTCGGCAGCCTCATTGGCTGGAGTACGGTGGAAAGCGAGTTCGCTCTCGATGACCTTATGATTCGCGGGCCTGCGCCTGGGCAGATCAGCACCCGCCCGCGAGCGTGCCTCCCTCTGCTCGACGACGCGCCAACAGTGGACGGAAAGCTGACCGATCCTTTCTGGCAGAAGGCCGCGAAGATCAGCGGTTTCACCAGCTTCGACAAGCGAGACATCGTCGCGGTGCAACCACGAATGCACGCAGCCTACACTGCAAAAGGGCTGTACTTTGGTCTGGAGGCGACTTTGTCGCAGAACCGTTCTCCCCGCGCCACGCTCACAGAGAGAGACGCCCCCATTTACGCAGGGCACGACAGTGTCGAAGTCTTCCTGCAGCCCGCATCGGCTCCAGACGGTTATTACCAGTTCATCGCCAGCGCGTCGGGAACGCAGTTCGACGCCAGAACGGTTGCAGACAAAGCGGACGTGGGAGGCTACAACCCTGAGTGGGAGGTGAAAACCGACGGCAAGCCCGGGCAGTGGACGGCGGAGGTGTTCGTTCCCTTCGGTTCACTCGGGGTCAGTCGGCCACCGAAGGCGGATGAGGTGTGGAAAGCCAACTTTTGTCTCGATGATGCCGCGGGATTTAGCAGCGCGGCCACCTGGGCATTCACCGGCGGGAACTACAATAATCCAGCTTACTTTGGCGAGTTGGTGTTCACTGGAAGAGAACGATCCCTGCGCCAGGAGAAGTTTGCCGGGTTTGAGCTGGGGGAACCGGCGGTCACAATGAAGTTGACCGGCGCTTTCCAGCCCATTGTCACCGTGAAGTCCGAAATCCTCGATTCCAAGGGCAACAGTATCTTCAAATACGAGCAACCGCTCCGCGACGCGAACTCGACCGAGATCCGTCCTCAACCACTCACAACCGGACAATACGTGATGACCGTCTCCGCTGCGGATGAGCAGGGCCAGTCTCTCTTCTACCAGAATTTGAGTTTCCAGACAGCGAAGGCCGTCAGCTTGTTCGTAGCGAATTACCCGTACGCCGGATACCTGCAACTGAAGGCGGACATACGCGGCATGAAGGAGCCAGTCGCCGAAGTTAGGTGCGGCATCAAGTCTTCTGAAGGCAAATTGGTTGGTAGCGTGGCGCTGAAGGACTTCGTGAACGGAGTGAGTTCGTCCCGATATGCCAATGACAAACTCCTTCCGGGTGACTATGAAGTGGAAGCGCGTGCGATGGCAGCGCCGGGAGCCGATGCAACGGAGGGAAAGGCGCTCGAGACTGCGAAACAGGCCCTGAGGATATTCCCCCAACCGACATGGTGGAAGAATGATCTCGGCGTCGACCATTCCGTGCCCCCGCCCTTTCAGCCAGTGAAGGAAACCGCGGACGCGTTGTCGGTGTGGGGTCGCGACTATGTCTTTGGCAAATCAATCTTTCCGCAACAGATCATCAGTCAGAAGGAATCTCTGCTGGCCGCGTCGCCAACGCTGAACCTGAAGGTGGCGGGGGTCGTGACCGACCTCACCAAGGCGGGCAGAAGCAAGGGAGTGTCCCAGCCGGATGCCGTCTCCTTGACCGGCAATCAGACGGTGGGCGATATCGCCGTCACGTGGCATTCGACAGTGGAATTCGACGGCTTCACTCGCTTTGACCTGACACTGACACCCTCGAAGCCAACGCAGGTCGATGAACTGGCGCTGTCACTTCCGCTGCAGAAGGAACTGGTGAAGTTTCTCCTCGCATCCACTGGAGCGTCGGGGAATGTGCTTGTCTTTGAGAAGCCATACGACAGCAGTTTCCTGCCGTACCTGTGGCTTGGAAACGATGACATGGGCATTGCCTTCTACTCGGAAAGGGATCAGTACTGGACCCCCAACGACAAGAAGATGCTGCAAGTCATACCCGGCGAGAAGGCAACGACCCTGCGAGCCAACTTCGTCGCGCAGTCGACAACTCTCAGCAAACCCATTTCCTACTCCTTCGGATTGATGGCGACCCCGGTGCGGCCGATTCCGCAGAACGATCCATACGCCTACCCATCCTGGAACCACAACAGCAGCTTCACTTATCCGGAACACCTGACTTACCCACTCCCCGAAGGTGGTGTCCCGAAAGAGGGCACGCTTGAGTTCTCGCTGAAACGCAGTGAACTCAAGGCCCGCAGCAATACGGAGGTCTTCAGCTTGCAGGCAGGAAAGAAGTCGCTGAACGCGTTCCTGCTCACTCCCGATCGACCGAACGAGTTCGCCCTGTTCCTGAATGACCAGAGAATTCTCGCAGCGGAGGTTCCCATTGATGCCCGATCCTTCTCCGCGATGGCGGTCACCTGGGACGCGTCGAATGTTGCGGTTTACTGCAACGGAAAGCTGTCGGGGAAGGCGCCCAATCCGGGAATGGAGGAGCTGCTGACCCGCGCGCCGAGCCAGTTGCGGTTCGGATGCCGGGGCGAGTGGCAAGGATACACCGGGATCATTGTTGACGAAATAAGGTTATCGCGCGGCGCGCGATGGAGAGGAGAGTCTTACTCGGCTGCCAACGCGCCGCTGGAAAGGGAAGAAGACACGTTGCTTCTCGACTCCCTCAACGGCTCCTTCCGGCCGGATGGCGAAGACGCAAAGACCACGGCGGGAGGCACACCCTCCATCGGCAGCAGTTTCGTCGCCGGCAAGTTCGGGCAGGCGCTGCAACTGCAAGTGGGGCCCGTGCGAACGCCCTATGAGGTCATGCAGGAAATCGGCGTGAAGGTGACCAGCCACTGGCTCTGGCAGGAAGCGATGAGAAAGTACTACGCCCAGCCGGTTCTCTTCGGAGATACGGTGCCCAAGCTCAAAGAGGAAGTGGACAACTACCATAAGCACGGGATCAAGATCGTTCCCTATGCGGCCTATCCGGCGGTGGGAGGTCCTTCGCCTCTCCTCGACCAGTTCCGCGACGAGTGGGGCATTCGTCCCGTGTCCACACTGCCCTGGCAGTTTGCTGGCGCGCCGGAGGGCTACCACCTCTATAACTGCTGCCTGCAAGCAAAAGGGTTCGCCGACTATCTGGTGGGCGGCGCGGTGTGGGCAATGGACACCTTCGGGTTTGACGGCGTCTACACCGATGGGCTCACCCACGTCTATGCTTGTCAGAACGAAGCGCATGGCTGCGGCTATCGGGATGACGAGGGTAACCGGCGCTCCACCTGGCCAATGTTCGCCACGCGGGAAGCAGTCAAACGGATGTATCGGTGCATCAAGTCTCGGCGCCCCGACGGTTTCCTGGTCAATCACGCATCCTTCGATTACATCATGCCGACGCTCTCATTTTCCGATGTTCTCTACACCGGCGAGCATGAAGACTACGAGAACTTGCTGACGGCGCGAGTCCGATTCTGCAGCAAGCCGTGGGGGGTGTATGTGACAACCCTCGGTTCCAGTGAGCACATTTACTCATCGTTGCACACGATGACCAGTCTGCTGAACGGAGTCTCAATCTGGGGCTCAGGCTTGCTCGGCCGAAACGATTTTGCGAGGAAAGAGGCCCGTCTCCGACAGACATAAGTAGGTCGTCAAAAATACTGTCCCTGCTGAAACGAAGACGGACATACCCGATTGATTCGGTAATCCCCCCGAACTTGTTTCGGGGGATGGTTAGGACCACGCTAACGGCGGGAGGCG
>Ga0210015_1003246_pt1 | contig 14485 bp, 15 predicted proteins | sample CryGeymeta201522_FD_185471 | JGI IMG/M metagenome (GOLD analysis project Ga0210015, IMG submission 185471) | Groundwater microbial communities from Crystal Geyser aquifers in Utah, USA - Crystal Geyser metaG 2015-22 (SPAdes) (version 2) | ecosystem: Environmental > Aquatic > Deep subsurface >... | reverse complement strand
CACCGCGTCGATGATCTTGTCGATCACGATATAGCTTTCCGACGCGGGCGCCGGGCCGATGTGGATCGCCGCGTCGGCCATGCGCACGTGCAGCGCGTCGCGGTCGGCGTCGGAGAACACCGCGACCGCGCGTATCCCCATCTTGCGGGCCGACTTGATGACGCGGCAGGCGATCTCGCCCCGGTTTGCGATCAGGATCGTATCGAACATCGGCGCCCCCCTCAGCGGTTGGCGCGTGCGGCCCAATAGGTCCAGCGCCGTATCGCATCGTCATGAAAGATTTCCGACAGCGCGTCCAGCGTATGCGGCGCCGCAGCATGGCCGTCGAGCCAGCCCGCCGCCGCTGTGGCGCGCAGGGCGTCGCCCTCTCGCGCGATCACCACCACCGGCGCCAGCCCGCGCGCGGCGCGCAGCCGCCGCCACATGTCCTGCCGGATCGCGGTCGCCAGCCGCAGCATGGCGCCGCGCCCCCTCACCCCGGCAAGCTGCGCGCCGAGCGCCGTCGCCCCGGTCAGACGGCGCGGCGCATCGGCCAGCACGCGCGGCGCCAACGCCACGCCGTCCTCGCGGAAGAACACGGCGAAGCGCCCCAGGTCGCGGCGCGGGCCGGTCAGGGCGGCGCGCAGCGCGTCAGGCGTCACTTGCGCCCGAGCGCCATGGCGGCGATGCCCATCGCCACCGCGCCCCCGGTGGTGCCGAACGCGACCGCCAGCATCACATAGCCGATCCAGCCGACATCGGAGCGCTCCATCAGCGAGCCGATATGGCCAACGTCGGTCCAGACGAAACCCAGCAGCAGCGCAAGACCGGCGGCGACGCCGGTGGCGCAGTGGCGGGCGAGATAGCGGATCAGGCGGGGGTCGGTCATGGCTAAACGTTTTTATTGCCATTATCTTGCATCAAATCTAGGAATTTAATTCCAAAGTCACTTATTCTAATTGAGGATATCCAGACTGACAAATTTGCGGTTCTTTTCGAGTTCTCGATTTCCCAAACTAAGCCCTCCCTTGATAAAATTAACATAGAGTCTCTGGAAATATAAATTGAATCTGAAACAATAGGATTGTTCCGACTTTCACAGCAATAACCGGCTCCTCTTATGTAAAAATTTCTATGTTTTAATTTACAAAATTCTATGAACTCCTCAGCTGATTTATTATTTTCTATTTTTCTTCCGGATTGCATTGCAAACAAATCTCGATATGCACCTTCCAGTTTGCTCTCAACTACATTATATATATTTTGACCGCTAGCACTTCCAATTGCACCTTCATCATAAAGGGCAGTTTGGCTTGCAAGGCTCTGCAATAGTTGGGCTTCCCTAAGCCCGATTCTACTTAGACAATCAATAGCAGCAGCAGCAATACTGTCAAAAGTATCCGGACAGTTTACAAGAAACTTTGCCCAAATTTCTGATAAATTTTCACCTTCTATATCCTCACGTGACATACCATCGAATATTGGCGCCAAAAGCTTAAGTGGCTTTTTCTCAATGAATGCCATATCATTAGACATCTGAGCGGCACGTGCTAATGTCAATTGCAAAGCAATTCTCCTTTTTTCTCTAAAAGCACGAAAGTTATCGGAAATAATTCCAGCCGGCTCACCAATGAGGCCAATAACATCCGCCGCATAATCAAATATACGGGGCAAACCATCACCTGGAATATTGATTGAGCTTCCCAAAACCTTAACTTCACTCCCTTTAATTTTACTCATGTTTCCTCACAACGGCAAGCGCGTCAGCCTCCTGCTCCATCTTGTCCGCCTGCGCGCGGAGGGCGCGCGCCGCCTCTCGCAGCGCGGTCGCCGCACGGCTCGGAGACCAGTGCGGCCCTACCGTCGCGATGGCGAAATCGGCTTCGGTCCACTCCGGGTTGTCGTCGTAGTCAACCGGCGGTCTTGGACGATCGGTCGCGCGCATAGGCTTTCTCCTCTCGCGCATTGGCCTTCCTCAACGAGATGACGCGGATCACGTCGCTTCGGTCTGTATACACAAGAACATGGAGGCGACCGTCAATCATTCCAATGGCGCGCCAGCGGCGCTCCCCATAGTCATAGCGGACATCCTCCACTTCGCGCGCGGTGCGCCACTCGAAGCGCGCGACAGGCGCGAAGGAGACGCCGTGCTTCGCGAGATTGACCGCCTCCTTTGCCTCATCCCACTCGCAGCGCATGTCACAGCGGCAGATTATCGTGCTTCTTCCAGGGGTTCTCCAGCTTCTTGCCCTTCAGCAGCGCGAACGCCCGCGCCACGCGCTTGCGGGTGCCCATCGGCTGTATCACCTCGTCGATGAAGCCGCGCTCGGCGGCGACGAACGGGTTGGCGAAGCGGCTCTCGTAGGCCTTGGTGCGCGCGGCGATCTTCTCCGGGTCGCCCAGTTCGCTGCGATAGAGGATCTCCACCGCGCCCTTGGCCCCCATCACCGCGATCTCCGCCGTCGGCCAGGCGTAGTTGATGTCGCCGCGCAGATGTTTCGACGCCATCACGTCATAGGCCCCGCCATAGGCCTTGCGGGTGATCACCGTCACCTTGGGCACCGTCGCCTCGCCATAGGCGAACAACAGCTTGGCGCCGTGCTTGATGATGCCGCCGTATTCCTGCGCCGTGCCGGGCAGGAAGCCGGGCACATCGACGAAGGTCAGCAGCGGGATGTTGAACGCATCGCAGAACCGCACGAACCGCGCCGCCTTGCGGGCGCTGTCGATGTCGAGACAGCCCGCCAGCACCATCGGCTGGTTGGCGACGATCCCCACGGTGGACCCCTCGATCCGGGCGAAGCCGGTCAGGATGTTGCGGGCGAAATCGGGCTGGATCTCGAAGAAATCGCCCTCGTCCACCACTTTGCGCACCAGTTCGTGCATGTCGTAGGGCTGGTTGGGGTTCGCGGGCACAAGACTGTTGAGGCTGTCGTCAAGCTGGTCGCGCGCCTCGAAGAACGGCCGCACCGGCGGGCTTTCGCGGTTGGACAGCGGCAGCAGGTCGATCAGGCGGCGCACCTCGGCCAGCGTCTCGACGTCGTTCTCGAAGGCGCCGTCGGCGACCGAGCTTTTGGTGGTGTGGGTGCGCGCGCCGCCCAGCTCCTCCGCCGTCACCGTCTCGTTGGTGACGGTCTTCACCACGTCGGGGCCGGTGACGAACATGTAGCTGGTGTCGCGCACCATGAAGATGAAGTCGGTCATCGCGGGCGAATACACCGCGCCGCCCGCGCAGGGGCCCATGATGACGCTGATCTGCGGCACCACGCCCGAGGCCATGATGTTGCGCTGGAACACCTCGGCATAGGCCGCCAGCGAGCCGACGCCCTCCTGGATGCGCGCGCCGCCCGAATCGTTCAGGCCAATCACCGGCGCGCCGTTGCGCATCGCCATGTCCATGATCTTGCAAATCTTCTGGGCGTGAGTCTCGCTGAGCGAGCCGCCGAACACCGTGAAGTCCTGCGCGAACACATAGACCTGGCGCCCGTTCACCGTGCCGACGCCGGTCACCACGCCGTCGCCGGACAGCCGCAAGTCGCCCATGCCGAACTCGGTGCAGCGGTGCGTCACGAACATGTCGTATTCTTCGAAGCTGCCCTCATCGAGCAGGACCGCGATGCGTTCCCGCGCGGTCAGCTTGCCCTTGGCGTGCTGCGCGGCGATGCGCGCCTCGCCGCCGCCAAGCCGGGCCTCGGCGCGGCGCGTCTCCAGCCCCTCAAGGATCTCCTGCATCGGCGCGGCCCCTCCCCTGTTATCGCGCCGTCATGTAACGCGATCTTCGCAGGTGCGAAAAGGGGCGCGGACGCCGCATCGGGCGCTACCGCGCCGCCTCGATCAGAACGGCGCGGAAATCGTTGACGTTGGTCCCCGTCGGCCCGGTGACGAACAGGTCGCCGAGCGCGTCGAACGCCGTCCAGGCGTCGTTGTCGGCCAGCATCGCCGCCGGATCGCGGCCTGCGGCGCGCAGCCGGGCGCGGGTGCCGCCGTCGGCGAAGGCGCCCGCGTTGGCTTCCGAGCCGTCGATGCCGTCGGTGTCGGCGGCCAGAACGGTCACGCCCGCCAACCCCTCGATGTCCTGCGCCAGCGACAGCGCGAACTCGCTGTTGCGCCCGCCCTTGCCGCGTCCGCGCAGGGTGACGGTGGTCTCGCCGCCCGACAGCAGCACCACGGGCACCGCAAAGGGCCGCCCGCGCGCGGCGATCTCGCGCGCCATGGCGCCGTGGACGCGGGCGACATCGCGCGCCTCGCCCTCGATGGCGTCCGACAGGATCGCCGCCGCCACGCCCTGCGCCTGCGCCTCAGCCGCCGCCGCCTCCAGCGACAGGCGCGCCGAGGCGATCACATGGGTCTCGTTGCGCGCCAGGCGCGGATCGTCCGGGCGCGGCGCCTCGCTTTCCGCCCGTTCGATGTGGCGCATCACCGCGTCGGGTAGCGCCATGCCATACCGCGCGATCACCGCCAGCGCCGTCTCGCGCCCCACCGCGTCGGGAACCGTGGGACCGGAGGCGACCAGCGCAGGGTCGTCGCCTGGAATGTCGGAGACCACCAGCGTCGCCACCCGCGCCGGATGCGCCGCCAGCGCCAGCCGCCCGCCCTTGATGCGGCTGACATGCTTGCGCACCGCGTTCATCGCCGAGATCGGCGCGCCGGAGGCGAGAAGCGCGGCGTTGACCGCCATCTCGTCCTCCAGCGTCAGCCCCTCGGGCGGCGCGGGCAACAGCGCCGAGCCGCCGCCACAAACCAGCGCCACCACCAGATCATCCGCCGTCAGCCCCTCGACCGCCTTCAGCAAGGCCGCCGACGCCGCCAGCCCCGCCGCGTCGGGCACGGGATGCGCCGCCTCCAGCACGCGGATATGGCGCGTGGCGCAGGCATAGCCGTAGCGGGTGACGACGACGCCCTCGACCGGGTCGCCCCACAACCGCTCAAACGCGGCGGCCAGCTGCGCCGCGCCCTTGCCCGCGCCCACCACCACGGTGCGCCCCTTCGGCCGCGCGGGCAGATGCGCGGCCAGCGCCCGCTCCGGGTCCGCCGCCGCCACCGCCGCGTCGAAAAGCCGCTTCAGAAACGCCCGCGCCCCGATCCGCTCCGCCATCGCCCGCTCCCCCATCATCGCAATCGTGATAGGAGATAACGCGGCCCGCCCCAAGGCCGCGCGGCGCCGCGTCGTGGAAAGGCGGCGGAGCGAGAGGGCTTCAGTAGGCGTTTTCGGCGCGCAACAGGCGCAGCGGCGTCATCGCGAGGATGTAGAGGTCAAGCTTCAACGACCAGTTCTCGATGTAATACAAATCGTGCTCGAAGCGCTGGCGCAGTTTCTCGGGCTCGTCGATCTCGCCGCGCGAGCCGTTGATCTGCGCCCAGCCGGTGACGCCCGGCGCCACGCGGTGGCGGCCCGAATAGCCGCCGACGATCTCGGAAAACGTCTGTGCGCGGCTGGAGAGGGCGTTCACCACATGCGGGCGCGGCCCGACCAGCGACAGCGCTCCCGCCAGCACGTTGAAGAGCTTCGGCAATTCGTCGATCGAGGTCTTGCGGATGAAGCGCCCCACCCGCGTCACCCGCGGATCGCCCTTCGTCACCACCCTGCGCGCGGTCGGGTCCGCCGCCTCGTGCCGCATCGAGCGGAATTTCCACACCTCGACCGGCTGATGGTTATAGCCGTGGCGCTGCTGGCGAAAGATCACCGGGCCGCGCGTCTCCAGCCGGATCGCCAGCGCCGTCGCCAGCATCACCGGCGACAGCGCGACGAGCGCGAGGCTCGCCGCCACAAGATCGAACGCGCGCTTGGCGGCGCGACCCGATCCGCGCAGCGGCCGGTCGAGCACCGGGATGAAGCCCGCGTCGGCGCCGCGGCGGCGGAACTCGAAATCCGAGGAATAGGCCGACAGGCGGATATCCACCGGCAGCACCCAGAGCTGGCTGAGCAGCGTCAGGATGCGCTGCTCGGCCGACAGCGGCAGCGTGACGATCAGCATGTCGATATGCGCCACGCGGGCGAAGGCGATCAGTTCCGCGACGCAGCCCAGCTTGCGCGCGCCCGCCACCAGCGGCGGCGAGCGGTCGTCATCGCGGTCGTCGAAGATCGCGCAGATGCGGATGTCGTTGCCGGGGCGCGCGTCCAACCCCCGGATCAGCCGCTCGGCGGCGCCGCCGCCGCCCACGATCACCGCGCGCCGCTCCGTCAGGCCCGCCGTCACGCACCAGTCGGTCACCGTCGCCACGCCCGCGCGCGCCAGCGACAGCGCCGCCAGCCCGACGCTCCACAGCACCCACAGCCCGCCGGGCGCCAGACGCGAGGCCCACGCCACCGCTGAAACCGCCGCCATCGCCAGCGTCAGCCCCGCCGCCATGCGCGTGAAACCGGGCGCGAAGGCGCGCAGGTTCTCGATACGGTAGGCGCCCAGCGCGCCCGCGAACGCCGACGCGGCCACCGCGATCAGCGCCGCCGCCGCCAGCGCCGCGCCAAGCCCCGCGTCCGCCAGCGGCGCGAAGCCGCGCGACGCGCCCCACAGCGCCAGCGTCAGCGCCGCCGTCTCGGCCAGCCGCACGATCAGCGCGATCGCTGCGGGCGTGGCGGAGCCGTGGCGCAGACTGAGCGCCGCGCGCGCGGCGGCCTCGTTGAGCCCGGCCTCACCCAGCGCCGCGTCCGCCCGCGCTTCGCGCCGCGCGGCCTCTCCCTGCGCACGAATCCTGTCGGGGGAAAGCGAAAGCCACCGCCGCGCGTCCGTCATCTCATGCTCCCTGCCGTCAGCCGGACAATGCCGCAGCAGGCGTTACGGTTATCTCAATGCGCAACGCGACCGACGCGCCGACGAAAGCCGCGCGGCGCCCGCGATTGCCGGATAACGCGCGATGAATACAACTATCTGGTGTATTTTGCAGCAGATTTTGCTGCAACGCACAATATTCGCAGCCTCCTTTGAAAGACTGCTCCCATGATATTCGGTGCATATTTGCGAATCTACAGCGCGACAACCCACCACATAGCCGCCCGACACAGTCTTGCCGCAAAGTTTTGGTGGTGGGTTTGCTTCATGCGGGACGGGTCTTGGCGGAATTTGGCACGTGCTCTCGCGTTCGCAACAGGCGCCCCGGACATACTGACAGGGATCGCAAAGGACAAACAATGGCATCACAGATCACAATGCGCACCGCCGTCGCCGCGCTTGGCGTCGCCGCCGCGCTGACCAGCGGCGCCGTGCTGGCGAACGGGAAAGAGCGCTCGCTCTCCCGGCAACTCGCCCATGACATCCGGGAAAAGGCGGTGATGACCGCCGAGGACGACGACGTGGTGTCGGAACTGATCCTCAAGCGCGACATCCCGATCCCCTACACCTATATCGCGACGCTGATGCGCACCCCGAACGCCTTTGGCGAGGGCGCCGCCTGCATCGTCTGCCACGCCTCCAGCGACGCCTCGACCAGCTATCGCGGCCTCGATCTGTCGAGCTGCGAGGGCATGAAGCTCGGCGCCACCGAGGAGCCGGCGCACGCCATCTTCACGCCGGGCGAAAACCCCAAGCGCGAACCGCTGGGCCGGCGTCTGCGCAATAACCGGATGCCGCTGGGCGTCCAGTTCAACATTCCCAACGACTCGCCCAACATCATCGCGGTGCGCGACTGGATCGCCGACGGCGCCAAGAACGACGAGCATTTCCAGAACAACATTCTGAAACTGTTCACCAGCGACAACGCCTTCGCGCCCGACACCCCCGCCTGCACCGAATGCCACATGTCGAACCAGGAGCCGCCGAGCTTTCACGAGCTGAACCTCAGCAGCTATGAGGGGATCATGCTCGGCGCTGATTCCATCGCTAAGGGCGTCGAGAACGCGACCAAGGTGATCATCGCGGGCGACCCCGGCGCCAGCGGCGTGTTCCAGCACCTCTCCGAGGACCGGATGCCGCCGGGCATCGACCCGACCGAGGAGCGCGACGGCGCCAACACCCAGATCCTGTTCGCCTGGGTCAAGCAAGGCGCCAACTGCCAATGACGCCCGACCGACGCCGGTTTCTGACCGGCGCCGCCAGCGTCGTCGCCGGCCTCATCGCGAGGCCGGCGCTTTCGCTTGCGGCCGAAGCCGCCACGCTGGGCGTTCTGGGACGGTGGGAGACCGGCAACGCCACGCTCAGCCCGCTGTCCGCCGCCGGGGGCGTGATCCACTTCGCCGGCGACAACACCTACGGCGCCATCGCGCCGGATCGCACGCAGCTGCTGTGGCTGCGCGACCACGCGCTCGACGGCGGCGCGGTGTTCCGTCCGCGGATCGCGGGGCCGCTGGTGATCGCCTGCGGTCAGCGCTGGATGACCGCCGCCGACCGGGCGAGCGGTGAGACGGTGTGGACATATCGCGCGCGCGTTCAGATCGGCGCGCCGCTGGCGACCGACGATCTGGTTTGTTTCGGCGACGGCCACGAATTCGTCGCGCTCGACGCCGCCACCGGCGTGGAGCGCTGGCGCGCGGCGGGCGTGCCCGACACGCTGGCGAGCTATGCGCCCGCCATCGCGGGCGACACGGTGCTCGCCTGCTCCGGCGACGGCGTGCTGCGCGCCTTCCGCGCGCAGGACGGCGCGGCGCTGTGGACGGTCGAGCGGCGCAAGGACTGGCAGTATCTGCGCCAGCTTCATGTCGATGGCGACGTGCTGGTGGCGGGCAGCTACACCGAAAAGCTGTTCGGTCTGTCGGTGCGTGACGGGGCGGGGTTGTGGAGCTTCAACGCGGGCAACTTCATCAACTCGCACCATGTCGCCGGCGGCGCCGCCTATCTGTGGTCGCCCACCGGCTGGGTCTATGCCGTCGATGCGCAAACCGGCGCGGTGCGCTGGCGCCACCGCACCACCGGCTATGACGGCAAGGCAGGCGACTGGGCGTCGGTGATGGCGGAGCTTGTCACGCAGGGCGGGCGGCTCCATGTGCTGGCGATGGACAATATCCTGCATCTGCTGGACGTGGAGAGCGGCGCGGAGGTCGTCGCCGCGAAGGTTCCCGACCGCATCCGCCACGCGGTGCTGCCGCTGCCGGGCGCAGGCGTCGCCTTCCCAACCACGCGCGGGTCGGTGCTGCTGACCGAAGCGGCGTAAGGGGTGGGCGGGGGCGTCGCCGCCCCCGCCGCGCTTCGGCTCAGTTGCTCCAGCTCTTCACCAGTTCGTCGTAGTTCACGGTGATCGGCGCGGGCTTCTCATTGTCGAGCTTCGCCTTCGGCGACCCCGGCTGCTCCAGCCAATAGGCCGCGTCGCGCTTGTCGTTCATCTTCGGCCCGATGTCGCCCTGAACGCCTGCGCGCTCAAGCCGCTCCATCACCGCCTCCTGCGCCTCGCACAGCGCGTCCATCGCCGCCTGCGCGGTCTTGGCGCCCGAGGAGGCGTCGCCGATGTTCTGCCACCAGAGCTGCGCCAGACGCGGATAATCGGGCACGTTGGTGCCGGTCGGGGTCCACTGCACGCGCGCGGGCGAGCGGTAGAACTCGACCAGACCGCCCAGCGCCGGGGCGCGCTCGGTGAAGCTGTCGTGGTTGATCGTGCTCTCGCGGATGAAGGTCAGGCCGGTGTGGCTTTTCTTCACGTCCACGGTCTTGGAGACGACGAACTGGGCGTAGAGCCAGGCCGCCTTGGCGCGATCGACCGGCGTGGACTTCATCAGCGTCCACGACCCGGCGTCCTGATAGCCGAGCTTCATGCCGTCTTCCCAATAGGCGCCGCGCGGGCTGGGGGCCATGCGCCACTTCGGCGAGCCGTCCGCGTTCACCACCGGGATGCCGGGCTTCACCATGTCGGCGGTGAAGGCGGTGTACCAGAAGATCTGCTGGGCGATGGCGCCCTGCGCGGGGACCGGGCCGGCCTCGCCGAACACCATGCCGGCGGCGGCGGGCGGGGCGTAGTTCTGCAGCCAGTCGATGTATTTCTCGACCGAATAGACAGCGGCGGGGCCGTTGGTGGCGCCGCCGCGCGTCACGCAGGAGCCGACGGGACGCGAGTTCTCGTCAACCCGGATGCCCCATTCATCGACCGGCAGGCCGTTCGGGATGCCCTTGTCGCCCGCGCCGGCCATCGACAGCCAGGCGTCGGTGAAGCGCCAGCCGAGCGAGGGGTCCTTCTTGCCATAGTCCATGTGGCCATAGACGGTCTGGCCGTCGATGGTGCGCCCGGTGAAGAACTTGGCGATGTCCTCATAGGCCGACCAGTTGACCGGCACGCCGAGGTCATAGCCGTATTCGGCCTTGAAATCCGCCTGGATCGCGGGATCGTTGAACCAGTCGTAGCGGAACCAGTAGAGGTTCGCGAACTGCTGGGTCGGCAGCTGATACACCTTGCCGTCCGGCCCGGTGGTGAAGCTGAGGCCCACGAAATCTTCAAGGTCGAGGCTTGGCAGCGTGACGTCGGCGCCCTCGCCCGCCATCCAGTCGGTCAGGTTGCGCACCTGCTGATAGCGCCAGTGGGTGCCGATCAGGTCGCTGTCGTTGACATACATGTCATAGATGTTCTCGCCGGTCTGCATCTGGGTCTGCAGCTTTTCGACGACGTCGCCTTCACCGATCAGATCGTGGGTCAGCTTGATGCCGGTGATCTCGGAGAACGCCTGCGCCAGCACCTTCGACTCGTATTCGTGCGTGGTGATGGTCTCGGAGACGACGTTGATCTCCATGCCCGCGAACGGCTTGGCAGCTTCGGCGAACCATTGCAGCTCGGCGCGCTGGAAGATCTCGGGCAACGCGGACGGCTGGAACTCGGGCAGCCACTTGGCGATCGCCGCCTCGTCGGCCCAGGCCCCGCCCGCCAGCAGCGCGAGCGCCGCCGCGCCCGACATCATGCTTATCTTCAGTCTCATGCAGTCCTCCCATTGATTTTAAAAGTCTTGCGTCCGCGCGCGCGATGCGCGCGGCCTTTTCCTCCCGCTCACGCCCAGCGAAACATCGCGGCGGCGTAAGCGAGCGAAACCGTCAGCGCTCCCCACAGCGGCTCGCCGACAAGGCCGAGCCAGGCGAGGTGGATGAACGCGGAACCCAACAGCGAGATGAACAGCCGGTCGCCCGGCGTGGTCTCGATGCCGAGGGCGCCGACGCGCGGGCTTTCCGGCGCCAGCGCGCCCCAGAGCGTCATGATCACCAGCAGGCAGGCGATCACGATGAAGAACGCCGCCCCGGCCCAGGTCCAGGCCATCCACGACCCCGGCCAGATCGCCTTGCCGAAGTCCACCCGGTCCACCAGCGGGCCGATCAGGCCCGACAGGCCGAGGCCCAGCAGCAGCGCCGACAGCGCGATCAGGATGGCGGCGGCGATGCGGCTTCCGCGCGCGACAGGCATGGTTGCGGCCATCAGACCCTCCCCAGGGCGAAGCCCTTGGCGATGTAGTTGCGCACGAAGAACACCACCAGCGCGCCGGGGATGATGGTCAGCGCCCCCGCCGCCGCCAGCACGCCCCAGTCGAGCCCGGAGGCGGAGACGGTGCGCGTCATGGTGGCGGCGATCGGCTTGGCGGCGACCGAGGTGAGCGTGCGGCTGAGCAGCAGCTCGACCCAGCTGAACATGAAGCAGAAGAACGCCGCCACGCCGATGCCGCTGGCCACCAGCGGCATGAAGATCCGCACGAAAAAGCGCGGCCAGGAATAGCCGTCGATGAACGCGGTCTCGTCGATCTCCTTGGGCACGCCGCGCATGAAGCCCTCGAGAATCCACACCGCCAGCGGCACGTTGAACAGCGTATGCGCCAGCGCCACCGCGATATGGGTGTCGAACAGACCGATGGAGCTGTAGAGCTGGAAGAACGGCAGCGCGAACACCGCCGGCGGCGCCATGCGGTTGGTCAGGAGCCAGAAGAACAGGTGCTTGTCGCCCAGAAAGTTGTAACGGCTGAAGGCGTAGGCGGCCGGCAGCGCCACCGCCAGCGACAGCGCGGTGTTCATCAGCACGAAGATCAGCGAGTTGACGTAGCCCATGTACCACGCCGGATCGGTCAGGATGGTGACATAGTTTCCGACCGTGGGATTGGCGGGAAAGAACGTCAGCGCGCCGAGGATCTCCTGATTGGTCTTGAAGCTCATGTTCACGAGCCAATAGATCGGCAGCATCAGAAAGATGATGTAGAGCGTGACGACGGCGACATTGCCCAGTTTCACTTGCCCGCCTCCGCTTTGTCGTTGGCCGTCATCACGGTGTAGAACACCCATGACAGCAGCAGGATCACCAGGAAATACATCAGCGAGAACGCCGCGGCAGGCCCGAGGTCGAACTGCCCCAGCGCCATCTTCACCAGGTCGATCGACAGGAAGGTGGTCGCGGCCCCCGGCCCGCCGCCGGTCACGACGAACGGCTCGGTGTAGATCATGAAGCTGTCCATGAAGCGCAGCAGCACCGCGATCAGCAGCACGCCCTTCATCTTGGGCAGTTCGATGTAGCGAAACACCTTCCAGCGGCTCGCCTGATCGATACGCGCCGCCTGATAATAGGCCTGCGGGATCGACTGCAACCCGGCGTAGCTGAGCAGCACCACCAGCGAGGTCCAGTGCCACACGTCCATGACGACGACGGTGATCCACGCCGACAGCGGGTCTTGCGTATAGTTGAAGCTGACGCCCAGTTTGGCGAGCGTATAGCCCAGCAGGCCGATATCGACGCGGGCGAACACCTGCCAGATGGTGCCGACCACGTTCCACGGGATCAGCAGCGGCAGCGCCATCAGCACCAGACAGACGCTCGCCCAAAAACCCTTTTTCGGCATGCACAGCGCCACCGCGACCCCCAGCGGGATCTCGATCAGAAGGATGATCGCGGAGAACAGCGCCTGCCGCCACAGCGCGGCGTGCATCCGCTCCGAGGCGAGGATCTCCTTGAACCAGCCGACGCCGTTCCAGAAGAACACGTTGTTGCCGAAAGTGTCCTGCAACGCATAGTTGACCACGGTCATCAGCGGCAGCACGGCGGAGAACGCGACCAGGATGACGACCGGCGCCACCATGAACCAGGCGCGATGGTTGACGGTCTTGTCCATCAGCGAGGGCTCCGGTAATTCGATGGGGTGCGAAAAATCAAGGGGTGCGCGTGGCGGTGACGGCGACAAGGGGTCGCTTCGAGTGGGACGCGGCGAAGGCGGCGGCTAACCTCAAGAACCACAAGATCGCCTTCGAACTTTCCACCGCGCTCGACCTTGAGAACGCGGTCACTCAGGAGCAGATAGTGGGAGGCGAGAGACGCGTCCTCAGCTATGCCGTAGCCGCAGGCCGTCTCTATGCGATGGTGTGGACGTTGCGCGGCGGCAGGATGCGAATCATCAGCTTGCGCAAGGCCAGTGAACGGGAGGTGGCGCGATATGGTCCGTCTTAAGCGGCCAACCCCGGCTGAGAACGCCGAGATTGAGCGCGGCATCGCCGCCGATCCGGATACCTGGGTCATGTCGGATGAGGAATTCGCCACCGCCGCGCGCGGGCGGGAGCACCCTTCGCTCGCCGCGTGGCTCGACCAAAGGGCGACGCTCGCCGTCGATCCCGCCGTCGCCGCGCGCCTGAAGGCGGAAGGCCCCGACTGGGAAAAGCGCGCCAACGCCATTCTGCGCCGCGCCGTGGGGCTGGACTGAGCCATCACGCGCCCTCCCCCTGCACCAGCCAGCCGTCGGCATAGACGTTGACATGAGCGGGCGCGAACTGCACCCACTCGGCGCGCTCGTCCACCGGCTCATCCTCCTGCGCGATCACGTTGATCTCGCGGCCCGCGATCTCGGCGCGGATGATCTTGTGGCTGCCCACATCCTCGACGCGGCGCACCGCCACCGGCAGGCCGGGGCCGGTGCGGCTGAGCCGCGCGAACTCGGGCCGCACGCCGATCTCGACCCGCGCGCCCTTGACCGGGCCATAGCGCCGCCCCAGCGGGATGGGGCAGTCCATCACATGCGCGGTGGCGCCGTCGATGCGCGCCTCAAGCACGTTCATGCCCGGCGAGCCGATGAAATAGCCGACGAAGGTGTGCTGCGGCTTCTCGAACAGCTCGGCGGGCGTGCCGACCTGCACCACCTCGCCGTCGCTCATCACCACCACGCGGTCGGCGAAGGTCAGCGCCTCGGTCTGGTCGTGGGTGACGTAGATCATGGTGTGGCCGAACTCGCGGTGCAGCGTCTTGAGCTGGGTGCGCAGCTCCCACTTCATGTGCGGGTCGATCACGGTCAGCGGCTCGTCGAACAGGATCGCGCTGACATCCTCGCGCACCATGCCGCGCCCCAGGCTGATCTTCTGCTTGGCGTCGGCGGTCAGCCCCTGCGCGCGGGTGTTCAGGCGGTCGGCCATGCCGATCATCTCCGCCACCGCCTTCACCCGCCGGTCCACGTCGGCCGGTTTGACGCCCCGGTTGCGCAGCGGGAAGGCGAGGTTGTCATAGACGCTCATGGTGTCATAGACGACCGGGAACTGGAAAACCTGCGCGATGTTGCGCGCCGCCGTGGGCAGGCGCGTCACGTCGCGGTCGCCAAACAGGACGCGCCCCTGCGAGGGGATCAGCAGGCCCGAGATGATGTTGAGCAGCG
>Ga0210015_1003245_pt1 | contig 14486 bp, 13 predicted proteins | sample CryGeymeta201522_FD_185471 | JGI IMG/M metagenome (GOLD analysis project Ga0210015, IMG submission 185471) | Groundwater microbial communities from Crystal Geyser aquifers in Utah, USA - Crystal Geyser metaG 2015-22 (SPAdes) (version 2) | ecosystem: Environmental > Aquatic > Deep subsurface >... | reverse complement strand
GCCAAGCAGTTCTTTTTAAATGAGTTGTGTGTAAGTACCAGGTGTCAACAAATTCCAAGTTTTCCGGCTGATCCTGTAGCTTCTTACCCTGATAAACATAGGCTTCATTCGGATACTCGCCGACTACCTTTAAACCAGGCAAGTTTCTAATAGCCCGGATGTTTAAGTGGCCCTGCCAAGGCCCGATCTGATATTTGCCTTTGGCTTCCGGCACAAAATGATGCAAGTCACCGATGCAGTTTTTCGTTCGATTGACTAAGGCGATGGTGTTGGGCTGAGCTTTATCTATTGCTTTAATTAATTGAATTAGATTGGTTTTAGGCCAGATTTCATCACCATCGAGGATCATTAACCAATTAGTTTTCGTGATTTGAATTTGTTCGTTTCTTAATTTAACTAAACCTTGACGATTAACCGAACCACACTCTTTAAGCTCAATTTTAGGAGAATGAATCGACCGGATGATTTTGACGGTAGAATCGGTAGAGCCGGTGTCCCAAACCAGCATTTGATCAACTTGACCAATGACAGACAGTAAGGCCGGCTTAATCCAGTTTTGTTCGTTTTTAACAATGGTATGAGTGGTTATTCCAGTTGCCATAATCTAATAGCTGATTTATTTTCCGGCCGGGGAAATTCTTTGATTAAGCGGCCGGTTAAATTGTCAGGCAGCTGATTATTAATATTGGAAACAAAATATGCGGAAGCAGTGGCTGTCTGAGTAATTATAAATGGGTGTTCCGGCCAAAGATAAAGCAAACCGCTTTTAATTAAATCATTATCTTCTGTCACTAAAATTTGAGGGGCGTCTGTTTTTAAATAAGCGACTAAATCATTCAAGGCATAACCGGCCGGCCAACCGGTGACATACTGCCAGCGTTCAATTTCCGGCAGTTGAGCAGATTTTAAATCACGAATAAGACTAAAAGATAAAATTAGAGCAGGAATTAAAAAAACCACAGTTAAAGGTTTTAATATCCGGGGCAATTGAGTAAAAATTTGCGACAAACCATAGCCGGCAATAATTAAAGCAGACATAAAACTTAAGAGAATATAGCGGGGAAAAAGAATTTTAGCGGTTAAAGCCATAAAAATAAAGGTAGTCAGCAAACTAATTAACAGCAGTTTAAATAATTTTTTTTGCTGTTTAAAAAGTAAAAATAGTCCCACGAAAAACAAGACAACTACCGGCCAAGTTAAGTATTGATAAAGCCAAAGCAACTGCTGATAAAGATTGTTTTTAATCATGGTTACCCCGGTGTTTAAGAAAACGCTGCTTTTATTTAAAACCAAACTAAGAGTGTGAGTAAAATAATAAAAAATTAAAGGCAAAGTCGTTAACTCTAAAGCCTTTGCGTCAGTTTTAGTTGGTTTCTGTTTAAAAACAATGAAACTAATCAAAACAATCAGCGGAATCATGATGGCAGTCGTTTTAATCAGTAGGCCGAGAATAATCGCTAAAGAAATTAAGTAGCCGGCGAAAGGTTTTTTTTGAATTAATCTTTGCACTAAACCTAATAAAGCTAAACTAAAGCAAAAGGAAACGGCGGAATCCCCCCTTAAACCCAAGCGGTCATACAGTAGAATAACGGGGGAGATTAAATATGTAAACAGAATTAAATAAACGATTTTTGGTTTAAGAATTTGTTTTAAGGCCAAAAAGAGGCAAATCAGAGTCAGTAAGCCAAAAAGAATGGCAGTTAACCTTAAGCTTAACAAACTATCTTTCGCTAATAGATTAATAACGGCGGCAATCCAGATATTGAGCGGTTCCCAGCCAAACTCTTTTAAAGGCAGCAGCCAATCGCCTGATTGATGGATGGTATTCAGCCAACGGATATACAAAGTCTCATCTAAAAATAACGGCATGGCCATTAATTTATAAAATCGGGAAGCAAAAAAAATAATTATCAAAATAACAATTGCCATAAGATAATAGTATTATATAATTAGACAAAAGATTATGCAGTTTCCTGAAAATTTATCGATTGTCATTCCGGTTTATAACGAAGAGAAGCGGTTAAAAAAAGCTTTTAAAATAATTGAGAAGTGGCATCGTCAACAACTAAACTGGGAGTTTATTTTGGTTAACGACGGCTCCAGCGATGGCACGGAAAAAATAATCAAAAAGTTTTCATTTGTTAAATTAATTTCTTATTCTAAAAATCAGGGCAAAGGTTATGCTTTAAAACAAGGGGTTTTAAAAGCCACCCAATCATTAACTTTATTGTGTGATGTGGATTTTTCAACCCCGTTAACCGAGTTAAGCCTGTTTTATCCTTTTATTGCCAAAGGGGCGGATTTAGTCATTGGTTCCAGAAAGGCTTCAGGCGCCAAAATTATCAAACACCAACCTTGGTGGCGGGAATATTTAGGCAGACAATTTACCAACTTAAGTAAATTATGGCTGGGTTTAAAAGTCAGTGATGTGACCTGCGGTTTTAAATTATTTAAAACTCCGGTAGCGAAAAAATTATTTAAACAGCAAAAAATCAAGCGCTGGAGTTATGATGCAGAAATTTTATTTTTGGCAAAAAAACTGGGCTATCAAATTATCGAAGTTCCGGTTGTTTGGCAAAACGACGAACAAACGAAAGTTTCAGTTTTAAAAGATATTTGGCAGTCAATAATTGATTTAATCCGAATCAGAATGTTTCAATAGATAAGCTTTCATGGCACCAAAAGAGTTAACAGTAATTATTGGTAAAGAAGGTTGATCATTTTTGTCAGTCACCAATAAGGTAATGGCGGCGGGAGAAGCGACCGGAGCTTGTGGATAAAGCCAAGCAAAACTAGCGTCCATAAAACTTTGTTGGGGTGGATTGCCGGACAACTCAAACAAATACCGCAATCCATTTTCGCGGTGACATTTACTGACAGATTCTAAATTATAACTTTCCCCTTTTAAATTTTGATTGGCCCAAACAATTAATTCCTGTTTGAATTTTAAGCCGTAAGGATTATTCACCCGGCTGAATTGATAAAGATTAAGGCTGACAAAAACCACTAGTACCAAAAGCGCGGATAATTTGGGTAAGCGGCGAATAATCATTGCGGTCAACATTGCCCAAATCGGCATTAATCCAGTCAAATAGTGATCAAATAAAGAAAATCCTAAAAGCCCGAAAACACCTAAACTAACAAAATATGATAAAAGTAGTAATCTTATTTCCCGATGGCGCCGGACAGCCAGGATAATTATGATTGCCGCCGCTAATAACAACCAAATACTGATCCCTGATAAACGAGCTTGGGCATAAGGAATACAGTAACTGTAAACTTCGATTAAATTAGTTTGGGCGGTATACCAAAAGCGCACCAAACTCTGCGGTAACAATAGAAAGCCGTTAAAATTAGGTTCTCTTGTCCCCAATTGACCAAATAAGCGGCTGACGCCTGATAAATTTTGCCACTGGTGGCGCAAATCAAAAAGTAGCAATGGCGCTATAAATATGCCTGCCCCGAGCCATAGATATTTCCCAAGCGCGCGCGCATTATAAATTAAGACAAATAAAACCAAGGTTAGGTTCGACGGATCGGCGGTGACAGCCAAAACTAAAGTCAACATTAAAACCAAGTAGCGCTTTTGCTTTAATGCCCATAAAACCAGGAGGATAAATAAAGGATTAAAAAATAACGGCCAGTAATGCCGGTCAAACAATACCGCTGTTAAAGAAACACTGTATAACAGAGGGGCAATTAAATTCCGGCTAAGCTTGTATAAAATAAAAACTGTAATTAAAGAAAATAATCCTGCCCACCAGCCCCAACCGACCGGATCAAAACGAAAAGGCCATAAAAGCAAGCTGGAAAAATAATAAAAATAGGGTGGCAAATGAATTTGTAAGGGGCTGATCCCTCCGATTAGAAACGGCCGGTGCAAGTGAAAAAGCCCCCAGGCACGCCAAGCGATTAACTCTTCATCCATGGTGAAATGAAACAGTTCCGTCAAACGAAAAAGGCGGAGAAACAAAGCAGCTAGTAAAATAACACCTAAAATCCAGGCTGATTTTTTCATGCCAGTTTTTTCTTGAACAAGGCCGGGATGCCGGCAACCATGACTTGATCGGGCACATCTTTATTCACCATGCTGGCAGCGGCAACTAAGGAATTCTTGCCGATGGTGATTCCGGGTAAAATAATGCTGGCTACACCGAGAACACAACCTGACTTTAAGGTTGTCTGGAAAGTTTTCTTGGGATAGAACTTAATTAACGGATGGTCAGAAAAACCAACTGAGTGATGAGAAAGAATTGTACTTTTGGCAGCAATAGTGACTTGATTTTCCAGAGTAATTTTTCCGGCTAAGTCTAATAAAACCAGTGGTCCTAAATAACAATCTTTTCCTAAAATTAAGCCCGATAAACCAGTGCGATCTAAATTCATAAAATAAATTTTATCAATCACGCAGTTTTCCCCGATCCTGGCGTCGCCGAACCTAAGCCACCAAACCCGAAGCGGCGAATAGGGTAATAAATCAAAAACCCATTGCCATAGCCCAAAAATAAAATATTTTAATATCCGGGACAAACCAACTTCTTTAATGGCTTTGTTCATAAGCAAATTTAAATAAATTTATTAAATACTTAAAACTGTCTGGGATTAATCTAACGGTAGAAGTTTTGTCAAAACGCCTCACAAAAGCTACCGGAATTTCTTGAATCTTTAATTTTGCCTCAAAGGCTCTAGCTAAAACTTCTGTATCAAAAAACCAATCTTGATGTTGGCATTTTTTTAATATGGGCATGATTTTTGTTTTGTTAAAAAATTTATACCCGGCTTCAGTGTCATGAAGTGGCAATCGAAGCAATTTTTCCTGCAGCCAAAAATAACCCTTGCTGCCGAACCAGCGAATAGGGGAACGCAGATTAAAGTCATAAATTCTCCAGGCGGTGACGACGTCGCTGCCGGCTTCAATTGCGGAAATAAATTTTGGCAAGTACCACTCGCCCACCTCTAAATCAATATCGATAAACCCGACTATTCTCCCCTGGCTTTGTTTAAAACCGTCAATAACGGTTTGGCCGCGGCCTTGATTAATGGTGTGAAAATAGGCCGATAAATTATGGCGTGGATATTTTTTCAGTGTTTTTTTAATTAATTCTTTGGTATTGTCTTGGGACTTATCATCGACAAAGATAATTTCCCAAGTATAGTCGGTTTGATTTAAAGCGTGAATGATCCTATCAACTGAATCTTTAAAGATCTCGGCTTCGTTATAGCAAGCTAAAATTAAAGAAACATCATATTTCATGATTGCTATTATATAATAAGGGAATGAAAAGAACTAAATTCTTAATTTTCGGCGCCCCCAGATTTTTCAAAGAAGAGTTAAAAGAAATGCTGGATACTCTCCGTTCCGGCTGGTGGGGAACAGGACCTAAATGCTTGAGGTTTGAAGAAGATTTTAAAAAATACTCCCACGTTAAAGAAGCGGTAGCAGTTAACTCGGCCACAGCGGCCATGCACCTGGGACTAAATACTTTGGGAATTGGGCCAGGTGACGAAGTAATTACCTCGCCGATGACTTTTGTATCCACGGCCAATGTAATTATTCATGTGGGAGCGAAACCGGTCTTTGCCGATGTGGATAAAATTACCGGCAACATTGATCCGAACGAAATTGCCAAAAAGATTACTAAAAAAACTAAAGCGATTATTCCGGTTCATTTATATGGCCGGCCATGCCGGATGGATGAAATTACTCAGCTGGCTAAAAAATACCATTTGTATGTACTGGAAGATGCGGCCCACGCCACCGAAGCTTGGTTTAAAGGCAAAAAAATCGGTTCAATTTCGGATATGACGGCCTTTTCATTTTATGTGACAAAAAATGTCGCCACCGGTGAAGGCGGCATGCTGACTACCAATAACCAAAAATGGGCCGATGAAGCCAGGATCAGAAGACTGCACGGTATTTCTAAAGATGCCTGGAAAAGATATTCCGCTTCCGGCTTTGAACCTTATGAAGCGGTTTACCCGGGCTATAAATATAATATGATGGATATTCAAGCCTCTTTAGGCATTCACCAGTTAAGGCGGGCGCCGGCTAACTTAAAAATCAGAAACAAATACTGGCAGATTTATACCAAGGCTTTTTCTAAAATTGACGGAGTAATTCCGCCGGCTCCGGATGAACCGGATATTGTTCACGCCCGGCATTTATACACTATTTGTTTGGAGATAGAAAAATTAAAGATTAATAGAAATCAGTTTATTGATGCTTTGAAAGCAGAAAATATCGGTGCCGGAATTCATTTCACTGCTTTACATCTTCATAAATATTACCGGGAAACTTTTGGCTACAAAAAAGGTGATTTCCCTAATGCCGAATGGATCGGCGACCGGACGATTTCCTTACCGTTTTACCCGCATATGAGCGAAAAAGACCTTTTTGATGTGATTGAGGCGGTAACGAGAATAGTAAACTATTACCGAAAATAAACTCAGTAAAGAAATTATTTTGGAAAAGCGACGGAGAGGAGTATCGGAAAATTTAGCGGTTAGTTGATGATCGCCTGCAGGAACAGAAAAAGTAATCATGCCGTTTTCACCAGGATTAATCTGGGTAATTTTATTATCGACCTTAACCTGCCAGCCGGGAAAATAAGCGGTATTTAATTGCAGCGTGGATGGTATTAAACATTTAACTGAAAGAAAATTAATTTGACAATCACCATTAATAACCTCCAATTTACTTAATGGAAATTTATCCGGAACATCTTTAACCCAAATCGGCAAGTATTCATTCCAACCGGTAGCAACGCCGAGATAATTTTGTAAAAATTTTTGATCGTAGTTGCGAACATCATTAATCCGCAGGTGATTACGATTACCATACAAAGCTAATACAATTAATAAACCAGTCACAAAATAACGCCACTTTTTTACCTTAATCAATTTAACTAGCCAGCCGCCTGCCAGAGCCGCGGAAAATACCGCCAAAGATAAAAACCGCCAGGGGGTAGAAACGCTTTGCAAGGGTGTCGGCAAATCCCAGATAAATTTTGACGGCGCTAACATTAAAAAAATACTTAAACTAAAAACTAATAAGTAAGGCCAAAGTTTACGCCAATAAATAACGCCTAAACCGATTGCCAGCCATTGGGCAATCCCCACTTGTTGGGATAAGGGATTATCGCCCCAACCCGGGGCATTAGTGCCCCATTTGGAATATAGTAACCGAGAAAATGACACAAAGTCATTAACATAATTATGGCTGACGAATTCTTTAAAATGAGTAAAAGATAACTCTAAGTTCGCCGGTAAAAAATACCAGGCAGATAAACCAAAGGCCAGTAAAAAACTTAATAACAGCTGGCGGTAATTTTTCAAATGAGTCAGAAAAAACAATAAAATTAACGGCCCGAAAATTACCAGCTTACCGGGATGAGACATAATCCATAAAGCTAAAGATATTGTCACGCCCAGATAATTTTTTTTGACAACAGACAAGAAGAACCAGGGAATTATCGCAAAAGATACCACTACCCCCAGAGACCCGGTAATAAAAATCTTGACAAACATGTAGGGAGCAAACCCCCACAAAATTGCACCCGTAAAGCCGGATAAAAAGTACATACCGACTAAACTAATCAGGTAGGAAAGGACAAAAGTTAACTTGATGGCGACGGCTAAATTCAAACCAAACAGATGAAAAACTTCGGCAATAAAATATGGCAAAGGATAGACAAAAATAAACACCGGATAGCCCCGACCGGCCAAGAGCCCGTTGGCCCATTGGGGTAAAATCTGGCCGTCTTTTAAAGCCAGGTCATATTGATAGAGCCTGACTAAATGAGCTTGAGCATCATGGCCGTCAAAATAATGCGGGCCGTAAAAAGTTTTCATGGCAAATAAACCCAATCCCAGCAAGATGACCAAAGCCAATAAATGTTTTTTTAAAACCATACATTGCCAAAATATTGGAACAAAGTAAACAAGCCGATCAGATTAAGCAAAACCGCTCCCGTGATTAGTAATTTTGGAGATATAAACCGACTTAAACCATAAGTGAATAAAATCATCTGCGGAGCAATCGCCGGATAAAAATAACGGCCCTGAATGCCGTAAATTTGACCGCTGTTGATAAAAACCAACCAGTCATTGGCAATGATAATTAAAGCTTGCAGGATAACTGTCAGAATTAAAAATTTAATCTTTTTGGCTTTAACTAATCCAATTAGGCTTAATAAGCAAAGCAATTTTAAGACTGAATAAACCAGAGGGGGAAGAGTTTTTTCCAGCCAACCAAACACCCCCCAATACCAGGCAAAAATCTGATGGTAATGAACTTGAATAAAAATCTGAAAATATTCAAGAGTTTTGTATAATATTTGTTTATTCGACAGTAATTGAATTAATTGATTGGCATAATCAGCATAATCTTTTAAAGGTAAGACATATAAAAACCGGTCCAGCCATGAATATTGACCGCGGATCACTTGATTAATAATCGGATTTAATAAAAATAAGCCGATAAAGCTTAAAATTAACGAGCCAAAAACTATAATCCGTGGCTTTTTAGGTAAACAAAAAGGCAGCAGTAACCACAAAAAAATTAAATCCGGTTTAATCCAAATCCCAACTGCGGCGGTTAAAAACAACCAAATAAGCTTGGTTTTACTAACTGCTAAATAAATAAACAACGTTGCCACTAGTACCCCAAGGGCTTCATAGGAAACACCGCTTAAAATAAAACTAAGGCCAGGATGAAAACCAACCAGAGCGGCAGCAGCTAGGCTTAAATTTTCTTTTTTAAATAATTTTTGGCAAATTCTATAAGTTAACCAAATAATAATTAATTGGCATAAAAGCGAAAAAAACCTGACAGTAAAAAATCGCCATAAAAAAGACTGATTGGCAAATAATTGATAAATTAAACTGGCAAGAAAATAATACAAGCCCGGACGCTTCAAGGAAGTTAAATAATAACTGGGGACAAATTCTGCCTTGGCTTGCGGGCTAAGGTGATTAATTTGATCCAGCCAACTTGACTGGTATTTTTGCCAAACAGGATGCTTAATCTGCCAATTAAAATTAACGATTTTGGCCATAGAAAGTAGTTCCTGCGAGGAAACAAAATCCCGACGAGGATGAGGAACACGATTTTTCTCAGCTAAAAATTGAACATAAGAAAAATGACTGGGCTCGTCAGGAATCTGAAAAATCGGGGTAAAAAATAGCCAGACTAATCCTTTTATAAAAGAGGCTATCAATAAAATTATTAACCACTTATTTTTCATGGCGGAATAGTTTAAATAATTGAATTGAGAAAATTACAGAAAAAATAAAGTATAAACCCAAGGCAATTATCAGCCACCAACCTTTGCCAAAAAAGGGTTTATATTGGCTGGCCTGGATAATAAAAGTTTTAAAACCGGAAGCGTCATAATAACTGGCAGTCACGGCGTAAAAAGCCAGCCAATTTAAAATAACGAACCAATAATCAAGAACAATTAATAGTTTCGACCAGATTTGTTTAATCCCCATAACCAGTAAAACCATATGCGGTACGATTACCGGAAAGTAATACCGGCCCTGAATCCCGAAAGGAAATCCGGCATTTCTAATGTGCTGCCAGTCCCAGAAAAATAAAGCAAGAAAATATATCAGAGCTGACCAAGCAATAATCCAGAAACCCGGTTCAAACCGGCGTTTGAATAATTTAATAATTAAACCGACACCGGCGACTAATAAAATCCGCATCATTACTTGGTTGATCCACCGAGGTAGAGTCAAGCTTAACCAGCGAAACACTCCCCAATACCACGGAAGAACTTCTCTAAAGGTATGGTTGGCCGTGTAGTTTAAGTGCTGCCATAAACTGTACTCCGGCCGGACCAACTTATCCGCAATTTCAAAATAAGGCAGTTTTCCCTGAAAATATAACCATGCCGTTACTAAACCGGTCAGTCCCAAAATTTTCCACCGGCGCCAAAGCAAAACCGGAATGACGATACCCAAAGCAATTAAAAACTGGGGTTTGTTAATAAAGCCCAAATACATCACTGCAGCCAACCCCAACAAAACAGGCCAGAAAATTTTACGGTTGATCTTCAGACAGAAATAAATCACTCCGGTAAATAATAGATTATGAAGATTATCGCTACTAACTCCGGCAGCGACAAAACTAAGCATCGGCTGGAATGAACTTAAAACCGCCACGGAAACGGCCGCCAATTTATCTTTGGGAAAAACCAGTTTGCCAATGAGGTATGCCAGCCAAACCATAAGCACATGACTAAACAGCCAGAAAAGCCTCAAGGCAAATACCCGAACAAACAGGTCCTGCTGGTAAAACAGCCTGTATATTAATCCTGACACCCGGTAGAAAAAATGCGGATAGTAAGCCGACTCGGCATCGGTAAAATTATGGCGGGCAGGCAAGGGAATATTGGTTATTTCGGCTTCATATTTCCCGGTTAAATTATCGGTATATTCCAAACGATACTCAGGATGATAGGTAAACTGATTGTTGCCGTATTTATTGCGGTAAGTACCCAATAACTGCTCGGAAAGGGCTATCTCTTCAGTTAAGTCTTTCTGCCTGCCCATCGGCAACTGCCCGCCTTCAGCTAAATAAGCCACATGGCCAAAATGGGCCTGCTCATCGGGGGTGTGCCACATCGGCACAAATAAAGACCAAACTAAAATTTTAAAAATAATGGTAAAAATCAGCCAAAGAAAGATCCTTTTCATATAAACCTGATTTTAATTATATAATGATTTTAAGTGAAAATATTTATGATTAAAGAAATTTCTCCTAACCAAGCATTGTCTGATCTCAAGCTTTATTTTAGATGGAGAGTACAAAGAGCAGCAAAGTTAGTTGCTTTGGCAAAAAGATATTGTCAGCTCAATGATAAAAATATTTTAGAAGTGGGGTGTGGTTTCGGACCAATCGCGGCTAATTTAAATCCAAAAAAATCAAAAATCTATTCAATTGACCCATCAATAAAATCGCTGGCTTTATTTAAAAAATTCAACCCTGATAAAAAAATTAATGTCAAAATTGCCAACAATGAAAATTTACCCTTTGTAAAATCTTTTTTTGAGGTAATTTTTAGCTTTGATTCTTTTGAACATGTGAAAAACCCGAATAAATCGATGCAGGAAATGTCCCGCGTTTTAAAGAAAAACGGGTATTTATTTTTAGAAGCAACTCCATATTTTTCATTAATAGCCGGACATCATCTTTATAATTTTACATTATTACCGGCACAATTTTTACCCAAAAAGTTTATTAAATGGTTAATTTTTAAGAAGAAAGCTTACCAAATTAGATCGCCACAAGATGCTTGGGAAACATTTATCAGCCTGAATAAAATTTCTATTAATAAAATAAAAAAACTAGCGATAATGAATAAATTTAAAATAATTGAGGAAAATTATATAATTAAAATTCCCAGTTTATTGGAAATAAAAATTAACTGGATTAAGTATTTACCAATTTTTAGAGAACTATTAACAATGAGCTATCAACTTATTTTACAAAAAAATTAATTTAAAAAAAATAAGTTATTTTTCCACGAGAACAATCGTCCAGGGAAAAGAAGAGCGAGCTGATTTAATAGTCAATCCTTTTTGTTTTAATAGTGCAATAAATTGATGATTCGTCCAATGCTGAATATGCTCAATATCATTTCCCCATCTAGATAAATTTTTACCTCTTAAAAAATTGGCCAGAGCAAAAAATGGTTCATTAGGAACTGAAAATAGACAAAATTTACGAGAAACACGGATGATTTCTGTAAGCGCTTTTTCCGGATAAACTAAATGCTCTAAAACTTCACAACAAACAACAAGATCAAAAGAATTATTTTTATAAGGTAATGAATAAGCATTCGCTTTTCTGAAATTTATAAAAGGAAAGATCTTTTTCCCTAAATTAATTGCGTCAGAAGAAAAGTCTATTCCTAATAATTGTTTACCAATCTTATTTTTATAAAAACGATAAAGAGTAAAACCCTCTCCACAACCGGCATCTAAAATCGTCTCAATCTGTAAATTGACAACAAGCCTTAATAATTTCTTGTAAAAGTTTTCTATTAACCAATTCTGAATTAAATTTTTGCTTTTATTTTTTTTGTAATTATTCGTTATTTTCATTATCTGGTTTCTGAAGAATTTTTTTAATTGAATAGTTTGATTCATTTCTGTTAATTACTGTCGTAATCTGTTCGCCAACAATTCCGATTGCCCCAATTTGCACTCCCATGATCATCAACATGATTGAAAAAAGTAATAATGGTCTTTCTCCGATAGCAATATGGTTAAAAAGTTTAATATAAGTCAAATACAAACTAAATATTAAACCTAAAAAGAAAAAACTTAAACCAAAATATCCAAAAAAATGCAATGGTCTTGTTTTAAATCTAGTAATAAAAACAACAGTCAATAAATCAAAAAAACCATGCATAAATCGTTGAGAGCCATATTTTGACTTACCATATTTTCGTTTTCGATGCTCGATAGAAACTTCACAAATATTATAGCCTTGGGAGGCCAAGAGAACAGGAATATACCGATGCAGTTCTCCATATAAATTGATTCCTTTGGCTACTTCTGATCGATAAGCTTTAAATCCGCAATTAAAGTCATGAAGTTTTACCTCAGAAATTGAATTAGTAAAGGCATTAAAAAGTTTTGAGGAATTATTTTTAATAAAAGAGTCTTTTCTGTGTTTTTTCCAACCACAAACTAAATCATAGCCTGCTTCAATTTTATCGATAAATTTCGGCAATTCATGGGGGTCGTCTTGTAAATCACCATCCAAAGTGACAATAATTTCCCCTTTGGCTAATTGAAATCCTGCCCGCAAAGCAGAGGCCTTACCAAAATTGTTGCGAAATTGAATTGCTTTAATATGTAATTTGTCTTTTTTAAATATTTTTTCAATTTCTTCTTGAGTCGAATCCTGACTACCGTCATTAACAAAAATTATTTCAAAACTATTATTATTTTTTTTAAATACGGAAATTATTTCCTCGTAAATAATGCTAATATTTTCGGACTCATTTAAAACTGGAATTATTACAGAAATTCTTGGCTTAATCATGCTATTATTGTAACATAATAAAAACTAGATACTATATTTCTGATCAATGATTAAACCCAGGCAAAATTTTGAAATAACTCCAGGAAGAATTGTGGGCCAAAATCAGCCAATTTACTTAGTCGCCGAGGCTGGGGTTAACCACAACTGGCAGATTAAACCTGATCTTCAACTGGCTAAAGATTTAATTAAATTGGCCAAGGACACCGGTTTTGACGCGGTTAAGTTTCAAACCTGGATTACCGGATTAATGTGCCGGCCGGAAGCTAAAAAAGCCGAATATCAAAAAACTCAAGTGGCCGGCGGAGCCGGACAAAACCAATATGCTATGATTGCCGAATTAGAACTGCCATTTTGGACTTTTTTGGAATTAAAAACCTACGCCGATCGAGTCGGGATTACTTTTATCTCCACGGCAGATGAACCTTTCAGTCTTCAATTTCTCGATCAACATATTGGGGTGCCATTTTTCAAGATCGGTTCCGGCGAACTGGATAATCCGCAAATGCATGACGAGGTCGGCAGACGGGACAAACCAGTAATGTGGTCAACGGGAATGGGGACAATGACCGAAGTCATGACCGCCATAAATGATTTATTAACCGCTGGCTGTGACAGGCAAATCATCTACCAATGCACCTCTAACTATCCGGCAGACAGAAAAAATGTTAATGTTCAGGCAATGCTGTCAATCAGAGAAAAAACCGGCGGTTTAGTGGGTTTATCTGATCACACCGCAGATAATTTAGCTTCGGAGGTGGCTGCCGCCTTAGGAGCCGTGGCAATTGAACGGCATATCACAACTGACAAAAATTTACCGGGCCCGGATCATCAGGCTTCACTTAATCCAGAACAATGCGCTGACTTTGTTAACCGAGTGCGCCATCCCCGGTCGATTGAGACCTTGAAAAAAGGATTTGGCTCAGAAGTAATTGAGGAAATTTTAGGCACAAAAGAGAAAAAACCCGTCCAGGAAGAACTGGAAGTGATGGCCGTTGTCAGAAAATCAGCCGCTAGCGGCGCCAAAGGCATTCCGGCCGGAACGAAATTGACCCAAGAAACATTACCCCTATGGGTCTATTTAATGCGGCCGGCGGACGGAGAAATCAAAGCCAGCCAATATTATGAATTAGTCGGTAAAACAGTGGTGGAAGATATCCCTCCTTTTACGACATTGACTTTTGCTCAGCTAAAATAAGTTATTTTGGGTAAGTCCTGATTTTAGCCACCAGAATTGATAATTTTTTTTAAAGCTGCGTGTGATTTTTTGATAAACTCCGGCAAATTGCCGGCTTCATTGTGGGCCGGAGCTACCAGAGAAATTTTTATAGCCATAATGTATTATTGTATCATGAGATTGACGATTATAGCAGCTTTATTGGTGGGATTGGTTTTATCATTTTACCACTGGGCTATCCCTAATTTATGG